>Ga0308163_10000561_pt1 | contig 61907 bp, 51 predicted proteins | sample PhyTR1_FD_201037 | JGI IMG/M metagenome (GOLD analysis project Ga0308163, IMG submission 201037) | Phyllosphere microbial communities from UC Gill Tract Community Farm, Albany, California, United States - DLSLT.R1 | ecosystem: Host-associated > Plants > Phyllosphere > Unclassified | place: USA...
GTGCCATTGTTCCAATCACCAATCATCTCAAGGCTCCTTAGATTTCCAGCGCTTTGGGCTGCTGTGCGGTGTGGGGATGCTCAGCACCGCCATACACCTTGAGTTTCTTGATCATGGCGTAGCCCAGGGGACCCTTGGGCAGCATGCCCTTGACGGCCTTTTCCAGAGCGCGACCGGGGTGCTTCGACTGCATATCACGGAAGTTCGTGGCAGTGATGCCGCCCGGGTAGCCGGAATGACGGTAGTACACCTTGTCCAGGGACTTGGTGCCGGTCACTTTGAGCTGGGCTGCGTTGATGATGACGATGAAATCGCCGGTATCAACGTGAGGTGTGTAAATGGCTTTGTGTTTGCCGCGCAGACGGAGGGCAACTTCGCTGGCTACCCGTCCGAGCACCTTGTCGGTGGCGTCAATCACAAACCACTCGTGTTGCACCTCAGCGGGTTTTGCGCTGAATGTAGACATGAGTTTTCTCTTTTCGATAAGAGGGTTTGAAGGTCCTTTTCCACGGTCGGCGCTTCTCTGAAGGAAGCCTCTTAGGTGGCGATGCACCGCGGCAGGCATGCCGCAATACACTCCGCCGCGGGACCAAAAATCGCTGCGAAGCCCGCCATTATACGAAGAGTCCTAAGCCCTTGTACAGCATGACCTTGCGCAGCATGTAAAAATACCGGCCCACCTCCAATACCTGCCTGTCCCCCGCTTCAGCTGGTTACCATTGCCCCATGTTCAGTTATCGCCACGCCTTCCATGCGGGCAACCACGCCGACGTGCTCAAGCACGCGGTGCTGATTGCCACCTTGCAATACCTCACGCAGAAAGACGCGGCGTTGACCGTTCTGGATACGCACGCCGGTGCCGGTCTGTACCGCCTCGACGGCGACTACGCCAGCAAGAGCGGCGAAGCCAGCGAAGGCATTCTCAAGCTGGCCCAGACGCCGGTCGAGGAACTCGCGCCCATCCTGCAGGAATACCTGGCCATGGTGCGTTCGTTCAACCAGGGCAGCGGCATCCGCAACTACCCGGGCTCGCCCTTCATTGCCCAGGCGCTGCTGCGTGCACATGACAAGCTCAAGCTGTTCGAGCTGCACCCCACCGATATGCGCTCGCTGGCCGGCAATGTGACCCAGCTCGAAGCCGGCCGCCAGCTGGCCGTGCTGCACGAGGACGGCTTCGAAGGCGTGAAGAAATTCCTGCCGCCGGTGGCGCGCCGCGCGCTGTTGCTGTGCGACCCGAGCTACGAGATCAAGACCGACTACGGCCGCGTGCTCGACATGGTGGCGGACAGCCTCAAGCGCTTTCCCACCGGCACCTACGCCGTCTGGTACCCGATCATTCCACGCCCCGAAGCGCACGACCTGCCGCGCCGCCTCAAGACCATGGCCGTCAAGGCCGGCAAGAGCTGGCTGCATGTGACGCTCACCGTGAAGAGCAACAAGACCTCCGAGCGCGGCGGCCTGCCCGCGAGCGGCATGTTCATCGTCAGCCCGCCCTTCCAGCTCAAGGAACTGCTCAAGCCGGCCATGCCCCAGCTGGTCAAGTTGCTGGGCCAGGATGGCAACGCCACCTTCTCACTTGAATCGGGCGGCTGATCACGGCGGCGCGCAGCGCCGACGCAGGTAAAAAGCCAGGCACGAGCCTGGCTTTTTTGCATCTTCAACGCTTGCGCGCTGGTTTCTTGATGACGACCTTCTTGCGCGGCGCAACACGGGCCTTGTTCTGCACCTTGGCCGCCGGCTTGGCGTCGGCGTCGATATCTGCGGCCGCTTCATCAAACATTTCCGGGCACTCTTCCTGATCCTTGTCGAGCTGCCACAGCTCGACCGGCTTGATGCCCAGGCCGACCATGCCCAGGGCTTCGGCCGCGCCCTGGCTCAGGTCGATCACCCGGCCATGGGAAAACGGCCCGCGGTCATTGATGCGCACCACCACCGCCTTGCCGGTGACGCTGCTGCGCACGCACACGCGTGTGCCGAAGGCCAGCGTGCGGTGCGCGGCCGTCAGGTCCTGGCTGTCGAAGCGCTCGCCGCTGGCGGTGCGCCGGCCGTGAAAGCGCGGGCCATACCAGGATGCCAGCCCTTGCTGATCGCTTTCACGCGGCGGCGACAGTTCATAGGGGGAAGCACTGGAGGGCGCGTCGGGCTCGGCCACCGGCGGCAGTATGGCCCGGGGCAGACGTGGCTTGCGCGGCTTGGGTGGCGGGGGCTGCTCGAAAGGCTCTAGCGGCTGGAGCGATATCGGTGGCTGAGGACAGGGCTGGGTCGAAGTGTCGCCCTCGCCGCCGCCCACGGGCACGCGGCAGGTGGAAAGATCCTCGGGCTGCTGGGCCACGGGCAAGGGCGCACAGGCCGCAAGCCATAAGGACATGCCGATCAGGCCGCACCAGCGGCTGTACCGCGCGAGGCGGCTATTGCGTTCATCCATTGTGTCTTTCTGGAGAAGCGGCCCCAGCGCCGCGACGCCAGACCGGAATACTTACAGGCCCAACCGCTCGCTGATGGCCAATACCGCAGCGCTCTGGTTCATGGTGTAGAAGTGCAGACTGGGCGCGCCTTGACGGCGCAGACGTTCGCACAACTCGGTCACCACATCCAGGCCAAAAGCCTTGATGGAGGCAGTGTCATCGCCATAGCCTTGCAGCTGCAGGCGTATCCAGCGCGGGATCTCGGCGCCGCAGGCATCCGAAAAGCGCAGCAGCTGGGTGGAGCTGGTGATAGGCATGATGCCAGGCACGACGGGAACATCCAAGCCCATGGCGCGGGCGCTGTCGACAAAGCGGAAATAGGCGTCCGCGTTGTAGAAATACTGGGTGATGGCCGAGTCGGCCCCGGCCTGGACCTTGGCGGCAAAGGCCTGCAGGTCGGCCTGGGGCGAACGCGCCTGAGGGTGCATCTCGGGATAGGCCGCGACTTCGATATGGAAGCCGTCACCGAACTCCGCGCGAATGAAGGCCACCAGATCGCTCGCGTACTGGAACTCGCCGCCCAGGCCGTAGCCGCTGGGCAGGTCGCCGCGCAAGGCGACGAGGCGCGAAATGCCCATGGATTGCAGTTCACGCAGCTCGGCACGCACGCTGTCGCGCGTTGCGCCCACGCAGGAGAAGTGCGACGCTGCGCTCATGCCTTCCTGCTGGATTTCCTGCACCAGGCTGAAGGTGCCCGACTGCGTAGAGCCACCCGCGCCATAGGTCACCGAGCAGAACTCGGGCCGGCGCACGGACAGCTGCTGGCGCACGGCGCGCAGCTTCTGCGCGCCTTCGGGCGTCTTGGGCGGGAAGAATTCGTAGCTGATCGGGAAGGTCATGCGCTCCTCCGCGCGTGCACAAAGAACTCACGGTTGCCGTCACCGCCGGTGATGGGGCTGTCGATCCAGCCGCGCACTTCCAGGCCCAGTTCGGCCAGGCATTCGCGGATGCGTTTTTCGACCACGGCGTACGAGGCCGGGTCGCGCACCATGCCGCCCTTGCCGATATGCTCGGGCTGCAGCTCGAACTGCGGCTTGACCAGCATCACCAGGTCGGCGCCGGGCGCCAGGAACGGCACCACGGCCGGCAGCACCAGGGTCTGCGAGATGAAGGACAGGTCGCCAACGATCAGGTCGAACTGCTGGGATTCATCGGGTGCGCCGTCAAATGCACCGGCTTCGATCAGCGTGTCGACATCGAGCGTGCGCGCATTGACGCGCTCCAGGCACACGATCTTCTCGTGGCCGCGCAGCGTCAGATTGAGCTGGTCATGGCCCACATCGACGCCGACCACGCGCTCGGCGCCCTGCTGCAGCAGGCAGTCGGTAAAGCCGCCCGTGGACTGGCCCACGTCAAGGCACCACTTGCCCTGCGCCGTGAGCTTGAACGAGGCCAGCGCGCCTTCGAGCTTGAGCCCGCCGCGCGACACATAGCGCGCCGCGGCCTGGTCCAGCAACTGCAGCTCGGCATCGCCGGCGAGGTCTTCGCTGTTCTTCTTGATGGCCTGCCACACGCCCGTGGCCGCGGTGCGCCACTCGACGCCCGAAGCAATCAGGCGCTGCGCCTGCGCGCGGGAGGCGGCCAGGCCCTGGTCTACTAGCAATTGATCGGCACGCATGGAGAAAATCCGTCTTAAAAAGAAATCGCGACCAGTGGTCATAGACCACCGGCACAGCCGCCCCCTAGGGGGCGGTAAAACATTCATGGCACGCGCCCGATGCGCAGCCTATGAAACTGGCACGGCCCAGCAAAGGGGCAGCGAGGAAGGGCCGCCCCTAGGCGGGCCCCCCGCACCGAGGCTGCCGTGCCTGGCCGGGCGCCCCCCTCCACCGAAGGATGAGAGGGGGAAGCCGGGGCCCGCCTAGGGCGTAAGCGGCTCAGGGGGTGCTTTAGTACCTGTAGGTATCAGGCTTGTAAGGGCCTTGTTGGGACACGCCGATATAGGCCGCCTGGCCTTCGGTCAGCTCGGTCAGCATCGCGCCGACCTTCTTCAGGTGCAGACGCGCGACCTTCTCGTCCAGCAGCTTGGGCAGCACGTAGACCTTGCCCACGGCATAGGCGTCGGGCTTGGTGAACAGCTCGATCTGGGCGATGGTCTGGTTCGCGAACGAAGCGCTCATCACGAAGCTGGGGTGGCCGGTGGCGCAGCCCAGGTTCACCAAACGGCCCTTGGCCAGCAGAATGATCTTCTTGCCGTCGGGGAACTTGATGTGGTCGACCTGGGGCTTGATCTCTTCCCACTCGTACTTCTCGATCGAGGCGACATCGATTTCGTTGTCGAAGTGGCCGATGTTGCAGACGATGGCCTGGTCCTTCATCGCCACCATGTGCTCGTGGCGGATGATGTCGCGGTTGCCGGTGGTGGTCACGAAGATGTCGGCCTTGTCTGCGGCCCACTCCATGGTCACGACCTTGTAGCCTTCCATCGCCGCCTGCAGCGCGTTGATCGGGTCGATTTCCGTGACCCAGACCTGGGCGCTCAGTGCGCGCAGCGCCTGGGCGCAGCCCTTGCCCACGTCACCGTAGCCAGCGACCACGGCGACCTTGCCGGCGATCATCACATCGGTGGCGCGCTTGATGCCGTCGACCAGCGATTCGCGGCAGCCGTACAGGTTGTCGAACTTGCTCTTGGTCACCGAGTCATTGACGTTGATGGCGCGGAACAGCAGCGTGCCCTTGGCCGACATTTCATTCAGACGGTGCACGCCGGTCGTGGTCTCTTCGGTCACGCCGATGATTTCCGCCGACTTGCGCGTGTACCAGGTGGCGTCCACGGCCAGCTTGGCCTTGATCGCGGCAAACATGATGACTTCCTCTTCGCTGCCGGGCTTGTCCAGCACCGACAGGTCCTTCTCGGCCTTCTGGCCCAGATGCATCAGCATGGTGGCATCGCCGCCATCGTCCAGAATCATGTTCGGGCCTTCGCCTTCGCTGCCCTTGGGGCCGAAGTCGAAGATGCGGTGGGTGTAGTCCCAGTAGTCGGCCAGCGACTCGCCCTTGATGGCGAACACCGGCGTGCCGCCGTCGGCGATGGCCGCGGCTGCATGGTCCTGGGTCGAGAAGATGTTGCACGATGCCCAGCGCACTTGCGCGCCCAGGGCCTGCAGCGTCTCGATCAGCACGGCCGTCTGGATGGTCATGTGCAGCGAACCGGTGATGCGCGCGCCCTTGAGCGGCTGGGCGGCGGCGAATTCCTCGCGGATCGCCATCAGGCCGGGCATTTCGGTCTCGGCGATGCGGATTTCCTTGTGGCCCCAATTGGCCAGGGAAATGTCGGCGATGGCGGACTCTACGGGGGACAGGGGAACAGCTGCGTTCATGGTTTTTCCTTCACGGACAGATAAAACCACGTTCTGGGGGAAGCACTCACCGCACAGACGACGTGGGTGAGCGTCGTTGCGAACGCCGGGGCACAGGCCGCGCGGCGGGTTCCGAGCCTCACGTACCGCCGGGCACCGGAGGGTGCTGGGGTGCGCTGCAACGCTCCTCGGAAAAGCAGCATTCTACAAAATTTCGCAATCCCGCGAAGTGTTCGCGGAAGTCAGGCTGCGAGCCGCGCCAGCCGCCGCACCCGCAAAGCCAGGATCAACACCCCCACCAGCAGCACCAGCATGCAGACCACCAGCCCGCTCCAGCCGGTGCGCTGCAGGAACCAGCCGCTGCCCGCGCCCAGCAGGCTGGAGCCCAGGTAGTAGCCCAGCAGGTACAGCGACGACGCATGGCCCTTGGCCTGGGTCGCAAGCCGCCCGACCCAGCCGCTGGCCACCGAATGCGCGGTGAAGAAGCCAATGGTCAGCAGCACGATGCCGCCGACGATGGCGGCCAGCGCCGGCAGCAGCGTCAGCAGCAGGCCCAATGCCATCAGAGCGACGCCGCCCAGCAGCACCGGCGCGCGCCCGAAGCGGTCGGCCAGGCCGCCGGCCACGGGCGACGCCAGCGCGCCAAACAGATAGGCATAGAACACATGGCTGATCTGCAGCGGACTCAGCGCATGGGGCGAGCCGGCCAGCAGAAAGCCCAGATAGTTGTACATGCTGACAAACACGCCCATCAGGCCGAAGGCGATCAGGAACAGCGACAGCAGTCCGGGCTGGGCCAGATGCCGGCCCCAGGCCTGCAGGTGGTAGGCCGCGCCCAGGCCCGTCTTGCGCACGAAATTGCGCGAAGGCGGCAGCAGCAGGTAAAAGCCTATGGCCGCCAGCAGATTGACCAGGCTCAGCGCGCTCAAGGCCAAATGCCAGTCGACATACTCGGTCATCACGCCCATGGCCACGCGCCCCAGCATGCCGCCCAGCGCCGAGCCGCCGACATAAAGGCCCATCGCCAAGCCCAGGCCGCGCGGCTCGATTTCCTCGGACAGATAGGCCATGGCCACGGCCGGCACACCGCCCAGCAAAAAACCTTCGAGCGCGCGCGCCGCAAGCAAGGTTTCCCAGCTCGGCGCCAGGCTGGCCGCGAGATTGCACAGCGCCGCCAGCAACATCGAGACAAACATCAGGCCGCGCCGCCCCAGCCCTTCGGACAGCGCCCCCGCCAGCACGATGGCCACCGCCAGGCAGCCCGTGGTCAGCGACAGCGACAGCGCGCTGGCTGCGGGCGTCACGCCGAAATGCGCGACAAATGCCGGCAGCAGCGGCTGCACGCAGTACAGCAGCGAGAAGGTGGCGAAACCCGCGAGAAACAGCGCCAGGCTGATGCGCCGATAGGCCGGCGATCCGCGCTGGACCCAGGAAGCTTGCGGCGCGGCGCCGGTGGATAGGGAAGACATGGCCAGAGCAGGAGAAAAACAACCTGCCGATTGTGCGGTGCGGCGCAACGCCCCGCAGCGCGAGAGGGAGACCAGGCACTAGCGCCCGCGCCGCCGCTCCTGCACGATCATCGGCACCCCGCCACGCGGCCCCAGGCTCAGCGCGCGGCGCGCGTGCACCACAGGCGCCGTGCCCAGCAGGCGCAGGCGGTGGCGGCGCACGATGGTGGCGACCACGACCTTGAGCTCGTACATCGCAAACGCCGCGCCCAGGCAGCGGCGCGCGCCGCCGCCAAACGGGATGTACTCGAACGGCGAGTAGCGGCGCTCGAAAAAGCGCTCGGGCCGAAAACGCTCGGGCTCGGGATAGAGCTCGGGCCGGGCATGCAGCAACTCGCTCGACGCGCGCAGCACCTCGCCCGCCGGGATGGTGTAGCCCAGCAGCTGGAACGGCGCGCGCGCGATTCGCGCCGGATCGACCACCGGCGGGTAAAGGCGCAGGCACTCCTTGCAGACCACTTCGAGATACGGCAGCGCCGCCAGCGCTTCGGGCGCGGGCTCGGGCCCCAGCTCGGCAATCTCCTGCGCAACCCGGTCATGCACCGCCGGCTCGCGCCCCAGCCAGTAGAAGATCCAGGCCAGCACCGTGGCCGTGGCCTCGTGTCCGGCAAACAGCAGCCCGCGCAGTTGATCGAGGATTTGCGCGTCGCCCATGCCTGTGCCGTCGTCGTAGCGCGCGGCCAGCAGCCGGCCCAGCAGATCGTCTGCGGGCGTGCCCGATGCGCGGCGCGCGCGCATCTGTTCCAGCAGCAGCGCGGCCAACGCGTCGACGGCGCGCTGGTTTCTGGCCCAGGGGCCATGGCCGCCCAGGACGCGACGCGCGGCGGGAAACAGAAAGAGGATGACATGCAGCGACTCGATGAGCTCGAGCACGGCCGCACGCGTGCGCATGATCCGCGCCTGGTCCTGCATGCCGAACACCACCCGGATCATGATGTCGAGCGTGATGCGCTGGGTCACATCGAGCATGCGAAACGGTCGCCCGAGCTCCACCTGCGCCATCTTTTCTTCGGCCACGGCAGCCATGGTCGTGCCATCCGCGCGCATCGCCGGCCCGCTGAACGCCGGCGCCAGGATATTGCGGTCCTGCCGATGCCGATCGCCGGAAATCACCACCACCGATGCCTTGCCGAACACCGGCTCGATGAAGCCTCCGCCCCAGACATCGAAGCAGTCGGGGCTGGCGGTGTAGATCGCCCGCAGCGCCTCCGGGTTGCCGGTGAAGGTGACCGTGCGCGACAGGTAGGAGACGCGGAACGGGTCGCCATATCGGGCCGCGAGGCGCGCGAGCACCGGCGCCGGCGGCGTGAGCCCGGCTTGAAGGAAATTCAGCGGACGCAAGCCGCGCGGCCCGGGGGGCAGCGGGCGGCTCATGCCTGGCCCATGGCGGTGGCGCGGCCGTCGGTGCCCAGGCGATCCTGCACGGCCACCGCATGCGACAGGCTCAGTTGCGCATCGACGGCATCAAACACGTTATGCACCATGGCAATCGCCGTCTGCGCATCCGCGGCGCTGAGCGGGCCGCTCTTGAACGCATGGTTGCGGCCCGGATCGCCCTCGCCTTCGGCATGGGCGAGATAGTGGCGGTCGGCAAGATAGTCGAGCCGCATACCCGAAGAGCGCTCGACGGCCTGCGCCAGCACGCGGGTGTTGGCAAAGAAGGCTTCGCCACTGGCTTCCAGCGCCTCGAGCAGCCAGAAGCGCAGTGCCGATGTTTCATGCGTGATGGCCAGCCGGGTGAATCGCGCGATGTTGCAGCGGTGCACGTCGGTGCCGGGGTCGAGAAACAGGAACTCGAGGGTGTCGCTGGCATTCCAGCCCAGCGCCGTATCCATGCCCAGCGCGTCCCAGTCGTTGAGGAACAGTTGGCTGTGCGTCTCCAGTGCCTGCACCCAGCGGTTGAAGGCCAGTTCGCCGGCGTCGCGCGGCGCCGCAAAGCGCAGTGCATAGCGGTTCAGATCGCGGTAGCCCATGATGTCCATGACCCACATGGGAATGAAGCGCCGCAGCCGGCTCAACGCCGACAGCGGGCCGCTGGCCTGCAGCCAGGTGTAGAACGGGTGGCGTGCCGTGCGCAGCTTGCGGCTGTCCAGCACGCGCTGCACCTCGGCGTTCCAGCCGGTGATCACCGGCGCCGGTTGCGCCGCCGTCGCCGGCCTGGGCCGCAGCGGTGGCAAGGGTGCGCGCGTGCGCTGGGGCACGACCCCGCGTTCCACATAGTTGCGCGCATAGGCGTAGAAGCAGTCGTGCATGCCGAAGAAGATGTCGAACATCGCGTTGGCCAGTTCCAGGCCTTTCTCGCGCCGCGCCGGGTCGAGCTCCTGGCGGTCAAAGACGCCTTCCGACGCAATCACATGCCCGCGCTCGCGGTCGAGGTGGTAGTCGCCGAAATAGCGGTACTCGACCTGGGTCTGGCGCCGCAGCTGCGCCGCCATCGGGCTCACCGCGCTGAAGAAGGCATTGCCGCAGGCCTCGCCGGCCTCCGAATGCGCAAATCTGAGCAAGGGGTCGCCGCGGTCGCGCACCGTCATCCGGGCGAAGTCGAAGGCATAGGCGCGAAAGGGCTCGGTCTCGGGCGCGAGAAACAGCCACCACAGCGCGTCGGAAGCCCGCCAGCCCAGCCTTTCGTCGAGATGCAGCTTGCGCCAATCCTCGACAAACAGGCGCGAGTGGGTCTGGTCCTCGTCGGTGTTGCCGTTGATGATCTGCTCGAACGCATCGCCAGCATCTTCGAAGCGGATGAACCACAGATTCATGTCGCGGAAGTTCATGACGAAGTTCGCCATGATGGGCGCGATGTCGAGCTTGATGTCCAGCGGGACGCTGGTGTCCCGCATCCAGGTGAACAAGGGGTGTGACGCGAGATGCTCCTTGCGGACCGAAGCCAGCGCCAATATGTTTTTCATCAGACGGCCTCCTCGTCGGTTGCAGCGTGCGCAGGAAACGCTATCGTCAGCGAGGAGATCTGCTGCCCATGCCAGTCAATCGCGCCGTCGGCATGCCATCCACGCCACCCGGCGCATGCCCGATTGCGGCCGCATTTATTCCCGCCCGGCCCCATTGGCGCGCCTTGGTCGCTAAAATCCTGCTCTTCCTCGGGCCCCGTCGGCCGGCGCTGCACCAGCGCCCAGCATGTACGCGCGCCTGTCCGCCTCCCTGCCGCGCGCTTCATTGCGAGCGGCCACGCACCCGTACCAACAGTGTCCTACGCTTCTGAGACCCGGCGCCGCCGCACGTTCGCCATCATTTCCCACCCGGATGCGGGCAAGACCACGCTGACCGAAAAGCTGCTGCTGTTCTCGGGCGCGATCCAGATCGCGGGCGCCGTCAAGGGCCGCAAGGCCAGCCGCCATGCGACCTCCGACTGGATGGAGATTGAAAAGCAGCGCGGCATTTCCGTGGCTTCGTCGGTGATGCAGATGTCCTACCGCGACCATGTGGTGAACCTGCTCGACACCCCAGGCCACAAGGACTTCTCCGAAGACACCTACCGCGTGCTGACGGCCGTGGACTCGGCGCTGATGGTGATCGACGCAGCCAACGGCGTCGAAGCCCAGACGCGCCGGCTGATCGAGGTCTGCCGCCAGCGCGACACGCCCATCATCACCTTCGTCAACAAGATGGACCGCGAAGTGCGCGATCCGCTGGACATCATGGATGAGGTCGAACGCGAGCTGGGCATGCCCTGCTGCCCCATGACCTGGCCCGTGGGCCAGGGCAAGGCCTTCGGCGGCATCATCAATCTGCGCACCCGCACCATGACGGTGTTCGAGTCGGGCAGCGAGCGCCGCCCGCAGGACTTCGAGACGATTCCGCTGACCGATGTCGACAATCTGCGCGCGCGCTTTGGCGACACTTTCGACACCGCGATGGAAAGCATGGAACTGGCCGTCGGCGCCTCGCCGGAATGGGACCATGAGGCGTTTCTCGCCGGCAAGCTCACGCCCGTGTTCTTTGGCTCGGGCGTGAACAACTTCGGCGTGATGGAAGTGCTGGACGCACTGGTCGACATGTCGCCGCCGCCGGGCCCGCGCGTGAGCACCCTGGTGGTCAACAAGCAGCCCGTGGTCAAGACCATTGAGCCCGAAGACCCGGGCTTCTCGGGCGTGGTGTTCAAGGTCCAGGCCAACATGGATGCGAATCACCGCGACCGCATCGCCTTCGTGCGCGTGGCCTCGGGCCGCTATGTGCCGGGCATGAAGCTGCGCGTGCAGCGCACCGGCAAGGACATGCGCCCAACATCCGTCGTGACCTTCATGAGCCAACGCCGCGAAGCCGTCGAAGAGGCCTACGCGGGCGACATCATCGGCTTCACCATCCATGGCGGCGTGCAGCTCGGCGACACCATCACCGACGGCGCGGCCCTGCAGTTCACCGGCCTGCCGTTCTTCGCGCCCGAAATGTTCATGACCGTGGTGCTGAAGAACCCGCTGCGCACCAAGCAGCTGCAGCAGGGCCTGGCCCAGCTCGGCGAAGAAGGCGCGATCCAGGTGTTCAAGCCCGATGCGGGCGGCAACATGCTGCTGGGCGCGATCGGCCAGCTGCAGTTCGAAGTGGTGCAGCACCGCCTCAAGGCCGAGTACGACGCCGACATCCGCCTCGAAGGCTGCCAGTACACGGGCGCGCGCTGGATCACGGCCGACACCCCGGCCGAACTGCGCGAGTTCGAGAACGCCTATGTGCTGCGCATGGCGCATGACGCTGCGGGCACGCTGGCCTACCTCTGCACTTCGCCCTATGACGTGCGCCTGGCGCAGGAGCGTTTCCCCAAGATCCACTTCCACCCGCTGCGCGAGCATGCGGGCCTGTCGCTGAGCAACAGCTGATCGATATGGCTTCCATGGAAACTCTGCTGCCCTTGGGGCAATGGCCCTGCCCTGCACCCGGCCAGTTGCTCGGTGTGCTCACCGATATCGACGACACCCTGACCACCGAGGGCGAAGTGCCCGCGCATGTGGTCGCATCCATGGCCGCGCTGCGCGACGCCGGCCTGAGGATCGTGCCCATCACCGGCCGTCCGGTCGGCTGGAGCGAGCCGTTTGCGCGCGCCTGGCCGGTCGATGCCATCGTCGCCGAGAACGGTGCCGTGGCGCTGCGCCGCAATGCGGCCGGCGGCCTCGACAAGCTCTATCAGCAGGACGCCGCCACGCGCAGCGCCAACTTCGCGCGCATGCAGGAAGTGCTTGAGCAGATCGAGGCCACGGTGCCCGGCGCACGCCGTGCCACCGACTCGGCGGGCCGCGAATGCGACATTGCCATCGACCACAGCGAATTCACCCAGCTGCCGCAGGCGCAGATCGACGAATGCGTGGCCATCATGCGCGCGGCCGGCATGAACGCCACCGTGAGCTCCATCCACATCAACGGCTGGTTTGGCGCGCACAACAAGTGGGAAGGCGCGCAGTGGATAGTGCGCACGCTGTTCGACCGCGATCTGGCGGCCGAACTCGATCGCTGGGTCTACATCGGCGACTCCACCAATGACCAGCTGATGTTCGAACGCTTCGGCCACAGCTTCGGCGTGGCCAATATCGCACGCTTCGTGCCCCAGCTGGTGCATTTGCCGCGCTACGTCACGCCCAGTGAGCGTGGCAACGGCTTCGTTGAACTTTCCAATGCGATCCTGAGCCAGGCTTGAGCAGTATTCAGCCTACGCATTCGGCGATGGCATCCATCTCCGAATGCGCGAGGCATGTCACATGAATGTCGGCAATGTCCGACAACGCCCATCCTATAGCCGCTTGTTACGGGGAAACAGCACCTAAAATGCGCCAGCATTCCCGTTCCTATTCCATTTCCTACAAGAGACAATTGCCATGCGCCTGATTCGCCGTTCCTTTGTTGCCACCTGCGTCGCGGCTGCCGCTGCCGCCGCTGCCATGCCGGTCCTTGCCCAATCCAAGGAAGTCAAGCTCGGCTACGCACTGGCGATCAACTCGCATTACGGCGCAGCCGCCCAGGCCTGGGCGGACTCGGTGGAAAAGAGCACCAACAACGCCTTCAAGTTCAAGCAGTTCCCGGCATCGGCCCTGGGCGGCGAGCGCGAGCTGATCGAAGGCCTGCAGCTGGGCACCGTGGAAGCCGTCATTGTTTCCACCGGCGCACTGAGCAACTTCGTGCCCGACGTGGGCGTGGTCGACATTCCCTTCCTGTTCCGTGACACGGCGCATGCGCGCGCCGTGCTGGACGGCGCTTTCGGCCAGGAGCTGCTGGGCAAGTTCCAGAAACGCGGCCTGATCGCGCTGGCCTGGGGCGAGCAAGGTTTCCGCCACCTGACCAACAACAAGCACGCGGTGCAGAACGTGGCCGACCTCAAGGGCCTGAAGATCCGCGTGACCGAGAACCCGGTGCACATCACCGCTTTCCGCACGCTGGGCGCTTCGCCCACGCCCATGTCCTGGCCCGAAGTGATCGGTGCACTGCAGCAAGGCACGATCGACGGCCAGGAAAACCCGATCTCGGTGCTGTCGTCGGCCAAGCTGTGGCAGGTGCAAAAGCACCTGACGCTCAGCGCCCATGTCTACGCGCCCGTCGCGCTGATCGTCTCGCCCGGCTTCTGGGCCAGCCTGAACGACACGCAGAAGGCCGCGTTCACGCAAGGCGCCAAGAGCGGCGCGCTGGCCTCGCGCGCGTTTGTCGACGCGGTCGAGAAGAAGGGCGTCGAAGAAGCCAAGTCGCACGGCATGCAGGTTGTGGAAAAGGTCGACCAGGCCGCTTTCCGCAAGGCCCTGGAGCCCGCATACAAGCAATACGCGACCAAGTTCGGCCAGAAGACCCTCGACGCGATCGCCAACACCAAGTGACCTGCTGCGCAGTCCGGGCCCGGCCCGGAATGCGCACCGCACGCGCCGGACCGGTTCCGGCGCGCGCCTACCCCCTGGGGTGACTCTTTTTCAGAAAGCGGCTGCGCCGGCACGCAGCCGACATGCATATGCTTGAACGAATCGAACGCGCTCTGGTCGCCTGCAACCGCTGGCTGCTCATCGTGCTGCTGCTGGCCATGGCCTGCATCGTCTTTGCCAATGTGGTGCTGCGCTACACCACCGGCGACTCCATCGTCTGGGCCGAGGAAGTCGCGCGCCACATGATGATCTGGGTCACCTTCCTGGGCGCGGGCCTGGTGCTGCGCTATGGCGGCCATGTGGCCATCGACAACCTGCACCGCGCCGTGAGCACGCGTACCGCGCGCTTCCTGCGCGCCGTCGTGGTGCTGGGCGTTGCCGGCTTCTGCGTGTTCATGACCTATTTCTCGGTGCTCTACGTCTGGGCCACGCGCTTCCAGACCACGGCCGCAACCGACATTCCGATTTCCTATATCTATCTCGCGATGCCCGTGGGCTTCGTGCTGATGCTGGTGCACCTGCTGTTTGTCGCCCGCAACTACATCACGGCCGGCGATTACGCCGAGTCCGACGAGATGAATGCGGACGCCGCTGCGTCCATCTGAAGACCCATCAAAAGAGGTTCAAGCACCATGGGTATCACCCTTTTCATCGCCATCATCGTCCTGCTCGTGCTGGGCTTTCCGGTGGCCTTCGCGCTGGCCATCTCGGCCGCGCTGGCCGTGCTCGTCGGCGGCCGCTATCCGCAGCTGGTGGTGTTCAAGGAAATGTTCACCGGCATCGACAGCTTTCCGCTGATGGCCGTGCCGTTCTTCATCCTGTCGGCCGAGCTGATGTCGGGCGGCGCGCTGACCCATGTGCTGCTGCGCTTCGCGGCGCAGTTCGTCGGCCATCTGCGCGGCGGCCTGGGCTATGCCAACGTGCTGTCGCTGACGCTGTTCTCGGGCATCTCGGGCTCGGCCCTGGCCGACGCCGCGGGCCCGGGCTCGATGATGGTCAAGATGATGGACAAGGCCGGCTACGCCCGGCCCTACGCCGCGGCCCTCACGGCCAGCACGGCCATCGTCGGCCCCATCATTCCGCCGTCGGTCAGCATGATCATCTACGCGATGCAGGACGAGAACGTCTCGGTCGGCGGGCTGTTCATGGCCGGCTTCATTCCCGGCATCCTGATCGCGCTGGCCATGGCCGGCGTCAACTGGTGGGTCTGCAAGAAGCGCAACTACCACTCGTCCGAACCGCGCCCGACGGCGCGCCAGATGTGGGTCACCAGCTTCAAGGCGATTCCGGCGCTGATGCTGATCGTGCTGATCGTGGTCGGTATCCGCTTCGGCATCTTCACGCCAACCGAGGCTTCGGTGGTCGCGGTGTTCTATGCGCTGATCTGCGGCAAGTGGATTTACCGCACGCTCGAATGGAAGGCGATTCCCGGCATCACCGCGCGCTCGGCCATGCTCACCGCCTCGGTGCTGCTGGTGATGGCCACATCGGCGGCCTTTGCCTGGGTGCTGACGGTGGAAGGCATTCCGCAGTATCTGTCCGAGCTGATCGTCAGCTGGCAGCTGTCGCCCACCATGTTCCTGGTCGCGGTCAACATCCTGCTGCTGGTGTTCGGCATCTTCATGGAGCCGCTGCCCGGCGTGATGATCCTGGTGCCCATCCTGGCGCCGATTGCGTTCAGCCTGGGCATCGATCCGACACACTTCGCCATGGTGGTGATCGTCAACCTGACGCTGGGCATGATCACGCCGCCGGTCGGCGGCCTGCTGTTCGTGACCGCGGTCGCGACGCGCGTGTCGATCACCGACCTGACGCGCGAAATGCCGCTGTTCCTGCTGGCCCACCTGGTGGTGCTGATCCTGCTCACTTTCATTCCCGAACTGTCGACCTGGCTGCCGCATTCGCTGGGCTTCCAGTAAGCACACCAGGGCCCCAACAGCCGCAAGGCCCCGCATCGCGGGGCCTTTTTTTCGCCCTGTCGGTCAGGAAAGATGATTTTCCATGGCCTCGACAATCAGGTCCGTCACGGTCATGTGCCTGTGCAGGGCCGCCTGCTTCCATTGCTGGCGCGTGGCCTTGGGCACATTGAACGTCAGTTTCACGATGTCGCCTGTGGAGGCGGGGGCAGTCTGCGGAGTCTGCGGCGCGGCTGACTCCCGTGGTTTGTCTTTCAGAGCCATTGCGTTTTCCAATCCGTGAGGTGCAGGGCGGCTGCATGTTTGCGCGCTGTCGACGAATTGGACACCTAAGGGACCAAGTGGTTCCACCACAGGCAATGAAAATGGGAATCAAAATGGGAATGCAGTTGTTTACATTTCCATGCATTCAAGCCACACATCCTTACATCTGTATATATGTATGTCGCTAGCATCTCCGGACGTAAGGAGATCAACATGAAGCAACTTAGGAAATGGGGGCTGCCAGCGCTGCTGACCGCCGCCATGGTTTCGGCCTGTGGTGGTGATGGCGGCGGCAATGCCAACGGTGGAACGGGCGGCGGCAACAACGGCGGTGGCACGACCACGCCGCTGACGGCCAGCCAGGCCTTTGCCAAGCTCGAGGCCTCGGGCGAACTGCCGGTGCTCGACCGCAGCGCCAGCCTCGCCGGCACCGATGCCAATGCCAATGGCGTGCGTGACGACATCGAGCGCCACATCGACGGCAAGTCCGACACCCAGGCGCAGAAGAACAGCCTCAAGTCCTTCAGCCGTGCGCTGAGCACGGCCATGACCGTCGACACCCAGGACCAGAACGCGCTGCGCGAAGTGGCCAACAGCATGAACACGTCGGTGAGCTGCATCTGGAAGACCTACCCCTCGGGGTCGGCCTCGCCCAAGGTGCGCGAGATCGAGAAGCTGACCGCGAACACCCGCGCCCGTTACGAGGCATACATGAAATTCAACGCGTCTATGGACGGCAGCGTGCTGAAGAACGAAAGGGCGGTGAACTGTGATTGAACGCACTTATGCGCGTCTGCGCGCCACCTGCCTGCCGGCCGCCTTGCTGCTGGCCGCGGCCTTGCCGGCGCATGCCGCCGAAACCAATCTCTGCGAAGCGCGTGGCTACACGGTAGGCTTCTTCAACGGTGTCTGGAACACCCTGCCCCAGGCCATCGACGGGCGCATGGCGCTGCAGGAACTGCTGGGCGACGAGTTCAACGGCGAGTTCGTGGAATACGAGAATTTCTACAACACGACCGGCAACAGCAACGATGCCACCATGGCGCAGGACATTGCCGAAGTGTTCATCCAGCGCGCGAATGAATTCGATGCCAGCGGCGAACTCGCCCAGCGCTTCGAGTACCTCTGGGATGCGGCCAGCGATTCCGACCGACCGCTGCTGTCGCGGCTGCGCGATGTCATGAGCGCCCCGGCCGTGCTGCTCGAAGGCATCTACAGTGCGATTTCCCTCAAGGTCGCAGAAAGCTGGGCCCGGCTGCTGAGCAATCCGCCCACCGCGCTGAACTACGCCCAGCACCGCCTGACCATCGACACCCTGGCCACCGAAGGCCAGAAGATGCTGTTTGTCGCGCATTCGCAGGGCAATCTGTTCGTGAATCCGGCCTACGATTACGCCAAGACCAAGCTCAGCACCGAGAGCGTCGCGGTCTCGCACATCGCGCCCGCATCGCCGACGCTGCGCGGCCCGCATGTGCTGGCCGATATCGACCTGGTGATCAACGGCCTGCGCACTTTCGGCTGGAGCACCGTGCCCCCGATCAACCTGACGCTGCCCGCGGCCGACAAGGACCTCAGCGGCCACACGCTGATCGACACCTATCTCGACGCCCGCCGCCCCGGCCGCGCCCGCGTCAAGCAGATGGCCGAGCAAAGCCTGGGCGCGCTGGTGACGCCCACCGCGCTGGGCAGCCGCGGCTTCTTCACCACCATGCTGACCTGGGATGGCACGGGCGACGTCGATCTGCATACCTTCGAACCCGGTGGCGCGCATGTCTTCTACTCCAACATGCGCGGCCAGGTCGGCGCGCTCGACGTGGACAATACCGTGGCCAACGGCCCCGAGCACTACTACGCTTCGTGCAACCCGGCCCAGCTGCAGGAAGGCAGCTACCGCATTGGCATCAACAACTATGCCCGCGCCACCGGCCGCACGGCGACGGTGCAGGTAACGTTTGCGCAGGGCGGCCAACCCGTGACCCGGGTGCTTGGCGTGGGCGCGGAGCGCGGGTCCAGCGGCAACGACGCGCCCATCCCGGTGCTGACCGTCAACGTCACCAAGGACGCGGACGGCAAGTTCCACGCGACGGCGCAATAAGAGCTGCCGCCGCCGTGAAAAAGGCTGCCCTGGGGCAGCCTTTTTTTGTGCCCCGACGGCCGGGATGGCTACGCAGCGGCTTCAGTAGGGCATGGGCAGCGGCTTGCCTGCGTGGTAGCTCACACGCCCAAAAGGCAGCGTGCCAGTCAGAAAGTATTCGGCGACTTTCGCATCGACGCTGGCCTTGCCATACGGAAACAGCCCATGCTTGTATTCATTCTCAACCACCATCATGTGGGCATTGGGCAAGGCGTTCAAAGTCTCCATCGCACCTTCGACGGGTGTCACCGCATCGTAGTAGCTCTGCAGCATCAGAATGGGAGCGGTCATGGCGGCCAGGGACGGCCTGATCCTGGCTGGAGCACCCCAGTAAAGGCAGCGATTTGACACGTCATGGCCGCCGGTGAGGGGATACCGGGCAGCGTCGACCATCCCCTCCTGGATCCACGATCGTTCGTCGCCTGCGTTGCCCGTATCGTTGCAGGTCACGCACCAGTGCACCGAGCTCGCGGCATCGTACACACGGCTCTTCGACGACGGCCCAGCAGCAGGCGCATCCAGCATCTTGGACAGTTGCGCATGCAGCGTTTCGGACTCTGGGACGGGTTGACCCAGGCTCTGCATGATGATCGCGTTGTTTGTCTGGTGGCCGCTGGCGACAATCCCCGCGGGATCCTTGAGATTCAGGCGCGTGAACCAGAGATTCTTGGCCGCCGGCGACATCGCCAGCAGGCGCCTGCGGATGTCCGCTGGATCGCTGCCACGCCCGAAAGTGTTCAGGTGACGAGCGAAGTAAGGCAGCATGACTTCGTCCAGCAGCCGCCGCCTGGCCATGGCCGTGTCCTTGCCTTTGTCGAAGGCTGCGGCGATGTTCATGCTGCTGTCCAGCAGCATGCGCCCCACGCGCTGCGGAAACAGGCTGGCATACCAGGCGCCAAGCCAGGTGCCATACGAGTAACCGATGTAGTTGAGCTTGGCATCTCCAAGCACCTCGCGCATCAGATTCATGTCACGCGCGATGGCCTCGGTATGGATGTGCTTGCTCCAGGGATGGGCCAACAAGGCCTGTGTGTGCAGCCGCGCGTGCTGCTGCGCTTTTGTCACCGTTTCCTCGGTGTTGCCGAAGATCAGCGACTGATGGCTGCTCTGGTACCCGTCTGGCACAAAGACGTACATCGGCGTGCTGCCGCCCATTGCGCGGGGGGTGAATCCGATCAGGTCGTAACTTTCGGATATTTGCTTGAGCAGCCGGCTGGCAGGATCGGCAAGGCTGGCACGCTTCGCCTGGATTCCTTTGAGCACGCCGAACTGCAAGCCGTCGGTGCCCGGGCCACCGGGATTGAACAAGATGGAGCCCAGGCGTTTGTGCGGATTTTCGGCGGCCACTCTCATCATCGCTATATCCAGTTCACCCTGCGTTGGATTGTCGTAGTCGATGGGCACGCGCATGGATGCGCACTGGACGCGACCGCCCAGCTGCGCCAGGTCGCTGTGGTGCTCGCCTGGAAGCGATGCCAGATCGCAAGCAGTCCAGATGGGCTTTTGGTCGGCGAAGAACTGCGGCGGCGCGTTTTGCGCCATCGCGCCGGCGGCAGGCGCCGGGCCTGCCACGCCCGTGGGGGTTGCGACAGGGGTGGCGCTTTCGCCGCCACAGGCGCAAAGAACGGCCACCAGCAGCGCGGTGCAGGCGCGTCGGCTGGTGTATGTGAGCAGGAAAACAGGCAAGCTCATTTTTGATCTTCGGTATGGGTTGCTGAACTCGTCAGTGCATGCGCCAGATCAAGCCACGCCCATCGCGCCTTCAAGGAGCTCCCTGCCCTGAGTCGTGGGTGTGCAAATTGATCGATGCATGGTGGATATGATAGTATTTAACTATCCAATATGCAATATCAATTGTTTTGTTCTTGCGTCGCATCTTAAAACAAACGCTATGCATATAGAATTTTGATAGCTTCTCTCAATCTTTTGAGCGAACTTCATTGCCCTGGTTTTTCGTTCCCACAGGATGCCGGACGACCCAGGCTCCGCTCGTCACACCAGACATGTCTCTGCCGTGCAGCGATGTCGGCAACCAGAGGCTAGTTGCATCTTTTTTCACGAACTGACATGAAAACAATCATTGCTTCCATCATGCTGTTGACGCTGCTGACGGCCGAGCCGGCACACGCAGCCACCGCAGCTGCCCCAGCTCCGGCTGGCGAGAAAAAATCCGAAGTCAACAATGATTTCAGCTACCAACGCTTGCGTGCCGACTACGAAGTGCGTGCCGATGCCAGCAGCACGGTCACCGAAAGCCATGAAATCCTGCTGAAAACCAAGGCCGCGGTGGAAGGGTTCAGCCAGATCCATCTGAGCTACAGCGAAAAAATGGAAGCACTGGAAGTGCTGTCGGCCTATACGCTGGCGGCCGACGGCCGGCGCCATGATGTCGCGCCGGAACGCATCTACACCCAGGAAAGTCATGCCAGCGCGGCGGCACCGATCTACGCCGACCAGAAGGTCCGCGTGATTGTCTTTCCCAACCTCGCTCCCGGTGCGCGCCTGGTCTACCAGACACGCCTGAAGCGCAATATCCCGCATTTTCCCGGCTACTTCGGCCTGTGGCAGACGTTCAGCGTATTTGCCCAATACGAAGATGCCGAAGTCACGCTGACTGCGCCGGCCGATCTACCGATCCATGTCTTCACCCGCGATGTGCATGGCAGCAACAGCCCGCGCTTGCGCGACGGCAAGGCGCACTGGCACTGGCGCTATCAGCGCCATGAACCCTTGAAAGCCCAGAGCCTGGCGGCGCCCGCCTGGACCTTCAGCCCGACCATCATGGCCAGCACCTTCGGTGATTGGGCGCAACTTGCCCGCGCCTATCAGTTGAAGGCCAAGCCGGCGGCACAGGTGACCCCCGCCATCGAGGCGCTGGCGCAGCAGCTCACCGCCGGCATCGATGATCGCCAGGCGCAGGCTGCGGCGCTGTACCGCTGGGTTGCACAGAACATCCGTTATGTGGCGGTCTATCTGGGCAATGGCGGGCTCGAACCCAACACCGCGCAAAGCGTTCTGGATCACCGCTACGGCGATTGCAAGGACCATGTCGTGTTGCTCGAAGCCTTGCTGGCGGCCAAGGGCATTGCCAGTTCGCCGGTATTGATTGGCGCCGGTGCCGGCCCACTTCTGCCCAACATCCCATTGCTGGGACATTTCAACCATGCGATCAGCTATCTGCCAGAGTTCGATCTGCATGTGGATGCCACGAGCCCCTGGGCACGCTTTGGCCAGTTGCCCATGGAGGATCTGGGCGCTCCGGTGCTGCACACCCAGCAGGAGCGGCTGGCGCGCACCCCGCACAACGATCATTTGCGCAATCACAAGGCCGTCACGGTGGAATTCATCTTCGATGAACTGGGCAACATGCATGGCCAATCGAAGTTCCAACTGAGCGACATTGCCGAAATTCCCTTGCGCGGCTATCTTTCCCAACTCAATTCGCAAAATCTCGCGCTGGCCGAACAAGGCATCATGGCGGATTCCGGCATCGATGGCGAGGGACGGATTGAAATGCTGGCGGATCCATTCGATCTTTCCCGGCCGTTCAATTTCAATTATGTTTTTCAGGCCCAGGACTATGTGGATCTCAGCATGGTTGGCGGCATGGTCCTGCCGCGCCCGCCAGGCCATCAGTCGCTGCGCACCCTGGCTGCGAACAGCGCGGCGCCAGCCAACGCCACGCCCTTTCTCGTCGACGCCGGACTGCAGGAGGAGACGTATCACGTGGAGTTTCCGTCCAGCGTGCCCATCATCTCCATTCCTGCCGACCGGGAGTTCCGCAATGCGGCGGGCGAGTACCGGGTCCAGTGGACGCGCCAGGGACAACGTGTGACGGCCCACCACCGGCTCGAACTCAACGCCATGCGTGGCAAGGCCGCGCTGTGCCAGCCGGAAGACTACCCGGCGCTGCGCGCACTGTTCCAGCAGGCGCACCGCGGTTTTCGCGGGCAGATCGTCTATGGCAGGCTGGCAAGCCAGGATACGGATCCAGCGGCAGCCCCCTCTAGCCGCGCGGCGTCTCGGTGATTGCCATGCCGCGCGGCATGCAGCCGCCGCAGGCGCGCCAGACTCAGGCGCCGACCATCGCGGCAACATCCAGCACGTACATCTGGCGCTGGTGCTCATGCACCGAGTCGATGCAGACCTGGCGGCCGTCGCGGCTCCAGCGCGGGTGCAGGTCGCAGCGGTTTTCCTTGCTCAGGTCGGGCGTAGCGTAGAAGCTGCCCAGGTTGCGGCGCTCGCCGGTCTGCATGTCGAACAGGAACAGGAAGCGCTCGTGCGTCAGGTCGTCGGGATAGGTGTCGCTGAGCAGCCAGCGCGCGCTCACCGGCGAGAAGCTCATGTGGCCGTTCTCGACCAGCACGCCGCGCCCCACCACCTCCACCGCGCCGCCGTCGACGTCATGGTAGAGGTGGTAATGGATCTCGCCCGCGTGCGGGCCCCAGACGATGATGTGTGAATCGTCCTGCCACAGCGGATGCGAGATCTGGTATTCGGATTTCTCGTAGTCGAAGGTACCCACGGCGCTGGGATCGAAGTCGGCCGCGAGCTGCGGCAGCGGGTGGTCCGAGCATTCGAGCAGGCGCATATCCGAGCCGTCGGGGTTCATGGTGATCAGGCGGTGCAGGAAGCAGGTCTCGTCCTTCACGCGCTCGGTCCAGCGGTGCAGGAACAGCATGCGCGAGGAGGCTGGATTGACTTCGATATGGCTCACCCAGTGAATCGCCTGGTCCATCGACGCCTTGGGATGGAAGGCCTTGAGCTCGGCATAGCTGACCAGCAGTGCGGCGTCGCCCGTGCCCATGTCCATGCGCCAGATGCCGTCGTCCGCGGGCGCGAGCGGCAGCGCGAACGGGCCGCCGGCTTCGCTGTAGCCAATGGTCTCGTGCGTCACATACAGGCGCCGGTAGTCGACCGACAGCGCCCACTGGCTGCTGGGCGCGATTACATAGACCGGCATGGGCAGCGCGCGGCGCGCCAGCGTGTCGACATCGACGACCACCGCGCCGAAACCCGGATAGCGCGCCGACATGTCGCCCGTGCGGTCGTTGTAGACCAGCTGGCGGCCGGGCGCGCCGGCCAGCCATTGCAGCTGGCTGCCCATCTGCCAGTTCCAGGCGCCGGTCTCGCCCACGGCGTGGAAGCGGTCGCCGTCCAGTGTGTCGAAATAGCCTATCGTCGCCTTGGCGTCGGGCGTCAGGTACTGGTCCATCGCGGGCGTGCGCTGGCCCGCGATCAGGCGGTTGCTGCGGTCCCAGTTGGATTTGTTGTAGTAGCCGAAGAAGTGGTGCTGGCGGCCATCGCCCAAGCGGCGGCAGGGCACATAGGAGGCGGCATTGGAAGAGTCGGTCATACGGAAAGTGATGCTCAGATGAAGCTGCCCGGTGCTCCGGGCAAAGGGATATCGGCGCTGCGCTCGGGGCCGGCCTCAGTCGGCCGAGACCTTGCCTTCGAGAATCACGCGGTCCCAGCGAAGCTTTTCCTGGGCGACGAAACGCTGGGCTTCGGGCAGGCTGTTGGCCACGGCCGTCATGCCCTGGTCTTCCAGGCCCTTGCGGAACTCGGGCGTGTTGATCACCTTGCGCACATCGGCGCTGATCTTCTCGACGATGGCCTGGGGCACCTTGGCCGACACCGCCACCGTGGTCCATGACGTGGCTTCGAAGCCCTGGATGCCGGCTTCTGTCGCCGTGGGCACGTCGGGCAGCGCGGCCAGGCGCTGCTTGCCGGTCACGGCCAGTGCCTTCATCTTGCCGCCGCGGATGTGGCCCAGCACCGTGGGCGGATTCTCGAACATCAGCTGGATCTGGTTGCCCAGCAGGTCGTTGAGCGCGGCCGAGCTGCCGCGGTAGGGCACGTGCACGATGGGCGCGCCCGACTGCAGCTTGTACAGCTCGCCCATCATGTGCACCGACGAGCCCACGCCAGCGGAGCCGAAGTTCACGGTGCCCGGCGCCTTCTTGGCCAGCGCCGTCAGCTGCTGCAGGTCCTTGACCGGCAGGCCCGGCGCGGCCACCACCACATGCGGCATTTCGGCCAGCACCGTGACCACGCGCAGATCGGTGGCCGGGTTGTACGACAGCTTCTTGTAGATGCCATAGGCCGCGTGCAGGCCTATGGAGCCGACCATCAGCGTATAGCCGTCGGCGGGCTGATCGGTCACATAGCGGCCGCCGAGGTGGCCGCCCGCGCCGGGCTTGTTCTCGACCACGACGGTCTGCTCCCAGAGGCGGCTGAGCCTGTCGGCCAGCATGCGCGCCTGCACATCGGAGCTGCCGCCCGCGGTGAACGGCACGATGATGCGCACCTGGCGTGCGGGATTGGGAAAAGCCGCGTCGCTGGACCAGGCGCTGGCCGCGCAGGCCATGAGGGCGGCGGCCAGGGCGGTGAGCCCCCAATTCCGGCGCGTGAATGCGGTGTTCATGTCTATGCCTCTTGGAAAATGCTGCCGCAACGGAAAGCGGCCTGCGTGAATCCAGTGTAGGCAGCGCACACTACGCTGCAAAATGCATTTTTCCGTGCCAGCTATACACGATTGGTATACCCTCGCGTCCATGCCCCGTCCTCTGAGTTTTCGTGAAATCGAAGCCTTCCGTGCCGTGATGCAGGCCGGCACGACCACCGCCGCCGCGCAGCTGCTGCACACCACCCAGCCTTCGGTCAGCCGGCTGCTCGCACAGATGCAGGCCGGCGCAGGCCTGAAGCTGTTCGACATGCACAAGGGCCGGCTGCGCCCCACGCCCGAAGCGCTGGAGCTGTTTGCCACGGTGCAGCAGCATTTCGTTGGCCTGGAGCGCATCGAGCGCGACCTGCAAGGCCTGCGGCTGTCGGGCGCGGGCACGCTGCGCATAGGCTGCACGCCGGCGCTGGGCCTGTCGGTGCTGCCGGCCGTGGTGCATGCCTTCGTGCAGCAGCACCCGAGCACGCCGATCAGCCTGCAGACGCTGGGCACTTCGCATCTGCGCGAAGGCCTGCAGCTGGGCCAGTTCGATCTGGTGGTCAGCACCATGGCGATCGATGCACCGGATCTCAGCGCCAGCGTGCTGCACCACAGCCAGGCGGTCTGCGTGATGCATCCGGGCCATCCCTTGGCGCAGCGTGATGAACTGCATGTCAGCGACCTTGCCGACCAGTTGCTGCTGACGCTCAACGCCGACGACAACATCTTTCTGCAGCTGCAGCAGACCATGCAGCGCCATGGCGTGCAGGCGCGCTCGACCATAGAGACCACCTACTCGTCGACCATCTGCTGCCTCGCGGCCGAAGGCACGGGCATAGGCGTGGTTAACCCGTATGTGGCGCGCAAGTTTGCGTCGGAGCTGGCGGTTCGGCCGCTGCTGCCGCCATGCGCGGTCGAGATCGCGCTGGCGCTGCCGCTGCACCGCGCGCCGTCGGCGCGCGCCGATGTCTTCGTGCAGCTGCTGCAACAGCACCTGCGCAGCTGCTAGATTTCTTCCACCTGCAGATCGGCATCGCAGCCCACGCCGGCCGCGATCCAGCGTTGGCTCAGGCGCAGCCACAGCCGGCCGCGCCAGCGCCGCCAGCGGCTGGGCGCTGCGGCCTGGGCCTTGGCATCTTCGAGTACACCGCAGCGGTAGTGCGCGCCTTCCTCGTCCCAGCGCAGCGCGCTGCAGGCACCCGTGCGGCGGCGCGAGACCAGGATGCCCATGGGGCATGGTTCGGCCAGGCAGCACAGGCCGCAGCCATTGCAGGGCGCGCCCAGCGCCGGCTTGGCCGGTGCCTGGGCATGCCAGTGCACCGCGTATTCGCGCATCAGCTGCGGCGCGATGCCGGGCTAGGCCTCGTCGTCTTCGTCGTCTTCATCCTCCTCATTATCCTCGTCGTCATCGGCCACCGGGGCCTTGCCGGCGCAACTGCTGAGGCTTTGCGACGGCAGCTTGCCATCGAGGAAATAACGCGCTACCTGGCTGTCCACGCAGGCCGTGCCATAGGGAAACACGCCATGCGCATGCGCATTTTCGACCACGATCAGGCGCGCATCCGGCAAGGCCGCCAAGGTCTTGCGCGCACCTTCGATCGGCGTCAACGAATCGTATTCACTTTGCAGCATCAGCACCGGCGTGGGCGTGCGCATCAGCGCGGCAGCAGGCATTTTTCGCGGTGCCTGGCGCCAGTAGAGGCAGGGATTCTCGACGATGCCGACCTCGGCCAGCGGATAGCGCTGCAGCGCAACGCGGCCGCGCTGCGCCCAATCCTGCGCGCTGCCCGCGGTGCCGGTATCGTTGCAACGCACGCTCCAATACACGAACTCCTCCTTGCCCGGCGCAGGAAAGGTCCGCGGAGAAAACAGACTGGTCGCCAGTTCCTCGGCATGCATTGCGACCTGCGGACGCTGGAAGCGGGGTGACTGGGCGATCTGCGCATGCAGCTGCGCCGCGCTGGCCTGGGGCAGCAACTCCTGCAGGCCCAGCGCCGCCGAGATGGCATGAACATCGGAATCGATCTCTTCGAAATCCCAATGCAGCGCAAGTGCAGCGCTCAGTGGCGCGGGCAGCGCGGTCAGGCGCTGGCGCAGCGCCGCGAGGTCATTGCCCAGGCCGAATCGTGCGGGGTCGCTGACGGCGCGCGGCAGCACCAGCTCGTCAATGTGGCGCGCGCTGGCCGGAATCTGTGACTGCATCAGCGCGTCGAAGTCGCTGGTGATGTCCGCGCTGCTGTCGAACAGCATGCGCCCGCTACGCTCGGGAAACAGCGCGGCATACCAGGCGCCCAGCCAGGTGCCGTAGGAATAGCCGATGTAGTTGAGCTTTTCTTCGTTCAGCAGGCCGCGCAGCAGATCCATGTCGCGCGCCGTGGCCTCGGTATGGATATGTGCGCTCAGAGGATTGGCGGCGCAGGCCTGGGCCAGCTGTTGCGCATAGCGCTCGATTTTCCCGACGTTGTCGGGACTGCTGTCGGCGTTGAAATCGGTGGGCAGTTCGGGCTCCTGGGTCAGCGTACAGATCAACGGGCTGTGCCGGCCCATGCCGCGCGGCGAAAACCCCACCAGGTCATATTGGCGCGCCATTTGCCGCAGCAAGCCGCCGGTTTCATCGGCATCGTCTGCCGCCAGTTTCATGCTGGTTTGCAGGGCGCTGGAGAGCCCGTCTTCGCCCGGCCCTCCGGGGTTGAGCACAATCGCTCCCAGCCTCTGCGCCGGCTGCGCGGCCGCAACCTTCAACAGCTCGATCTGCAGTTCGGCGGCGGCTGGGTTGGCATAGTCGAGCGGAACGCGCATCAACGCGCATTGGGCGCGCGCGCCCAATTGCGCGAGCTCCTTCTGGTCGTCCTCATGCTCCATCGTCGAGGCGTCACAGGCTGTCCATTCCAGCCCCTGCTGCCTGAAGGCGGCCAGGCCATCGACCGCCACCAGTGCCACCATTGCCATCACCGCCGCAGGCCACCAGAATTGCCACCAGCACTGCGCTACCGACCAGCCGGCCGCAAGCTCGCACCAGAGGAGCCGGAAAACCCGGGACAGACACAAACATAGGAACTCCTCGCAAGGCAAAGTGGATCGGCATGACCCACACCCCGCGCAGGAATGGCCTGATTCAGCGCCCGCGCAAAACGCGCGGGCCAGCGTGCGAACAGGGTGTTGGCGACCATTGGTAACCTCGCCCAAATGCAAGTTCCAGCGCCGGCGCCGCTGGCCGCGCGCCGCTTGCCGCGCGCCGCTAGCCGCGCGCCAGCACCGGCGCAATCGCGTTGCCGGTATGCGTGCCCTGCTCCACCAGGTGCTCGGGCGTGCCCGCGGCGACGATGCGCCCGCCGCCATTGCCGCCTTCGGGACCCAGGTCTATGACCCAGTCGGCTTCGGCAATCACATCCAGGTCGTGCTCGATGACGATCACCGAATGCCCGCCGTCGACCAGCCGGTGCAGCACCTCGATCAGCTTTTCCACGTCGGCCATGTGCAGGCCCACCGTGGGCTCGTCAAGCACATAGAGCGTATGCGGCGCCTTGTTGCCGCGGCGCGCGATGTCGTCGCGCACCTTGGTCAGCTCGGTCACCAGCTTGATGCGCTGGGCTTCGCCGCCGCTGAGCGTGGGCGAGGGCTGGCCCAGCGTGAGGTAGCCCAGGCCCACGTCCTTGAGCAGCTGCAGCGGGTGGCCGATGGCCGGCATGCTGGCAAAGAAGTCCACGGCTTCGTCGACTTCCATCTGCAGCACGTCGCCAATGCTCTTGCCGCGCCAGGTCACGGCCAGCGTCTCGGGGTTGAAACGCGCGCCGTGGCAGGTGTCGCAAGGCACCTTGACGTCGGGCAGGAAGCTCATCTCTATGGTGCGCAGGCCCTGGCCTTCACACGACGGGCAGCGGCCTTCGCCGGTATTGAACGAGAACCGGCCCGGACCATAGCCGCGCGCGCGCGCTTCGAGCGTATCGGCAAACAGCTTGCGTATGGTGTCCCAGAAACCGATATAGGTCGCGGGGCAGGAGCGCGGCGTCTTGCCAATCGGCGTCTGATCGACTTCAAGCACGCGATCAATGGTTTCGAAGCCGCGCAGTCCGGCGCAGCCGATCAGCGCCGGCGCCTGGCCCGCGTCCATGGCTTCGCGCCCGGCAAAGGTGCTGCGCTGGCCGACCCAGGCCGCGACGTTGGTCCAGAGCACATCGCGCGCCAGCGTCGACTTGCCCGAGCCGCTGACGCCGGTGATCGCCACCAGGCGCTTGAGCGGCACATGGGCGTCGACTTTCTGCAGGTTGTGCAGGTCGGCGCCCAGCACCGTGAGCCAGCGCTGCGGGCCGCTGGCCGCACGTTCGCGCGGCGCCTCGGCCAGCGCCGCGTTCGCGGCCGCGCTGTCGGTGACCAGGGCCGCGGCGGCGTCGGCGGCGATCTGCTTCTTGGTGCGCTTCTTCGGCGTTTCGACGGCTTCGGCGACATCGGCCTGGGCCACCGGCGGCCAGACCACGGGCCGGCGCGGCTGGAACGGGTGGCGCATGGCGTGCAGCAGATAGCGGCCGGTGACCGAGTCCTCGGCCTGCATCACATCCTCGGGGCTGCCCTGGGCGACCAGGCGGCCGCCGCGCTTGCCGGCGCTCGGGCCGATGTCGATCACATGGTCGGCGCGGCGAATGGTGTCTTCGTCATGCTCGACCACGACCAGCGTATTGCCCTTGTCGCCGAGCTTGTGCAGCGCGTTGAGCAGGATGTGGTTGTCGCGCGCATGCAGGCCTATGGTCGGCTCGTCGAGCACATAGCACACGCCCTGCAGATTGCTGCCCAGCTGGGCCGCGAGCCGGATGCGCTGGGCTTCGCCGCCGCTGAGCGTGGGCGCGCCACGGTCCAGCGTCAGATAGTTCAGGCCCACCTCCTCGAGAAATTCGAGCCGGCCCTGGATCTCGGGCAGCAGATCGCGCGCAATGCCGGCCTCGCGGCCGCTCAGCACCAGCGCCTGGACCCAGGCGCGCACATCGCTGACCGCCAGCCGCGCGATGTCGGTGATGCCCACGTCGTGGAAGCGCACGGCGCGCGCCGTGGCGTTCAGGCGCGTGCCCGCGCAGCAGGGGCAGGTGACCTCGGCCAGGTCTTCGACTTCCTGGCCTTCGAACTTGACTTCGCGGCCGCGGTTGTCCTCGGCCATCAAGGTGTCGTCATAGACCTGGCGCTGGTCCTTGGTCAGCTTCACGCCCGTGCCCACGCAGTCGGGGCACCAGCCATGCTTGCTGTTGTACGAGAACAGTCGCGGATCGAGCTCGGCATAGCTGGTGGCGCAGACAGGGCAGGCGCGCTGCGTGGAGAACGCCTGCAGCGTGCCTACACCGGCCGTGCTCTGGCCGCCGGCCATGGCCGCGCCCAGATCGCCGATGCCGCTGAGCACATGCACCACGCCCTTGCCCAGCTCCAGCGCCTGGGCCAGATGCAGGCGCAGCTCGCCTTCATTGCGCGGCGAGACTTCGAGGCTGGCCACGGGCAGGTCGATGCTGTGCTCCTTGAAGCGGTCCAGCCGCGGGAAACCCGTGGTCGGCAGGAACTCGCCATCGACGCGCAGATGGGTGTAGCCGCGCGGCCGCGCCCAGTCGGCGAGCTCGGTGTAGACGCCCTTGCGATTGACCACCAGCGGCGCCAGCAGGCCGATATGCTGGCCGCGGAACTGCGTCATCAGCTGGGCGGCAATGCTGTCGGGCGTCTGCGGCTGCACCGCCGCGCCGTCGTGTATGCAATGCTGGGTGCCGAGCTTCACATACAGCAGGCGCAGGAAATGCCAGACTTCGGTGGTGGTGCCCACGGTGGACTTGCGCCCGCCGCGCGACAGCCGCTGCTCGATGGCGACGGTGGGCGGAATGCCGTAGACCGCATCGACCTCGGGCCGACCCGCGGGCTGGACGATGGAGCGCGCATAGGCATTGAGCGACTCCAGATAGCGGCGCTGGCCTTCGTTGAACAGGATGTCGAAGGCCAGCGTCGACTTGCCCGAGCCGCTGACGCCCGTGACCACATTGAACTTGCCGCGCGGAATCTCGACCGACAGCTGCTTGAGGTTGTGCTCGCGCGCGTTGACGATCTCGATCACGTTCTTCTCGGGCTGCACGCGCGCCGCCTTGGCCACGCGCGGGTAGAGCATGGGCGCGACTTCGGTGACCAGCTGGCCGCCCACGCCCATCGCCAGGTCGTACTCGCGCAGCGCCTGGGCGGTGTGCGACGTCGGGTGCTGGCGCACGTCTTCGGGCGTGCCCTGGGCAACGATGAAGCCACCGCCCTCGCCGCCTTCGGGGCCCAGGTCGATGAGCCAGTCGCTGGCGCGGATCACGTCGAGGTTGTGCTCGATGACGATCAGCGAATGGCCGGCTTCAAGCAGCTTGCGCAGCGCGCGCATCAGCTTGGCGATGTCGTCGAAATGCAGGCCCGTGGTCGGCTCGTCAAACAGGAACAGCGTGCCCTTGCGCGCAATCGCCTGGCGCGACTTGGACGCGGTCTTCGCGGCCTCGGCCAGGAAGCCCGCGAGCTTGAGGCGCTGGGCCTCGCCGCCGCTGAGCGTGGGCACGGGCTGGCCCAGCTTCACATATTCAAGGCCGACCTCGACGATGGGCTGCAGCGCGCGCAGCACGTCGCGGTCCTGCGCGAACAGCACGGCGGCTTCGCTCACCGTGAGTTCCAGCACATCGGCCACGCTCAGGCGGCGCGGCTGCAGCTCGCCCACGGCATGGCGCTCGATATGCACTTCGAGGATTTCGGGCCGGTAGCGCTGGCCGTCGCAGTCGGGACAGCGCAGATAGACATCGGACAGGAACTGCATCTCGACATGCTCGAAGCCCGAGCCGCCGCAGGTCGGGCAGCGGCCATCGCCGCTGTTGAAGCTGAACTTCGACGCCGTATAGCCGCGCTGGCGCGCCAGCGGTGCCACCGCGAACAGCTCGCGGATGCTGTCCCAGGCGCCGACATAGCTGGCCGGGTTGGAGCGCGCGGTCTTGCCGATCGGCGACTGGTCGACGAAAACGACATCGCTCAGGTGGTCCGCGCCCATCAGGCGGTCGAAGGCGCCCGCGGCATCGGTGGGCTTGCCGAAGTGGCGCAGCAGCGCCGGGGCCAGCACGTCCTGGATCAGCGTGGACTTGCCCGAGCCGCTGACGCCCGTGACGGTGACCAGGCGCTGCAGCGGGAAGTCGAGATCGAGATGCTGCAGGTTGTGTTCGCGTGCGCCTTCGAGCACCAGCCGCGGCGTGGACTCGGTCACCATGCGCTTGAAGCCAAAGCCCACCTGCTTGCGCCCGCCCATATAGGCACCCGTGAGCGTGTCGGCATGGCGCAGGTCTTCGGGCGTGCCGTCGAACACGATCTGGCCGCCGCGCGCGCCCGGGCCCGGGCCCATGTCGATCACGCGGTCGGCGGCAAACATCACGGCCGGGTCATGCTCGACCACGACCAGCGTGTTGCCCGCGTCGCGCAGACGCTGCATGGCTTCGGTGATGCGCAGCATGTCGCGCGGGTGCAGGCCTATGCTGGGCTCGTCCAGCACGAACAGCGTGTTCACCAGCGAGGTGCCCAGCGCCGTCGTCAGGTTGATGCGCTGCACCTCGCCGCCGCTGAGCGTGCGGCTCTGGCGGTCCAGCGTCAGATAGCCGATGCCGACATCGGCCAGGTATTTGAGCCGGGTGTGGATTTCGGCATGCAGCATCTTCAGCGCCTGCGCCTCGCCATCCGAGGCCTGGGGCTGCTCGCTGGGCGTGAGCGTGGCAAAGAACTGCTGCAGCCGCGCGATCGACAGCCGCATCAGGTCATGCAGGCACAGGCCAGGCAGGGCTTCGAGCTGCGCCCGGCTCCAGGACACGCCCGCGGGCATGAAACGCTGGGCCGGTGGCAGCACGGCGTCGGCGCCGGCCTTGCTGCCCAGGCGCCACAGCAGGCTTTCGGTCTTGAGGCGCGCGCCCAGGCAGGTCGGGCATTCGGTGTAGCTGCGGTACTTCGACAAGAGCACGCGGATGTGCATCTTGTAGGCCTTGCTTTCCAGGTATTCGAAGAAGCGCTTGATGCCATACCAGGTCTGGTTCCACTTGCCGTTCCATTGGGGCGAGCCGTCCAGCACCCAGGCTTTCTGCTCGGCCGTCATCTTGGCCCAGGCCGTGTCGCGCGGAATACCTTCGGCTTCGGAGTGGCGCAGCAGGTCGTCCTGGATTTCCTTCCAGGCCGGCGTCTGGATGGCCTTCACCGCGCCGGTGCGCAGCGTGAGCTTCTCGTTCGGGATCACCAGGCCCCAGTCGACACCGATCACGCGGCCGAAACCGCGGCAGGCCTCGCAGGCGCCGACGGCGGAGTTGAACGAGAACAGCGAGGGCATGGGCGTGGTGTAGCCCAGGCCGCTTTCGGGGCAGTGCAGCCCGAGCGAATAGCGCCACAGCTCGGGCTCGCCCTCTTCGGGCAGGCTGTAGACCGTCATATGGCCGCTGCCGCGCTTGAGCGCGACTTCCACGGCTTCCATGGCGCGCGCGCGCTCGGTGCGGCCCAGGCGGAAACGGTCGGCGACGACATCGAGCATCTTGACGCGCGTCGGCGCGGCTTTCTTCGCCTTGCCCTTGGCGCCTTCGGTCACTGGCGCCGCGATTTCGACTTCGCGCTCGGCCTGGACCTTGGTGAAACCGCTGGCCGACAGCCATTGCTCGACTTCCTCGGCCGAGGTATTGGCCGGCAGCTCCACGGCGAACGTGATCGCCAGCCGCGGATCGCCCGCAGCCGCGCTGCGCTGCTCCAGCGCCGCGTAGATCGATTCCGCCGTGTCATGCCGCACCGGCAGCGCCGTCACCTTGTCATGCAGGTGGGCGGCGCGCCCGAACAGCAGCTTCAAATGGTCATTGAGTTCGGTCATCGTACCGACCGTGGAGCGCGAGTTGCGCACCGGGTTGGTCTGGTCGATGGCAATCGCCGGCGGCACGCCTTCGATGCGGTCCACGGCCGGCTTGTCCATGCGGTCGAGAAACTGGCGCGCGTAGGCGCTGAAGGTCTCGACATAGCGGCGCTGGCCTTCGGCATACAGCGTGTCGAACACCAGGCTCGACTTGCCCGAGCCGCTGGGACCTGTGACCACCGTCAATTCACCGGTGCGGATATCGAGATCTACGTTCTGGAGATTGTGCTGGCGCGCGCCGCGGATGCGGATCAGTCCCTGGGACATACAGGCAGTCTTTCTGAATGGTGGCGGACCATTCTAGGACTGGACCTGCGGGGTCCGCTGTCGGACAAAACATTGCCTCGCAATTACTGTGTATTTATTCAGTGATTGCAGCAGCAGGCCCAAAAAAACCTCCCAGCAGCGCAGCGCCGGGAGGTCTGGTCATTGCGGCGCGAGGCGCCGGTTTCAGGCCTTAGAAGTTGTGGCGCACGCCCACGGCAATGGAGCGGAAATTGTCGCCGGGGGTTTCACCCCGGTAGTTGATGTTGGCGCCGTGGTCGACCTTGGTGAAGTAGCCATAGACCTTGGTGCGCTTGCTCAGGTTGTAGTTGTAGCCCAGGGTCCACTGGTTGGCGGCCGTGCCCGACAGGCTGCTGCCGCCGAGCTTGATCTTTTCCGCGCGGCCGAAGTTGGCGTGCAGCTCGGACGCGCCCATGGTGTACATCGCGGCCAGGCGATAGGCGTGGCGCTTGGCGTCCTGCGTGCCGCCGTTGACGTCATCGAGCGTCGCGTACTGGTAGTAGCCGCCCAGGGTGAATGCACCCAGCGCGTAGGACGCGCGCAAGGCGACCTGCTGGGCCTCGCCGTTGTAGCTGCCGAAAACGCCTTCGGAACCCTTGTTGCTGGTGTATCCCAGGCCCAGGCCCAGCGGACCGGCGCCGTAGTTCAGCGCCAGGTCAAACGCATTGCGCGCGCCCGGGGCCTTTTCGCTCAGCGAGACCGCGCCTTCGGCGGTGAAGCCGCCAAACGCGGGCAGGCGGTAGGCAATCTTGTTGATGTCGCGCATCACGTACGAGTACAGCGCGTCAGCGGAGGAGCCCGTGTCGTGGTTGTGCATGCTGATGTAATCAGCCGTGGCGTAATACGACTCGGAAGTGAAGTTGCCCAGGCGCAGCATGCCGAAGTTGCCGCCCAGGTTGACTTCGCTCTGGCGACCGAAATAGCGGTCAGCGGCCGCGCCGGTGTCGGAGGCAAAGCCGCTTTCCAGCTGGAAGCCGGCCTTGAGGCCGCCGCCCAGGTCTTCCGTGCCGCGCAGGCCCCAGCGCGAGGCGTTGTTGTACAGGCCTGTGAACTTGTCGTTACCGATCTTCTGCTGTTCCACCGTGGTGTTCACACGGCCATAGATGGTGACGGAACTCTGGGCCAGGGCGGCCGAGGTGCCAGCCAGGGCTGCAAGAGCCAGCAATGCGCGTTGGGTATGGTTCATGGGTGTTCCTAGAATTTTGATTTTGACTCGGAGTAGACAGGGCTGCGGCGCGTTGCAAGCGCCCACTCCGGCTACGTTGAAAATTCTAGGATGCCGTCAGACCGGAAAAAAGCTTCAGGGCGGTGACGGCAGCCACATGATGCATTTGAGCAACACTTTTTAACATCCTCGGCCCCTGCAGCGGCAAGGCGCATGCGCAGGGGCCGTGGGGCGTGTGCCTCAGTCGCCGGCGTAGATGTCGATGTCCTTGGTTTCACGCACGAACAGCGTGCCGACGATCGCCGTCATACCGGCAATGATGATCGGGTACCAGAGACCGCTGTACATGTTGCCGGTCTGCGCCACGATGGCAAACGACATCGTCGGCAGCAGGCCGCCGAACCAGCCATTGCCGATGTGGTACGGCAGACTCATCGAGGTGTAGCGGATGCGCGTCGGGAACAGCTCGACCAGCATGGCGGCGATGGGACCATAGACCATGGTCACCAGCAGCACCAGATAGGTCAGGATGACGATCATCATCACCTTGTTCATCTTTGCCGGATCGGCCTTGGCCGGATAGCCGTCGGCCCTGAGCGTGTCGGCCACCGTCTTCTTGAATGCGCCGTCCTTGGCCTTGGCTTCTTCCGCCGTCAGGCCCTTGGCCGAGAAGCTGGGAATCGTGGTGTCGCCAATCTTGATCACCGCGGGCGTGCCCGCAGGCGCGTCCACGGCGTCATAGCTGACCGAGGCCGAGGCCAGCACCTGCTTGGCCACATCGCACGAGCTGGTGAACTTGACGGTGCCCGTGGGGTTGAACTGGAACGAGCATTCGGCGGGATCGGCAACGATCACCACCTTGTTCTTGGCTTGGGCGGCGGCCAGATCCGGGTTCGCGGCTTCGGTCAGCGCCTTGAACACCGGGAAGTAGGTCAGCACGGCCAGCACGCAGCCCAGCATGATGATGGGCTTGCGGCCGATCTTGTCCGACAGCGTGCCGAACACCACGAAGAATGGCGTGGCGATCAGCAGCGAGGCGGCGATCATCAGGTTGGCCGTGACCGCATCCACCTTGAGCTGCTGCGTCAGGAAGAACAGCGAATAGAACTGGCCCGTGTACCAGACCACGGCCTGGCCGGCCGTCAGGCCGAACAGCGCCAGCAGCACCACCTTGAGATTCTTCCACTGGCCGAAAGATTCCGCCAGCGGCGCCTTCGAGGTCTTGCCTTCGGCCTTCATCTTCTGGAAGGCGGGCGACTCGGACAGCGTCATGCGGATCCACACCGACACGCCCAGCAGCAGGATGGAGACCAGGAAGGGAATGCGCCAGCCCCAGTCGGCAAATGCGGCTTCGCCCACCGATGTGCGCACGCCCAGGATCACCAGCAGCGACATGAACAGGCCCAGCGTGGCCGTGGTCTGGATCCAGGAGGTGTAAGCGCCGCGGCGGCCATGCGGTGCATGTTCGGCGACATAGGTCGCGGCACCGCCGTACTCGCCGCCCAGCGCCAGGCCTTGCAGCATGCGCAGGATGATCAGGATCACGGGAGCGGCCACGCCGATCGAGGCATAGGTGGGCAGAATGCCGACGATGAAGGTCGACAAGCCCATGATCAGGATGGTCACCAGAAAGGTGTACTTGCGCCCGATCATGTCGCCGAGCCGGCCGAACACCAGCGCGCCGAAGGGCCGCACGATGAAGCCCGCGGCAAACGCCAGCAGCGCGAAGATGAAGGCCGAGCCTTCGTCGAGGCCACTGAAGAACTGCTTGGCGATGATGGCCGCCAGCGAACCGTAGAGGTAGAAGTCATACCACTCGAAAACCGTGCCGAGGGATGACGCAAAAATCACTTTGCGTTCTTCGGGTGTCATCGGGCGCGGTGCGACGCCCTTGACTCCCACGCCGGGTGCAGCGTTGATGGCCATGCTGTTGTCTCCTGTTGGTTATTGGTGCCGCCCACAGCGGTCACCCCCATTCTTGGAGACGGTACTGACCCCTCTCTGACACCAAACCAACAGGAGCTTGCGCCAAACTGACGCTGCGCTGACATTCTCGGGTCCAACCCTTGGCCCGCGTTTTGGCATGTGAAAAAACCGGGTTTTCAGGCTTTCAAACCTGACGGCGTGTGTGGCAATGCATCCCAGTTTTCGCCATTGAACCAGGGCTCCCGCGCCAGATGCGCGCGCAGCATGGGCAGGCCGTCGAGGCCCCAGAACACCTTGCCGTCGACCTCGCACGCGGGCACGCCAAACACGCCGGCCGCGGCCGCCGCATCGGTGTTGCTGCGCAGCCAGTCCTTGGCGCGCTGCGCGGCCTGGTCATCGCTGCGCAGTTGGGGTTCGAGCTGCTGCAGCAAGGCCTCCAGGCGCTGCGCATCGAGCGCCGACTTCCCGCCCTGCCAGACATGGCGCAGCAGCGTGCCGGCGACAAAGCGATTGATGGCGCCGTCGTCGCTGCACTGCAGCGCCAGCCGCAGCAGCGGCAGGGGATTGAACGGATGCTCGGCCGGCATGTCCAGGCCCACACCCAGCGATGCGCCCAGCCAATGCACATGACGATAGGTCCAGGCACGCTTGGCGGCAATGCCGGCCGGGCCGGGATTGCCATCGCGCTGCAGCAGCGCACCGAGCAGCACCGGCCGATACTGGACCGTATAGCTCAGGCCTTCCAGCAGCTCGGGCAGGCGTTCGAACGCCAGCCAGGCATAGGGGGAGACGAAATCGAGATGGAAGGTGATGTGTTTCATGGCGAAACCTCTGGCCCGGCGGCACGGGTTTCACGCCGTTCGTCCTGGGCCTGTCGAAGGATGAACGGCCAAACCCCTAGTCAGGCGCCGAAACCGCCGCCGGATGCGCAATGCCCGCCCGCTCCAGCAGCGCCCGCCAGATCGCGCGCCGCTGCGCGGCATCGACCTTGCCCCAGGCGCGCAGCTCTTCGAGCGTGCGAAAGCACCCCTGGCAATGGCTGCGGTCGGGCGTCATGCGGCAGACGCTGATGCAGGGCGAGGTGACCACGCCGTCGAAGTCTTCGGCAAAGCCGCCTTCGGCCAGAACCAGCGCCGCGCGCTTAGCGAGCGCGACGGGAATGTCGATCGGCGGCTTGGCCGCCACGGCGGTGGCCGCCACGGCGGTGGCCGCCACCACTGGAATCTCAGACAGCGTCACAGACACTCGCCTCCCGCTTGGCCAGCAAGGCCTTGGCCACGCGCGACTGGGTCGGACGGCCGAGGAAATCACTGATGTACTGGCCGGCGTCGATCAGTGCATCGAGATCGATGCCGGTCTCTATGCCCATGCCTTGCAGCATGTAGACCACGTCTTCGGTCGCCACGTTGCCGGTCGCGCCCTTGGCATAGGGGCAGCCGCCCAGGCCCGCGACCGAGGTGTCGAACTGCCACACGCCCAGTTCCAGCGAGGCCAGCGTATTCGACAGCGCCTGGCCATAGGTGTCGTGGAAATGGCCAGAGACATCGTCGAGCGCGAAATGCGCGAGCGTGGCCTCGATGGCGCGCTGCACCTTGAGCGGCGTGCCCACGCCAATCGTGTCGGCCACGCCCACATGCTGCACGCCAATGCCCTTCATCAGGCCCGCGAGATAGCCCACGCGCTCCGGCGCGATCTCGCCTTCATAGGGGCAGCCCACGGTGCACGACATCGCGCCGCGCACATAGATGCCGGCCGCGCGCGCGGCTTCCACCACAGGGGCGAAGCGATCAATGCTTTCGGCAATGGAACAGTTGATGTTGCGCTGGCTGAAGGCCTCGCTGGCCGCGGCAAACACCACGATTTCGTCGGGCCGGCTGGCGACCGCGGATTCATAACCGCGCATGTTCGGCGTCAGCACCGAGTAGCGCACGCCGGGCTGGCGCGTGATGCCGGCCATGACTTCGGCGTTGTCGCCCATCTGCGGCACCCACTTGGGGCTGACGAAGCTCGTGACTTCGATCTCGCGCAGGCCCGCGGCCTGCAGCCGGTGCACCAGCTCGATCTTCACGGCCGCCGGCACGGTCTGCTTTTCGTTCTGCAGCCCGTCGCGCGGGCCGACATCCACCAGTTTGACGCGGGAGGGATAGCGCATGGTTGTGATTCCGTAGGGTAGTTGTGGAAGGTGGGCGCTGCGCGCCCCGGTTCAATAGCCGCGCGCGCCTTCGACCACACCGGTCAAGGCCTCGCCGCGTTCCAGCGCCGCGATCTTGCCCGTGATCTGCGCCAGGCAGTCATGGTGCAGCGTGCGCGCCGACGCATGCGGCGTGAGCCGGATGCGCGGGTGGCGGCGAAACGCGTGGTCCGCGGGCAGGGGCTCGGTGCGAAACACATCGAGCGTGGCGCCCGCCACATGGCCGGCGTCGATCTGGTCCAGCAGGTCCTGCTCCACCAGATGCGCGCCACGCGCGACGTTGATCACATAGGCGCCGGCCTGCAGTTGCGAGAAGGTTCTGGCGTTGAGGATATCGCGGGTCTCGTCGGTCAGTGGCAGCAGGTTGACAAGCACCCGGCTCGCGCCGAGGAATTCCTCCAGGCCCTGGGACCCGCTGTAGGTCGTGACACCGCCCAGCTGGCGCGGCGAACGGCTCCAGCCATTGACCGGGAACTCGAAATGCGCCAGCGCTTGCGCGACGCGCTGGCCCAGCACGCCCAGGCCCATCACGCCGACCGGAAAGTCGCTGCGCACGCGTGGCTTGCGAAAGCTCCACGCGCCGCGCGCCATGTCTTCTTCATAGACATCGAGTTCGCGGAAATGCCGGATCACCGCATGGCACACGTATTCGGCCATCTGCACCGCCATGCCCGCGTCTTCGATGCGCACCACGGGCACGCCCGCGGGCAGTTGCAGCCGTAGCAGGCCGTCGACGCCCGCGCCCATGTTGAACATGGCCTTGAGCCCGGGCTGTTCGTCCATGAACTGCTGGGGCGGCGACCAGACCAGCGCATGGTCGGCCTGGGGGTCGCCCGGCTGCCAGACCGACAGCTCGGCGGCGGGAAACGCGGCGCCCAGCCCCTGGATCCAGGGGGCGGGATTCATATTGGTGCAGCAAAAGGTGATCTTCATGGACGCCGAGCGTAACGCGGCTTGGCACCGCGCTCGCCAAAAGCCCTGGTTCTGGCGCTCATGCGCCGGCGCGCGCCAGACGCAGCAGTTCGGCGCCATCGCCGATCTGGTCGCCAGGCTGGTACAGCAGCTCCTCCACCACGCCGGCGTGCGGCGCGGCAATGGTGTGCTCCATCTTCATGGCCTCCATCACCGCCAGCGCCTGGCCGGCGGTGACGCTGTCGCCCACCTGGACGGCAAACGACACCAGCTTGCCCGGCATGGGCGCGGTGAGGCGCCCGCCTTCGGCCTGGGTTTCACCCGCGTGCGCCAGCAGGTCTATGCCCGTGAGCACCTGCGCGCCGCGCGGCGTGAACACATGGTATTGCTCGCCGAGCCGGTGCACTTCGGCGCGCGTGCGCTGGCCCGCATATTCCAGGTCCAGCTGACCGCCCTTGGCGGAAAACACCAGCGGGGCGTCCAGTGCCGGCATATCCTCCTGCGCGGCCAGCACCAGCGCCAGCGCGCCACCGGGCAGATAGCGCAGGCGCGCGTCCACGGTCGCGCCTTCGATCACCCACGACCAGGGCCGCTCGGTGCGGCCATGCGACTGCCAGCCGTCGCGCCGGCTGAACGGGTCGGCGCCCTGCTGGGCCTGCTCCTGCAGCAACGCACTGGCCACGGCCGCGGCCACGGCCAGCGGCACGCCGACCGGGTCCTGGTGGAACAGCACCCCCTTCTCGCGCTCGATCAGCGCGGTGTCGAGCCGCGCCTGCGCAAACGAGGGCGAGCGCAGCACATGGCGCAGGAACTGCACATTGGTCGCGAGGCCGACGATCTGCGTCTGGGCCAGTGCCGCGTCGAGACGCGCCAGGGCCTGGTCGCGGTTGTCGCCGCGCACGATCAGCTTGGCGATCATCGAGTCGTAGTACGGGCTGATCGCGTCGCCTTCGCGCACGCCGTCGTCGATGCGCACATCCGCAATGCGGAAGCTGCTGGCCGCGGGCTTGCGGTAGACATGCAGCGTGCCGGTCGCGGGCAGGAACTGGTTGTCGGGGTTCTCGGCGCAGATGCGCGCCTCGATCGCGTGGCCGATGATGCGCAGTTCGTCCTGGCGCTTGGGCAGGGGCTCGCCGCTGGCGACACGCAGCTGCCACTCGACCAGGTCCTCGCCGGTGATGGCTTCGGTGACCGGGTGCTCGACCTGCAGCCGGGTGTTCATCTCCATGAAGAAGAAGTCCATGGCGCCGCCATCGCGCTGCTCGACGATGAATTCCACCGTGCCCGCACCGACGTAGTTGACGGCGCGCGCCGCGGCCACGGCGGCCGCGCCCATCTGGCTGCGCAGCGCCTCGGTCATGCCGGGCGCGGGCGCTTCTTCCAGCACCTTCTGGTGGCGCCGCTGCACCGAGCAGTCGCGCTCGAACAGATAGACATAGTTGCCCAGCGTGTCGCCAAACACCTGGATCTCGATATGGCGCGGGCGCTGCACGTATTTCTCGATCAGCACCGCGTCGTCGCCAAAGCTGTTGATCGCCTCGCGCTGGCAGCTGGCCAGCGCCGCGGCAAAGTCCTCGCTGCGGTCGACGGCGCGCATGCCCTTGCCGCCGCCGCCGGCGCTGGCCTTGATCAGCACCGGGTAGCCGATGCGGTCGGCCTCGGCCTGCAGGTGGGCCGGGTCCTGGCCCGCGCCGTGATAGCCCGGCACCAGCGGCACACCGGCTTTTTCCATCAGCTGCTTGGAGCCGGCCTTGAGCCCCATGGATTGAATCGCCGAAGGCGGCGGGCCGATGAACACCAGGCCGGCGTCGGCGCAGGCCTGGGCAAATTCCTCGTTCTCGCTGAGAAAACCATAGCCCGGATGCACGGCCTGCGCGCCCGTGGCCTGGGCCGCGGCCAGGATGCGCTCCCAGCGCAGATAGCTGTCCTTGGGCGCGCTGCCGCCGATGTGCACGGCTTCGTCGCAGGCGGCGACATGCGCGGCGCGCGCGTCGGCGTCGGAATACACGGCCACCGTGCGGATACCCATGCGGCGCGCCGTGGCGGCGACACGGCAGGCGATTTCACCGCGGTTGGCAATCAAGATCTTGCTGAACATTCTGTCTCCCGGAATTCGTTGTGCGCTGCCGTCAGGCGAGCCAAGAGGGTTTGCGCTTGGACAGAAAGGCCTGCACGCCCTCCTTGCCTTCGGCGCTGGCGCGGATGGTGGCAATGCCTTCGACCGTGGCCGCAACCAGGCCCGGCTCGATATCGCGCCCGGCGACATCGATCACCAGCTGCTTGCAGGCACGCACCGCGGCCGGGCCGGCGCCCAGCAGCGGCTTGAGCATGGCATCGAGCTTTTCATCGAGCGCGTCGGCACTGGCCACTTCGTGCACGAAGCCGATGCGCTGCGCCTCGGCCGCATCGAAGCGCTCGCCCGTGAGGAAGTAGCGGTGCGCGGCGCGCGCGCCCATGGCGCGGATCACATAGGGGCTGATCGTGGCCGGGATCAGGCCGATCTTGACTTCGCTGAGGCAAAAGCCCGCGCTGTCGGCGGCCACGGCCATGTCGCAGGCCGCGACCAGGCCCATGCCGCCCGCGTAGACATCGCCCTGCACGCGCGCAATCGTCGGCTTGGGGCATTCGTAGATCACGCGCAGCATCTCGGCCAGCTTGCCGGCGTCGTCGCGGTTCTCGTCGCGCGTGTAGTCGGCCATGCGGCGCATCCAGTTCAGGTCGGCGCCGGCGCAGAACGCCGGCCCTTCGGCGGCCAGCACCACGGCGCGCACATCGGCGCGCTCGCCCACCGTGAGAAAGGCCTGGGTGATGTCGGCGATCGCGACATCGCTGAACGCGTTGCGGATCTCGGGCTGGGACAGCGTGATGCGGGCCACGCCCGCGTCATAGGCAATGTGAAGCGTAGACATGCGAACTCCTTTACATGCGGAACACGCCAAAGCGTGTGTCTTCGATCGGGGCGTTGCGCGCGGCCGAAAGGCCCAGCGCCAGCACGCGGCGGGTGTCGGCCGGGTCGATCACGCCGTCGTCCCACAGCCGCGCCGTCGCGTAGTAGGGATGGCCCTGGTCTTCGTACTGCTGGCGTATGGGCGCCTTGAAGGCTTCCTCCTCGTCGGCGCTCCACTGGCCGCCGCGGCCCTCGATGCCGTCACGCTTGACGGTGGCCAGCACGCTCGCGGCCTGCTCGCCGCCCATCACCGAGATGCGCGCGTTGGGCCACATCCAGAGGAAACGCGGCGAGAATGCGCGCCCGCACATGCCGTAGTTGCCGGCGCCGAAGCTGCCGCCGATGATGATGGTGAACTTGGGCACGGCCGCCGTGGCCACCGCCGTGACCAGCTTGGCACCGTGGCGCGCAATGCCTTCGTTCTCGTACTTGCGCCCGACCATGAAGCCGGTAATGTTCTGCAGGAACACCAGCGGGATCTTGCGCTGGCAGCACAGCTCGATGAAGTGCGCGCCCTTGACGGCCGACTCGCTGAACAGGATGCCGTTGTTGGCGATGATGCCCACCTGCATGCCCTCGATGCGCGCGAAGCCGCAGACCAGGGTGCTGCCGAAGCGCGCCTTGAATTCGTCAAACGCGCTGTCGTCGACGACACGGGCAATGATTTCGCGCACATCGAAGGGCTTGCGCGTATCGACGGGAATCACGCCGTAAAGCTCCTCGGTGGGAAAGCGCGGTGCCACGGGCGGCGTGTCGGCCGCGTCAAGCGGCTTGCTGCGGTTCAGGTGCGAGACCGCGGTGCGCGCCAGCGCCAGCGCATGCAAGTCGTTTTGCGCCAGGTGATCGGCCACGCCCGACAGCCGGGTGTGCACGTCGCCGCCGCCCAGGTCCTCGGCGCTGACGACTTCGCCGGTCGCGGCCTTGACCAGCGGCGGGCCGCCCAGAAAGATCGTGCCCTGGTCCTTGACGATGATGGACTCGTCGCTCATCGCCGGCACATAGGCGCCGCCGGCCGTGCACGAGCCCATCACCACGGCGATCTGCGCTATGCCCTGGGCGCTCAGGTTGGCCTGGTTGTAGAAGATGCGGCCGAAATGGTCGCGGTCGGGAAACACATCGTCCTGGTTGGGCAGGTTGGCGCCGCCCGAGTCGACGAGATAGATGCAGGGCAGGCGGTTCTGCGCCGCGATCTCCTGCGCGCGCAGATGCTTCTTGACGGTCATCGGGTAATAGGTGCCGCCCTTCACCGTGGCGTCGTTGCACACGATCATGCAGTCGATGCCGCTGACCCGGCCTATGCCGGCAATCAGGCCCGCGCCCGGCGCCGCGTTGTCGTACATGTTGTACGCCGCCAGCGGTGCAAGCTCGAGGAAGGGCGTGCCCGGATCTAGCAGTTGCTGCACACGGTCGCGCGGCAGCAGCTTGCCGCGCGCCAGGTGCTTGGCGCGCGCGGCCTCGCCGCCGCCGGCAAACACCTTGTCGACCTGCTGGCGCAGGTCCTGCACCACATCGCGCATTGCGGCCGCATTGGCCAGGAAATCCGCCGAGCGGGAGTTGAGTCGAGATTCGAGAATGCCCATTGCTTGCCTCTTTAGCGTTTGCCCTAGCGGCAAACGGGGTTTTTATTTCCATTCAACGCTGCGCGGGGTTTGCCGCTGAGGACAATGCCCGGATGCACACCGTTGAAACCGTCTTGCTGGTACTGATGCTCGGAGCCCTGACCGGCATCGCTGCCAGATATGTCCGCGCCATCCCGCTGCCCCTGATTCAAATTGCGCTCGGCGCCCTGATTGCCTGGCCGCAAAAAGGCCTGCACATCGCGTTCGACCCCGAGCTGTTCCTGCTGCTGTTCATTCCGCCGCTGCTGTTCTCCGACGGCGCGCGCATTCCCAAACGTGAGTTCTTTGCGCTCTACAAGCCGATCCTGAAGCTCGCGCTGGTACTGGTGCTGTTCACGGTACTCGGTCTGGGCTATCTGATCCATTGGATGATTCCCGCCATGCCGCTCACGGTGGCCTTTGCCCTGGCCGCGGTGATCTCGCCGACCGATGCCGTGGCCGTCTCGGCCATCACGCGCAATCTGGGCATGCCGGAAAAAACCATGCATGTGCTCGAAGGCGAGTCGCTGCTCAACGATGCCTCGGGCCTGGTGGCGCTGAAGTTCGCCGTCGCCGCGACGCTGACCGGCTTCTTCTCCTGGGGCGAAGTCGCCAAGGACTTCACCTGGATGGCCGTCGGCGGCCTGGGCGTGGGCGCGGCGCTGGGCTGGGGCTTCAGCTATGCGCGCAGCACCATCACGCGCCGCCTGGGCGACGTGGCCGCGACGCAGATGGTCCTGCTGCTGCTGTTGCTGCCCTTTGCCGCCTATATCGTGGGTGAAAAAATCGGCGTCTCGGGCATTCTGGCGGCCGTGGCCGCGGGCGTTGCCACCAACTTCGCCGACCTGGACCGCGGCAATTTCATCACCGAACGCATGCAGAGCACCGCCACCTGGTCGATGGTCGAAGCCGCGTTCAACGGCGCGATCTTCCTGCTGCTGGGCCTGCAACTGCCGTCCATCATCGGCAGCACGCTGTTCGCGGCCGGTGACAGCTGGTGGATTCTGGTCGGCTATGTGTTTGTGATCTCGGTCGCGCTGCTGCTGATGCGCTGGGGCTGGCTGATGCTGGGCGTGCAGCGCAGCCTGAACCAGGCCCACCGCCAGGGCAAGATGGCCGAGAAGCCCTCGCGCCTGCTGATCCTGGCAACCACCGTGGCCGGCATTCGCGGCGCGGTCTCCCTGGCCGCCGCGCTGTCCGTGCCGCTGCTGCTGCCGGGCGGCCAACCGTTTCCCAGCCGCGACCTGCTGATCTTCCTGGCCACGGGCACCATCCTGTTCACGCTGATACTGGCCAGCATTGCCCTGCCCTGGATACTGCGCCACATGCCGCCCGCGGCCGAGCCCGTGACGGTGCGTGAAGAACGGCTGGCGCGCGTCGCCGCCAGCCAGGCCGCGCTCGACAGCCTGCGGCTCACCGAAGAGCAGGCCCAGGCGCGCGATGCGAACTGGCTGGCCCAGCGCCAGGAAGTCGTCGGCCACCTGACGCAGGAATACCGCAACCGGCTGAACCTGCTGGACGACGACAGCACCTCGGCCTCGTCGGTCGAAGCGCAGAGCGAAAACCCGGAACTGGTGCTGCAGCGCAAGCTGCGCTACGTGATGGAGATGGACATGCGCATCCACTGCCTGCAGCGCGAACGCGAAGTGCTGTACGCCGAACGCCAGGCGCACCGCATCAACGACGAGTCGCTGCGCAGCCTGGTCAACGAGCTCGATCTGTCCGAAGTCGCGCTGCGCAAGCGCCTGGCCGTGGCGCGGCGCGCGGCCGGCCTGCCGCTGACCGACGACGAGGCGGTCACGGGCCATTCCGCGCATTGAGCGGCGGGCAGTGGCGATGGGGCGGCAGGGCATGACAGCCAGCATACGGGTCTGCCCTGCGCCAATCAGGCCACAAAGGTTGCAATAATTGCCAGCACCATGTCCACCCCGGCCCTCGTCCGCCCCCCTCAGCCGCTCGCCGCCCACGCCGCCGGCGGCCACCCTGCGCTCACGCCCATGGCTTTCGTGCAGGCCATCGTGCAGGCCTATGCCGACCGCGGCCTGAGCGCCGAGGCCGCGCTGCACAAGGCACAAATTGCGCCACAGTCGGTGAACTATCCCGCGGCGCGCATCACCGCCATGCAGATGGAGGCGCTGTCGGATGCCGCCATGCGCGAACTCGATGACGAGGCCCTGGGCTGGTTCGGCCGGCGCCTGCCCTGGGGCAGCTACGGCATGCTGGCGCGGGCCTCGATCAGCAGCGCCACGCTGGGCCTGGCGCTCGCGCGCTGGTGCCGCCACCATGGACTGCTGGCCGATGACATCGCACTGAGCCTGCAGCTCGCGGGCGACAGCGCCGAGCTGGTGATCGACGAACAGCGCGCGCTGGGTGCGATGCGCGAGTTCTGCCTGGTCTCGGTGCTGCGCAACATCCATGGCCTGGCCAGCTGGATGATCGATGCGCGCCTGCCGCTGCTCGACGCCGGCTTTCCGTTCGCGCCGCCCGCGCATGCCGAGGCCTACCCGGTGCTGTTTCCCGTCGCCGCGCCCGCGGGCGTGCGCTTTGGCGCGGCGCGCGCCTATCTGCGCGTCGACGCCCGCCACCTGGCGCTGCCGCTGGCGCGCGACGAAGCCGCCTTGCAGCAGATGCTGCAACGCGCGCTGCCGCTCACGGTGCGCCCCTACCATCGCGACCGGCGGCTGCAGCAGCGCGTGCGCCGGCTGCTGCTGGCCGATGCGCAGTCGCTGCACACCGCAGCCACGCTGGCCGAGCAGCTGCACCTGTCGACGCGCAGCCTGCACCGCCAGCTCAAGGACGAAGGCACGTCGCTGCAGGCCCTCAAGGACACGGTGCGGCGCGAGCGCGCGCTGGCGCTGCTGCACCGCACCGACCAGCCGATCAAGCGCGTGGCGCTGGCCTGCGGCTTTGCCAGCGAAAAAAGCTTTATGCGCGCGTTCCGGCAATGGACTGGCGACACGCCCGCGCAGTACCGGCGGCGCAGCACGGCGCTGCCCGACTGAGTGGTCTGGCGCGATCCGCACCTTTTACGGCGGGCGGCGCAACCGGCCTGTGCCTAGACTGGCATATGCCCGACACCTCTGCCCCCTACCAGCTCCACCATTGCGTCAGCGCACGCTCGCTGCGCGTGCTGTGGATGCTCGAAGAACTGCGCCAGCCCTATGAACTGCGGATGCTGCCCTTTCCGCCGCGCGCGCTGGCGCGCGACTATCTGGCGCTCAATCCGCTGGGCACGGTGCCGCTGCTGCGCCATGGCGCAGCGCGACTGACCGAATCGGCGGCCATCTGCGAATACCTGGCCGCGCGCCACCCGGACGCCGGCCTGTCGGTGGGCGCGCAGGAGCCCGCCTTCGCGGACTATCTCAACTGGCTGCACATGAGCGATGCCACGCTGACCTTTGCGCAGACGCTGGTGCTGCGCTACACCCACTTCGAGCCGCCCGAGCGGCTGCAGCCGCAGGTCGCGCAGGATTATGCGCGCTGGTTTCTGGCGCGGCTGCGCGCGGTCGAAGCCGTGGTGGAAGCACAGGAATGGCTTTGCGCCGGGCGCTTCACGGCCGCCGATGTGGCTGTGGGCTATGCGCTGCTGCTGGCCGAGCACCTGGGGCTGGCGTCCCAATGGGGGCCGGCCACCCAGGCCTATTGGCAGCGGCTACAGGCCAGGCCGGCGTTCCAGCGTGCGCTGGCCGCCGAACACGGCGCGGCCCTGGCGCAGGGCGTGCCGACCACGCCGTCGCCGCTGCTGCGGCCCTGACGGGCCGCGGCCTCAGGCGTTCAGCAAGGCGGGCAGCTCGGCCATGGAGCGCATGACGCGCGCCACGCCGGCATCCAGCAGCATCTGCGGCGTGGCGTGCAGCACCGGATCGGGGCAGTAGCCCCAGACCGTGGCGCCTGCGGCAATGCCGGCTTCGATGCCGGGCACCGAGTCCTCGATCACCAGGCAGCGTTCGGGCGCCACGCCCAGGGCCGCGGCTGCGGCCAGATAGACATCGGGAAACGGCTTGGAACGCGGTGTCTCGTGGCCGCTGAACACCCGGCCCGTGAAGTATGGCGCCATGCCGACCTGGGTCAGCTGCATCTCCACCTTGAAACGGTCGGCGCCCGAGGCCACGGCAATGCGCCCCTGCAGCCGTTCATGCACCGCCTGCACCGCGGCCAGCGCACCGTCGATGGCCACCAGCTGCGCGCGCAGCTGGTCGTTGCGCCGCGCATAGAACGCCGCCATCCATTCATCGGTCAGCGGCCGGCCCGTGGCGGCTTCGATGCGCGCGGTCTCGCTGCGCACCGTGCGGCCGATGAAGACGCGCATGCACTCCTCGGCTGAAATCGGCCAGCCCGATTCATTGAGCATGGTGCACAGCACCGTATTGGTAATGGCTTCGCTGTCGACGAGCACGCCGTCGCAGTCAAACAGGATTGCTTCAAATGGCATGGCTTGCGCCGGCATTGCGCCGGCTGGGTGATTCAAAAAGGGAAAAGGCAAAGGCGCTCAGAACTGGTCGCCGTCGACATAGAACCAACGCCCCGCTTCGCGCACAAACCGGCTGCGCTCATGCAGGCGCACGGCCCGCCCGGCCATGCGATAGCGTGCGACAAACTCGACTTCCGCGCGGTCCTCGCCCGTCACCTGGAAGTCCTTGACGCTGAGCCCCAGCCAGCGCGTTGCGGGATCGAAATCGAGCGTCGCGGGACGCTGGCTCGCATGCCAGGTGGCCTGCAGATAGGCCGCATCTTCCAGCACAAAGGCGCTGTAGCGCGATCGCATCAGATGCTCGGCATCGGGCGCAGGCGTGGTGTCGAAATGCGCGATGAAACGCGCGCAGCAGTCCGCATAGGACAGCGGCCGCTGCTTGCCATCAAGTCGCCCACAGGGACAGTTGGCTGTCGTCAATTGAACCATCAACGCGCCCCGAACACCTTCTGCAGCAAGGCGCTGCCCGTGCCCAGCGGGTCCTTGCGGATCTTGCGTTCTTCCTCGGCAATCATCAGGAACAGGCCGTCGAGCGTCTTGCCCGTCACATACTGCGACAGATCGGCATCCTGGGCGCTGATCAGGCCCAGGCCCGCGGCCTTGCCCGCGAACTGGTTGTACTGCTGCGCCAGGCCCACCTGATCGGTGGCTTTCTTGACCACGGGCAGAAAGCGCGTGTTCAGCGGCGCACGGGTCTTCTCGGCAAAGAACGCGGTCACCGAGTTGTCGCCGCCGGCGAGGATCTTCTTCGCATCGGTGACGCTCATGGTCTGCACCGCGTTGATCAGCAGATCCTTGCCCATGGGCACGGCGGCTTCGGCCGCACGGTTGATGGCGGTCTCGAGTTCAGCGATGCGCTTGCCCTGGCCAAAGCGCTTCATCAGCTTGGCGGCATCGTCGAGATAGCCCGGCAGCGGAATGCGCACCTGCGGGTTGCCAAGAAAGCCATCGGGCCGGCCCAGCAGCGCCACGGCGGCTTGCGCGCCGCGGCTCAATGCCAGCTTGATGCCGCCGTTGGCGTCGGCCGACGACAGCTGGGCCAGCGACAGCGCCTGGGCCTGCTGCCAGGCGCCCAGCAGCAGCGCGGCCGCCGCGCCTGCGCTCCAGCGCAGGCAGGTGCGGCGCGTCACAAAATCGGGGTGCAAGGGGTGCATGCTGGAATTCCTTCAAAAAAGCCGGCCCGGCCGCTATTTTGCCTGTGCGCACGCAACCCTGATGCGCCGGGCCCTACACCAGCGCGCGCTGGATGATGATCTTCTGCACGTCGCTCGTGCCTTCATAGATCTGGCACACGCGCACATCGCGGTAGATGCGCTCCACCGGAAAGTCGCTGACCACGCCATAGCCGCCCAGGGTCTGGATGGCGGCACTGCACACGCGCTCGGCCATCTCGCTGGCAAACAGCTTGGCCATCGCCGCCTCCTGCAGGCAGGGCCGGCCCGCGTCGCGCAGGCTGGCCGCATGCCAGATCAGCTGGCGCGCGGCCTCGAGCTGTGTCGCGCATTCGGCCAGGCGAAAGCCCACGGCCTGGTGCTGGATGATGGCCTGGCCAAAGCTCTCGCGCTCCTTGGCATATTGCACCGCCACCTCGAACGCGCTGCGCGCCATGCCCAGGCTTTGCGCCGCAATGCCTATGCGCCCGCCTTCCAGCGCCGACAGCGCAATCTTGTAGCCTTCGCCCTCTTCGCCCAGCCGGTTGGCGGCGGGAATGCGGCAGCCTTCGAAGCGGATCTGCGCGGTGTCGCTGCTGTGCTGGCCCAGCTTGTCCTCGAGGCGCGCCACCACATAGCCCGGGTTGCTGGTCGGCACCAGGAACGCGCTCATGCCCTTCTTGCCCGCGGCCTTGTCGGTGACCGCGATCACGATCGCCACCTGGCCGTTCTGGCCGCTGGTGATGAACTGCTTGTCGCCATCGATCACGTAATCATCGCCATCCCTGCGCGCCGTGGTGCGCAGCGACGAGGCATCCGAGCCCGCATGCGGCTCGGTCAGGCAGAACGCACCCAGCATCTCGCCACGCGCCAGCGGCACCAGCCACTGCTGCTTCTGCGCTTCGTTGCCATAGCGCATCAGGATGGCATTCACCGGGCAGTTGGTCACGCTGATCGCGGTGCTGGTGCCGCCGTCGCCCGCCGCGATTTCCTCCAGCACCAGCGCCAGGCTCAGCGTGTCGAGGCCCGCGCCGCCATAGGCCTCGGGCACGCAGATGCCATAGGCGCCCAGCGCCGCCAGGCCCTGGTGCACGTCCTTGGGAAAGTGGTGCTCCTTGTCCCAGCGCGCGGCATGCGGCCAGATTTCGCGCTGCGCAAAATCGCGCACCGCGTCGCGGATCATTTCCTGGTCGGGGGTCAGCAGCATGTCTCTTGTCTCCGTTGTATGTCTTGTGTTGTTTTCGCTGCGCCGCGCTTTACCAGCTGTCGGCGCGGGTTCCGTCGTGGTGCAGCAGCTTGCCGGCATCGGCAGGCCCGGCGCAGGCGAGCGTGGCGCGCAGGCCCTGCACGCTTTCCTCTACGGACAGCGGCGCGCTGTCGCCGCCCATTTCCGTGCGCACCCAGCCCGGGTCCATGGTCACCAGCAGCACGCCGGGCCAGCCATGCTGGGCCGTGGCCACCGCCATGTTCAGCGCCGCCTTGCTGCAGCGGTAGAGCCAGGAATGGTCGTTGTCGACATGGCCGATCTGGGCCATGCTGCTGGAGATGAAGGCGAACTTGCCGCCCGCGGCCTCGACCATGGGCGCGACCTGGGGCAAGGCCTGCATCGCGCCCAGCAGATTGGTGCGCATGACGCGGTCGAACTCCTGCTGCGTCGGCGGATTGGTCGAGCGCTGATGGTCGAGCACGCCGGCCACATACCAGGCCAGGTCGAACTTCTCGCCGTCTAGCAGCCAGGCCAGCCCGCTGACTGACTGCGGCTGGGCCACATCGACCAGATGCACGGCCGCCGCACCCAGCGCCAGCAGCGCATCGCGGTCCTCGGCCCGGCGCACCGTCGCGATCACCCGGTCGCCTTTGTCTATGTACTGCCGCGCCAGCTCGTGGCCAATGCCACGCGACGCTCCCATCACCAATACCTGCGCCATCACAGCTCCTGTAAAAATCGGCCGCAGCGTCAGCGCTGCGGCATCACCTAACCCAGTTGCCCCGGCCCCTGCTCCTGCGCGATCTGATGGGCGTAGCGCGCCACCATCACCTCCTGCGGCTCGGTCGGTGCCTGCAGGCCGATCTGCGCATGCACCATCTGGTTCAAGCCTGGCATGGTGGCGCGCGGCACCTGCGCGTCCGGCTTCCACAACCGGGAACGCATGAAAGCCTTGGCGCAGTGCAGATAGGCCTCCTGCACATTCACTTCGATCACCAGCCGCGTGCGCGCGCTGTCGCTGCGGAACAAGGCCGTGTAATGCGCCTCGTCGCGCAGGCGCGCCGTGCCGTTGACGCGCAGCGTCTCATCGAAACCGGGCACCAGGAACAGCAGCCCGATGCGCGGGTCGTGCAGCAGATTGCTCAGGCTGTCGAGCCGGTTGTTGCCGCCCGCATCGGGCAGCAGCAGCGTGTGCTTGTCCGGCGCCTTGACAAACCCCGGCTTGCCGCCGCGCGGCGAGGCATCAAGCAAGGCGCCGGCCGGCCCCGCCGTCGAGAGAATGCACAGTGGCGACAACGCGAGAAAACGCAGGCAGTAGCGGTCCAGGTCGACCTGCTGCTTGAGCAAGGCCCGCTCCGCCGGCGCTTCATACAAAGTTCGCAACTGCTCCTCGTTGGTGATCACGGTCATTCCCTTGGTTGATACCGCCCGCGGATACCGGGCCGTGGGCCAGCTTAAACCAGTTCGATGGCCATGGCCGTGGCTTCACCGCCACCAATGCATAGCGTCGCCAGGCCGCGCTTCTTGCCCCGGGTCTGCAGCGCATGCAGCAAGGTGACCAGGATGCGCGCGCCGCTGGCGCCAATCGGGTGGCCCAACGCGCAGGCGCCGCCGTTCACATTGACGATGTCATGCGACACGCCCAGCTCGGCCATCAGCGCCAGCGGCACGACCGCGAAAGCTTCATTGATTTCCCACAGGTCGACATCGGCCACCGTCCAGCCGGCCTTCTTCAATGCCTTCTGCGTGGCGCCCACCGGGGCCGTGGTGAACCATTCGGGCGCCTGGGCAAAGCTCGCATGCGCGACGATGCGCGCCAGCGGCTTGCAGCCCAGCTCCTTGGCCGTCGATTCGCGCATCAGCACCAGCGCGGCCGCGCCATCGTTGATGCTCGAGCTCGACGCGGCGGTGATCGTGCCGTCCTTCTTGAACGCCGGCTTGAGGCTGGCGATCTTGTCGAGCCGCGCCTTGGCCGGGCCTTCGTCGATGCTCACCACCACATCGCCCTTGCGTGTCGACACCGTCACCGGCGTGATTTCGGCCGTGAACGCCCCGCTTTGCGCCGCGGCCTGCGCACGCTGCACGCTGGCCGTCGCAAACGCATCCTGCTGTTCGCGCGTGAACTGGTACTTGGCCGCGCAGTCTTCACCAAACGTGCCCATGGAGCGGCCGGGCTCGTATGCGTCCTCGAGGCCGTCAAGCATCATGTGGTCGAAAATATTGTCATGGCCCATGCGGTAGCCGCCGCGGCCCTTCTTCAGCAGATAGGGCGCATTGGTCATGCTTTCCATGCCGCCCGCGACCATCACATCGCGGCTGCCGGCTACCAGCTGATCATGGGCCAGCAGCGTGGCTTCCATGCCTGCGCCGCACATCTTCGACAGCGTCACCGCGCCGGTGCTTTGCGGCAGGCCGCCCTTGAAGCCGGCCTGGCGCGCCGGCGCCTGGCCCTGGCCCGCCATCAGGCAGTTGCCGAACAGCACTTCATCGACCTTCTCGGGCGCGATGCCGGCACGCTCGACGGCGGCGCGGATGGCCGCGCCCCCCAGGTCATGCGCGGCCAGCTCGGAAAAATCGCCCTGGAAGGCGCCCATGGGGGTGCGGGCAGCGCCCACGATCACAATGGCTTCGGTCATCTGTTGTCTCCTGTTGGTTTGAAAATGGGAAAGCGGTTCATGGCGCGGGCGCATCATTGCCGGTATTCCAGGCAAAGCGCCGTTCACGCTCATAGGGAAACACATCGTGCACATGGCCGGCACGGATGCGCTGTTGGTGTGCCTGCCAGAACGCGGGCTCGAGCAGGTCGGCGTGGTGCTGCATGAACACCTCGCGCACTGCGGGGTGGCCCAGCAGAAAGGGCGCGAAGCTCTGCGGAAACACATCGCGCGGGCCGACCGCGTACCAGATCTCGCCGCTCATCTCGTCTTCCTCGTTGCGCGGCTCGGGCACGGCGCGGAAGTTGCAATCCGTCAGGTACTCGATCTCGTCGTAGTCATAGAACACGACCTTGCCGTTGCGCGTCACGCCGAAGTTCTTCCACAGCATGTCGCCGGGAAAGATATTCGCCGCGACCAGATCCTTGATCGCATTGCCATACTCGACGATGCTGCGCGCGAGCTGCGCCTGGGCACGCGCATCGCCCGGCCCCGCTTCCAGCGCTTCCTGCAGATAGAGGTTCAGCGGAATCATGCGCCGCTCGATATAGAGGTGGCTGATGATGACCTCGGTGCGCCCGTCGCCGTCACGGTCGCTGATCTCGAGCTGGCTGGGCGCGAACTTCTCGATCTCGGCCACCAGCGCAGCATCGAACCGATCGCGCGGAAACGCCACCAGGCTGTACTCGAGCGTGTCCGCCATGCGCCCCACGCGGTCATGCTGCTTGACCAGCTGGTACTTGGCCTTGACCAGCTCGCGCGTGGTCTCCTTCTGCGGCGGGAAGTAGTCCTTGATCAGCTTGAACACATAGGGAAAGCTCGGCAGGTCGAAGACCAGCATCACCATGCCCTTGATCCCGGGCGCGATGCGGAACTGGTCGCTGGAATAGCGCAGATGGTGCAGGAAGTCACGGTAGAACAGCGTCTTGCCCTGCTTGGCCAGGCCCAGCGCGGTATAGATCTCGGCGCGCGGCTTGCTTGGCATCAGGCTGCGCAGGAAATGCACATAGGCGCTGGGAATCTCCATGTCAACCATGAAGTAGGCACGCGCAAAGCTGAACAGCGCCTGCAGGTCATCCTCGCCAAACAGCGCGGCATCGATCACCAGCCCGCCCTGGGGACCATGCAGCAAGGGCAGCACCAGCGGCAGCTCGGCATAGCCGTTGACCAGCTTGGCCACCAGGTAGGCGCCCTTGTTGCGGAAGAACAGGCTAGCCAGCACCTGGATCTGGAAATTCGTGCGCCGCCGTCCCAGCATGTCCTGCTGGTCAATGGCCTGCGCCACCGCCGCCAGATCGCGCGGAAGGTCCTCGAACGCGCGCTGCAGGCCGAAGTCCGCAATGACCTGGGCCAGCGCTCCCTCCAGCGTCTGCTGCGCCGGGTAATAGGCGCGGTAGCTGGGCCGCGCGCCCGGGTCATCGTTCTCGATGTACTCGGTGCTCATCGCCGGCCGCACGAAAATGAAATCGTTGTGGAAATGCGTGCGGTGCAGGATGCGCGTGGTCACCGAATTGAAGAAGGTCTCGGCCAGCTCCGGCTGGAAGTGATTGACCAGCAGACCGATGTAATGCAGCTTGACCTGCTGCCACACCGCCATCGGCAGCCCGCCCGCGGCAAACTCCTTTTCCAGGCGCCGCGTGCATTCCTTGACGCGCAGGTCATAGAACTCGATGCGCTCGCGCTGCGCGCGCTGCTGGCCATACCAGTCAGCGGTCTCGAAACGGTGCTTGGCGCGTGCGGATTCGGAGCGGAACAAGCGGTAATGGCGGTTGAAGCCATCCATCATCGCCTTGGCGATGTCGTAAGCCTGCGGTGCATCGAGACGTTGGGGAAACATCGCGCAGGCCGTCCAATACCGATCTAGCCGCGCCGGTCAGCTGCGCTCACGGCTGGCCACATACGACACGGCTTCCTGGTAGGCCTTGGCTGCCCCCTCGACGCCCGGCAGCGTCATCTGCAGGTTGTTGATCAGCCCATCCTTGAGGCCATAGCACCAGCCGTGCAGCGTGACCTTCTGGCCGCGCGCCCAGGCATCCTGCATCACCGTGCTGTGCGAGATATTCATCACCTGCTCGATGGCGTTGAGTTCGCACAGCGCGTCGTGGCGCCAGACCGGGGGCAGCGCCTCCAGCAATTCGCGGTGCTTGTCGCGCACATCCTTCACATGGCGGATCCAGTTGTCGACCAGGCCCATGCGCAGGTCGTTGAGCGCGGCCAGCACACCGCCGCAGCCGTAATGTCCAACCACCATCAGGTGTTCGACATGCAGCTGGTCCACGGCGTACTGGATGGTCGACAGGCAGTTCAGGTCGCTGGGCACCACCACGTTTGCAACATTGCGATGCACAAAGATCTCGCCGGGCTCGAGGCCCGTGATCTGGTTGGCCGGCACGCGGCTGTCCGAGCAGCCTATCCACATGTAGCGGGGCTTTTGCTGCGCCATCAGGCCGGTGAAAAAGCCCGGCCGGTCATGCTCCACCTGGGCCGCCCATGCGCGGTTGTGGGCAAAAAGGTCTTCAATGGAGGTCGTCGTCATGGGGAAAATTCCTGGTAATCAATAGACAGGCGCAGGCCGCTCAGCAGGTCTCGGCAAACAATTCGCGACCGATGAGCATGCGGCGGATTTCGCTCGTACCCGCGCCGATTTCATAGAGTTTCGCATCCCTCCAGAGTCGGCCCAGGGGGTAGTCGTTGATATACCCATTGCCACCATAGATTTGCACGCCTTCGCCGGCCATCCAGGTGGCCTTTTCGGCGCACCACAGGATCACGCTGGCGCAATCCTTGCGCACCTGGCGCACATGGTCGGTTCCCAGCAGATCGAGGTTTTTAGCGACCGTATAGGCAAAGGAACGACCGGCTTGCAGCACGGTGTACATGTCGGCGACCTTGCCCTGGATCAGCTGGAACTCGCCTATGCTCTGGCCGAACTGCTTGCGGTCATGGATATAGGGCACGACCGAATCCATCACCGACTGCATGATGCCCAGCGGTCCGCCGGTCAGCACCGCGCGTTCGTAGTCAAGGCCGCTCATCAGCACTTTTGCGCCATTGTTCAGCCCGCCCAGCACATTCTCGGCCGGCACCTCGACGTTCTCGAACACCAGCTCGCCCGTATGGCTGCCGCGCATGCCCAGCTTGTCGAGCTTCTGCGCCACGGAGAAACCGGCCATGCCCTTCTCGATCAGAAACGCCGTGACGCCGCGCGCGCCCATCTGCGGCTCGGTCTTGGCATAGACCACCAGGGTGTCGGCATCAGGGCCGTTGGTGATCCACATCTTGCTGCCGTTGAGCAGGTAATAGCCGCCCTTGTCCTCGGCCTTGAGCTTCATGCTGATCACGTCCGAACCCGCACCCGGCTCGCTCATCGCCAGCGCGCCCACATGCGCGCCGCTGATCAGCTGGGGCAGGTACTTGCGTTTCTGCTCTTCCGTGCCGTTGCGGTTGATCTGGTTCACGCAGAGGTTGCTGTGCGCGCCGTACGACAGGCCCACCGAAGCGCTGGCACGCGAGATTTCCTCCATCGCCACCATGTGCGCCAAATAGCCCATCTGCGCCCCGCCCCAGGTCTCGGGCACGGTGATGCCCAGCACGCCCAGCGCGCCCATCTTCTCCCACAGGTCCATGGGGAACTGGTCGTTGCGGTCGATCTCCGCGGCGCGCGGTGCGATCTCGGCCTGCGCAAATTCACGTACCGCGTCACGCAAGGCATCGATGTCTTCGCCCAGCTGGAAGTTGAGTCCTGGAAGGTTGGTCATGGCTTGTCTCCTGTGGAATATTTTGATTAACGTTTACGTAAACGTCAATTATGAATCACTTTTTGTTTTCGACCTTGGCAAGAAGCTGACGCGCCTCTTCTTCGTGCTCGCGCACCTCATCCAGGTTCATCTGCAGATCCGCCATACGGTCCTCGAGCTGCTGGCGGTGCTGGCCCAGCACTTCGAGGAACTTGCGCAGCTGCGCGCCGGTATCGCGCGGGCTGTCGTAGACATCGATGATGTCCTTGGCCTCGCTCAGCGACAGGCCCAGGCGCTTGGCACGCAGCGTCAGCCGCAGCCGCGTGCGGTCGCGCGCGCTGTAGATGCGGTTGCGCCCCGCGGGCCCGGTTCTTTCCGGCTGCAGCAGCCCCATGTCTTCATAGAAGCGCATGGCGCGCGTGGTCAGGTCGAACTCCTTGGCGAGATCGCTGATGGTATAGGTGAGGGCCATATGATGAGCTGATGGGAGCCGCGCAGGTGACATGCACGCCGGCTTGAATCCCTAGAATACAAAAGTTGACGTTTACGTCAACGTTAGCATAACTACCGGCGCCCACCATGAATCTGCTTGAACATGAAATCCACTACCCGCTGGCGGATGCACTGCCGGATGCCGGCAGCTGCCTGGAAGTCGCGCCGGGCGTCAAATGGATACGCATGGGCCTGCCCTTTGCGCTCAACCACATCAACCTCTGGCTGCTGCGCGACAGTTTCGACGACGGCGCCGGTGCGCGCGACGGCTGGACCGTGATCGACTGCTGCGTCGCCAGCGACAGCAGCCGCGCCCAATGGGAGCAGATCTTCGCCGAGCAGCTCGAAGGCCTGCCCATCGTGCGTGTGATCGTCACCCACATGCACCCTGACCACATCGGCCTGGCGCATTGGATCTGCAGCCGCTGGCAAGTCCCGCTGTGGATCAGCGCCACCGATTACCACGCGGCGCTCGTGGCCTGCAAGCCGCCCGCCAGCCACAACCTCGAAGGCGGCGCGCGCAATGCCGCCTTCTACGAACAGCATGGCCTGGATGACCCCGATTTCCTGCAGCATGTGCTGCAGCGCACGGCCTACTATTCACTGCTGGTTCCCAATCTTCCCGGCAGCTACCGCCGGCTCATGGACCGTGAACGCCTGCAGATCGGTGGACTAAGCTGGGAATGCATCGTCGGCTATGGCCACGCCCCCGAGCACATGGCCTTTTATTGCGCCGAGCTGAGTGTGCTGATCAGCGGTGACATGGTGCTGCCCCGCATCTCCACCAATGTCAGCGTGCACGCCAACGAGCCCCAGGGCGATCCGCTGGGCTGGTTTCTCGACTCGCTGCAGCGCTATCTGCCGCTGCCCGAGGACACACTGGTGCTGCCCTCGCATGGCAAGCCTTTCCTGGGCCTGCACACGCGCATCCGCCAGCTCGAGGACCACCACGCCGAACGGCTGGACGAAGTGCGCACCGCCTGCGCCCAGGGCCCGACCAACGCCGCAAAGGTCATGCACGCCATGTTCCGCCGCCCGCTCAATGCGCACGAGCAGACCTTTGCGCTGGGCGAAGCCCTGGCCCATCTGAACTACCTGTGGCGCCGCGGCGAGATAAAGCGCCATGACAGCGATGGCCGCTGTACATTCTCTGCAATGACGACCTAGATCGGGAGCGCGCGGCCACCTGCAGACGCCAGCGCGGCACAACACATCGGCCGGCCGGATCTTGACCATCCCATGTGGCCCGTTGGCTTGCGGCCGCTGCGGCAGGTCTACCCTAAAATCGATGTCTTCTTGTCGCCAAGCGGCTGCACCGACCCAACGATCTCCATCAAGTCAGTAAAATGAAACGTTTGCCCACCCTGGTCGAAGGCCTCGACGATATCCTCAACGGCGGCTTGTTCGAAGGCGGCGTTTACATTTTCGAGGGGCCGCCGGGCGTGGGCAAGACAACCCTGGCCAATCAGATTGCGTACACGCTGGCGCGGCGCGAAATCCGCACGGTGTATGTCACCATGCTCGCGGAATCCCATGTGCGCATGCTGCAGCACATGGAGCAGCAGATTTTCTTCGACAAGCAGGAAGTCAGTGCCAAGGTGTTCTATGTCAGCGGCTATCGCGAGCTGGAACAGGGCGGACTCAAAGCCGTCGTGCGCCTGCTGCGCGGCGAACTGGTACGCCACCGCGCCTCCTTGCTGGTGATCGACGGCATGGTGGTCGGCAGCCTCGGGTCGATGACCAATGATTCGGTGCGCCAGTTCGTGCATGAGCTGCAGAGCCTGGTGAGCGCGATGTCCTGTACCTGCCTGGTGCTGACCAGCGGCCATGGCAATGCCTTGAGCGCAGAACAGACGATGGTCGACGGCATCTTTGCTTTCGAGGATCACGGTTTTCATTGGCGCGCCGAGCGCCGCATGCAGGTGCGCAAGTTCCGCGGCAGCGAGATCATTCGCGGCCAGCACACCTTCTGCATTTCAAACCAGGGATTGCAGTTCTTCCCACGCCTCGAAAGCCTGCGGCTGACCGATGTCAACGTGAAGCTGGGCAAGAATACCGTATCCACTGGCTTCAGCGTGGTCGACGATGTCCTGGATGACAAAGGTTTGTGGAGTGGCAGTGCATCGGTCGTGATCGGACACACAGGCACAGGCAAGACCACTTTTGCCCTGGCTTTTGCGGCGGCCAGCGACGCTGCCGCTCCAGGGCTGATACTCTCGTGCACGGAGTCCGGCGCTGATCTGCGGCGCATTGGCACCGGACTGGGCCTGGGGATCGAAGCCGGCGTGGCTTCTGGTGCCTTGGTGATCAAAAGCTGGGGGAACGAGGACGAATCCATGGATGAAATGGGCCACAAGCTGCTGCGCCTGGTCGATGAATTGAAGATTCGTCGGCTGGTTGTGGATGGGCTTGCCGGATTGGCCGACACGCTGGCGTTCCCGGAGCGTGGCTACCGTTTCCTGGGCCGCCTGCTGGTCGAACTGCGCCGGCGTGGAGTAACCTCTCTTTTCACCGTCGACCCAGATGCGCTGGCAGTTTCCGCGGGCACCTCCTTGGCCAATGGCATGACGGGCTGGTTCGATAACGTCTTCACTTTCGCGCCTGCGCTGGACGCTGAGCAACGCGTCAATCAGCGCAATTTGACAATTGCAAAAGTCCGCGGCGGAGGTGCCTCCCAGGTTTTGGTAGACATCCATGTTTCGCAACCCAGGGTTGATAAGCCCCAGGTTCCTTGAGGGGAGTGTTGTCTCGATGGAAATGATTCTTATCGTCGAAGACGAATACGGCAACGCCGAAGTCCTGCAACTCCTGCTGGAAGCGGAAGGCTATCGGGTCACGCTGGCGTCCAATGGCCAGAACGCCCTGGAGACGCTGCGGGCTGGCGAAAAACCCGCGTTGATCATCTCAGACTTCATGATGCCCATCATGAACGGCGGCGAGTTCGGCCAGGCCGTGAGCCAGGACCAGGTACTGAGCCAGATTCCTTTCATCTTCATGAGTTCCGCCAGCCAGGAGGTCGTGCGCCGTGCCTATAACGGCTACGACGCCTTCCTGGCCAAACCCATTGAGTTCGACTCCCTGCTGCTGGTAGTCAGGCGCCTGATCGAAGAAGGGCGGCCGCCCCAGCCGGTCCATGGCCGCGTGGAGGAATCCATGCGGCAGCTGCTCAAAGGCCTGCGCATACCCGGACGTGATTGAAGGCCGGCTCTATAAGCTCAAACCACGCAGCGTGTCATGCCGCACAAAGCAAAAAGAGAGCGCGCAGCGCTCTCTTTTTTGTCTTCATGGAAGTCCGGTGATTCATCCGGAAAAAACAAAACCCCCAGGCCTTTGGGGCGCTGGGGGTTTGCTTGCTGTAAGAGCCTGACAATGACCTACTTTCACACGGGAACCCGCACT
>Ga0308163_10000562_pt1 | contig 61672 bp, 51 predicted proteins | sample PhyTR1_FD_201037 | JGI IMG/M metagenome (GOLD analysis project Ga0308163, IMG submission 201037) | Phyllosphere microbial communities from UC Gill Tract Community Farm, Albany, California, United States - DLSLT.R1 | ecosystem: Host-associated > Plants > Phyllosphere > Unclassified | place: USA...
GTCCACCCGGACCAAAGCGAGCAGGTCCCGGCGATGATCGAACGCTACAAGACCACGGTCACCTCGCGCGGCGGCAATATCCACCGCGTCGAAGATTGGGGCCGTCGTCAAATGGCTTACCAGATCCAGAAGCTGCCGAAGGCACACTACATCTGCCTGAACATCGAGTGCGACAACGAGACCCTGGTCGAACTGGAAACCGCATTCAAATTCAATGATGCCGTGCTGCGTCATCTGACCGTGAAAATGAAGAAAGCGGAAACCGCGCCGTCGCCGATGATGAAATCGGTCCAGCGCGAAGACGCAGCCAAGAGCCACCGCGCAGAGCAATCGGCCGCTCCTGCAGCCGCCGCAGCCTAAGGTTTGCGCGGAAGGGTAGTGAACGAGCTGTCGCTGGTAGCCAGCATCCTCGAGCGCGATACCCTGCGTTACACCCCGGCCGGCATCCCGATCGTCAGCGCGACCCTGCAGCACGGTTCGCAGCAGATCGAGGCGGGAATTGCCAGGCAGGTGGAGTTCGAGATGGCCGCAGTCGCCGCGGGAGAAATCTCCGGCCGATTCGCCAACGCCGAACTGGGCGCAGTGCATCGCTTCACGGGATTTTTGGCCAGGAAAAGCCGTCACAGCAAAGCCCTGGTGTTTCACATCATTGATTTCAGTGCCGCCGAATAGTCGCAGACTAGTGCGTGCACGTTTTTAGATACAGGAGCCTCAAATGGCATTCGGTAAAAAGTTCGACAAAAACAAAGCCAAAGAAAAACTGAAGCGCAAACAGCAGAACCCGCTGTTCAAGCGCAAGAAGTTCTGCCGCTTCACCGCTGCAGGCGTGGAACAGGTTGACTACAAAGACGTCGACACCCTGAAAGACTTCGTCCAGGAAAACGGCAAGATCATGCCGGCACGCCTGACCGGCACCAAGGCGCACTACCAGCGTCAAGTGGACACCGCGATCAAGCGCGCACGTTACCTGGCCCTGCTGCCGTACACCGACCTGCACAACGCTTAAGTCGCCACGGCAACGAGCACAAGTAATCACTGGAGAATAATATGCAAGTTATCCTGCTGGAAAAAGTCGTCAACGTCGGCAATCTGGGCGACGTCGTCAAGGTCAAGGACGGTTACGCACGTAACTTCCTGATCCCGCAAAAAATGGCCCGCCGTGCTACCTCGTCGGCTGTCGCCGAATTCGAAGTCAAGCGCGCCGAGCTGGAAAAAGCTGCCGCCGAAAAGCTGGGCGCTGCCCAGGGTCAAGGCGAGAAGCTGACCGGCATGACCGTCACCATCGCCCAGAAAGCCGGCGTCGACGGCCGTCTGTTCGGTTCCGTGACCAACTTCGACATCGCCGAAGCCCTGACCAAGCAAGGTTTCGCCGTCGAAAAGGCACAGGTTCGCCTGCCGACCGGTCCGCTGAAGACCACCGGCGAGCACCCGGTTGCCGTCGCGCTGCACACCGACGTCGTCGTTGACGTCACCATCGCCGTCGTCGGCGAAGCTGCTTAATAGCCAAAAGAGTCAGCTGTAGTACCGTCGTCCCCGCGCAGGCGGGGATCCAAGTTCCGCCAGCGTTGTTTTAACGCGTGCAAACTGGGTCTCCGTCTCCGCGGGGACGACGTTTTTGTAGTCGGCATCCGCGCCGGCTATACGGCGCCGATGTTGTCAAAATCGTCGCATTTATCGCCGGAAACTCACCAATCATTTCAGCGGCCGTCCCCAAACGGGTATAATGCCGCCCATGAACACCCCAGCAGACCCGCAAATCGAGTCGCTCCGCATCCCCCCGCATTCCATCGAAGCAGAACAGTCCGTCATCGGCGGCCTCCTGCGCGATAACGCGGCCTGGGACCGCATTGCCGATTTCATGCATGCGGAGGATTTCTACCGCTACGACCACCGGATCATCTTCGAACAGATGGTTCGCCTGATCAACGCCGGCAAACCCGCCGACGTGATCACCGTCTACGAATCGCTCGTCCAGCTCGGCAAGGCCGAAGACGTGGGCGGCCTGCAATACCTGAACGCGATGGCGCAGAACACGCCGTCCGCCGCCAATATCCGCCGCTACGCCGAGATCGTGCGCGACCGCGGCGTGCTGCGCCAGCTGATCACCGTCGCCGACGAAGTCTCGGGCAAGGCCTTCAATCCGCAAGGCGCCGAAGTCAAGCAGATCCTCGACGAGGCCGAGTCGCGCATCTTCGCGATCGCCGAGCAGGGCGCCCGCGGCGCCCAGGGCTGGCTGCCGGTGCAGCCGCTGCTGACCCAGGTGGTCGAGCGCATCGACGAACTGTATAGCCGCGAAAACCAGGGCGACATCACTGGCGTCCCGACCGGCTTCATCGACCTCGACAAGATGACCTCCGGCCTGCAGCCGGGCGACCTGGTGATCGTCGCCGGCCGTCCGTCGATGGGCAAGACCGCATTCTCGGTCAACATCGGCGAAGCCGTCGCGATCGAAGCCGGTCTGCCGGTGGCGATCTTCTCGATGGAGATGGGCGGCGCCCAGCTGGCGATGCGTATGCTCGGCTCGGTCGGCCAGCTCGACCAGCACCGCCTGCGTACCGGCAAGCTGAACGACGAAGACTGGCCGCGCCTGACGCATGCGATCCAGAAGATGAACGACGCCCAAGTCTTCATCGACGAGACCCCGGCGCTGAACCCGATCGAGATGCGCGCCCGCGCGCGCCGCCTGGCACGCCAGTGCGGCAAGCTCGGTCTGATCATCGTCGACTACCTGCAGCTGATGCAGGGTTCCAAGCCGGGCGACAACCGCGCCTCCGAGATTTCGGAGATCTCGCGTAGCCTGAAGGGCCTGGCCAAGGAGCTCGGCTGCCCGGTGATCGCGCTGTCGCAGCTGAACCGCTCGCTGGAACAGCGCCCCAACAAACGCCCGGTGATGTCCGACCTGCGCGAATCGGGCGCTATCGAACAGGATGCCGACGTTATCATCTTCCTGTACCGCGACGAGGTCTACAACCCGGATTCGCCCGACAAAGGCACCGCCGAGATCATCATCGGCAAGCAGCGTAACGGCCCCATCGGGGCAATCCGCCTGACCTGGATGGGTATGTACACCAAGTTCGGCAATTACAGCGGCAACCTGAGCGTGTATCAGGGCGACTGAGCCCGGATAACAACGCGCATAGCAATAAAAACAGCAATAACAAATAGAGATGGCCATGGTTTCCACCGGTGCGAGCCGGTCGGGAACCTCGTGCCATGTCCCTCAAGAAGTCCCCAAGAGATCTACCAACGGAGAATTACATGTTTGGACGCCTGATGCCCACGGAGGGCAAATTTTTTGACCTGTTCAACCAGCACGCAGCATTGTGCGTGAAGGGTGCACAGGAGATGGTCGGTTTGATGACCAACTTCGACGACCTCGAAAACCGCACCCATGCCGTGGAAAGCATCGAAAAACAGGCGGACAAGATCACGTATGCCACCGTCGATCTGCTGCACAAGACCTTCATCACCCCGCTCGACCGCGACGACATCCACAAGCTGATCACCCGCATGGATGACATCCTCGACATGATGGAGGATGCGGCGCAAACGATTTCGCTGTACGACCTGCAAGCCGTGACCCCGGAAGCCAAGCGCCTGGCCGAGCTGTGCCTGGCCTGCTGCGAAAAGGTCCAGCAGGCCGTCGGCATGCTGCACAACATGGACAACGCCCAGAAGATGGTCGCGATCTGCGAGGAGATCGACCGCCTGGAGTCGGACGCCGACCACGTGATGCGCGCCGCCATGTCCAAGCTGTTCCGCGACGAGCCGGACGTGCGCAACCTGATCAAGATGAAGGCGATCTACGAGATCCTCGAGACCGTCACCGACCGCTGCGAGGACGTTGCCAACATCATCGAAGGCATCATCGTCGAGAACGCGTAACGCGATAAGAATAAAAACAACATGGATCATCTTCATATCAGCATTTACGTGCTGGGCCTGCTCGTCCTTTTAGCGCTGGTCTTCGACTTCATGAACGGCTTCCACGACGCCGCCAACGCGATCGCGACGGTGGTGTCGACCGGGGTGCTGAAACCCCAGACCGCAGTCGCCATGTCGGCACTGTTCAACTTCGTGGCCATCTTCACGGTCGGCGTGCACGTGGCGGCGACGGTGGGCAAGGGCACCATCGACGGCAACATCGTCGACCAGTACGTGATCTTCGGCGCCCTGGTCGGGGCCATCATCTGGAACATCATCACCTGGTACTACGGCATCCCGTCGTCGTCCTCGCACGCCCTGATCGGCGGCCTGGTGGGCGCGGCCGTGGCCAAGGGCGGCACCGGCGCGCTGGTCGGCGGCGGCCTGCTGAAAACCGTGCAGTGGATCATCCTGTCGCCGCTGCTGGGCTTCGTGCTCGGCTCGATCGTGATGCTGGCCGTGTCCTGGATCTTCGTGCGCACGCCGCCGCGCAGGGTCGACACCTGGTTCCGGCGCCTGCAACTGGTGTCCGCCGCTGCCTACAGCCTGGGCCACGGCGGCAACGACGCCCAGAAGACCATCGGCATCATCTGGATGCTGCTGATCTTCGCCGGCGCCTCGCAGGCCGGCGACACCGCGCCGCCGCTGTGGGTCATCATCGCGTGCTACACGGCGATCAGCATGGGCACCCTGTTCGGCGGCTGGCGCATCGTGCGCACCATGGGCCAGAAGATCACCAAGCTGAAACCGGTCGGCGGCTTCTGCGCCGAGTCGGGCGGGGCGATCACGCTGTTCATCGCCAGCGCGATCGGCGTGCCGGTCTCGACCACCCACACCATCACCGGCGCCATCGTCGGCGTCGGCTCGGCGCAGAAGGCGTCGGCGGTGCGCTGGGGCGTGGCCGGCAACATCGTCTGGGCCTGGATCTTCACGATCCCGGCATCGGCCTTCATGGCGGCCATCGCCTGGTGGATCGGCACGCATATTCTGTAAGCGGGTAGCGCGGGCGGTGTTACCGCCCACGCGTCCAGCGCCACAATGCACTGCAAGGCAGGGGTCAGCACCCCTGCCTTTTTTTCGTCCATCGTTTCCGTAAAGTGCGGCGAAACCGCCACAAGCACGCCGCACCATTGATAACATTTTTTTATGTACACGCAGCCGTAGTAGTAATATTACACACGGCTGATTGCCGACATACGCTGCCCATCAGAGGCGGGCAGTCCTCATAAGAATGAAAACGGAGACAAGATGAGAAGCAGACGTAGTTTGACTTCATGGTCAGGCCTGTTCACGGTCGTGGCCACGGCCATCACCCTGAGCGGCTGCGGCGCCGGCGACGAGGTCCAGCAAAGCGGTGCATCCGGTTCGCGCCAGCTGGCCGCGACCTCCACCGCGGCGGCGAGCACGCCGGCGGTTGCCGCAGGCACCATCCGCATGCACTTCCACCGCATCCAGAACGACGTCAACCAGTGGGGCGTGTATTCGTGGGACGGTCCGGCCAAGCCGAGCGCGGCCTGGATCACCGACCGCTTCATGTTCGCCACCACCGACAGCTTCGGCGGCTACGTCGACATTCCGCTGGCGTCCGGCAAGACCGCGATTTCCTTCCTGGTCACCGACGGCAACGGCAACAAGAACTGCAGCGCCGACCAGAGCACCGCGCTGAGGAGCGACATCGCCACCCGCGGCCAGGAAATCTGGATGCAGGAAGGCGACTGCACCATCTATTCTGCGCCGCCGGTGCTCAACCTCGGTAACCTGGCCGGCGCCCGCGCGCACTGGCTGTCGGCCAACGTCCTGGCCTGGCCGAACGTGCCGACCAGCGGCAGCTACAAGCTGTTCTACGCCGCCAACGGCGGCCTGGGCTTCACCTCAAGCGGTGTCGCCAGCGCCGACGGCAGCTTTGCGCTGTCCCTGGGCGCGCTGCCGGACGCGATCCGCGCCAAGTACCCGCACCTGGCCGGCGCCACCGGCCTGCGCCTGAGCGACGCCGATGCCGCCAAGGTCGCCGCGCTGGCGAGCGGCCAGTTCGCCATCGCCCAGTACGATGCCAGCGGCAACCTGATGCAGGCGACCTCGCTGCAGACCGCCGGCATGCTGGACGACCTGTTCGCAGCGAACGCAGCGCAAGCCCAGCTCGGCGTGAACTTCAGCGCGGCCGGCGTGCCGACCTTCCGCGTGTGGGCGCCGACCGCCAAGTCGGTGGCGCTGAACGTGTACGCGAGCGCCGACGCCACGAGCGCCACCACGGTGGCACTCGCGCGCGACCCGCTGAGCGGCGTGTGGAGCTACACCGCGCCGGACGCTTCCTGGACCAACCGCGCCTACTACACCTACACGGTGAACGTGCTGTCGCGCTGGGCCGACAACAAGGTGGTGTCCAACACCGTGACCGATCCGTATTCGGTCAGCGTGAGCGCCAACAGCGCGCGCAGCTTCGTCGCCAACCTGGACAGCGCCGAAATGAAGCCGGCCGGCTGGGACGGACAAGCCATCCCGGCGCTCGCCGCGCCGACCGACATCGCGCTGTACGAGCTGCACATCCGTGACTTCTCGGCCTCGGACAGCACCGTGCCCGCCGCGCACCGCGGCAAGTACCTGGCCTTCACCGACAGCGAATCGAACGGCATGCGCCACCTGAAGTCGCTGGCCAAGTCGGGCATGAGCCACGTGCACCTGCTGCCCAGCTTCGACTTCGCCAGCGTCAGCGAAACCGGCTGCAACGCCTCGGTGAACGTGCCGGCCGGCGCGCCCGATTCGACGGTCCAGCAGGCCGCCGTCGCCCCGACCGTGAACACCGACTGCTTCAACTGGGGCTACGATCCGGTGCACTACAACGCCCCGGAAGGCAGCTACGCCAGCAACGCCAACGACGGCGCGGCGCGCGTGCGCGAATTCCGCCAGATGGTGCAGGCGCTGCACGGCGCCGGCCTGCGCGTCACGCTGGACGTGGTGTACAACCACACCAGCCAGTCGCAGCAGGGACAGCTGTCAGTGCTCGACCGCATCGTGCCGGCCTATTACTACCGCCTGAACGAAGGCGGCGGCATCCTGGCCGACAGCTGCTGCGCCGACACCGCCCAGGAAAACACCATGATGGGCAAGCTGATGGTGGATTCGCTGTCGCTGTGGGCCAAGCAGTACAAGGTCGACAGCTTCCGCTTCGACATCATGGGATTCACCCCGCTCGAGCTGCTCAAGCGCGCCCAGTCTGAAGTCAACAAGGCCGCCGGCCGCGACATCTACATGTACGGCGAAGCCTGGAACTTCGGCAGCGTCATCAACGACACCCGCTTCGTGCAGGCACGCCAGGCCAACATGTACGGCACCGGCATCGGTTCCTTCAACGACCGCATGCGCGACTCGATCCGCGGCGGCGGCTGCTGCGACACCGGCGCCGGGCTGCTGACCCAGCAGGGCTTCATCAGCGGCGCGTGGTACGACCCGAACGGCCAGGCCAACCACAGCCGCGACGACGTGCTGCGCCTGGCGGACATGGTGCGCGTGGCGCTGTCGGGCACCCTGCGCGACTACACCTTCACCGACCGTTTCGGCTCGGTCCGCACCAATGCCCAGATCGATTACTTCGGGCAGCAGGCCGGTTTCGCCGCCAACCCGGCGGAGGTGATCAACTACATCGAGGCGCACGACAACCAGACCCTGTTCGACATCAACGCGCTGCGCCTGCCGCAGTCGACCACGCTGGCGGACCGGGTGCGGGTGCAGAACCTGGGCGCGGCGATCAACCTGCTGGCCCAGGGCATCCCGTTCATCCACGCCGGCCAGGAGATCCTGCGTTCCAAGTCGCTGGACCGCGACAGCTACAACGCCGGCGATTACTTCAACCGCCTGGACTACAGCTACGCGTCCAACAACTTCGGCATCGGCCTGCCGCTGGCCAGCAACAACCAGGACAACTGGCAGTACATGCAGCCGGTGCTGGCCAACCCGCTGATCAAGCCGGATACCCGCGCGATCGTGCAGGCCCGCGACGTGTTCGAAAACTTCCTGGCGATCCGCAAGAGCAGCAAGCTGTTCCGCCTGCGCACCGCACAGGACGTGATCGACCGCCTGAAGTTCCATAACGTCGGGCCGGACCAGGTGCCGGGCCTGATCGTGATGAGCCTGGCCGGCGATGCGCCGGGCCGCTTCACCAGCCTGGGCAATGCCGACTACGCGCGCGTGGTGGTGCTGTTCAACGTCGACAAGGTGGCCAAGACCTATGCGGTCCCGGAACTGAAGGGCAAGAAGCTGGCACTGCATCCGATCCAGCGCAGCGGCAGCGACGACGTCGTGAAAGCCTCGAGCTATGACCGCACCAGCGGCAGCTTCAGCGTGCCGGCACGGACGGCGGCGGTGTTCGTGGAAAACTGAGCCTGAGGGAAGGGCACAGCAAAAAGGCCGGGCGATGAACGCCCGGCCTTTTTTTTATCCTGACGCGACCAGCGCGTTGTCTTACTGGCGGTGCGGCAGGTCGATGGCGCCGTTGTTCATGACGCGCTCGTTCTCGATGGTCTGCTTGTCCAGCTTGACGGTGTCGTTGCGGCTGCCCGGCTTGCGCTTGATGTAGGAACCGAGGGGCGCATCGCTGCGGTCGGCCACGGTCTGCTGGCCGTTCGGATCGGCGGGGGCGGCGCAGCCGGACAGCAGGACGATGCCCGCCAGCGCTGCAAGGGTGATGCCTTTCATTGTAGTTCTCCTGTGGTGGTCAAGACGGGTATGCAGTACAGCGCAATGGGCGTCCCTGCTGTTCAAGATGATAACGAATCCGGACAAAGCCGTCGCAAAATAATTTGCTTTATTGCATCTTCAGCCGCTTTGCGCTGTCGCTTGCCTGCAGCGCGCCGGGGAAAGGACGTCGCATCTCTGGCTGGAGTGTGATTAATTCACAACAAACCCAACATGTTACAAAATTGCTGTTTTTGCCAACCGGTCAGAAAAAGGCCTGGTGCCATGCTGTCGGCACGTCATGAACAAAAGCGCACGAAGTCTTTGATTTATTTATGAAATCGATTTCATTGCGATAGTCATTTGCTGCGGCACGACATAATGTTAAGCGCTAACAATGCTCTTTTTTACCCGTTCAGCATTGATTTTGCCTGTTTTTTAGGCGATACGTTCTTGTTGGCGTGATTGACCAATCAATTTTAATTTTCTAACCTCTCTGCAATACGTTCGAGTAATACGAACGGTCAGGCGATAACAGTGGCGCGCCAAGACGCCAGTTCCGCCTGACAGGTGAGTTCGCAGTACCACCACCGCGTGCTTGTCCAGGGTGCATGCCCGGACCGCACGGCTTTCAGAAACGAGAGAGGAGACACCGTGTCAATCAACAAAATGAGGCCGCCTGCATTTCCGCCGACCCGTCACCGCCTGATCAGCCTGGCCGTGGCCGGCGCCTGCGCCGCGTTCGGCGCACCGGCGTTTGCACAGACCCAGGACAGCGCGCCGCCGGCGCCGACGTCGGACGTCGCGTCGGCGCCGACGGTGACGACCGCCACCGTGCCGACCAACACCGTGACCGTCACCGGCATCCGCGCCAGCATGCAGTCGACGCTGAACCTGAAGCGCAACTCGGACGGCATCGTCGACGGCATCGTCGCCGACGACATCGGCAAGTTCCCGGATACCAACCTGGCCGAATCGCTGCAGCGCATTTCCGGCGTGTCGATCGACCGTAACCGCGGCGAAGGCGCCAACGTGACCGTGCGCGGCGTCGGCCCCGACCTCAACATGGTGCTGCTGAACGGCCGCCAGATGCCGACCGCCAACCTGGGCGACCAGGCCGGCCGCGCCTTCGACTTCAGCAACCTGGCGTCGGAATCGGTGTCGCAGATCCAGGTCTACAAGAGCGCGCGCGCCGACACGCCGCCGGGCGGCATCGGCGCCACCATCAACATCATGACCGCGCGTCCGTTCGACCTGGGCAAGCAGACCAGCATCGGCATCAAGGGCGTGTACGACAAGTCGAACAACAACCTGCCCGAGGAAGACAAGGCCAAGCGTTCGTACACGCCGGAAGTCTCGGGCATCTACAGCAACGTGTTCGGCAACGGCATGTTCGGCATCGCCATCAGCGGCAGCTACCAGGAACGCAACCTGGGCGTGAACCAGGCCGCCGTCACCAACGGCTGGCTCGGACCGTTCAGGATGGGCGATACCGCCTCCGGCGCGATCCCGCAGCCGGGCACGCCGGGCTTCTCGACGGTGACCAACCCGCCGGGCGCCAACGACATCTACCTGACGCCGCAGAACATCTCCTACTTCATGCGCGGCTCGCAGCGCCAGCGCACCAACGGCCAGCTGACCCTGCAGTTCCGCCCGAACAAGGACCTGACCACCACCCTCGACTACACCTACTCGCAGAACAAGATCCAGACCAAGTACCACGAGCTGTCGGCCTGGTTCAACCACGACACCACGGTGCAGTCGAGCGTGTTCACCAAGGGTCCGGTCGCGACCCCGGTGTACTACGAAGAGCGGGTCAGCAACCAGGACATCGCGATGAACGGCGGCGACTTCGCCACCGTCTCCAACAACAACTCGATCGGCTTCAACGCCCAGTGGCGCGCTTCGCCGTCGCTGCGCTTCGGCTTCGACGCGCACCATTCGACCGCGGAAGCCAAGAAGGACAGCCCGTACGGCTCGAACAACGACCTGGCGACCGTCAGCTTCAGCCGCGGCACCTCGTCGCTCGACTTCAGCCAGGAGATGCCGGTGCTGTCGATCCAGGGCGCCGACTTCGTGCGCGCGCCGCACCAGGTCAGCGGTTCCTGGTTCCAGGATGGCCTCAACAAGATGAAGATCGACCAGGTACAGGGCAGCGGCAACCTGAAGCTGCTGGAGGCCTCGAACCTGAACTTCGGCCTGGGCTACACCAAGGTCGACAACCACTCGAAATTCCAGCAGGTGCAGCGCGACACCTGGTCCGGCACCGCCACCGCGACCAAGGGCTACGACCAGAGCCTGTGGCGCGCCGACACGCTGCGCCAGTACTTCAGCCAGCTGGACGGCTCGGGCAACCCGAACCTGTTCAACCAGATCCACCTGTTCAACTTCGCCGACGTGCGCGACGCCGCCATCGCCCTGACCGGCGACCAGGCCGGCTACACCCCGAGCCTGTCGGATCCGAGCTTCGACCGCACCACGGTCGAGAAGACCAAGTCGCTGTACCTGCAGTTCAACACCGACTGGGATACGGCGATGCCGATGCACACCGGTGTGGGCTTCCGCTACGAAAAGACCGACGTCACCTCGACCGGCCTGTCCAAGGTGCCGACGCGCCTCGACTGGATCTCGCAGAACGAGCTGCCGCTGGTGTTCGGCTCGACCACCTACCAGACCCTGACCGGCAAGTACAACAGCTTCCTGCCGACCGTGGACTGGGACATGGACGTGCGCCCTGACCTGAAGGTGCGCGCCAGCTACGGCGTGTCGATCGGCCGTCCGCGCTTCGACCAGATCGAAGGCGGCACCAGCATCGGCACCACGGCCAGCGTGCGCGGCGTGACGGGCAACCGCGGCAACCCGGCGCTGGAACCGGTCAAGTCGAAGAACCTCGACCTGTCGGCCGAGTGGTACTACACCAAGCAGAGCATGGTCTCGCTCGGCCTGTTCCACAAGAACCTGGAGAACTACGCCGGCCAGGTCGTGGTCAACGAGCCGTCGACCACCGCCACCACGCCGGTCGGCGGCGCCTACTGGAACGCGGCCGTCGCCGCGGGCTGCGTGGCGACCGACACCAACTGCATGCGCAACTACATCCTGCGCAACTTCAACGGCCGCCCGGGCGTGACCATGACCGGCACCAACTCGGCCGGCAACGCCACCGGCACCATCAGCGGCGTGGCCGGCGATCCGGCACTGCCGTACCTGCTGACGACCTACGTCAACGAGAAGAAGGCGACGCTGAAGGGCGCAGAGCTGAACTGGCAGCACATGCTCGGCAACGGTCTCGGCATCCAGGCCAACTACACCTACGTGAAGTCGGACCTGGCCTTCGACAACCAGGGCAGCGGCAACCAGTTCGCGCTGGTCGGCCTGTCCGACTCGGCCAACATCGTCGGCATCTACGAGGATGACAAGTGGTCGGTCCGTGCGGCCTACAACTGGCGCGACGAGTTCCTGCTGTCGCCGACCAACAACGGCTCGCCGAACCCGGTGTACGTCGAGCCCTACGGCCAGATCGACCTCAGCATCGGGTTCAACTACACCAAGAACCTGAGCTTCTCGTTCGAGGCCATCAACCTGTTCAACGAAAACCAGCGCACCCACGGCCGCACCAAGGAGCAGGTGCTGGCCATCACCACGGGTGGACCGCGCTACATGCTGGGCGCGCGCTACAAGTTCTGATCGTCTCCCCAGACGGGCGCCGCGCAAGCGGCGCCTTCTCCGGCTTGCCGCCACGCGATGCTTCGCGCTGGCGGCTTTTTTATGCGTGCTGCCGGGAGTACACGGTACGAACGTACGTGGCCCGACCCCATGGCCCGCGTCCTCGAAACGTCGCCCCTGCGGAGGCAGGGGCCCAAGTTGCACGCGTCGTCGAAACGCATCGAACTTGGGCCCCTGCCTTCGCAGGGGCGACGTGCTGGGGCCAACACAAGGTGCTCAGGCATGTACAAATAAAAAAAGCCTGTGCACCTTACGGCGCACAGGCTTTTACTGAAGCAGAAAAGCTTACAGCACGTCGCTGGCGTGATCCGCCAGGCGCGAACGCTCGCCGCGCGCCAGCGTCACGTGGCCGCTGTGTCCCCAGCCCTTGAAGCGGTCGACCACATAGGTCAGGCCGCTCGAGCCTTCGGTCAGGTACGGCGTGTCGATCTGCGCGATGTTGCCCAGGCAGAGGATCTTGGTGCCCGGACCGGCGCGCGTGACCAGGGTCTTCATCTGCTTCGGCGTCAGGTTCTGCGCCTCGTCGATGATCAGGAACTTGTTCACGAAGGTACGGCCGCGCATGAAGTTCAGCGACTTGATCTTGATGCGCGAGCGGATCAGGTCTTGGGTGGCGGCGCGGCCCCAGTCGCCGGCGTCGCCGTCGGACTTCATCAGCACTTCGAGGTTGTCGTCGAAGGCGCCCATCCACGGCGACATCTTCTCTTCCTCGGTACCCGGCAGGAAGCCGATGTCTTCGCCGACCGGCACCGTCACGCGGGTCACGATGATCTCGTTGTAGACCTTGGTCTCGAGCACCTGCGCCAGGCCGGCGGCCAGGGCAAGCAGGGTCTTGCCGGTACCGGCCTGGCCGAGCAGGGTGACGAAGTCCACTTCCGGGTTCATCAGCAGGTTCAGCGCGAAGTTCTGCTCGCGGTTGCGCGCGGTGATGCCCCACACGTTGTTCTTGTTGTGGCTGTAGTCGCGCAGGGTCTGGATCACGGCGGTCTTGCCGTTGATTTCCCGCACCTGGCCGGAGAAGGGCGCTTCGCCGTTCTTCGGATCGAAGTAGACGAACTGGTTGACCAGCAGCGACGGGATCAGCGGACCGGTGACGCGGTAGTAGGTGGCCGAGTTGCCGCCCTTGATCTCCTGCCACGACTCCATGTTCTTGCCGTGCTTGGTCCAGAAATCGTCCGGCAGCTGCACGATGCCCGAGTACAGCAGGTCGGTGTCCTCGAGCACGTGGTCGTTGAAGTAATCCTCGGCGGCCAGGCCCATCGCGCGCGCCTTGATGCGCATGTTGATGTCCTTCGACACCAGCACGATCGCGCGGCCCGACTGGTCGGACTCCAGCGCGCGCACCACGCCCAGGATCTGGTTGTCGGCCTTGCCCGAGGGCAGGCCTTCCGGCAGCGCGGCGGCGTTCAGGCGGGTCTGGAAGTACAGGCGGCCCTTGGCATCCTTGTTGCCGAGCTTGGCCAGCGGGATGCCGGTCTCGATCGCGTCGTCGTCGGTGTTGGCGATCAGGGCGTCCAGCGTGCGCGACACCTGGCGGGCATTGCGCGCGACTTCCGACATGCCCTTCTTGTGGTTGTCGAGCTCTTCCAGCGTCATCATCGGCAGGTAGACGTCGTGCTCCTCGAAGCGGAACAGCGAGGTCGGGTCATGCATCAGCACGTTGGTGTCGAGCACGAACATCTTGGCCGCGCCCGAGGTATCGGCCTTGCGGCTGGCCGGCGACTTGACGGTGACCTCGGCCTGTTTGTGCTTGGCCGGATGCGGTTCGTTCATGTCGGTTTCGCGCAGCTTGGCGGTGACGCCGGCGTTGGCGCCGTTGTCGGCGCTGCGGTCTTCGCGCGGCGGGGCAGGCAGCGTGGCCGGTGCCGCCGGCGGGGTGGTTTCACGCGCCGGCGCTTCGGCCAGCAGGGCGACCTTGGACTTGCGCCCACGCGCGTTCTTTGCTGCGGGCACGGCTTCGCCGCTGATCAGGTCTTCGACGGGATCGTTCTCGGCCTTCGCGGCGGCGCGGACAGGCGAGCGGCCGGGCTCGGCCTTGGGGTAATCTTTTTCCAGCAGAATCGTCGCTGGTTTCGTAGGAATTTTGGGTAGTGGCATCAGGGTCTCAATCTAGAAAAAGTCGGAAAAACGTCCGGTTCGACGCACACGCGCCGCCGGGCTGGACAGATGCAACTAGGGGACCTGCAAGATAGCCTGCCGGGGCCCAAGCATGGGGAAAGCCGGCAGGCAGATTGGAATGATGCTGTGAGGTAGAACTTCGACGCAAAATAGGCAAATCCAAACGGGCAACGGTTATACACCGGAGCCAGCGTTCAGAGGGTTCTCTTCAAGGGCCTTGAAGAAGCGTAGCGAGCGGCGGCAGATTTGGCTGAGAAGCGCAGCTGTACGCACGTACAGCGAGCATCGCAAGCCGAAGCTGCAACGCGCAGTAGCTTATTCAAGGTCCTGAGGCTGGCTCTTCAAAAATTCCAGTACTTCATCGACGTGGTTATTAACTTTCACGCCACGCCATTCTTTCACCACTTTGCCGTCAGCGTCAATGACAAACGTACTGCGCTCGACCCCGCGCACTTTTTTCCCGTACATGTTTTTCATCTTCATGACGTCGAACTGCGTGCACACGGCTTCGTCCGGATCCGAGATCAGTTCGAACGGCAGGCCCAGCTTGGCCTTGAAGCCTTCGTGCGAGCGCAGCGAGTCGCGGCTGATGCCGAACACGGCGGCGCCGAGCGCGGTGAATTCGTCGTGGTGGTCACGGAAGGCGATGGATTCCGTGGTGCAGCCCGGCGTATTGTCCTTGGGATAGAAATACAGCACCGTGTACTTGGCCGGACGGCCGTTCAGCTCGAAGGTCTGGTCGCCGGTCATGGCCGCGCTGAAATTGGCCAGGGGTTCGACGGTTGCTGCGCTTGGGCTTTCGGCCACGGGTTTCTCCCTAATGATTGGCGGCTGGGGCCGCTTTTATTTAACTGGTCGGCTCGAGGACGATCAGATCGCCTGAACGCCCCGGTACCTGGCCCCACTGCAGCGGTCGCACCGGCAGCGAGGCATGTTTGATCTTCTCATGATAGTCCGCCATCGAGGCAAGCTGGTAGCCCTGGGCTTTCCAACCTGTCAACAGCTGCTCGAATATGGGGGCGAGTTTCTGTCCTTCAAGCTCCGCGTGCAGCGTGTACACGTGGTCGCGTTTCGGGTGCGCCGTCAGCGCCAGCAGGTGGGCGGCGATGTTGCCGGTGTCGAGCAGGACGCCCCCGATCTCGCGCCCGAGCAGCTCGTCCAGCGTCGGCAGCGTGGTCGGCATCTGGATGCAGTCCAGGTCCGGGAAGCGGTAGGGGCCGGCCTGCGGGTCGAGCAGGGCGCCGTTCTCGCGCAGCTGCGCCCGGCCGTCGGACGCGTAGCGGTAGCCGACCGCGTCGTGGCGCGCGAACGCGTGCGGGTTCATCTGCCAGCCCGCGGCGCCATGGGTGTGCGGCGCCTCGCCGAACACCTCGCGGTAGCGCCGCTCGCTTTTCTCCATGATGGCGTCGGTCCAGTCCTGGCCGCGGGTACGCACGTGGTCTTGCCAGTAGACGTGGTCCCAGGTGTGGATGCCGCATTCGAAGCCGGCGTCGCGCACCGCGCGCATCTCGGCCGCGGTCTTGGCGCCGATGTCGGGACCGGGCAGCAGCACGCCGTACATCAGCGTCTTGAAGCCGTAGTGCTCGACCACCGAGGTGCGCGAGACTTTCTGGAAGAAGCCGGGACGCAGCGCGCGCCGCATGGCCCAGCCGGTGTGGTCGGGGCCGAGCGAGAACAGGAAGGTGGCGCCGGCCGCGTGCCTGGTGAGCATGCGCACCAGGTTCGGCACGCCCTCGCGCGTGCCGCGGTAGGTGTCGACGTCGATCTTGAGGACGAGCAGTGGAGGCTGGGTCACGTCAGTCCACCAGCGCTTTGGCTTCGCCGACCTGGCCGCGGTAGGCGTCGAAGATGTGGCGCAGGGCGTCGGCCATCGGCACCGACGGTGCCCAGCCCAGGTCGTGCATGGTGTTTTCGATCTTCGGCACGCGGTTCTGCACGTCCTGGTAGCCGGCGCCGTAGTAGGCACCCGAGCTGGTTTCCGTGATCCGCACCTTCTTCGCGCCCTCGGCGTACTCCGGATACTCGGCGGCGAGCGCCAGCATCATGCCGGCCAGTTCGCGGATCGAGTAGTTGTTGACCGGGTTGCCGACGTTGTAGATCTGGCCGCTGGCGCGGCCGTCCTTGTTCTCGATGATCTTCATGAGCGCCGCGATGCCGTCGTCGATGTAGGTGAAGGCGCGCTTCTGCATGCCGCCGTCGACCAGCTGGATGTTCTCGCCGCGCACGATGTGGCCAAAGAACTGGGTCAGCACGCGCGACGAGCCTTCCTTCGGGGTGTGGATCGAGTCGAGGCCGGCGCCGATCCAGTTGAACGGGCGGAACAGCGTGAAGTTCAGGCCTTCCATGCCGTAGCCCCAGATCACGCGGTCCATCAGCTGCTTGGCGCAGGCATAGATCCAGCGCGGCTTGTTGATCGGGCCGTAGACCAGGCTGGAGTTTTCCGGATCGAACTCGGCGTCCGGACTCATGCCGTAGACTTCCGAGGTCGACGGGAAGATCAGGTGCTTTTTATATTTTGCGGCCGAACGCACGATCGGCAGGTTGGCTTCGAAGTCCAGCTCGAACACGCGCAGCGGTTCCTTCACGTAGGTCGACGGCGTGGCAATCGCCACCAGCGGCAGGATCACGTCGCACTTCTTGACGTGGTACTCGACCCACTCGGTGTTGATCGTGATGTCGCCTTCGAAGAAGTGCATGCGCGGGTGATTGAGCATGTCGGCGATGCGTTCGCATTGCATGTCCATGCCGTACACCTCCCAGTCGGTGGTCTCGAGGATACGCTTGGACAGGTGGTGGCCGATGAAGCCGTTGACGCCGAGGATGAGGACTTTTTTCATGTTCTGATGAGATTCGTTAGCGTGCCTGGGCCAGCTGCGCCTGCAGGTCGGCCGGAGAAATACGCACGTCGTCGGCCAGCAAGCCGTGGATCAGCAGCGCGCGGCCGTCGCCGCACACGCCGAGGATCGCATTATCCACGACCGCCAGACCGGGTGGCAAACCGCCGGCATCGCCCTTGAACGGGCGCGCGCGTTCGATCACGTAGCGGTGCGTGCCGGCCGCGGTCTCGACATCGGTGAAGGCGCCCGGGTAGGGCGGGGCCACCGCGCGGTGCAGGTTGTACACGTCGCTGGCCGGCCTGCTCCAGTCGATGCGGCCGTCTTCCGGCTTGCGTCCGCCGAAGTAGCTGCCCTGCGCCAGGTCGTTCGGGATGCGCGGCGCGGTGCCGGCCAGCAGCGCCGGCAGCACGTTGTAGAGCGCCAGTTCGGCTGCCACCGTCACCTTGCCGAACACCTCGAAGGCGGTATCGTCGGGCAGGATCGGCACCGCCTGCTGGGCCACGATGGCGCCGGCGTCCGGCTTGACCGTCATCTCGTGCAGCGAGGCGCCGATCTCGGTGGCGCCGTGCAGCACCGCCCAGTTGACCGGTGCGCGCCCGCGGAAACGCGGCAGCAGCGAGCCGTGCATGTTGTAGGCCGGGGCCAGGTCGAGGATCGCCTGCGGCAGCATGTGGCGGAAGTAGAAGCTGAACAGCAGATCGGGCCTGGCGGCGGCGACCTGTGCCAGCAGCTCGGGCGATTTGGCGTCGTCCGGGGTGATGTACGGGATGCCTTCGGTCTCGCACAGCGAGACGACCGATTCGAACCAGATGTTTTCGCTGGCGCTGTCCTGGTGGGTGACGACCAGGGCGACGTCGACGCCGCCGGCGAGCAGGACTTTCAGGCAGCGCACGCCCACGTTGTGGTAGGCGAAGACGACTGCGCGTTGTTGGGGAGTGTTCATGTCAGTTCCGATGCTGCGGAATATAAGTTGGCGTCGCCCCTGCGCAGGCAGGGGCCCAAGTTCGCAGCGCATCCGAAAACTTGGGCCCCTGCCTGCGCAGGGGCGACGTGCAGTTGGCCGGGCAAAAGCTGCGCCTCAGCGCGCAACCTGCCGCTTCTCGGCACGTTCCTCGTCGGCCCGCTCGCCCGGCATCCCCTGCAGCACGGTCGCCACCACGTAGCGCGGCCGTGCCCGCACCTGCTGGTAGATGCGGCCGACGTATTCGCCGACCAGGCCGATGCCGAACAGGATCACGCCCATGAAGAAGAAGGCGATCGCGAACAACGTGAACACGCCGTCGGCTTCGGCGCCGACGAACAGGCGGCGCACCAGCAGCACCACCACCAGCAGCGCCGACAGCAGCGACAGCACCATGCCCATCAGCGAGAAGAACTGCAGCGGCACCAGCGAGAAGCCGGTCATCAGGTCGAAGTTCAGGCGGATCAGGCTGTACAGCGAATACTTCGATTCGCCGGCCGCGCGTTCTTCGTGCTCGACGATGATCTCGGTCGGACGGCGCGCGAATTTATAGGCCAGCGCCGGCACGAAGGTGTTCACCTCGCCGCACTGGTTGACCAGGTCGATCACGTTGCGGCCGTAGGCGCGCAGCATGTTGCCCTGGTCGGTGATGTGGATGTTGGTGATCTTTTCGCGCAGGCGGTTCATGGCCTTGGACGCGTAGGTGCGCCAGGCCGAATCCTGGCGCTTGCGGCGGATCGAGCCGACGTAGTCGAAGCCTTCGCGCATCTTGGCGATCAGCTTGCCGATCTCTTCCGGCGGATTCTGCAAATCGGCGTCGAGCGTGATCGTGATCTCGCCGCGGGTCTGCTCGAAGCCGGCCAGGATCGCCATGTGCTGGCCGTAGTTCCCGTTGAACAGCACCACGCGCGTGACGTCGGGCCGCAGGCGGTACTGCTCGGCCAGGATCGACACCGAATTGTCGCGGCTGCCGTCGTTGACGAAGATGATCTCGTAGGGCAGGCCCAGCTTGTCCATCGCCGGATACAGGCGCGCGAACAGGTTGGCCAGGCCGGCCTCCTCGTTGTAGACCGGGATGACGACCGACACCTCCGGTTTCATGGCCAGCAGCGTCATTTTGCTTGCACCGCCGAAGTCAGGACCGATTTGACGGCCGCCACCGCGCGCTCCACGTCGGCCAGCGTCATCGCGTTGAACATCGGCAGAGTCACGGTCAGGCGGCCGATCTTTTCGGCGACCGGGAACATGCCTTCCTTGAAGCCGCGTTCGCGGTACAGCGTGAACAGGTGGATCGGCGCATAGTGGTAGCCGGTGCCGACATTGAACTCCTTCTGCAGGCGCGTCATGAAGTCGGCGCGCGTGCCCGGGCCGTTGTCCGGCAGGATGATCTGGAACAGGTGCCAGTTGCTGGTGTCGAAGGCCTGCAGCGGCAGCTGGGCGCCGGTCTGCGCTTCGAAGTCGGGACCGAAGCAGTCGAAGTAGTGGCGCGCCAGCGCGGCGCGGTGGGCGGTCAGTGACGCCAGGTTCTTCATCTGGCCCAGGCCGATGGCGGCCATGATGTCGCTCATGTTGTACTTGCCGCCGAGGACGTCGACGTCGATGCCGTCCACGCCGCTGCGGGTCACGCCCTGCAGGCGGTATTTCTCGGCCAGGCGCGCTTCTTCCAGGTCGTTCAGCACCAGGCAGCCGCCTTCGCCGGTGGTCAGGTTCTTGTTGGCCTGGAAGCTGAACGAGACCAGGTCGCCGAAGGAACCGATGCGCTTGCCGTTCCAGGTCGAGCCCAGCGCCTGCGCGGCGTCCTCGACCACGCGCAGCTTGTGCTTGTCGGCGATCGCGTACAGGCGGTCCATGTCGACCGGCAGGCCGGACAGGAAGACCGGGATGATGGCACGGGTGCGCGGCGTGATCGCGGCTTCCAGCTTGTCGAGGTCGATGTTGCGGGTGACCGGATCGATGTCGGCGAACACCGGGGTGGCGCCGACTTCGATGATCACGTTGGCGGTGGCCGGCCAGGAAATCGGGGTGGTGATCACTTCGTCACCCGCGCCGATGCCGGCGATGCGCAGGGCGATCTCCATGGTGCAGGTGCCGGAATTGAAGGTGCGCACCGGGCGTCCGCCGAAGTACTCGGACAGCAGGGCCTCGAAGGCCTGGTTCTTGGGACCGGTGGTGATCCAGCCGGAGCGCAGTACCTCGCCGACGGCGGCGATGGTCTCTTCGTCGATGGTGGGCCGGGAAAAGGGGAGGAAGGGCAGCTCGGCAGTCATGGGTGGTTCTCTTAGATAGGTGCGGCAACGAAAATGCCGCGCGGCATTATTCTTATGAAAGCATCTTGGGGGCGGCTGAAGCGCCGGCCGGCGGGCGATTGTAGCAGCACCCTACCGCCTTGAGCGTTACAAAACCGTCATCTTACGACCGCGCCAGCAGGACCACACCGACAATGATCACGCCGATCGCCAGCAGGCGCTGCGGCGGCACCACCTCGCCCAGGAACATCCAGGCGCCGAAGGCCGACACCACGTAGCCCAGCGACAGCATCGGGTAGGCGATGGTCACGTCGGTGCGCGACAGGCCGACGATCCAGACCACCACGGAAATGCCGTAGCAGGCCAGGCCGGCCAGGATCGGCAGCTGGGTGCCGATCTTGACCAGGGTGCTGAACCAGTTGCTGGCGGTAAAGTGGATGGCGCCACCCATGCCGTTGGTGCCGGCCTTGAGCAGCAGTTGGGCGGCGGCGTTGAGCAGCACGCCGGTGATGATATAACCGAAGGTAACGAGGTTCATGAGTGAAGGAAAGGTCAGTGGTTCGCGAGCACGGCGCGGCGCGCGTCGCTGGCGATGATGCGGGCTTGCAGCCCCTGTTGGATGAGTTCGGTGGCGGTCTGCGGGCGGGTGATGGCGAAGCTGCGGACGCCGGCCGCGGTATCGCGCCGCCATTGTTCCTGGAACAGCGGCACGGTGGGGATCGCCAGTTGCGGCTGTTGCTGCAGGCCGAATTCGAATTCGTCCAGGTAGTCGACCAGCGTGACCGGACGGCCCAGGTAGAAGGTCAGTGACTGTTCGTAGATACCGACCGCGTACACGCGCGCCGCCGGGTTGCCGGCGCCGGCGGCCTGCATGGCCGGCAGCACGGCGGTGCCGGCGCGCACCGCGGAGATCGGCGCGAAGCCGGTCATCAGGAGCTCGGTGCCGGCGAAGCCGGCGATCGCCAGCACCAGCACCGACAGGTCGCGCACCATCTGGCGCGCGTACAGCATCGACAGCAGGCCGCCGACCAGCAGCACCAGCCCGGCCGCCAGCACCCACGGCTGGGCGGCGCTGTACATCGCCTGTTCGGCGGGCACCTTGGCCAGCCGCTCCATGAAAGGCACGAAGGCCAGCAGGCCGGCGCCCAGCAGGGCGGTGAGACCGGCGGTCGCCATGCGGCTGCGGCGGGTGCCGACGTCCAGGTAGACCGCGGTCAAGAGGGCCAGGGCCGGGAACACCGGCACGATGTAGCCCGGCAGCTTGGAATGCGACTTGGTGAAGAACAGGGTGATGAAGACCACCCAGATGAAGAGCAGCAGGCGCGGGCGGAAACGGTGCGGCGCGGCGGCGTGGGCGCCGGCGTCGGCATCCGGGTCGGCATCCAGGTCGGCATCCAGGTCGGCATCCGAATGGCGGCGCACGCCGAGCGCCAGGCTTTGCGCCAGCACGCCGAGCCAGGGCACGCTGCCGGCGGCGATCAGTGCGAAGAACAGCCACCACGGCGCTTCGCGCCGGTGCTCGGTCTTCAGGAAGCGGTCGAAGTGTTCGTGGATGAAGAAGAAATGCGGCTGCTCGGGGTTCTTCATGGCGACCAGCACGAACCAGGGCGCGGCGATCAGGAAGAACAGCAGCAGGCCCTTGCCGATGTGCAGCCGGGTCCAGATGCGCAGGTCGCGCGCGAACGCGCTGTACAGCACCAGCACCGCGCCCGGCAGCACCAGCCCGATCAGGCCCTTGGACAGCACCGCCAGCGCCATCCCGGCCCAGCACAGCAGCATCCAGTTGCGGCGCTCGCGCGGCAGGGCGCCGTCGCGCTGCGCCACCAGCAGGCTGCACAGGGTCAGCGTCATCATCGAAGCCAGCCCCATGTCGAGCGAGTTGGCCTGGCTGCAGGCGACCCAATAAAACGAGGAGCCGAGCACCAGCGCGGCGTAGAAGCCGATGCGGGCGCCGAACACGCGGCGGCCGGCGAGGCCGGTCATGACCACGCCCAGCAGGCCGCACAGGCCGGTCCACAGGCGCGCCTGCCACTCGCCGACGCCGAACAGCTGGAAGCTCAGGGCGTTCATCCAGGTCTGCAGCGGCGGCTTCTCGAAGTACTTGATGCCGTTCAGGCGCGTGGTGATCCAGTCGCCGCTGGCGAACATCTCGCGCGCCATCTCGGCGTAGCGGCCTTCATCGGGCGGCACCAGGGGGCGCACGCCCAGCACATAGAGCAGGGCGATGGCAAAAACGATCAGCAGGGTCCAGTTGAGGGTCCGGTTCCGGTGCAGATCGTTCATGCGCCGGCCCTGCCGGCCTCTTCCGTATTACCCTCGATGATCAGGGCCAGCACCACCTTGCGGCCTTCGCCCATCAGGATGTTGTAGGTGCGGCAGGCGGCGTGGCTGTCCATGCTTTCGACGCCGATGCGCTGGCCGGACAGGCTGCCGACCAGGCGCGGATGCACGAAGCGCTGGCGTTCGCCGGTGCCGAGGATCACGACGTCGGGCGCATCTAGAGCGATCTGCTCGAAGTGGGCCGGGGTCAGGTCTTCGAAACGTGTCACGCTCCAGGGGCGCGGCGGCACCTCTGGCATCACCAGCACGCTGTAATCGAAGCGCTGGGCGTTGATTTCGACGCCGGTGTGGTCGTAGCCGGTCACCGTCTGGTATTTTTCAGTGCTGCTGGAATGGAGCTTCATGGTCGAAAGCTGTCATGGAGAAAGCCAGCCGGTGCGGCGGGCGGGCGGGTATTGTAACTGGTTTCCTTGCCGTGTCGGCACTGTCCGCAGTGTCGCGAGTTGCTTAATCCGACTGGTTTGGGCAGAATGGAATTTTTCGCATTGCAACAATGTGGTGCACGCAGCCCTGTCTGAGTGCATATAGACAAAGGATGATATTTTGCGACCGATTCTGAAATCGAACAAGCTGGATGACGTGTGCTACGAAATCCGCGGTCCGGCGCTCGAAAAGGCGCGTCAGATGGAAGACGACGGCCAGAAGATCATCAAGCTGAACATCGGCAACCTGGCCGTGTTCGGTTTCGATCCGCCTGACGAGATCGTGGAAGACATGATCCGCAACATGCACGGCGCCGCGGGCTACACCGACAGCAAGGGCATGTTCGCGCCGCGCAAGGCCGTCATGCACTACACCCAGGGCAAGAACATTACCGGCGTCAAGATCGACGACATCTACCTAGGCAACGGCGCCTCCGAGCTGATCGTGATGGCGATGCAGGGCCTGCTGAACAGCGGCGACGAAGTCCTGGTGCCGGCCCCCGACTACCCGCTGTGGACCGCGGCGGTCAGCCTGGCCGGCGGCAATCCGGTGCACTACGTGTGCGACGAGCAGGCCGGCTGGATGCCGGACATCGACGACATGCGCAAGAAGATCACGCCGAACACGCGCGCGATCGTCGTCATCAACCCGAACAACCCGACCGGCGCGCTGTATTCGCGCGAGGTGCTGCTGGAGATCATCGAGCTGGCGCGCCAGCACGGCCTGATCATCTACGCCGACGAAATCTACGACAAGACGCTGTACGACGGCGCCGAACACGTGTCGCTGGCCTCGCTGGCCGACGACGTGCTGTTCGTGACCCTGAACGGCCTGTCGAAGAACTACCGCTCGTGCGGCTACCGCGCCGGCTGGATGGTGGTGTCGGGCGAGAAGCGCCACGCGAAAGACTACATCGAAGGCCTGAACATGCTGGCCTCGATGCGCCTGTGCGCCAACGCGCCGGGCCAGTTCGCGATCCAGACCGCGCTCGGCGGACGCCAGAGCATCGCCGACCTGGTGGCGCCGGGCGGACGCCTGACGCGCCAGCGCGACCTGGCCTACCAATTACTGACCGATATTCCGGGTGTGTCCTGCGTCAAGCCAAAAGCGGCGCTGTACATGTTCCCGCGCCTCGACCCGAAGATCTATCCGATCGCGGATGACCAGCAATTCATTTGTGAACTGCTGTCCGAGGAAAAAGTCCTGCTGGTGCAAGGCACCGGCTTCAACTGGCACAGCCCGGATCACTTCCGGCTGGTGTTCCTCCCCAATTCCGACGACCTGACGGATGCATGCGGCCGCATCGCGCGCTTCCTCGACGGCTACCGGCGTCGCCACGCGCGCTGAACAGACTACTCATATGAAACCCATCAAAATAGGCCTGCTGGGCATCGGCACCGTCGGTGCCGGCACCTTCCACGTCCTCCAACGCAACCAGGAAGAGATCCGCCGCCGTGCCGGCCGCGGCATCGAAGTCACCATGGTCGCGGCCCGCAACCTCGAGCGCGCCCGCCGCATCGTCGACCACGACTGCGAAGTCGTGAGCGACCCCTTTGCGGTGGTCAACAACCCGGACATCGACATCGTCGTGGAACTGATCGGCGGCTACGACCTGGCGCGCGAGCTGGTGCTGCAGGCGATCGCCAACGGCAAGCACGTGGTCACCGCCAACAAGGCGCTGCTGGCCCAGCACGGCAACGAGATCTTTGCCGCGGCCCACGAAAAAGGCGTGGTGGTGGCGTTCGAAGCGGCCGTCGCCGGCGGCATCCCGATCATCAAGGCGCTGCGCGAAGGCCTGGCTGCCAACCGCATCGAATCGGTGGCCGGCATCATCAACGGCACCACCAATTTCATCCTGTCCGAAATGCGCGACAAGGGCCTGGACTTCGGCACCGTGCTGAAGCAGGCGCAGGAACTGGGCTATGCCGAAGCCGATCCGACCTTCGACATCGAAGGCGTGGACGCCGCGCACAAGCTGACCATCATGGCGGCGATCGCGTTCGGCATCCCGATGCAGTTCGGCGGCGCCCACGTGGAAGGCATCAGCCAGCTGCAGGCCGTCGACCTGCGCTACGCCGAGCAGCTCGGCTACCGCATCAAGCTGCTGGGCATCACGCGCCGCAGCTTCGTCGACGGCGTCGAGGGCATCGAACTGCGCGTGCACCCGACCCTGATCCCGGCCGCGCGCCTGATCGCCAACGTCGAAGGCGCAATGAACGCCGTGCTGGTGAAGGCCGACGCGGTCGGCACCACCCTGTACTACGGCAAGGGCGCCGGCGCCGAGCCGACCGCTTCCGCCGTCATCGCCGACCTGGTCGACGTGACCCGCTCGGCCACGGTCGATCCGTATTCGCGCGTGCCGCACCTGGCCTTCCACCCGGGCGAACTGGCCGACGTGCCGATCCTGCCGATGGAAGACATCCGCACCAGCTACTACCTGCGCGTGAACGTGCAGGACCAGCTGGGCGTGATGGCCGACCTGACCCGCATCCTGGCCGACGCCGGCATCTCGATCGACGCCGTGCTGCAGAAGGAACCGGGCGAGAAGGCACGCACCGACATCGTGATCATCACCCACCTGACGCGCGAGAAGTACGTCAATGCGGCGATCGCCAGGATCGAGCAGTTGGCGACGACGGTGGGCAAGGTGGTGCGCATCCGCCTGGAAAGCCTGGGTTAAGGTTCCTTTTCTTTAGTGCCTGGAGCGCCGCCTAGGCGGCATGCTCCAGTGACTCAGGAATTCGTTGGCGAATTCGTCCACGCACAGGCGCGGCGCCGCATCCGCGGCGTCGAGGGGGGCGGTGGTGAGGGTCAGCAGGTCGCGCTCGACCTGATCGAACAGCGCATCGTGTGCGCTGCGCTCCTGGGGGGTATGGTTGGTGGAATTCATTCGCAAATTCTACCTGCGCTGCAGTGCACAAGAAGCCCTGTCCAGCATCGTGCTTGTGGCCCCTCAAACCCGGCATCGTTTCGCGGCAACGATTCTTATCCAGCCGCAATGTGCGGAAAACAACATCTAGTTCTTGGTGGCATCTGACGATACCGCCTGGCCCGTATCGCAACCCTTGTGCTGCAGCGCCGCGTCCGCTTGAACGGGGGCAAACCTTGCCGGCCCGCGGCATGCTGGCTCAGGCCGGCCGCGCGAACAGCACGCTGACCGCAAGGCCGCGGCCGTGGTCGGCATGGTCCAGTGCCAGCGCGGCGCCATGCAGGATGGCGATGTCGCGCACGATGGCCAGGCCGAGACCGGTGCCGCCCGGGTTGATCTCCAGCGCCGCCTGCGCGCGGTAGAAGGGCATGAACACCTTGTCGCGTTCCGCCGGCGCGATGCCGGGCCCGCTGTCGCGCACTTCCAGCAGGATACCGGCCGCCACGCGGCGCACGCGCAGCAGCACGCTGCCGCCCGGCGGCGTGTAGCGGATCGCGTTGTCGGCCAGGTTGCTGACCAGTTCGTGCAGCAGCAGTTCTTGGCCATCCACCATGGCGGCCTCGCCATCCTCGACTTCCAGCGCCAGGTCGATCCCTTTCTGGACCGCCGGCAGGGCCAGTTCCAGGCCGACCTGGCGCGCCAGTGCCGTCAGCGAGACCGGCACGGTGTGGGCGCTGCCGCTGCCGTGTTCGATGCGCGCCAGCGTCAGCAGGCGGTTGGCCAGATGCACGGTGGCGTCGGTGGTGGCGGCGATCGAGCGCACCATCGCCTGCATCGCGGCCGGGTCGTTTTCGCGCAGGGCCAGCTCGGCCTGGGTCTTGAGCACCGTCAGCGGCGTGCGCAACTGGTGCGAGGCGTCGGCGATGAAGCGGCGCTGGCTGGCGATCAGTCCCTGCATGCGCGCCATGGTGCCGTTCATCGCCGCCACCAGCGGCCGCACTTCCTTGTGCACCAGCGCCGGGTCGACGTCGGACAGGTCGGACAGGGCACGCGTCTCGACCTCGTTCTTCAGCCGCATCAGGGGCCGCAGCACCAGCCGCACCGTGAACCACACCAGTGTCGCCACCGCCAGCACCATCAGCGCCTGGCGCACCAGCGTACTCAGGAGGATGCGGCGCGACAGCGCGCGCCGGGCGTCCAGGGTTTCGCCGACCTGGATCAGGGCGATGCCGCGCATCGAATCGTCGAACACCGGCTGCAGCAGCGCGGCGATGCGCACCGGTTCGCCGTTGTAGTCGGCGTGGTAGAAGCGCACCAGCGCCGGGTACAGGTCCGAGCGCGCCACGTTCTTCGGCACCGGCGGCAGGTCGTCGTAACCGGACACGGTCTCGCCGCGCAGCCCGGTGACCTTGTAGTAGATGCGACCCAGGGTATCGGTCTCGAAGCTGTCCAGCGCGACGTAGGGCACGTCGGCGCTGACCTTGCCGTTGCGGACCGATACGCGCTCGGCCAGCGCGCGCGTCGAGGCCAGCAGCGAGCGGTCGTAGGCGATGTCGGCGGCTTCCAGCGCGTCGCGGTACAGCGACACCGTGTTCAGGGCAACCAGCACCACCAGCGGCCCGATCAGCCAGCGCAGCAGCTGGTTGCGCAGGCTGCCGGGCGGACGGCCCGCACTGCCGGCGATCAGGGGCATGGCGCGGCGTCCGTCACGCGGGCGGCCGTTCCTGCATCAGGTAGCCGATGCCGCGCAGGGTGGCGATGGCGGCGCCGCCCTCGGGCCGGCGGTCGAGCTTCTTGCGGATGCGGTGGATGTACAGCTCGATCGCGTCGAGGTTGGCGTCGTCGTCGAGCGCGAATACTTCGTCGAACAGCTTTTCCTTGGACAGCGCGCGGCCCTGGCGCGCGATCAGCGCTTCCAGCAGCGCGTGCTCGCGCGGCGTCAGGGCCAGCGGCTCGCCGCAGTAGGTGAACATGCGGCTGACGGTATCGAAGCTGAGCTGCCCGCAGCGGTGCACCACGGCGTCGTTGCCGACGCTGCGGCGCAGCAGGGCCTTGACGCGCGCCTCCAGTTCGGCCAGTTCGAAAGGCTTGGCCAGGTAGTCGTCGGCGCCCAGGTTCAGGCCCTGCACGCGCTCTTCCAGGCCGCCGCGCGCGGTCAGGATCAGCACCGGCGTGCGGCCGCCGCGCGCGCGCAGGCGGCGCAGCACGTCCAGGCCGTCCATCTTGGGCAGGGTCAGGTCCAGGATCACCAGCGCATAGTCCTGGGTGTGCAGCAGCGCGTCGGCGTCGGCGCCGTTGGCGGCGCATTCGACGGTGAGGTTGGCGTCGCGCAGGGCCTTCGACACCCAGTGCGACAGCTCGACGTGGTCTTCGACTAGCAGAATTCTCATCCATTCAGTGTAAGCCCAAACGCCCCCGATCGGAAAGCCACGGCGCGCGATGCAGGCTGGATGAAAGCCGGGTTGAAAGCTGAATGAAAGGTAGCGCCGCATATAGTGGACACATAAAGCAGTACATAACGATGACAACAACGGAGACAACCATGAAGAAGTCGGCCCTCGCGCTCGCCGTCCTGGCAGCGCTTTTCCTGAACAATGCCAGTGCCCAATCCAACGTGCAGGTCTATGGCCTGATCGATGCCGGCGTCGAGGCGGTCAACCATGCCGGCGCCAACGACGGCGGCCTGGTGCGCGTGGTCTCGGGCGGCAAGAACACCTCGCGCTGGGGCCTGCGCGGCAGCGAAGACCTGGGCGGCGGCCTGAAGGCGGTGTTCAACCTCGAGGGCGGCATCCTGATGGACACCGGCGCCGCCGACGGCGCGCTGTTCAAGCGCCAGGCCAACGTCGGCCTGGAAGGCGGCTTCGGGCGGGTCGTGATCGGCCGCTCGTTCACCACCACCTATGACCTGGTGATCAAGTTCGATCCGCTCGGCTTCGCGCCGAACTACTCGTGGGCCACCACCGGTTCCGCCACCGGCCCCTCGAAGTACGGCATGACCACCGCGTTCGACAACCTGATCAAGTACACCGGCACCAGCGGCGCCTTTACCTACGGCGCCACGGTGGGCCTGGGCGAACAGCCCGGCAACAGCGCCGAAGGCCGCAAATATGCCGTCGGCGGTTCCTGGGTCGAGGGCGGCCTGGGCTTCATGGCTGCCTGGGAACAGGTCAACGGCACCACCGTGGTGGCCACCGGGCGGCGCGACAAGACCACCGCCTTCCACCTGGGCGCCGACTACCGCAGCGGCCAGTGGCGCTACACCGCCGGCATGCGCGGCTACAAGCTGGCCTCCGGCCGCAACGGGGTCGCCGACCTGCGCGGCGACACTTACTGGGGCGGCATCACCCGCCTGGTCGGCCCGGTGACCCTGACCGGCGCCGTCTACCACATCAACACCCGCAACCTGCCGGAGGCCCGCGACGCCGACCCGACCATGCTGGTGGCGCGCGCCATGTACGCGCTGTCCAAACGCACCGACCTGTACCTGTCGCTGGCGCACGCGAACGCCGACCACGGCCAGCTGGTCGGCCTGTCGCGCGACGACGCCGGCACCGGCAGCACGCAGAGCGGCGTCACCGCCGGCATCCAGCACCGCTTCTGATCCGACCGGACCCACCGCACCGCTATGATGGGCGCCATGAAAACACTGCGCACCTTCCTCGCCACGCTGTTGGCCCTGGCCTGCCTGCAGGCCGCCGCCCAGCCGGCCCAGCCGGCCCAGCCGCCTGAAGCCGAATGCCTGATCCCTTCCAAGCCCGGCGGGGCGATGGACCTGACCTGCAAGCTGGCGCGCAAGGCACTGCAGGAACAGCCGGGCGCGCCCGCGCTCAAGCTGAGCTACATGCCCGGCGGGATCGGGGCGGTGGCGTGGCACACCATGGCGTCGCAGCGCCGCGCCGAGCCCAATACCCTGGTCGCGTTCTCGGGCGGTTCGCTGCTCAACCTGGCCCAGGGCAAGTTCGGCAAGGCCGGCGCCGGCGACGTGCGCTGGGTCGCCGCGCTCGGCGCCGACTACGGCATGATCGCGGTGCGCGCCGATTCACCCTACCGCAGCCTGGGCGCGCTGATGACGGCGATCCGCAGCGACCCGCAGCGGGTGCTGATCGGCGTGTCCGGCACCATCGGCAGCCAGGACTGGATGAAGATGGCGCTGCTGGCGCGCCAGGCCGGCGTCGACCCGCGCCGTCTGCGCTTCGTGGCGCTGGAAGGCGGCGGCGAGACCTTCACCGCGATGCAGGCCGACTACGTGCAGGTGATTTCGGGCGACAGCTCGGAAGCCGCCCTGTACGCCGGGCCGGGCAAGGTGCGCGTGCTGGCCGTGCTGTCCGAGCACCGCCTGCCGGGCGTGCTGGCCGCGGTGCCGACCGCGCGCGAGCAGGGCTACGACCTGGTGTGGCCGGTCATCCGCGGCCTGTGGATGGGGCCGGACGTGCCGGACGCCGACTACCGGCGCTGGGTCGACGCCTTCGGCAGCATCGAATCCTCGCCCGGCTTCGCGCAGCTGCGCGCCCAGGCCGGGCTGTATCCGTTTTCCCTCACCGGGGAGGCACTGACCCGGTACGTCAGACAAGCGATCCTCGACTACAACCGCCAGGCCAGGCAGTTCAATCTCGTGCGCGAGCACTAGCCGGCCGCAAGACTACCCAAGGAGACAACATGAACACCAAAGCATCCATCCTCGCCATCCTCGCCGCCGCCGCCATCCCGGCGCTGGCCCAGGTGCCGGCCGGCTATCCGGCCGGTTACCAGCAGCTGGTCGCCGCCGCCAAGAAAGAAGGCAAGCTGGTGGTCTACGGCGCCACCGACAGCAAGGCCACCCAGCCGCTGATCAAGGATTTCAGCGCCCTGTATCCGGGCATCGTGGTCGAGTACAACGACATGAACTCGACCGAGGTGTACAACCGCTTCATCTCGGAAGCGGCCGCCGGCGGCGACACCGCCGACGTGCTGTGGTCGTCCGCGATGGACCTGCAGATCAAGCTGGCCGCGGGCGGCTACGCGCTCCCGTATAAATCGGTCGAGGCGGGCAAGATCCCGGGCTGGGCGGTCTGGAAGGACATGGCCTACGGCACCACCTTCGAGCCGGCCGCGATCGTCTACAACAAGCGCCTGGTGACCGGCGCCGAGATCCCGCAGACCCATGCGGACTTCGCGCGCATCATCACGCAGCCGAAGTTCAAGGACAAGGTCACCACCTACGACATCGAGAAATCCGGCGTCGGCTTCATGTTCATGTCGCAGGACGCCCAGGACTACCCGCAGTTCGGCGCGCTGCAGCAAGCCTTCGGCGCCGCCCGCGTGCGCGTGCAGTCGTCCACCGGCACCATGCTCGAGCGCATTTCGTCGGGCGAGAACCTGATCGGCTACAACGTGCTCGGCTCCTACGCCCTGGTGCGCGCCAAGAACGATCCGTCGCTGGGCGTGGTGCTGCCCAAGGACTACACCCTGATCATGTCGCGCGTCCTGTTCATCAACAAGTCGGCCAAGCACCCGAACGCCGCCAAGCTGTGGCTGGACTACATGCTGTCGCAGCGCGGCCAGACCATCGTCGCCAACGAGTCCAAGCTGTACGCGATCCGCTCCGACGTCAACGGCGAAACCACCTCCGCCGAGCTGATCAAGCAGGTCGGCGAGAAAAACCTCAAGCCGCTGGCGGTCGGCCCGCAGGTGATGGAGTACCTGGCGCCGGCCAAGCGCATGGCCTTCCTGAAGCAGTGGAAGGACACCGCCGGCAAGAAGTAAGCGCCGTCACCCACATCGATCGGAGCCTCCCATGCCTACCTTCTCCTTGCCCGGCCTGCGCGCCAAGCCCACCGGCGCCGGCGGCCTGCCTGCCGCGCGCGGCGGCCGCCTGAACTGGCCGCGCGCCGTGGTGGTCGCGCTGACCTGCACGGCGATCTTCCTGCCGCTGTTCCTGATCTTCTACCAGAGCTTCCTGACCGCGCCTTTCTTCATGGAGGACAAGGCGCTCGGGCTGGACGCCTATGACTTCATCTTCGAGGATCCCGACTTCTGGATGGCCTTCAAGAACGGCCTGCTGCTGGCCTCGGGACTGGCCGCGATCGCGGTGCCGCTGGGCGGCATGCTGGCCTTCGTGATGGTGCGTACCGACCTGCCTGGCCGCGGCTGGATCGCGCCGCTGCTGCTGGTGCCGATCTTCGTGTCGCCGATGGTGATGGGCTTCGGCTACGTGGTGTCGATGGGACCGGTGGGCTTTTATTCGACCTGGGCGCACCAGCTGCTCGGCTTCGTGCCCTGGAACGTGTATTCGTTCACCAGCATCGTCGTGATCGCCGGCCTGACCCACGTGCCGCACGTCTACCTGTACGCCTCGTCGGCCCTGAAGAGCCTCGGCTCGGATGTCGAGGAAGCCGCGCGCGTGTCCGGCGCGTCGCCCTGGCAGGTGATGTTCAACGTCTCGCTGCCGATGATCATGCCGGCCCTGGCGTATGCCGGCGTGCTGGTGTTCTTCCTCGGCTTCGAGGTGTTCGGCCTGGTGCTGGTGCTGGGCGACCCGGAAGGCCACCTGGTGCTGGCGACCTACCTGTACAAGCTGACCAACAAGCTCGGCACCCCGTCGTACCACCTGATGGCGGCGGTGGCGGTGTGCCTGGTGGCGGTGACCCTGCCGCTGGTGCTGCTGCAGCGCCGCCTGCTGAAGTCGGCCAACAAGTACGTGTCGATCAAAGGGAAGGGCGCGCGCCAGAAACCGCTCGCGCTGGGCAAGTGGAAATGGCTGGCGCTGGCGCTGCTGGGCGGCTGGATCCTGGTCACCATCGTGCTGCCGCTGTCGGGCATCGCGCTGCGCTCCTTCGTCCAGTACTGGGGCGAAGGCGTCAAGCTGGCCGACGTGCTGACCCTGCAGCACTTCCGCGACATCCTGGAGCAGCCGTCGCTGGTGCGCGGCATCGTCAACACCATCCTGATCGGCGTGATCGGCGGCGGCCTGGCGGTGGCCTGCTACACCGCGATCGCGCTGGCGATGCACCGCAAGCCGGACGGCATCACCCGCCTGCTGGACTACAGCGTGCTGGTGCCGCGCGCGGTGCCGGGCCTGCTGGCCGGCCTGTCGTTCCTGTGGGTGTTCCTGTTCGTGCCGAGCTGGCTCGACGGCATCCTGAAGGGCTTCGACAACGGCGCCGCCGCCTGGCTGTCGGAACACCTGATCCCGCAGCTGCGCCAGCTGCGCTCGACCATCTTCGCGCTGTGGCTGGCCTATTCGGTGGTGTGGCTGGCCTACGGCATGCGCCTGGTCTCGACCTCGCTGCTGCAGGTCGGCCCCGAGCTGGAAGAAGCGGCGCGCGCGGCCGGCGCCAGCCGCGGCCGGGTCACGCGCGACGTCACGCTGCCGCTCATCAAGTTCGGCATGCTGGGCGCCTGGCTGATGGTGTTCCTGATCTTCGAGCGCGAGTACTCGACCGGCGTCTACCTGCTGTCGCCCGGCACCGAGGTGATCGGCGCGATGCTGGTCTCGCTGTGGGCCGGCGGCTCGACCGACCTGGTGGCCGCGCTTTCCTTCATCAACATCACGCTGGTGGCGATCGGCCTGGGCATCGCGCTGCGCTTCGGCGTGAAGTTACACAACTGAGCTGCATACTTGAATAGAACAGGGGACATCCTCATGAACGTTTTGACCGTCAACGACCTGCACCTCGACTACGGCAGCGGCGCCGCCGCCAACCCGATCCTGAAAGGCGTGTCGATGCACCTGCAGCGCGGCGAAGTGGTGGCGCTGCTGGGCCCTTCCGGCAGCGGCAAGACCACGCTGCTGCGCGCGGTGGCGGGCCTCGAAAGCCCGAAGGCCGGCACCATCGACATCGGCGAGCGCCGCGTGTTCGACGGCAGCCGCAAGCTCGAATTGCCGGCCGAGGAGCGCAACCTGGGCCTGGTGTTCCAGTCGTATGCGCTGTGGCCGCACAAGACCGTGTTCGACAACGTCGCCTACGGCCTCAAGCTGCGCCGCATGAGCACGAGCGAGATCGCGCCGAAAGTGAAGGACGTGCTGGGCCAGCTTGGCCTGGGCCACCTGGGCGACCGCTTCCCGCACCAGCTGTCCGGCGGCCAGCAGCAGCGCGTGGCGATCGCCCGCGCGCTGGTCTACAACCCGCCCGTGATCCTGCTCGACGAACCGCTGTCGAACCTGGACGCCAAGCTGCGCGAGGAAGCGCGGGCTTTTCTGCGCGAGCTGATCGTCCGTCTCGGCCTGTCGGCCCTGATGGTGACCCACGACCAGGCCGAGGCAATGGCGATCTCGGACCGCATCCTGCTGCTCAACAACGGCAAGATCGAGCAGCAGGGCACACCGCAGTCGATGTACGAGGCGCCGGACACCCTGTTCACCGCCGAGTTCATGGGCAGCAACAACCGCCTGCCGGCCCAGGTCGTGCAGCGCAACGGCAGCGGCGCGCGCCTGCGCGTCGACGGCAGGGAATTGAACGCGACCGTACGCAGCCCGGCCGGCGCGCCCGCCGCAGCCGCAGCCGCGGCAGACTCCGCGGCCCTGATCCGGGTCGAGGAAGTCCGCATCGGCCGCAGCCCGGTCGACAACGGCATCCAGCTGCCCCTGTCCACCTGCATGTACCTCGGCGACCGCTGGGAGTGCCTGTTCAAGAGCGGCGACGCCAGCGTGCGCGCCTATTCCAAGCAGCGCATCGAGGCCGGCAACTACTGGCTCGAGATGCCGGCCGAGAAGCTCTGGGTGTTCTGATGCCGGAGGCGGGCGCCCGCGCGCGGATGCTGCGCCGCTTCGTCCCGGCGCTGGCGCTGGGACTGGCCGCGGCGCTGGCCTGCATCGCGCTCGACACCCCGCTGCCGTGGCTGATCGGCCCCTTGTTCTCGACCGCGATCGCCTGCATGCTGGGGGCGCGCCTGGCGGCGCCGGTGCGGGCGCGCGAGGCCGGACAGTGGGCGATCGGCACCACGCTCGGCCTGTACTTCAGCGCGCCGGTGCTGGCCGCGCTGGCGCGCAACGCTGTCTGGATCGGCCTGGCGGTGGCGTTCGCGGTCTGCCTCGGGATGGCCGCCAGCGTGCTGCTGCGCCGCCTGTCCGGCAGCGACGGCGCCACCGCCTTCTTTGCGATGGCGGTCGGCGGTGCCTCCGAAATGGCGGTGCAGGCGGAACGCCACGGCGCCGCGGTCGAGCACGTGGCCGCCGCGCACAGCCTGCGCCTGATGATGGTGGTCGGCACCATCCCGTTCGCGGTGCGCTGGCTGAGCGCGCGCGCCTGGGAAGAGGGGCACGACGCGTTCGCGCCGCTGGTTACCCGCGTCGACCCGGCCGGCCTGCTGGTGCTGATGCTGGCGACCGGCGCGGCGGCGCTGCTGCTCAAGCGCCTGCGCCTGCCGAACGCCTGGGTGATCGGGCCGCTGCTGGTGGCCATGATGCTGACCGCCGCCGGCATCGAACTGTCGCGCCTGCCGGAATGGATGGTGCGCACCGGCCAGCTGTTCATCGGCATCTCGCTCGGCACCCGCTTCACGCCCGGCTTCGTCCATACCGCGCCGCGCTACCTGGCCAGCGTGGCCGTGTGCGCGCTGGCGACGATGTCGCTCGCGGGCCTGTTCGCGCTGCTGGTCGCGGGCGCCACCGGCCTGCATCCCGGCACCATGATCCTGGCGACTTCGCCGGGCGGCATCGCCGAGATGTCGCTGAGCGCGCGCGTGCTGCACCTGGGCGTGCCGGTGGTGACGGCCTTCCATGTGACGCGCATGGTGGTCGTGGTGCTCGCCATCGGCCCCTTGTTCCGCGCCTGGGAGCGCCTGCGCTGACGCGCGCGGCGGTGGTGCGTGGAGCGACCTTGTCGCACCAGGTCGCATGATTTCCTGCTGCCGGTATCGGAAACGGCGACTCTGACTTGTTGTTTGGCAACTTCTATATTCAGCGCCGGCGTTGTGCTGTAGATTACGCATCCATTGACGCAACAACCATGGACGCGAGATCCCGCATGAGCCACCCGAGCCACTCCAGCCAGTTCGCCCTGCTGACCCAGCGCCGCTTCGGCCCCTTCTTCTGGACCCAGTTCCTGGGCGCCTTCAACGACAACCTGTTCAAGACCGCGCTGCTGGTGGTGCTGACCTACGACGCGCTGTCCTGGACCACGATGTCCCCCGCGCTGCTGAACAACCTGATCCCGGGCCTGTTCATCCTGCCCTACGTGGTGCTGTCGGCCACCGCCGGCCAGGTCGCCGACAAGATCGAGAAGGGCAGGCTGGCGCGCTTCGTCAAGCTGCTCGAGATCGGCATCATGGCGGTGGCCGCAGCCGGCTGGCTGACGCACACGCTGTGGCTGCTGGTCGCGGCGGTGGCCGGCATGGGCATCCATTCGACCCTGTTCGGCCCGGTCAAGTACGCCTATCTGCCGCAGCACCTGCGTCCCGACGAACTGGTCGGCGGCAACGGCGTGATCGAGATGGGGACCTTCGTGGGCATCCTGCTGGGCGAGGTGATGGGCGCCATCCTGGCCGGCCACGGCAGCTGGGGCATTGAACTGGTGGCCGGCGGCACGCTGCTGGTGGCCGTGCTGGGCCTGGCCACCAGTTGGCGCATCCCGCCGTCGCCGGCGCCGGCGCCCGACCTGAAGATCAGCGCCAACATTGTCAAGGAATCGGTCCGCAACCTGGCGTTCTCGCGCCAGAACCGCACCGTGTTCCTGTCGATGCTGGGCAATTCCTGGTTCTGGTTCTACGGCGCGCTGGTGCTGTCGCAATTCCCATTGTTTGCCAAGGATTACCTGCACGGCGACCATAGCGTGTTCGTGCTGCTGCTGACCATCTTCTCGCTCGGCATCGGCAGCGGCTCCCTGCTGTGCGAAAAACTGTCGGTCCGCAAGGTCGAGATCGGCCTGGTGCCCTTCGGCGCCATCGGCCTGTCGCTGTTCGGCATCGATTTGTACTTCGCCAGCCTTAACTATACGAATACTGCCGCCGTCGACGCACTCGGCCTGCTGCACCAGGCCGGCACGCTGCGCATTCTGGCCGACCTGCTGCTGCTGGGCGTGTTCGGCGGCCTGTTCATCGTGCCGCTGTTCGCGCTGATCCAGACCCGCTGCGACCCGCAGCACGTGTCGCGCACCATCGCCGGCATGAACATCCTGAACGCGATCTTCATGGTGGCCGCCGCCGGCGTCGCCGTGCTGCTGATCGGGCAGGGCTTCAGCATCCCCGAGATGTTCCTCACCACCGCGCTGCTGAACGCCGTGGTCGCCATCTACATCTTCTCGCTGGTGCCGGAATTCCTCATGCGCTTCCTGGCCTGGCTGCTGATCCACACCATCCACCGCGTGGCGACCGTGGACGCCGAGCGCATCCCGGAAGAGGGCGCCGCGGTCCTGGTGTGCAACCACGTCAGCTACGTCGACGCCATCGTGATCATGGCCGCGAGCCCGCGCCCGATCCGCTTCGTGATGGACCATCGCATCTTCAAGACGCCGCTGCTGGGCTTCATCTTCCGCACCGCCAAGGCGATCCCGATCGCGCCAAGCAAGGAAGACCCGTGGCTGATGGAAAAGGCCTTCGTCGACATTGCCCATGCGCTGCATGAGGGTGAACTGGTCTGCATCTTCCCGGAGGGTAAGCTGACGCGCAACGGCGAGATCAACGAATTCCGCGGCGGCATCGCCAAGATCGTCGAGCGGTCCAAGGTCCCGGTGATTCCGATGGCGCTGCGCGGGCTGTGGGGCAGCGTGTTCTCGCGCGATCCGGCCAACGTGTTCGAGCGTACTTTTGCGCGGGGCTGGCGCTCGCGGCTGGCCCTCGCCGTGGGACGGCCGGTGCCGCCGCAGGAGGTGACGCCGGAGGGTTTGTACGAACAGGTGCTGGCGCTGCGCGGGGAGTGGAAGTAGGTTTCATGCACGGCGAGAAGATTTTCGTGTGACAAAATCCTAATGTTCTCGCCGGGCTCTGATATAATTGCAGGCTGGATCGGGGCGTAGCGCAGCCTGGTAGCGTACCTGCATGGGGTGCAGGGGGTCGGAGGTTCGAATCCTCTCGCCCCGACCAATGAATTCAAAGAGATAGGCCAGCTTTCGAGCTGGCCTTTTTCGTTTGTGCCGGTGCTTGCAGCGCATGCGTCGCGCCTTGCGTTATCCTGTCCAGGCCAACAACAAGGAGACCGCCATGTCCAACCCGGAACCCCGTCCGCCTTTACCGCCTTTCACCCGCGAAACCGCGATCCAGAAAGTCCGCCTCGCCGAAGACGGCTGGAACGGCCGCAACCCCGAAAAAGTCGCGCTCGCCTACACGCCGGACAGCCGCTGGCGCAACCGCGTCGAATTCGTGAATGGCCGCGACGAGATCGTGCAATTCCTCGACCGCAAATGGAAGAAGGAACTCGACTACCGCCTGATCAAGGAATTGTGGGCATTCGAGGGCAACCGCATCGCCGTGCGCTACGCCTACGAATGGCATGACGATTCGGGCAACTGGTTCCGCACCTTCGGCAACGAGAACTGGGAATTCGACGACAACGGCCTGATGCAGCGCCGCTTTGCCTGCCTCAACGACATGCCGATCCAGGAAGCCGAGCGCAAGTTCCGCTGGCCGCTGGGGCGTCGTCCGGACGATCATCCGGGCCTGTCCGAGCTCGGCCTTTAGCCGAGCGCAGGGGCGCTGGACTTGTCCGATCGCGGTTTGCAGGTACTCCACCAGATCAGCCACAGCAGCGCCACCTGAACCGGCAGCCGCAGCCACAAGGCCCACACCGGCACCGGAAACAATTCCGGCCGCTGCAGCATGTAGATGTGCGCCGGCGTCACGGCAATCGTCAGCAGGAACAGGCCGATGCCGGCCGCCCGGCGCGTGGCGGGTATCAGGATGCCGGCCGCGCCCAGCAATTCGAACACGCCGCTGACCAGCACTGCCGCCACCGGCCACGGCATCCAGGGCGGCACGATGCGCGCCTCGGTGTCGGTGGCGGCAAAGTGCATGATGCCGCCGATGAAGAACCACAGGAAGACGAAGGCCAGTGCGGCGGTCTGGCGCCGGCCTGTACGGTGCCGCGGCGGTGGGCTGGTCGGGGAGTGCTGCACGGTGGTGGCGTCAGGAAGTCGCCAGCATGCCGGCGTCTTCGACGAAGGGACGGCAATCGACCGGGATGTCGATCAGGAAGGTGGTGCCGAGTCCCGGCGCGCTGTCCACCGACACGCTGCCGCCGTGGCTGTCGCCCACGGCCTTGACGAACGGCAGGCCGATGCCCCAGCCGGTCGCCGACAGGGGGCCGGCTTCGCGGCGCAGGTATTCGAAGATGCGGTCGTGCTGCTCTTCAGGGATCGGGTTGCCCTCGTTGTGCACGGTCAGCATCATGCGGCCGCGCGTCTGGCGCGCCATGATCCTGACGGTGCCGTGGTCGCCGTACTTGATCGCGTTGTTGATCAGGTTTTCCAGCGCACGCCGCAGCGAGGCGCGGCACCAGTATCCCGTCACCGCCTCGCCCGCGATGTCGATGACGACGCCGTTGGCGAGACCGTCGGCATATTGCTCGCGCGTTTCGCGCGCCAGGTCGAGGATGTCGAAGCGGGTCAGGTGCAGCGGAATCTTGGCCGAACCCTGGAAGGTCAGGGCGTCCAGCAGTTCCGCCATCATGTCCTCGAGCCGGTCGGCGTTGGAAGCGACCCGGGCCGCGACGTTGCGCACCATCGACCAGTCCTTGGTCATCCCGAGCAGCTGGGCGCCGTTCGCGACCACCGACAGCGGCGTGCGCATATCGTGCGACAGGGCGGCAGCCACCTTGTGGCGCAGTTCTTCGTGGATGCGCGTGAACGAGCGGATCGCCTCGCGGGTCGCGGCATTGATCGAGTTGTCGATGACGGTCCATTCACGCTCGCCCAGGTGCATCCGCCCCTTGGCCACGGTGGCGATCGACTCGCGCAGGATCTGGTACTCGTGGATCACCTGGTCGGGCCCGAACGGGGTCATGCGCGCGCGTTCGCCGCCGTGGGCGCTGGCCGAGTTGGTGCTGCTCGAACCCTGCACGCGCGGGTGGTCCGGGCTCAGGGCTTCCGCGATGTTGTCGAAGAAGGCCGGGAGCGTGTTGGTCAGTACCGGGCGCAGCAAATGACGTGCGCCTTCGACGCGTTCGCGCACTTGCCGTTCCCAGTGATCCATCACCGTTTCGCGTAGCGAGATGAATTGCAGACCGATAGCGGAAAGGCCTTGCCCATCGGAATTTTGATCGGTTGCGAGTGTCATGCTGTGGTCCGAGAGAAGCCAGGCGAACGCTGGCTCGAATGAATGCCGGTCGCTTTTCAGCGCGCGGCCGGGCGGAAAATTTCCAAATCCCATTATATCGCGCCGGCAAGCGCGTATGGGACGGACCGGGCCGCTTGCGCAGTCCCGAACCGGCGCGCGTGGCGCCTGCGCCACGTCCGGGCAATGTGCCGTGCCATCGCATCGAGCGACATCGTAGCGGCGCGTCGGAACCAGCCGGCGACCAGATGGCAGCAGCACCGGTCCGGCGCCGTGCTTTGTGCGTCAAAACGGCGGCGCCACGTCCGGCAGGGCAGGCGGCACATCCAGGTCGATCACGGTTCGCGCCAGCGTGCTCAGATCGGCATCGCCGACCAGCGCCTGCGCCTGGAAGGCCGCATGGGTGCGCACGCCGTGCTTCTGCACCGCGGCCAGCATGACGGGCAGGGCCGGGAAATAGGGCTGCAGCCGTGCCAGCAGCGAATCGCCGACGCCGGGCGTGACGTAGGCCGGCGGCGCGAAGGCCACCGCCACGCGTACGCCTTTCAATTCGGTGATGGCGACGTCGATTTTCATGACGTGATTCTAATCGGACCGCTATAACTTGTAGCGCGTCAACAAAGTTCCCGCAGCGACACAAGTTCCGGCAGAGTTCTCGATGCAGCGCAAGCATTTATATTGTGGCTGTCTTGTTGAGGCGACATTGGCTCGCTAGGCTACAGCCTGCTGTCGAGGTCGCCGTTCAGCCGCCGTCTACCATGATCGGCGCCCGGCACGATAACGAGTCGAGATAACGAGGAGCCCTACATGAAACAATTGTTCCCCACCGCACGTGCATCCCTGCGCCGCCGGCGCGGCTTCCTGGCCGCCCTCATGCTGGCCGCCGCCGGCATGGCGCTGCCCCAGCTGCCCGCCATTGCCCAGTCCGGCACATGGCAGGCCGAGCAATGGGTCGGCACCTGGGGCACGGCGCCGGCCGGGCCGCCGCTGGCCGCCCAGACCGACAGTTTCAACAACCAGACGCTGCGCCTGATCGTCCACACCACCATCGGCGGCGCGCGCGTGCGCATCCGCATCTCGAACGAGCTCGGCACCACGCCGCTGCGCATCGGCGAAGCCCACGTCGCGCTGCGCGCCGCCGGGGCCGGCAACGGCGCCGCCATCGCGGCCGGCAGCGACCGCACGCTGACCTTCAGCGGCAACCCCGGCATCGTGATTCCGCCGGGTGCGCCGGTGCTGTCCGATCCGGTCGACCTCGACGTGCCGGCGCTGTCCGACCTGGCGGTCAGCCTGCACCTGCCGGAGCCGGTGCAGGCCACCACCGTGCACGGCTCGGCCTTCCAGACCAGCTATGTCTCGCTGCCGGGCAATTTCACCGGCGCGGCCACGCTGCCGACCGAGCGCACCATCACGTCCTGGCCCTTCCTGACCGAAGTCGATGTGAATGCGCCGGCGAACGCCGCCATCGTCGCGCTGGGCGACTCGATCACCGACGGTTCCGTCACCACGCGTGACGCCAACCGCCGCTGGCCCGACCTGCTGGCGCTGCGCCTGCAGACCACGCGCGACCTGGTGTCGGCGCCGAACGGCGTGAACACGCTGCTGGCCCCGAATGCGCGCCTGAGCGTGATCGACCGCGGCATCGGCGGCAACCGCCTGCTGCGCGATCCGGGCGAACAGCCGCTGTTCGGCCGCGCCGCGCTGGCGCGCTTCGACCGCGACGTGCTGGCAACCAGCGGCGTGCGCTACATGATCGTCCTGATCGGCATCAACGACATCGGCCATCCCGGCACCGGCACCATCCCGGCATCCGAGGAACCCACCGTGCAGGACTTGATCGCCGGCTACCGCCAGCTGATCGTGCGCGCCCACGCCAAGGGCATCGCCATCTACGGCGCCACGCTCACGCCTTTCGAGGGCACCGTGTTCCCGGGCTATTACACGCCGGAGAAGGAGCAGATCCGCCAGGCGGTGAACAACTGGATCCGCAGCGGCGACGAATTCGATGGCGTGATCGACTTCGAGCGCGCGGTGCGTGACCCGGCGCATCCGACCCGCATGCTGCCGGCCTACGACAGCGGCGACCACCTGCATCCGAACGACCTCGGCATGCAGGCGATGGCCAACGCCATTCCGCTCGATCTGTTCCGCAGCGTGGGCGTGGGCGCCGCTACGCGTGCTGCCGCCGGCACCGCTACCAGCACCGGTATCAGTACCGCTGCCAACAGCGCCGGCGACAAGGGCGACAAAGGCGACAAGGGCGACAAGGGCGCCGCAGCCCAGCCCCGCCTGCGCTGAGGCGGGAACACGGGCGGCATCTCAGCCGCCTGCGTCGGCCTGCCCGGCAAGGTCGGCCATCTGCGCGGCCGGCGTGCCCGCGGCCGGCGGTTCGTGTTGCAGCAGGTCGAGCACGGCGTCGGCCACGCGCGCCGGCGCCACGCCCGCCAGGCAGCCGTGGTGGCCTTGCGGGCACACGCTCTTGAAGCAGAAGCGGCAGGGCACGTCCTGGAACAGTACCCGGCTGCGCACCTTCCACGGCGTGTGCTGGGGATTGGTCAGCGCGTACAGGTCGACCACCGGCGTGCCGACCGCGGCGGCGATGTGGGCCGGTCCGCTGTTGTTGGTCACTGCGACCGCCGCCAGCCGCAAGGCCGCGCCCAGTTCCCCGAGCCCGAGCCGCCCCGCCAGCGACACCGCCGGCACCCCGGCATGCAGCCGGATCTCGTCGACCAGAGCACCTTCCGCCGCGCTGCCGGTCAGGACCAGCGGCGCGGCCGTCGATTCGGCCAGCAGGCGCATCGCCTGCGCCCAGTGGCCGGGCGGATAGCGGCGCGAAGCCGCGCTGGCGCCCGGGTGCAGCAGCAGCCAGGGCACATCCGGATCGATGCCGGCGTTGCGCAGGCACTGCGCCGCCGCCGCGTGCTCGCCGGGACGCGGCACGAAGGACAGGCCGAGGCCGGCGGGCGCGCAGCCGATCCGTTTTACCAATGCAAGCTGGCGCTGCACCTCGTGGCGCACCATGGAGCCCGGCTCGGGGTCGGGCACCCAGTCGCTCAGCAGGCGGTAGGGATTCTCGCGGCAATGGGCCAGGCGCAGCGGGATGCCGGCCAGGTGGCACAGCAGTGCCGCCGGCAGCGCGCTCTGGGTATAGGTGGTGAAGATCACGGCGGCGTCGAAGGCACGCGCGGCCAGGGTTTCCACCAGCGCCGGAAGATCTGCCTGCGGCTGCCGGCCGTCCGGCGCGGCGCCGTCCTTCATCCACGGCGCCTCGTGCACGATGACGTCGTCGATCTCCGGGATGAACGGCGCCGCCGCCGCGCCGGCGGGCGCGCCGAGCAGGGTCAGCCGGCGGCCCGGCACGGCGGCGCGCAAGGCCCGCAGCGCCGGCGTGCACATGATGACGTCGCCCAACGAATCCAGGCGCACGCACAGGATGCGCCGTGCCCGCTGCCAGGCGGGGTCGATGGCGGTGGGGGCGCTCATGCCGGGTCCGCGTGGCTGGCGATCAGGATCGCCGCCGTGTACAGGTCGGGCGCCATCCGGGTCGGGATGCGGCGCGGGCCGAGGCGCCACTCGGTCTCGTTGCCGTTGTCGAGCAGGATGGTGCGGCAGCCGGCACGGTTGCCGGCTTCGACGTCGTGCAGGATGTCGCCGATCATCCACGACGCGCGCAGGTCGATGCCGTGTTCGTGGGCCGCCTTCAGCAGCAGGCCCGGCATAGGCTTGCGGCAGTGGCAGTCGTGGGCATAGGCGGCCACGCTGCCCTCCGGGTGGTGCGGGCACCAGTAGAAGCCGTCCAGGTTCAGGCGTTCGCGGAACAGCAGGTCGTGCAGGCGGTCGCCGACGCCATCCATCGCGCTTTCCTCGAAGCGGCCGAAGGCGATGCCGGACTGGTTGCTGACCACGAACAGGCGGAAGTCGAGGCGCGACAGCAGGCGCAGCGCCGCACCGGCGCCGCTGCTCAGGGTGATGCGGCGCGGCTCGACGTTGAAGGGCAGGTCGTCCACCAGCGTCCCGTCCTTGTCGAGGAAGACGGCCTTCATGGCCACGAGGTTTCCTGCATCGGCAGGATGGTGAGTTCGGGGATCACGCTCTCGCGCGGCAGCAGCAGTACCTGCCGGATCGCCAGCGCGACGGTGGCCGGGTCCTGCAGGCGCGCCGGGTCGAGTTCGGGGAAACGGTCGAGCAGGAAGGGCGTGCGCATGCCGCCCGCCACCACCGCCGTGACGCGGATGTCGTGCGGGCGCAGCTCGGCGTGCAGCGCGTGCGACAGCCCGAGCAGGCCCCATTTGCTGGCATGGTAGGCGCTGGCGTTGGGCCAGGCGCGCTTGGCGGCGGTGGAGGCGACGTTGACGATGTCGCCGGCGATGCCGCCGGCGCGCATGTGCGCGGCCGCGTGCTTGGCCAGCAGGAAGGGACCGTTCAGGTTGGTGTCGATGACGCGCAGCCAGTCCTGCTCGGACAGTGCGTCGATCGGCAGGGTGACATCGGTGCCGGCGTTGTTGACCAGGATGTCGAGCCGGCCCATCCGTTCCACGGTGCGCTCGACGGCGGCCCGTGCGGCCGCCGGATCGCCGACGTCGAGCGCGAGCGCCTCGGCGCGCACGCCGTAGCCGCGCAGCACGGCCAGCCCGTTCTGCAGCGGTTCGGGCCGGAGGTCGGCCGCCACGATGTCGGCGCCGGCCTGGGCCAGCGCGGCGGCGAGGGCCGCGCCCAGGCCGCCGGCGGCGCCGGTGATGAAAGCCACCTTGCCGCGCAAGTCATGGGTGCCGGCGGCCGCGGTGTCCTGATAGTGCTGGTGTGGCGATGCGTCGCTGAATGCGGGTTCAACCATCATGTCTCCTCTGATAAATATCCGGTGATGCGGTGATGCGGCGATACGGCGATGCGCTAGGAATGGCTCATGCCGGCCGGGGCCGGGGCCGGGGCCGGCGCGCGCGCCTCGGCCAGCACGGCCGCGTACACGGCGGCCACCTGCCGGGCGACGATGCGCCAGGTGTAGTGCAGGCCGGCGCGGCGCAGCCCGGCCTCGCCCATGGCGCGCGCCAGGCCGGGATCGCGCTGCAGCGTGGCCAGGCGGTCGGCCAGCGCCTGCGGGTCGCGCGAAGGCACCAGGAAGCCGGTGCCGCCGTCCACCACGGTGCTCTTGATGCCGCCCACCTCGGAACCGACCACCGGGCGCGCGCAGGCCATGGCCTCGACCGGGGTGATGCCGAAGGGTTCGTACCACGGCGTGGTGACGAACACGTCGGCCGCGCCGTAGTAGTGGCGCAATGCGCTGCGCGGCTGCTGGCCGGCGAAGTGGACGTCGGCGGCGATGCCGAGTTCGCGGGCCAGTGCCTGCAGGCGCGCCAGCTCCGGGGCGTCGCGTCCGCCGCCGTGCCGGTCGTTGCCCATGCTGCCGCCGACCACCACCAGCCGCGCATCGATGCCGTGCCGGTTGCGCAGCAGGGCGACGGCTTCGATCACGGTGTCGACGCCCTTGCGCGGCACGATGCGGCCGAGCTGCAGCACGGTGAAGCGCTCGGGATCGAGGCCGAGCAGGCTGCGCGCCGCCGTTTTGTCCGTCGGCCACAGCTCGTCGGGGTCGAAGCCGCAAGGGGCGACCGCGATACGGGCCGGGCTGGCGCCGTACAGCCGCTCCATGTCCTGGCGGTCCTGGGCGCATTCGGCGATGATGCGGTCGGCCTGCTGCATCAGCAGGGTTTCGATGCGCATGCGCGCCGGCGGGAAGGCGTCGGCCGCGCCCTGGGCCAGGCGCCGCACCCGGCCCAGCGCGTGGAAGGTGATCACGAACGGGATGCCGAGAGTCTGCTTGAGGTGCCGGGCAACCATCCCGGACATGAAGAAGTTGGCATGCGCGATGTCGTAGGGGGCCGGCTGGTGGCGCGCGAAGCGGGTGACGAAGCGGGCGAAGGCTTCCATATGGGGCAGCATGTGTTCCTTGGGCACGTGGTGCGCCGGGCCGGCCGGCACGTGCACCACGCGAACGCCTTCGTGCCAGCGCACCACTTGCTTCTGGCCGATCGCGTCGCGGCGCGTGAACACGTCGACCTGGTGGCCGGCCAGCGCCAGTTCGCGCGCCAGCTGGGCCACGTAGACGTTCTGGCCGCCGCAATCGATGCTGCCGGGCGCCGCCAGCGGCGAGGCGTGGTCGCTGACCAGGGCAATGCGGCGTGGTCCGCTGAAGTCGGAAGGCACGGGGGCGGCGAGTCGCATGGGCTGTTCCGGTCAGGAGGTGACGTGGCGCAGGGCCGCGTCCCAGTCGGCGCCGAAGCGCGCGATGGAAAAGCGCTCGAGCGCGGTACGCTGTCCGGCGGCGCCGAGGCGCCGCGCCAGGCCGGGGTCGCGCAGCAGTGCGCGCATGGCGTCCGCCAGGCGCCGGGTGTCGGTGACCGCGAAGCCGGACACGCCGTGCGCGATGACCGAGGCCATTTCGGCGGTGGCCAGGGCGACCACCGGCACGCCGACCATCATCGCTTCGACCGTCGACAGGCTGAGGCTGGAGTAGCGCACCGGGCTGAACACGAAGCGGTAGCGCGCCGCCAGCGCCGGCAGTTGCGGGTGGTCGACTTCGCCGATGCCGCCCAGCCCGCCGGACCCCATGCCGACCAGGTCGAGCGGGACGTCGGCGCGCAGGCTGGCGAACAGGTCCGCCCCCATGCGCCGGCCGCGCCGCGCCAGGTGGTTGGTGACGACCAGGCCGCGTTCGATGTCGCCGCCGTAGCGCACGCCCTCGGGTAGCACCACGCCGTGCTCGATGATGCGGGTGGGCGTGCGCCCGCTGTCCCACATCAGCGCGTTGAAGGGCGTGACGTGGACCAGCAGCACGTTGGGGTCGTCGACCGGATGGCGCACGTCGGTGGGCCAGGCGGTGGCGCCGCTGCCGTGATGCACATGCGCGCTGCCCGGCAGCAAGCCGGGCGGGTCGTGTTCCAGATAGATGCGCGGCAGGGCGCGCTGGGCCGGGGTCAGCAGTTCGTACTGGTCCTTGTGCCAGTGGTGGTCTTCCTGGAACAGGATGCAGTCGAACTGCCGTTCGCGCGCCTGCGCGGCCGGCAGGTCGTGCACGTTGGGGCCGAACGCAAACGGACCGCAGCGCCCGCCGTAGCCGGGCGGGCGGCCGGGGCGGGCCAGCACGTGGAATTCGTGCGGCGCATGCGACAGGTAATACAGATAGCTGCCATGCGTGTGCCAAGTCAGGACGTTCAGGCGGCGCATGGCACGGCCTCGTGTTTGTAAAGCATCGTGTGCTCGCTGTCGGCGATGATGTGATCGGTTCGACCGCGCGGGAAATGGCAGGGTTCCGGCGGCGGCTGGCCGCTTGAACCTGCGTCAAGAAGATGTGCCGTGGGCCGGCACCGGGGAGGAAAGGGCGCTCTGAAGCGCGGACGTAAAAACGGCGCCGGACCCGGAGGGCGGCGCCGTGCAGAGCGGGTCGGGACCGCTCAGGGCTTGCGCTTGAAGCCGGTATCGTCGTCCATGTTGCTGTCGCCGGCCAGGCGGTTGGCGTAGCCCGGGCTGCGCGGGTAGCCGCCTGCGGCATCGTTGGACTTGTGCATGTCCGGGCCGCCCTCGGCGCCGCCGGCGCCGGTCTGCGAACCGGCACGGTCGGTGCTGGCGCCGGTGTTGCCCGGCGAGCGCGGCAGGCCGCCGGCGGCGTCGTTCGACTGGTGCACGCCGCCGTAGTCCGACTCCTGGTTGGCGCCGGCGTGCGAACCGGCCACGCCTTCCTGCATGTTGCCGTGTTGCGCTTCGTGGCCGCCAGCGTTGTGCGATTGCGGACCGGCCATGCCGCCGCCCGTGCTGAGGTCGCCCTGGCTCACCGTGGCGCCGGTCACCCGGCTGCCCATCGAGCCGCCCGGGGGATGGGCCGACATCTGGCTCAGCGGACCCGGCATGCCGCCGCCCTGGGTATTGCCCTGCATGTTCAGGTTGCCGCCGCGCGGGCCGAGCGAGCCGCCCTGCAGATCGGGCTGGGCCGTGCTTTGCGAAGGCAGCCGGCCGCGCACGTCGTCGCGGCGCATGTCGCGCTGCTGGTTCAGATTCACACCGCTGTCGCTAGGACGATGTCCGACGGGCTGTTCCAGCAATCCGTAGGCGCCGGACTTCTGTTCCATCTGGCGCTGGTGGCTGTCGGTGATCCCTTGCACGGTGCCGGAACCGCCGTTGATCTGGTTTTCCATCGAGCCGCCGGGGATCTTGCTGTCCTCGCCGTGCTCGCGGTCGGCGCCGCCCTGGGGCGTGCCCATGATGTCGCGCTGCTGGTTACCCTGCTGCTGCACGCCCAGGCCCTGCGGATAGGTATGGTCGAGCGGTGCGCCGTTCTCGGCGCTCTTGCCGGTCGCCCCTTCGGTCCACTTTTCGTTGGCACCGTTGTTGGTCTGGTTGTTGAATTCGCTGCGTTGGTTCGCATCCATGTGCGTCTCCTTTTCTAGAACGAATGAGTGCAGGGCTGCGCCCCGCCTGATAGGACCATGATGCGCGCACCGGCACGACTTCAGTATAGGAAGACGCTGTCGGTGAATGTAGGAGAAATACTGACGAGTTATTTACTACTGGAAGTAGATTTCAGGAGTGCATTTTCTGTCTCACATTGTCCTACAAAGTCATCTGAAAATGTCCTATAGCCTCAACCATCTTGGGTACATAAGATGTTTGCGACCGATCGCTCAACGGCGCTTACCGCTGACATCGGCCAACGCCTGCCGCAGGACGCGGCGGTTCTTAAAGTGATGAGGAGAGACCAGCATGGCATCGAACAATCAGGGCAACAAACAGAGCGGCGGCACCAAGAATCGCGGTTTCGCATCGATGGATCCGGAGCGTCAGCGCCAGATCGCCAGCGAAGGCGGCAAGGCTGCTCACCAGAAGGGCACCGCCCACGAGTTCACCTCGGAAGAGGCCCGTCGCGCAGGCAGCATGAGCCATGGCAACCGCCAGTCGGCTTCGGCTTCGGGTTCGTCCCGCAGCTCGTCGAAAGGCAACAAGCAGTAATGGGATTCGGCAGGCGGGAGGACGGTGGCGGCGCCGTCCTCCTTCAGGCAGGAACGCGAAGGGGAGCTGATGCTCCCCTTTTGCATTTCTTTCATACAATTCCGATATGGGATGCGGTAGAATCTTCGCGCCTTTTTAACCATATTCCATAGGGGTTCGTCGTGAAACCAGCGGTCATTCGTCAAGTCAAAAGCATGTCCATGTCGTGCGACCGGGTCGGTAACCTTTTGCTGGCCAAGTTCTCGAACCGCGACGCCAGCGACGTCTGCGTGTTCGTTCCGGCATCGATCGTGTTCTGGCTGCTGAAGCACCTGCCGATCAACCAGGATCCGAGCCTGGAAGCGCCGCAGGCCGGTCCGCAGATCACTCAGGCCGACTGGTCGAATCCGTACGTGCCGCATGCGATCACGGTGAATTGCAAGGTGTTGCCGGGCAAGATCAGCATGACCTTCAACCTCGACCGCAAGCCCGACCTTACCGTGATCCTCGACCGCGGCAACGTCGAACTGATGCGCCAGATCATGCTGCTCTACACCAAGGACCTGATCGATCTCGAAGCGCAATAAGCGCTGCACAAACAAGGAACAGCCATGCCCATCAAAATCAGCCAGCATTTCGACTCCGGCGCGATCGACGTCGTCCAGGCGGAGGCCCCGGGCAACATCGCCCTCAAGCTGCGCAAGGATTCGCACGCCGACATCCACCAGTGGTTCCACTTCCGCCTGCAGGGCGCGCGCGCCCAAGCCTGCACCATCCGCTTCCTGAACGCCGGCGAGGCCACCTATCCGAAGGGCTTCGAGGGCTACCAGGTGGTGGCCAGCTACGACACCGAGAACTGGTTCCGCGTGCCGACCGGCTTCGACGGCCAGGTACTCACCGTCAACCACACGCCCGAGCTGGACAGCGTCTACTACGCCTACTTCGAGCCCTACACCTGGGAACGCCACCTGCGCCTGCTGGGCGAGGTCGCCGAGAACCCGGTCGCGCGCGTGCACGACATCGGCACCACGGTCGACGGCCGCGACATGAACCTGGTCGTGATCGGCAATCCGCAGGCGGAAAAGAAGATCTGGGTGATCGCCCGCCAGCACCCGGGCGAAACCATGGCCGAATGGTTCGTCGAAGGCATGATGGATGCGCTGCTGGACAACGCCAACCCGGTCGCACGCAAGCTGCTGCAGCGCGCCGTGTTCTACATCGTGCCGAACATGAACCCGGACGGCTCGGTGCGCGGCAACCTGCGCACCAATGCCGCCGGCGCCAACCTGAACCGCGAGTGGATGGAACCGAGCCCCGAGCGCAGCCCGGAAGTGCTGTGCGTCAAGCGCAAGATCGAGGAAACCGGCGTCGACATGTTCTTCGACATCCACGGCGACGAAGCCCTGCCGTACAACTTCGTGGCCGGCTGCGAGATGCTGACCGACTTCACCCCCGAGCGCGCCGCCGCCCAGAACGCCTTCATCGAACGCTACATGGCCAGCAGCCCGGACTTCCAGAAGGTCTACGGCTACGCCGCCAGCAAGTACAACGACGAATTGCTGACCCTGGCCTCGAAGTACATCGGCCACACCTACAAATGCCTGTCGCTGACCCTGGAGATGCCGTTCAAGGACAACGCCAACCTGCCCGACCCGCACGTCGGCTGGAACGGCGCCCGCAGCGTGGCGCTGGGCGCGGCGATGCTGCAGCCGATCCTGCAGTCGCTGGACGACTGAGATGGGCGTCGAGATCGAACGCAAGTTCCTGCTCGCCCACGACGGCTGGCGCGGGCAGGGCCGGCCGACGCTGATGCGCCAGGGGTATTTGTGCTCTGACCCCGAACGCACCGTGCGCGTGCGCATCGAGGGCGAGCGCGCGGTGATCACGATCAAGAGCAAGGTGGTCGGCGCCAGCCGCGGCGAGTGGGAATACGAGATCCCGGTGCCGGACGCCGCCGAGCTGCTGGAACGCCTGTGCGAGCAGCCGCTGGTGGAAAAGACCCGGCACCGCATCGATTACCGCGGCCACGTCTGGGAAGTCGACGAGTTCGCGGGCGAGAACGCCGGCCTGGTGGTGGCCGAGATCGAGCTCGGCGCGGAAGACGAATCCTTCGACAAGCCCGACTGGATCGGCGCGGAAGTCACCGGCGACAAGCGCTACTACAATTCCAGCCTGATCCGGCTGCCATACTCGCAATGGAAAGACCACGCATGATTTTTGCCTCGCGCCGTGCCGTCCTGCTGTCCCTGTCGTTTGCCTTCCTTTCTCCGGCCGCCTTCGCCGCCCCTGCCTCGGCCTACTTCCCGCCGCCCGCTGAATGGGCCCATAAAACCCCGGCCCAGATGGGCATCGACCCGGCCAGGCTGGCCGAGGCGATCGCCTTCGCGCAGTCGCACGAAACCGAGCGCGAACGCGACTTTTCCGACCAGCGCAAGACCTTCGGCGAACCGCTCGGCTCGCTGCCCTCGAAGCGCGCGCCGACCAACGGCGTGGTGATCTACAAGGGCTACGTGGTGGCCGAGTTCGGCGACACCCGCTTCGTCGACCCGACCTATTCGGTGGCCAAGAGCATGCTGTCCACCGTCACCGGCGTGGCCGTGCGCCAGGGCCGCATCGCCGAGCTCAACAAGCCGGTCGGCCAGACCGTCACCGACGGCGGCTATGCCTCCGCGCAGAATGCGCAGATCACCTGGAAGCATCACCTGCAGCAGGAATCCGAGTGGGAAGGCAGCCTGTGGGGCAAGAACGCCGACTTCATCGGCCGCGAGGCGTTCGGCGCCGGCGAACGCAAGCCGCGCGCGCTGGGTGCGCCGGGCAGCCACTACGAGTACAACGACGTGCGCATCAACCGCCTGGCGCTGTCGCTGCTGCGCGTATTCAACAAGCCGGTGCCGGACGTGTTCCAGGAAGAAGTCATGGACCCGATCGGTGCTTCGCACAACTGGAAATGGGTGCCTTACACCAACAGCTACGTCGACCTGAACGGCCGGCTGGTGGCCTCGGTCAGCGGCGGCACGCGCTGGGGCGGCGGCATGTGGATCGATTCCTGGGACATGGCACGCTTCGGCTACCTGTGGCTGCGCGGCGGCAACTGGAACGGCCGCCAGATCCTGCCGCCGGACTACGTCAAGGCGGCCTTGAGCCCGAGCGAGCATGGCCCGGACTACGGCTACCTGTGGTGGCTCAACACCAAAGGCAAGAACCTGCCGGGCCTGCCGGCCACCGCCTATGCGGCGCTGGGCGCGGGCAGCAACGACATCGTGGTCTCGCCCGAGCACGACCTGGTGGTCGTATGGCGCTGGCATGCCGGCAATACCGCCGAGTTCACCCGGCGCGTGATCGCGGCACTGCCGAGCGCGTCCGCGCGCAAGTAAAGGCCGCGGCCGGCGCGACCGCGTGCCGGCCAAAAGGGCAGTCCGCGCCGACCGAATCCGGTTTAGGATAGTCCAAGTCATCATTCGACCAGCGAAAGTGGCTTCCGACATGTCCTTCTCCGAATTCATTTCCCCCGAGTCGCTGTCCGATGCGCCGGCCGGCAGCGACCAGCGTTCCGCGGTCGACCTCGCGACCCGCGGCCACCAGATCTTTCCCGTGCTGAGTGCCGACGACCTTCGGCGCGTGCGGCGCTTTGCCGTGCCGCGCCGCTGGCACGACGGCGACACCGTGTTCCGGGCCTGCGTCGATTCGCCCGGGATGGTGGTGGTACTGGCCGGCCACCTGCTGTGCAGCCGCACCGATGCGCTCGGCAAGCGGGTCGAGGTGGTCGAGTACGGCCCCGGCCAGTTCAGCGGCGAAGTCGCCGTGCTGTCCGGGCGGCCGCCGCTGGTCGACGGCGTCGCGGTCGGCGAGCTCGACGCGCTGGTGATCGGTACCGAATCGCTGCGCGCGCTGCTGATGGCCGAGGCCGAGCTGGGCGAGCGCCTGATGCGCGCCTTCATCCTGCGCCGCGTGCGCCTGATCGAAGAACAGCCGGGCGGGCCGGTGCTGGTGGGGCCGAGCGGCCACGCCGGCCTGTTCGACATCGAGAATTTTCTCTCCCGCAATGCCTATCCCTACACCCGGCGCGATCCCGAGCGCGATCCGGAAGCGGCGCAACTGGTGCGCGAGCACTGGCGCACGGCCTCCGACTGGCCGCTGGTGGCGCTGCCGGACGGCTTCGTGCTGCGCAATCCGTCTCTGGCCGAACTGGGCCGCTGCCTGGGCACGCTGCCGCGCATCGACCGCGACAAAGTGTTCGACGTGCTGGTAGCCGGCGCCGGGCCGGCCGGGCTGGCGACCGCGGTGTACGCGGCCTCGGAAGGCCTGTCGGTGATGGTGCTCGACCAGCGCGCCTACGGCGGCCAGGCCGGCGCCAGCGCCCGCATCGAGAACTTCCTCGGCTTCCCGACCGGGATCTCGGGCCGCGCCTTGGCCGGCCGCTCCTACGTGCAGGCGATCAAGTTCGGCGCCGAAGTCGCGATCCCGGCGCGCGCCACGCGCCTGCTGTGCCGTGCGCGGCCGCTGCGGGTGGAACTCGACGACGGCACCTGCCTGCAGGCGCGCAGCGTGGTGCTGGCCTCCGGCGCCCGCTACCGCAAGCCGCAGCTGGCGGGCCTGGAAGGCTATGAGGGCCGCGGTGTGTTTTACTGGGCCTCGCCGGTCGAGGCCAGGCTGTGCCGCGACCAGGAAGTGGTGCTGGTCGGCGGCGGCAACTCGGCCGGGCAGGCGGCGGTGTTCCTGGCCGCGCACGCGTCGAAGGTGCATCTGATGGTGCGTGGGCCGGGGCTGGCCGCCACCATGTCGAGCTACCTGATCGAGCGCATCGGCGCCGCCGCCAACATCCACCTGCACACGCACCTGGAACTGGATGCGCTGGAAGGCGACGCCACCGGCCTGACGCGCGTGCACTGCCGCTCGCGCCGCGACGGCGCCGCCCGCGCCTTCGAGACGCGCCACCTGTTCCTGTTCATCGGCGCCGACCCCAACAGCGACTGGCTGGACGAATGCGGCGTGGCGCTGGACGACAAGGGCTTCGTGCTGACCGGCTTCGATGCCACCGGCGAGCATGCGCGGCGGGCGCTGGAGACCAGCGTGGACGGGGTGTTCGCGGTGGGGGACGTGCGGGCCGGGTCGACCAAGCGGGTGGCGGCCGCGGCGGGGGAGGGAGCGGCTGCGGTGGCACAGATTCATGCCTATCTGGCGCAGCAGGTGGAGCAGGCAGAGCAGGCAGAGCGATAACACTTGGCCCGCAACCTAAGCACGTCGCCCCTGCGCAGGCAGGGGCCCAAGTCATACGCGCTAACGTAATGCGTGCAACTTGGGCCCCTGCCTCCGCAGGGGCGACGTTCATGCGCTAACGAAGGAATGAACGCATCGAGCGAAGCCCATGCTCAATGGAAATGCTCATTCCCCGCCGGCGTATCCTCCGGCATCTCCGCATGCACCAGCTCGCCGCTCGGGTCGGCGAACAGCGGCGCGCCGCAATCGTCGCAGTACTCGGCGACGTAGCGTTCGGCGATGCGCTTGACGTGGGTGATGCCGACGTCGTTCAGGTGCTTGACGATCTCGTCGATCGGCGCCATCGGGCGGTCGCCCGGGACCGGGCCATCCATCGGCGTGCCTTCCTCGTCTTCCTGGCCGTACAGCGGCCAGACGATGCCGTACACGACGTCGGACTGCTGGCGCAGCGTGAAGCCGACGCGGTATTCGTCGACCTGGCTGTCGTTGGCTTCGTCGCCGAAGCCGGCCACGACCGCGCGCAGGTCGCCCGGTTCCACGCCCAGCGTGTGGGTCAGGTAGTGCACGGCGGCGCGGATCGAGACCGGGCGGATCAGCTTGTCGGCTTCGCGGCAGGCCACGTAATAGGCTTCCGGCAGCAGCAGCTCGACGCCGCAGCCCGGCAGCAGGCGCGCGATGCTGGGGCCGGCCTGGGCGCGCCATTGCTCGAGCGCGGCGTCGCGCACGGCTTCGAAGTTGAGCTGGTGCTGCGGCTCCTGCCAGCGGAACAGCGGGGCGCCCTGCGGGGCGACGATGGCGGCCAGCAGGTAGCGGGTATCGGCCAGGAACTGCGATGTGTCCGGGCCGGGCGCGGCCGGCTTGACGCCGCCGTTCTTGCCGTTTTTACCGCTGCCGTGCGCGGACTGGGCCAGCTTCAGGGTCAGCGCATAGGTCTCGGCGTGGGTGCGCGGCAGCTGGTCGATCGAGTACAGCGTCGGGGCGATGGCGACCTCGGCGCCTTCGGCCAGCAGGTGGGCCGAGAAGTGCGTGCCGAGGGTGCCCAGCACGTCGCCCGGCACGGTGCCCGAAGCGATGGCGAAACGGGTCCAGGCCAGCACCGGGGCGGCCACCAGCAGGGCCTGCCAGCCGGTCTCGGCGCCGTTGACCTGCTCGGTCATGCTCGACGATTCGCTGACCGCTTCCACGCAGTCCATCAGGACGTCGTAGGCGGCGAGATCGTTCTTGAACAGCACGTTGAGGGCGGCGTCGATGCTGTCCTGGTGGTTCGTCTTCAGCAGCTTCTGCAGCTGCGTGTCGAGGTTGCGCTCCCAGGTCCGTTCTTCAACGCGGCTGGCTGCCTGCACGATGGCTTGGCTGATGCTGACAAGACGCTGGCTTTCTGCCGATAGTTTGGGTGAGTCTTTGGAGGGGCGACGCATAGCGCTAGGGAGTCTCTTCGGTGATTGATGGTATTCGGAGTGGGTGCATCGGGTCCGGGGGATCATGATAAACCCTTATCCCCGGTATTGTAGTTGATTCGGCCACATGCCAGTGACAACGCGGCAAGACGAGGTCTTGTCATCCTTGTCAAAGCGGCCAACAGGAATCATAATGCGAATCGTTCTCATTATAATTCCGGGCCACGCAGAGACAGAAATGGCCCCTACATCACCCACCATGACAATCACGACCACGCCGGCAGCGCCCCGCAACGCATTCATCAAGAGCCGCAAGCATGCGCGCACTTCGCCGGCCCCGGCCTTGGCCATGCTGGCCACCCTGGCGCTGCCGCTGGGGGCCCAGGCCGGCCCGGCCGACGTGGTCGATCCTGCCATCCCGACCGTGCAGGTGACCGGCGCCAACAGCCTGGCGCCGGTATCGGCCAACCAGAAATTCACCGCGCCGCTGCTCGACACCCCGAAATCGGTCACCGTGGTGCCGGCCGACGTGATCTCGCAGACCGGTGCCGTGTCGCTCACCGACGCGCTACGCACCGTGCCCGGCATCACCATCGGCGCCGGCGAGGGCGGCAACCCGGTCGGCGACAACCTGTTCATCCGCGGCTACAACGCCCAGACCGACACCTACATCGACGGCGTGCGCGACGCCGGCTCGCAGTCGCGCGAGATCTTCAACCTCGAGCAGGTCGAAGTGGTCAAGGGCCCGAACTCGGCCTACGGCGGCCGTTCCTCGGCCGGCGGCGGCGTCAACCTGGTCAGCAAGAGCGCCCAGGCCTACGACTTCAACCGGGCCTCGGTCGGCATCGGCAGCGACAAGTACAAGCGCATCACCGGCGACCTGAACCGCAACATCGGCAGCAACAGCGCCTTCCGCCTGAACGTGATGGCGCACGAGGCCGACGTGCCCGGCCGCGACGTGGTCGGCGGCAGCCGCTGGGGCGTGGCACCGACGGTCACCTTCGGCCTGAACGGCCCGACCCGCGCCATCGTCAGCGTGTACCACCTGACCACGCACGAGATCCCGGACACCGGCATCCCGTTCAACAACCCGTTCACCAGCGGCGCCAACGTGGCCCGCAACGGCAACGGCACCCCGTTCGCGGTCGACCGCGAGACCTTCTACGGCCTGGCCAACCGCGATTTCCGCGACACGAAAAGCGACGTCGGCACGGTCGACCTGCGCCATGAGTTCAGCAAGGCCGCGGTGCTGCGCAACGTGACCCGCTTCGGCCGTTCGCACAACGACTACGTCTGGACCCAGCCCGACGATTCCAAGGGCAACACGGCCCTGTACGGCACGGTCTGGCGCCGCATCAACTCGCGCGCCACCCAGACCGATACCGCCGCCAACGTCACCAGCCTGTCCGGCGAACTGACGGCCGCCGGCCTGAAGCACAGCTACAACGCCGGCATCGAATTCGACCGCGAGACCACCGGGCGCGCCGCCTACGTGTTCGCGCCGGGCACCAACAACCCGCTGCAATCGGTCGGCACCAACTGCCCGACCGCCGGCGTCGCCACGCTGTACAACTGCACCACGCTGGCCAATCCGAACCCGTACGACCCGTGGGTGTACACCCGCACGCTGTCGCCGGCCGCGACCCACGTCGAGACCAAGACGAAATCGGCCTACGGCTTCGACACCATCACCTTCACGCCGCAATGGCTGCTGAACCTGGGCGGGCGCTTCGACGATTTCGAGAGCGTGCTCGATACCCCGGCCGCCGGCAGCACCGCCGCCACCCACGCCGAAGTGAACAGCACCTTCTGGAGCTGGCAGGCCGGCCTGGTGTTCAAGCCGACCGCCAACGGCAGCGTCTACCTGTCCTATGCCACCTCGGCCACCCCGCCGGGCAACGACGGCGGCGACGGCCTGGACGGGCTGACGGTCGCCGTCCAGGACCTGCAGCCGCAGCGCAGCCGCAACTGGGAGCTGGGCACCAAGTGGGACGTGATGCCGGGCGGGCGCCTGTCGCTGAGCGGCGCGCTGTTCAAGAGCGAGATGAACAATGCGCGCGTCACCGCGCCGGACGGCACCAGCCAGAACATCGGCCGCAAGGAAGTCAAGGGCGTCGAACTGGGCTTCTCGGGCAAGATCACCTCGGCCTGGACCGTGTTCGGCGGCGTCACCTACCTGGATGCGGTCGTGGCCGACAACGGTTTCTTCAACAGCGGCACCACCGCGCGTCCGGTCTACATCGTGTCGCCGTTCAACGGCAACCAGTTCCCGACCACACCGAAGAAGAGCGCGACGCTGTGGACCAGCTACGCGATCGGCAAGGACTTCACGATCGGCGCCGGCCTGTCGTCGATGGACCGCGTCTACGCCAACGTCAACAACACCAAGTACGCCCCGGGCTATACCCGCTTCGATGCGATGGCCAGCTACAACGTCAACCAGGACCTGTCGCTGCAGTTGAACGTGCAGAACCTGGGCGACAAGCTGTACTTCGACAAGGTCTCGTCGCCGCACTACGCGGGCGTGGCGCCGGGCCGCTCGGCGACCCTGACCGCCAACCTGAAGTTCTGAGGCAGGGGCGCCGCATGATGCTGCATATCCCCGGCGTCCTGACGCCGGACCAGGTGGCGCAGTGCCGCACCCGGCTGGCGCAGACCGACTGGGTCGACGGCCGGGAGAGCGTGGGCAGCCAGGGCGCCCAGGTCAAGCGCAACCGCCAGCTGGCGGAGGGCTCGCCGCCGGCGCTGGAACTGGGCGGCATCGTCAGCGTGGCGCTGATGGCCAATCCGCTGTTCTTTTCAAGCGTGCTGCCGCTGCGCATCCTGCCGCCGTACTTCAACGGCTATGCCGGCGGCGAGCACTATGGCCCGCACATCGACGGCGCCATCCGCGCCCAGCGGGGCGGGGCGGCGGTACGCGCGGACGTGTCCTGTACCGTGTTTTTATCCGAACCGGACGAGTACGACGGCGGTGAACTGGCCGTGGTCGATGCCTACGGCACGCACGAGGTGAAGCTGCCGGCCGGCGATGCGATCGTGTACCCGTCGACCAGCGTGCACCAGGTGCTGCCGGTGACGCGCGGCGAGCGGCTGGCGTCTTTTCTCTGGGTGCAGAGCATGGTGCGGGATGACTGGAAGCGGGCGATGCTGTTCGAGCTGGATGCGAATATCCAGGCGCTGCGGGCACAGCACGGCGACGGGCCGGAGATGGTGGGGTTGACCGGGCATTATCACAACCTGCTGCGGATGTGGGCCGAGACCTGACCATCCACCGATAACGTATGAACGTCGCCCCTGCGAAGGCAGGGGCCCAAGTCTGGCGATGTGCCACGAACTTGGGCCCCTGCCTCCGCAGGGGCGACGGTCTTTCGGCTAACAATAAGATAAAAGGGCCGGAACCCTCGCAGGTTCCGGCCCTTTTTTGCGCTTGCCAATGAAAACCGGGGCAGAGTCCTGATGGAAAAACCGGGCTCCGACCCCTGGCGCTGCCCGCCGAAGCCGGCAACTTCGCAATTACGCAGCCAGCAGCTGACGCAGCACGAACGGCAGGATGCCGCCATGCTTGTAGTAGTCGACTTCGATCGGGGTGTCGATACGCAGCAGCACCGACGTTGCGTGGCTGGTGCCGTCGGCGCGGTGGATCACCAGGGTTGCCTGCATCTGCGGGCGGATCTCGCCTTCCAGGCCCTTCAGGTCGAAGGTTTCGTTGCCGGTGATGCCCAGGGTGTCGACGCTGTCGTCAGCCAGGAACTGCAGCGGCAGCACGCCCATGCCGACCAGGTTGGAGCGGTGGATACGCTCGAACGAACGGGCGATCACGGCCTTCACGCCCAGCAGCTGGGTGCCCTTGGCGGCCCAGTCGCGCGAGGAGCCGGTGCCGTACTCTTCGCCGGCGAAGATCATGGTCGGGGTGCCTTCCGCCACGTACTTCATTGCCGCGTCGTAGATCGACAGCTGTTCGCCGCTCGGCTGGTGGATGGTGATGCCGCCTTCGACTGCGGAACCGTCGGCCTTCGGCGGAATCATGCGGTTCTTGATACGCACGTTGGCGAAGGTGCCGCGCATCATGATCTCGTGGTTGCCGCGGCGCGAGCCGTAGGAGTTGAAGTCGGCCTTCATGACGCCGTGATCCTTCAGCCACTTGCCTGCCGGGCCGTCTTCCTTGATCGAGCCGGCCGGGGAGATGTGGTCGGTGGTGATCGAGTCGCCGAACACGCCCAGGGCGCGTGCGCCTTCGACGCCTGTGGCGGCAGCCTTCGGGGTCATCTCGAAGTCGGCGAAGAACGGCGGCTCGGCGATGTAGGTCGACTCCGGCCAGTCGTAGACCTGGCCCGACACCGACGAAACGTTCTCCCACAGCGCGCCCGGGTTGCCCTTGACGTCGGCGTAGTTGGCCTTGAACACGTCCGAGTTCATCGCGAACTTCATCAGGTCCTGGACTTCCTGCGAAGTCGGCCAGATGTCGCCCAGGTAGACGTCGACGCCGTCCGAACCCTTGCCGACCGGTTCGGTCATCAGGTCGCGCGTCACGTTGCCGGCGATCGCGTAGGCGACGACCAGCGGCGGCGAGGCCAGGAAGTTCGAGCGGATGTTCGGGTGGATACGCGCTTCGAAGTTACGGTTGCCCGACAGGACGGCGGCGGCGATGAGGTCGTTCTGGGTGATCGTCGCGTTCAGTTCCGGGGTCAGGTCGCCGGCGTTACCGATGCAGGTGGTGCAGCCGTAGGCGGTCACGCCGAAGCCCAGCTTGTCCAGGTAGGGCAGCAGGCCGGCGGCGGTCAGGTACTCGGTGACCACGCGCGAGCCGGGGGCCAGCGAGGACTTGATGTGCGGTGCGACGGTCAGGCCCTTCTCGACGGCCTTCTTGGCCAGCAGGCCGGCGGCCAGCAGCACGCTCGGGTTCGAGGTGTTGGTGCACGAGGTGATCGCGGCGATCAGGATGTCGCCGTTCTTCACGCGCACGCCGTTGGTGGTCTCGTAGACCTTGTTCAGGTCTTCGGCGCTCTTGTTGAAGCCGTTGTCCTTGGTCGGCTTGGAGAACAGGTCGGTGAAGGTCGACTTCATGTTGCCCAGCTCGATACGGTCCTGCGGACGCTTCGGGCCGGCCAGCGACGGGGTGACGCTCGACAGGTCCAGGTGCACGACGCGGGTGTAGTCGATCTCGCCGTCCTGCGGGATACCGAACAGGTTCTGGGCCTTGAAGTAGTTCTCGAAGGCGACCAGTTCTTCTTCGGTGCGGCCGGTGCCGCGGAAGTAGTCGACGGTCTTTTCGTCGACCGGGAAGAAGCCCATGGTCGCGCCGTATTCCGGGGCCATGTTGCCGATGGTGGCGCGGTCGGTGGTCGACAGCGAACGGGTGCCTTCGCCGAAGAACTCGACGAACTTGCCGACGACCTTCTCCTTGCGCAGCAGTTCGGTGATGGTCAGGACCAGGTCGGTCGCGGTGCAGCCTTCGCGCAGCGCGCCGGTCAGGTTTACGCCGATCACGTCCGGGGTCAGGAAGTAGACCGGCTGGCCCAGCATGCCGGCCTCCGCCTCGATGCCGCCCACGCCCCAGCCGACCACGCCGACGCCGTTGATCATGGTGGTGTGCGAGTCGGTACCGACCAGGGTGTCCGGGTAGTACATCGAACCGTTCTTCATGACGCCGCGCGCCAGGTACTCGAGGTTGACCTGGTGGACGATGCCGAAGCCCGGCGGCACGACGCCGAAGGTGTCGAAGGCCTGCATGCCCCACTTCATGAACTGGTAGCGCTCGTTATTGCGCTGGAACTCGATCTTCATGTTCAGGT
>Ga0308163_10000563_pt1 | contig 61627 bp, 56 predicted proteins | sample PhyTR1_FD_201037 | JGI IMG/M metagenome (GOLD analysis project Ga0308163, IMG submission 201037) | Phyllosphere microbial communities from UC Gill Tract Community Farm, Albany, California, United States - DLSLT.R1 | ecosystem: Host-associated > Plants > Phyllosphere > Unclassified | place: USA...
TTAGCGTATATATGAAGGCAAAGATTTCTGATTGACTACTGCGCTGTTCAACTGTTGAACTCCTTCGGAGTTCTGATTAATGGTGGATGATTCGTTTTTCCAGACAGATTATACTCCTACGGAGTATTTTAGCGTATATATAAAGGGGAAAGATTACTGATGGGCTATTGCTGTTGAATTGTTGAACTCCTACGGAGTTCTGATTAATGGTGTTTGATTCTTTTTTTCTACACAGATCATACTCCTACGGAGTATTAAGAGTATTTATAAAGATGAATAGTAATCTTGAACACTAAATGATTATAAAAAAACCGTATTGAAAAGTGGTCTTTTAGAATGTTGGGAGTGAAACACGATTGCAGGCACTACTTTCACAGCCCAGATTGAACGGCATGTTTGAGCTCTTTTTGTATGAAGTGACTAAGCCATGGCACAAAAAAGCGAGTAGTGAAAGCTGGATAAGCTGCAAAAAAAAAGCTTTGAGATGTAAATTACTAAGCATGATCTAAAACCTGCTTAAAATTCCCCAATGGATTTTTATGTCATTGAATTTGAAAGGATTCCCGAATTCATTTCCGTTGGAGAGCTGAAAACTCATCAAGCCTATCGGAATAAAAAAATTGAAACCAAGCCCTACACTATACAATTTTGGCTTTACGTTGAGCGATTTGTTGTTGAGCTGTCCATATTGTCCGAAAACATCAAAGAAGGCCTGATTGCCTATCAAATAACGGTATTCCAAACTTCCATAGTAATAAAAATCTGCTGCGAGAGAACTTTCATTGAAACCCCGCAGTGAATTCCAACCTCCGAAACGGTAGAGTTCATTGGCAGAGAAGTCGATCTTAGAATCCATCATTGCGCCTTCGGCTTTTATATTGAGAAAGTGATTTCCGTTGATATTGTAATTGTGTTCGCCAAAAAAATAAAATTGGTTCTGGGGTGCTTTGATGTTTTCTTTGGTATATACCGTAGTCAGATAATCGTAACCGGCAGTGATTTTCGTTTTGTAGAGGAACAGATCAACATCTGTAGGTTCTACCATCTCAAACCAGATTCCGATTCCTTTTTTGTTATAATCTTTCCCTTGAACATACAGAGAGTCGATGATGGTAGAGTTTTCGAACGTTCCGCGAAGACCTATTTTATTCCGGCTGTTCATATGATAATACAAAGCGGGAAGGGCTTTTACGTTAGCAAAAGTAGAGTCTTGCCGGAAAATATTGACCTTCATATTTAAACCCACATTAGAGTTAAAAAGGTATGGAATGTCAGTCTGGAGATCAAAGTTTTGACCTTTGTCGGGATTTCGCTGCCAGTATAAATTTACTGTTTCAAAACCATTAAACATATTTCTGAAATTCACATTCAGGGTTCCGTTTAGGGTAAATTTCTCTGTTTTATCGTTTCCAAAACCAATTACTCCATCAAAACTATTTGTTTTTTTCTTTTCCAGAAAAAGATAGATCTGAGTAGAATCTTTGGTGAAAAGGGTCTGCGGTGGTCTTTCCAGACTTACGAAAGCATGACTTTGAAAGTTTTTGTTGACGGAAATCAAATTTTTATCATCGTAGTTTTTACCTTTGAATTCCTTTTCAAGATTTTTCATAAATCTCTTGGGAACGCGGGAGTAGCCTTTTACAACAAAGCCATCGATGGTTCTTTTATCGTTTTTGTTGATGTCGAGCTCTACAATAGGGAAGCCGTTTTTCTGGCCTTTATATTTTGATTTTATTCTGCTGAATGCAAATCCTTCATCGATATATTTTTTGTTGATGACTTTTTTGGTTGAATCTAAATTTTTGGTAAAAAAATCCCTTTCAATCTTGTGTCTTTTTACAATAGAATCGGAAAGTGTGACGAATGTTTCGTTAAAGTTTTTTCCTTTATTATAAGTAATTTCTGTGCTGTCACCTTTTATTTTAACATCTTTTAGTTCGGTGAAGAAATAATTGTTCTGTGCCAGAGAATCGAGAAATTTTGCCGCCGAAAGAGAGTCTTTTACTTTTTTTCTGGCTTTAGTCTCAGAATCGATCAGAAAATAATGCTTCTTCTGCGCTTGGATAAAAACGCAGAGCAGAACAAAAAATATGTTTAGTAATAACTTCAACTTTTCTGGAAATTTAAACCATTAAGATTCTGTAAAGAATTAAGATATTAAGTTGAGCTTCGCCGTACGCATCGTGTTGATTAAAAATCTATTGATTTTTCTTAATAAAACTTAACTTTCTAAATCTCCTAATGGCTACAATATTTAATTGTATTTAAAATTTGTTTTAATAACTGGATCTAAGCCAGTTTATTGTACTTCTTCATCAAATTCTCATAAGTTCCCTGTGGCAAAATCCATTTCAACGGTATACCGATTTTCTGTCCGAATTTACCGAAATAATAATGAGCTTTCCATTTATTTTTAGTTAAAAGCTGATCCACGTATTCTGCAACTTCCAACGGTTCTGTTCCGTCGCCAACATGAGAATTCATTAAAGCATATACCTTATCGAAAACACTTTTGTAAGGTGCGGAAACTTTGGTTTTTACTCTGTTTTCCGCAATATTGGTTTTAATATCTCCTAAATGTAATGAGCAAACCTCAATATTCCAGGGATAAACTTCGTATCTCATTGCTTCGGTAACTTTGTCTAAAGCTGATTTTGAAGCTGAATAAAATCCACGGAATGGTAATCCCATCTCACTTCCGATACTTGATACATTGATGATTTTCCCAAATCTATTTTCTCTCATTTTAGGCATTACAGCGCTCATCATCTGAACGGCTCCTACTAAATTAAGGTTGAATAATCGTAAAATATCTTCTTTTGTAGAATCTTCCACAGAACCTACCATTCCCATTCCCGCATTGTTGATGAGAACATCTATTCTGGTTTCTGTTTTTAAAACTTCCGCAATGGCATTTTGAACCGCCGCGTTATCTGTAATATCTGTTGGGATCGATTTAAAATATGGACTTTCGGTCAATTTTCGGCTTAGGCCATAGACGTGGTGACCTTTCTTTCCGAAATACTCTGCCAATACGAAACCAATTCCTGAGGAAGTTCCGGTGATGATGATTGTTTTATTTTGTGACATTAATATTGTAAATGTTTATCTGAATTAGGAATTTTAATTGAATTTTCTCCAGGTTTAAAATTATTCATTTTTATAAGTTTTTTAAGCTTATAATTAAATTCTTTATGAAAATCTTCAGCCGGAGCAGTTTTGTCTTCTGGAAAACAAGGATAATATTTTTGATCTATAATTGCTTTTCCAGTCGAAAAATTAATTTCATCATACATATTGAATTCGCAGGTGTCATCAACGTTTTGAAGTGAGCCAATCAGATAAAAATCACCGTCCTGAAATCTATAGGTATGTTTATAGGTGACAGTATGTCTTGAGTTTGTACTGAATGACTGTGTAATATTCAGTGCTCCTCTTTTTAAAGTTATTTCAGGCAAAGGATTGGATTCTGGTGAAAATCCAATTTCTTTAGGTAAAATGATAGAAGAATTTTCCTTCCAAATTTTTAATTTCCCATTGATATTTTTGAGAATGTATAATTTTCTTTCAAAACCTTCAGAATTTGTTTTTATGTTGGTATTGAAAACAATAACGGTTTCGTCTTTTCCGTCTTTATCTAAGTCACCTCTTGCCTCCAGAATTTTTTCATAGCCTTTTGTGAGAACAAAATCTTTTAATTCCTGAGCTTGGAAAATTGTAAAAAGAAAAATTGCGAAAAAAGAAAACAAATTTTTCATTTAATTTGCATTTAGAATTGTTCCCAAATCCTCCCAAAACATAGGATACGATTTTTCCACTACATTTTCATCTTCGATATTCAATTCTTTAATCAGACAAAACGGTGCAAAACTCATTGCCATTCTGTGATCTTGGTACGTTTTGATGGAAATATTTTCTTCTGTTTCTTTACATGCTAAAGATTTTATCGTAGAATCTGCGATTTCCGTTTCTGTTCCCAGTTTCGCTAATTCATTGTGTAAAGCTAAAAGTCGATCAGTTTCTTTTACTTTTAAAGTTCCCAAACCTGAAATTTCAAAAGGGATTTTCAGGGCTGCAGCCGTTACGCAAACCGTTTGAGCAATGTCCGGACAATTATTCATATCCAAAATAATTTTTTCCGGAAATTCAAAATCTTCAATAGGCCGAAGCGTCAGTTGATGTTCATTTTCTGTGAAGATCGTTTTGACTCCAAAGAACTGTTCATAAATATCAGCAATTGCAGAATCTCCCTGAGTAGATTTCTGATAAAAGCTTTTAAGATGAATCGTTTCTCTTCCAATCGCAGCAAAAGAATAGAAATAAGATGCAGAACTCCAGTCGCTTTCTACTTCGTAATTGATGGCTGCTGAATGAATGTCATTAAATGGTTCAACATGGATCGTATTTTCTTCAAAAGTATTCTTAATTCCGAATTTTGTCAGAATATCCAACGTCATTTCAATATAAGACCTTGAAGTAACTTCACCAATTAAATTAATTTCTAAACCATTTTCCAGCTTCCCGGCAATTAAAAGGAGAGACGTAATAAACTGGCTCGAAATATTTGCGGGAACATCTACTTTTTTCTCAGTAATTTTTCTTCCGGTAATTTTCAGAGGCGGAAAACCTTCATTTTCTAAATATTCAATTTCTACTCCCAAATTTTGTAAAGCCGTTACCAAATTTTTGATTGGTCTTTCCTTCATTCTTCCGGAACCGGTAAGAATTGTAGTTTTTCCTTCCTGTCCTTCTTCTCCGCTCTGGATAGAGAAATAAGATGTCAAAAAACGCATCGCAGTTCCTGCATGATGAATATCGACAGTTTCTAAGTTTTGGCTTAATGCTTTTTTGAGTAATTGAGTATCCTGAGAATTAGACAAATTCCCGATTTTTATATTGGAGAATAAACTTTCCAAAATCAACAAACGATTCGAAATACTTTTCGAACCGCTGATCTGTATGGTTTTATTTCCTATTAATTTTTGTTTTTCAAGCTTCTTCATTGTTTCCTCTTATTTAAAAAATTAGTTAAAAGTATACAACTAATAACTTATCATTAATTACTATCTAAGTTTTTCATTATTCTGATGGCGGTCTTTGTCACGATCAGTTTTTACTTTCATTTTTTTGTCAAAAGCTTCCTGCAGGTTCACTCCGGTTAGGTTGGCCAGGCATAAAGTTACAAATAAAACATCTGCCAATTCTTCACCAAGATCTTTCGTCTTATCACTCTCTTTTTCGCTTTGCTCGCCGTATCTTCTGGCAATGATTCTTGCGACTTCACCCACTTCTTCCGTTAGCATTGCCATATTCGTCAGTTCATTAAAATAACGAACGCCAATGGTTTTTATCCATTCATCAACTTGCTGTTGAAGGTTTGTAATTTCCATTAAGATTGCTTATTAATCTGTTGTTCCAACAGGGTGATTTTGTCATTGAGTTTTGTTATCTCTTCCTTTTTTTCCAGAACAGAATTATTGGAATTCCCCAATGCTTCCGTGAAATTGGCTATCTTTTGAAAAAGTCCTCGGACAAACAGATAAGCTGCAATAAGAATAACAAGAATAAGAACATTAAAAATATGAAAATCCATTTCTACGATGATTAATTATTGATACGCTCCTAAAGTAGGGTTTGTAGTTCTTGTAACACCTGCAATATCTGTTGGAACTGTTGCAGCAATAGAAACTGCACCTTTATTTCTTGCCGGTGAGTCGGTTTTTACCCGAAGATTCATTTGTGCAATAAAGTAGTTTACAAATTTCGGATCTTCATTTTTATAGCTTTGAATGACATTCATAGGATTATTATCAAACGTAAATCCTGCTCCGGAAGCTCCTGCATATTTTATGGATGAATTCTGAATAAGATACTGAAACTGCTGTCCCGGAGTTTGTTCAAAGTTTACAGAATTATCTCTGTCTGAATAAACAATACTGTTGAGGATACTTAGATTCTGCAGAGCACCCTGTTCGGTTTGTCCGTTATCATTTTTCCACTCGTTGGTGGCAAAAATCCCCATTCTGTTTCTGGATCCCATTGTTCCGGAATAATTGGCAATGGTGGAGTGGGTGTAAGAATGATTTCCACCTCTGAAAATTCCGATAGCAGATTCTCCGCAGTTATTCATGACCAGATTACTTGCGGTTACTGTAGAAGCCACTGCATAAATTCCATAATCCTGAAATGTGTGAATAAATGAGTTTTTGATTGTGGCGGTGCTTTGTTTCATATCCAAACCTTTTGTGCCTCCAAAAAGTCTGGCGTGGTTCATATTCAAAAGAGAACCTGCTTCCATTCTTATTGAATTCCAGTTTTTAGGTATGGTATCGTAATAAGAATCGTTTCTGTCTCCCCGGATGATTACCTGGTTGCTTTGGGTTCCGTTGATATTTAAAGTTGCTCCTGCAGCCACTTTCATCCCACTGTTTTTATGAAAATAAACTTTCGTTCCCTGCTGAATGTTTAAAACGACACTTTGATCTACAGTAAGATTGCCATAGATGATCTTCGCTTTATTGTTCGTCCATGTTGTATTACTGGTTAAAACATTAGGATTTGAAGGAGTCTGAATGAAAAATTCTGCGTCCTGTACTACAGAGAATAAAGTCACGTGTTGTTCACCTGCAGGATTTGAGAATAATACGCGGTCTTCTGCGATTGCTTCCGGACCTGTTGCCTGTGGTGCAATTTCAACATAAATAAAAAGACTGTCTTTTTTTCTTAAAGGAACGTTATTGAAATCGTAGCCTGCTTTTCCATCGACATTAATTTTATACAAAGAAGCAGCTCCTTTTTCGAGTCTTATTCTCGGGATCATAATATCTTTATCTTCGTTATTGTAGACTTTTACAGCGTAGGTTTCAGATCTCACCTGATGATAGACAGTGTCACAGAATACGGTGTCTTTAGAAAAGCTCAGTTCCTGAGATGGTGCATCAAAAGAAATCTCATCCTTATTACAAGAAACTGCAAAAACCAGCATCCAGAAAGAGCAAAAAAGGAGTAATTTGAATTTCATCGAAATTTATATTTATATAGATTCCAAATTTAACGAAAATACTTTGATTTTCTTATGTTGCGGTTATTGTTTTCTGACATGCGCAGTCTTTGCGTTTATTATTATTGAATTTAAAGAAAGGAGAACCGTGCGATTTGCTTATCTTTGAAAAATTATTGCCTAAGTATTTGTATATTATAAAAAATATTGTATTTTTGCAACCTAAAATTTAGCAGAGAAATACCATTACTATTTCGAAAGCAAAACTTTAATTTTTTTTAAAAATTGTATTATGAAAAAAGGAATTCACCCAGAAAATTATAGACTTGTTGTTTTCAAAGATATGAGTAACGACGAGGTATTTGTAGGAAAATCTACTGCTGAAACAAAAGACACTATCGAGCACGAAGGTGTAGAGTATCCGTTAATCAAAATGGAAATCTCTTCTAGCTCTCACCCTTTTTACACAGGTAAGACTAAATTAGTTGATACTGCAGGTAGAGTAGACAAGTTCATGAATAAATACAAAAAATTCGCTAAGTAATTTTTTGTTTTAAAAATATTAAAAGTCTTCCAAATATTTGGGAGACTTTTTTATTTGTATTTTTGCGAGAAGAATCAACTTAGAATTATAAACATACAACATCATGCAGCTAGTATTTTCAGATGCACAATATTGGGAAGATTTTCTTCCGCTTACTTTTACCCGTCCTGTTGCAGAAATGCGATGCGGAATTCTTACATTTTCTGAAAGATGGCAGAAAATTTTAGAGCATACCGAAGTTTCTTATTTTACGGAAAATTATCTTCAGGGAAAATTCAAAAATCCTGATGATGTTGAAAGCCTTTTTTTAGTAACCAATTTTTTACCGACCGATCAGGTAATTCAGCAGATTCAAGATTTGAATTTAGGTGAAGCTCTGGTTTATGAAGATGAATTGATTGCTGCAAGAATCAATATGAAAGGTTTTTCTCTTAATCAGATTGAGAAAATGACTGACATTAAAGAAGAATTGATTTTCTTTAAAAAGCCAAGCGATCTTTTTACGTATAATGATAAGGCGATCGATTTTGATTTTGAATTATTGACAAAAGGAAGAATTTCCCAGGAATTGTCTTCTACCAATGGTTTTTTAGGCGACAAAAAAGATTTGTTCATCGAGGAAGGTGCACAGATAGAATTTTCAACCATCAATACCAAAACAGGAAAAATCTACATCGGAAAAAATGCTGAAGTAATGGAAGGTTGTAATCTGCGGGGGCCTGTTGCTTTGTGTGAGGAATCCAAATTTAATTTAGGGGCAAAAATCTACGGTGCGACAACGGTGGGACCGCATTCTAAAGTTGGCGGAGAAGTGAATAACATCATTATTTTTGGATATTCCAATAAAGGTCATGACGGTTTCGTAGGAAATTCTGTAATCGGAGAATGGTGTAATCTGGGTGCGGATACCAATTCTTCTAATCTGAAAAATAATTATGCCAACGTAAAGCTGTGGAATTACAGAACGAAACATTTTGAAGATACAGGTTTGCAGTTTGCGGGTTTAATCATGGGAGACCATTCTAAAACAGCCATTAATACCCAGCTGAATACCGGAACCGTAATTGGTGTGGCTTCCAATGTTTTCCGGGAAGGTTTCCCTCCCAATCTGATAGAAAACTTTTCTTGGGGCGGATTTAAAGATGATGAAAAATTTAAACTAGATAAAGCCTATGAAGTTGCCGAAAAAGTAATGGCAAGAAGAAAACTGCCACTAACAGATGAAGATAAAGCGATTTTAAAACATATATTTACTGAATATTAAAAGTAATTTTAATTTAAAAATATAAATCTTGAGAAGTTTGAATTTTATCAATTTCTATAGATTTTCACAAAAAAACAGGATAGAAAAATTTTCTACCCTGTTTTTTTTAATATTGTACTTCAAATTATGAATACATTTTTTCTCTTAGTTCTTTAATCTTTTTATCAGCAAGATATTCGTCGTAAGTAGTTTCTCTGTCGATAATTCCTTTCGGAGTAAGCTCAACGATTCTGTTACAAACCGTTTGCAGCATTTCGTGGTCATGAGAAGATAACAACAGATTTCCTTTGAAGTTAGACAATGAGTTGTTCAGTGTCGTGATGCTTTCAAGGTCTAAGTGGTTAGTAGGCTCGTCTAAAAGCAATACATTGGCTTTCTGCAGCATCATTCTGCTGAACATACATCTCATTTTTTCACCTCCGGAAAGTACTTTACAAGATTTCAGAGCTTCATCTCCTGAGAACAGCATTCTTCCTAAAAATCCTCTCATGAATTCTTCGTGACGCTCTTCATCATTTTTGGTAAACTGTCTCAACCAGTCTACTAAATTAATATCTTCCTGAAAGAAAGTAGTGTTGTCTAAAGGCATATGAGACTGGTTTGTCGTAACTCCCCATGCTACAGCCCCTTTATCTGCCTGTACATTTCCTGCCAAAATCTCAAAAAATTCTGTAATGGCTAAAGAGTTTTTAGAAATTACCGCAACTTTATCACCTTTTTTAAGGTTCAGATCGATATTTGAAAACAATAATTCTCCGTCTTTTGTTTTCTCAAGACCTTTCACATCCAAAATCTGATCTCCCACTTCTCTTTCCATTTCGAAAATAATGGCAGGATATCTTCTTGAAGAAGGCTTAATATCGTCTATGTTCAGTTTGTCGATCATTTTCTTTCTCGCCGTTGCCTGTTTAGCTTTTGCAACGTTTGAGCTGAATCTTGCGATGAAATCCTGAAGTTCTTTCTTCTTTTCTTCAGCCTTTTTATTGGCCTGAGCTCTTTGTCTTGTAGCCAATTGTGAAGCTTGGTACCAGAAAGAGTAGTTACCTGTATAGAGGTTTAATTTAGCGTAATCTAAATCTCCGATATGCGTACAAACCGTATCTAAGAAGTGACGGTCGTGAGATACTACAATGACAGTATTTTCATAATCTGCCAGGAAATCTTCCAGCCATGCGATGGTGTCAATGTCAAGGTCATTGGTAGGCTCATCCAGAATCAATACATCAGGATTTCCGAAAAGCGCCTGAGCCAAAAGAACTTTTACTTTGTCCTTATTCTCAAGTTCACTCATCATTTGCCAGTGCATATCATCTTTGATACCTACATTCGATAGCATGGTCTGTGCATCAGATTCTGAATTCCAGCCACCCATTTCGTCATAAACCACGCCCAGTTCACCTGCTTTTATCCCGTCTTCATCAGAGAAATCTTCTTTAGCATATAAAGCGTCCATCTCTTCTTTTATCTCGAATAATTTTTTGTTACCTCTTAAAACAGCCTCAAGAACTGTGTATTGATCATATGCAAAGTGATCCTGCTCCAAAACGGACATTCTTTTCCCCGGTTCCAGAGAAACGTGTCCTGTGGTTGGATCCTGCTTTCCTGTTAGTATTTTAAGGAATGTAGACTTTCCTGCGCCATTTGCTCCGATAATACCGTAGCAGTTTCCTTTTGTAAACATGATGTTTACCTCGTCAAAAAGAACTCTTTTCCCAAATTGTAAAGATAAGTTAGATACTGTTAACATATAGTTTGTAAATTTGGCGCAAAATTACGAAAAGAATTCGGGTAAATATAATAATGTAATACTCAAGTTTTTAATGTGTGGTATTTTTGTATATTACAGTAATGAAATTTTAAATATGAAGATCGAAAAAACAGTTAATATATTTAACAAAAGAGCCAGATTTGAATACGAAATCATGGAGGAGTTTGAAGCTGGAATGGTGCTTACCGGAACAGAAATAAAATCGCTGCGTTCTTCCAGAGCATCCATCACGGAAGCCTTCTGTCAGTTCATTGACGGAGAATTATACATCATCAACATGATGATCGATGAGTACAAACTGGGCACTTTCTATAACCACAAAACCAAAAGGGAACGAAAATTGCTGTTGCACAAAAGAGAATTGTTAAAACTTGAAAAAAAACTCAAAGATGCAGGAAATACGATTGTACCTTTAAAGCTTTATATTAATGACAGAGGCAGAGCAAAAGTGCTTGTAGCGTTGGCAAGAGGAAAAAAGCTTTTCGATAAAAGAGAAGCGATAAAAGATAGGGAAAGTAAACGTAACCTCGATAGAATATTAAAGAAAAGTTAAAAATCATCCTGAAAACTTTGTTTATAAAGAAAAATTATATTTATTTTGCATTATCAATTATTTAATCATTTAATTCTATGAAAAATCTAAAATTAGGAATTTCAGCATTGGCGCTTACAGTTGCCTCTACTGTTTTCGCTCAGACTACCAACAACCCGTGGTTAATCGGTGTTGGTGCTCACGCGGAAAACCATAAAGCACAGGCAGGTAATTTCAGCAATACCTTCTCTGCTACAAACTTGACTAAGAATATGTTCAATGTGAACAATTTCTCAATCACTCCACCATTATCGAAACTTACAGTTGCAAGAAACATCGGTAAAGGTTTGGTAATTGACTGGCAGACTACTGTAGGTAACGTTGAGAACCAAAGATTCAACATGGGTAAAGAATTCATGTTAATGACTGGTTTAGGTTTCCAGGCGAAAGCTGCAGGTCTTATCTGGGATGAAGAGTCTTGGTTTGACCCATATTTAAGAGTAGGTGCTAACTACCTTAGACATGATTATTCAGCTCTTACTTTCCCAAGAACAGACTGGAGAGGTGAGACAGTAATGAACGGTGAAAACGGTAACGAAAACGGTAAAGCTAATCACTTTGCAGTTGCTGGAGGTGCTGGTGTTAACTTCTGGTTAACCAAAAACTTCGGTCTTGGTGTACAAGGTGATTACGTTGCAACGCCTGGTGATAAATCAAATGTTGCTAACTTTTGGCAAGCTTCTGCTTCTTTGAACTTTAAATTCGGAAACAGAGATAGAGATAAAGATGGTATTTTAGATAAAGACGATTTGTGTCCTGATACTCCAGGTTTACCAGAATTCCAGGGATGTCCTGATACTGACGGAGACGGAGTTCCAGATAAAGACGATCAGTGTCCAGATGTTGCTGGTCCGGTTGAAAACAACGGTTGTCCTTGGCCAGATACAGACGGTGACGGTGTAATCGATAAAGATGATGCTTGTCCTACTGTTGCAGGTCCTGCAGAAAACAATGGTTGTCCTTGGCCAGATACAGACGGTGACGGTATCTTAGATAAAGATGATGCTTGTCCTACTGTTCCAGGTCTTCCAGAATACAACGGATGTCCTAAGCCTAAGACAGTTGTTGCTGATGATTTAGAGCAGAATTTCAAATCAGTATTGTTTGATTTCAACAAAGCTACTATCAGACCTGAATCTGCAAATGCTTTAAATACTGCTGCTGATATTATCAAAAAAGAAGGTGGTAACTATTTATTAGAAGGTAGAACTGACGCTAAAGGTTCTGAAGCTTACAACTTGAAATTATCTAGAGAAAGAGCTGCTGCTGTAGTTGCTGCTTTAGATGCTAGAGGTGTAGATACTAACGCTCTTAAATCTATCGGTGTAGGTGAAGCTAAAGCAACAGTTTCTGAAAAAGCTTCTGATGCTGAAAGACAAGTAGACAGAAAAGTAGTTGTAAAAGCTATTGAAGATGCTGCTGAGTGGAACGCAATCAAGAAAAGAGATTACGAAGATGCTCCAGTGAAAAAAGCTCCAGCTAAAAAGAAAGCTACTAAAAAAAGAAAATAATTAATTTTTCTAAATAATAAATACCTCCGGATTTTCCGGGGGTATTTTTTTTATTGTTGATTTTGAGTAATTTTGTGAAAATTTAAAATATAAAATGGGAAGAGCATTTGAATATAGAAAAGCTTCTAAAATGGCACGTTGGGATAAAATGGCCAAAACTTTTTCTAAAATAGGTAAAGATATTGCCTTAGCTGTAAAAGCCGGTGGTGCAGATCCTGAAGCCAATCCTGCACTAAGAAGATGCATTCAGAATGCAAAAGGTGCAAACATGCCTAAAGATAACGTGGAAAGAGCGATCAAAAAGGCAAGTGGCGCAGATGCAGAAAATTATGAGGAGATCACTTATGAAGGTTACGGGCAAGGCGGTGTAGCATTTTTTGTAGAATGTACTACCAATAATACCACCAGAACTGTTGCGAATGTAAGAGCTATTTTTAATAAGTTCGACGGAAACTTAGGAAAAAATGGTGAGCTTGCTTTTATTTTTGACAGAAAAGGTATTTTCAGTATTGATGTGGCGCAGGTAAAAATGGATTGGGATGATTTTGAAATGGAAATGATCGATGGTGGTGCAGAAGATATTGATAAGGATGAAGAAGAAATAATGATTACCACTGCATTTGAAGATTTTGGTTCTTTGTCTCACAAATTAGATGAGTTGGGAATTGAAGTGAAAAGCGCAGAACTGCAGAGAATTCCAAACAATATAAAAGATGTGACTGCAGAACAGTTTAAAGCAAATATGAAAATGCTTGATCGTTTTGAGGAAGATGATGATGTACAGAATGTATATCACAACATGGAAATTACCGACGAATTATTAGAATCTCTATAAAAAATAATACAGCATTCATATACTGTTCATTTTCAATTAGTTTCTTTGTATAAAATCGGGCCTGTGATTCCTTTACTTCACTTGTTTGATTTGCTAAATTAAGATACAAATGAAAAGAAATGTGGAACTGGTTGTTATTTCGGATGTACATTTGGGAACTTATGGATGTAAGGCTAAAGAATTATTAAGATATTTAAATTCAATTCAACCTAAAACTTTGGTTTTAAATGGTGATATTATTGATATCTGGCAATTCAAAAAGTCTTACTTCCCTAAACCCCATTTGAAAGTAATCAAAAAAATTATTTCATTCGCTACAAAATCTACTGATGTCTACTACATTACAGGCAATCATGACGAAATGTTCAGGAAGTTTACGGATTTTGAATTAGGAAAACTGAAGGTTGTCAACAAGCTCTGTTTAAATTTAAATAAAAAGAAAACCTGGATTTTCCACGGCGATGTTTTTGATGCTTCGGTTCAGCATTCAAAATGGATTGCCAAATTGGGTGGTAAAGGATATGATCTTTTAATCGTTATTAATAATCTGGTTAATTTTTGTCTGGAGAAGATGGGTAAAGAGAAATATTCATTTTCAAAAAAAATCAAAAATAACGTCAAAAAGGCTGTAAAATATATCGGTGATTTTGAATTGACAGCTTCAGGATTAGCCATTGATAATGGATATGATTATGTGATCTGCGGACACATCCATCAACCTCAGATACGTGAAGTCACCAACAAAAAAGGATCATGCATGTACCTGAATTCCGGAGACTGGATAGAAAATCTCTCAGCTTTGGAATACAACAATAATGATTGGAAAATTTTTTATTACGAAGATCACAAACATACACTCCGTGATGATGAGACGGAAGAAATGGAGGATATGAATAATTCTGATCTATTAAAAATCGTTACCCAATTCTCGTAATATGAAAATACTGTACGCATTTCAGGGAACAGGAAACGGTCACATTGCTAGAGCGCAGGAGATTATTCCCATTTTGAAAAAATATGCTTCTGTTGATACGCTGATCAGCGGTCATCAATCTCAGTTGAAGACCGATTTTCCGGTAGATTTTAAACATCGTGGTGTATCTCTTCTTTACAATAAAACTGGAGGTATTTCTTACAGAAAAATTCTTTTTGAAAATAACTTTTTTAAAGCTTTTAATGAAATTAAACGAATTGAATTAAATCAATATGATTTGATCATCAATGATTATGAACCTTTGACAGCCTGGGCTTGTAAATCAAAAAAAATAAAAATGCTTGAACTCAGTCATCAAGCATCTATGAGTTTTAAAGAAACCCCAAAACCTTTAAGAAAAGATGTGTTTGGCGAACTTGTTTTAAAGCACTACTGCCCAAGTAAAGACAAGATCGGTTTTCATTTTGACAGTTATCATTCTCAGATCAAAAAACCTGTTATCAGAAGAAAAATAAGGAATTTAAACCCTGCAAAAAAAGGATCTTATGTAGTGTATCTTCCAAGCTTTTCAGATGAAAACATCACAAAAGTTTTAAATCAGATTCCTGTAGAATGGAAAGTTTTTTCAAAATATACGAAGATTCATACAAGAGCTAAAAATGTTGAAATTTATCCAATCGATGAAATTCATTTTCTGGAATGCTTTGAAAGTTGTGACGGAATTCTTTGCAACGCAGGTTTTGAAGGACCAGCTGAAGCACTTTTTATGGATAAAAAACTGTTCGTTATCCCCATTCACAATCAATATGAGCAGGAATGTAATGCCTGCGCATTGGACAAAATAGGAATTCCCAATTCTAAAATTCTGGATGTAGAAGAAATTAAAAATTGGGTGAACTCCAATATTCATTTTAAAGTAAATTATCCTGATGATATTGAAGATCTTATCCTGAACGACGTTTTAACGTTCTAAGAAAATATCTTCGACATCATTCATTCTTCTCATTACAGCTCTTGCGTATGAGCAGTGCGGGTAAACATTCCATTTGTTTTCTCTGGCAAATTTAATGGCTTCTTCTACCAGATATTTTCCCATTCCGCGGCCTTCAAATTCTGGGTGAACCAATACAAAAGAAATAATCAGCTTTTGTTCTTCCGGAAAGATGGTATACGTTAATCTTCCGACTTCCTTTATCTCATTAGTAAGCGTAATTACCCCGCCGTTTCCGGATTTTTTATTTTCGAATTTCATAAGTTTGATTTTGTTTTAAAATTTACAAAAATTGAACCGATTTGTAAGCTCGTCATTTTCTTGCCACGAATTCTCAAATGTTAACGAAAAAAATATAAACCATTTATTATTTTGTCCGCTTTTTTTCGTAATGTTAAATTTTAACACAAAGTCCACAAAGATTTTTTACGACTACCTGTTTTAAGGGCTCAAAGGCGTTTCACTTAGCTAAGCACATAAAGTTTTTTAATTACACAAATTACGACTAAGCATACAATTAGTAAATTCGTGCATTTGTGGCAAAAAAATCAAACTAATCTTTCCCAGTATAATAATTATAATCTTTAATAATAACCCCGATAAATTGTCTTTCGGTCATTTTCGTCGGGTCAACTTCCAGCTTCAGAATGCCTTTTATTTTATCGGAAAGTTTAGTGATGATTTGGCGGTCGTCTATTTTTAAGGCTTTCAGGTAATTGTCTTTAATAATTCTCATATCGTTATCACTCAATCCTACCACCTGCGGAAAAGTAGGAACATAATCTGTATGAAGGTTTTCTAAAATCGTATGTGAAATATTGATGTTGTTTTTTAAAGAAATAACGGCTGTTCCGGCTGCAATATCCCCAAAACGCTGATTGTTTTTGGTAATAATCATGGTGATAAAGCCGATAATTAAGACAGAAACATCAATCACCCGAAAAGCCCACCGGATAAGATAATCTCCAAAACCCGCCTGGTAACCGTCGATTTTAACCACCCGGATTTTCATTACTTTTTTTCCTAAAGTCTGTCCTTCCATGATGCTTTCCAGTACTACAGGATAAATAACTGTAGGAAATAGAAGGACGCTGTAAACCGCTCCTACAGACCATTGATCTAGACCATCCAAAACATGTCCCAAATCGAAAACACTGAAAAAAAGATAAAAAACAACAAGACCATACGCAATTTTAACCGCCGTATCGATGATGAAGGCAACAAGTCTTTCACCAATACTTGAAATGTTAAAATTAATATTTACATTTTGTGAGGTATTAATCGCGATTTGAGACATAATTTTTATTATTTTAGCCTTACAATTATGAGAGAAGTTTATTTTATAAAACAAAATAAAGAAAAATGGTTGGGAATCGAAGAGGTTATTCAAGGAAAAATTAAAAAAAATCCTGATGACCTGTCTTCGTTGTATATTAATTTGATTAATGATCTCTCTTTTGCCCAGACTTATTATCCTAAAAGCAATACAACCGTTTATCTTAACCATCTTTCTTCCCAGATTTTCCAAAAGATTTATAAGACAAAAAGAGTCGAAGAAAACAGAATGCTGTATTTTTTCAGGACCGAAGTTCCGCTTTTAGTCTACGAATACAGAAGATATCTGCTGTATGCTTTTGTGTTTTTTATTCTTTTTACTTTAATGGGTGTTCTTTCTGCGGCGTATGATAAAGATTTTGCCAATATTATTTTGGGCGAAAGCTACGTAAATACGACTATAGAAAACATCAAAGCCGGAAATGCAGTCGGTATTTATCAAAGTGGTTCTACATGGGGAAGTACCATCGGAATTACGTTAAATAACATTGGCGTAGGAGCAAAATTATATATTTACGGAATTTTTGGCGGGATTGGTTCTTTATACGTTCTGCTTTCCAATTCTGTGATGTTGGGCTCATTTCAGTATTTTTTCTATGATTACGGCGCCTTGAAAGACAGTGCTAGAGGAATCTGGCTGCACGGGGTTTTCGAGATCTTTGCAATGGTGGTAGAAGCAATGTGTGGCTTGATTCTGGGAACCTCTATACTTTTTCCAAAAACATTTTCCAGATTTGAATCTTTAAAAATAGGATTGAAAGATTCATTTAAAATTTTTTTAAGCACCATTCCCTTTACAATCTGTGCCGGTATTATTGAAGGTTACATTACAAGACACGCATTGAAAATGCCGGAGTTTTTAAATTTAATCATTATCTTCGGATGCTTAGCCATCATAGGATTTTACTATTTTATATACCCTTTTATGGTCAATAAAAAACTAAATAATAACCTTACAAACGGAAAAGATGCAGTTTTATAAAAAAAGAGACTTTGGAACCTTTATCAGCGACAGCTTTGGTTTTTTCAGAACTTACGGTAAAAATTATTTTAAAAATTATATCCTTCTGAATGGGCTCTTGCTTATTCTGATGGTAGTAGTGGTGGTATTTGGATACCGCGAAGTTTTTTCACAAATATTTGGTTCTAATCTCAGCGGGAAAAGTTCTTACATGGAAGATTATTTCCAGAATAATATTGGACTTTTTGTGGCGGTGGGCATTCTCACCTTTTTGCTTTTCATCATTTTGATGATCCTCAATTACCTCTTTCCCGTATTTTATCTGAAGCGACTTTCTGAAGGTCAGCAGAAAATAAAAGCAGATGATATCTTAAAAGATTTTAAAAGCAATCTCGGTAGAATAGGAACTCTTTGTCTTGGGATGGTTTTTATTGTTTCTCCGCTGTCATTGATTTTGATAGGATTTTCTTACGCGCTGGTTTTTATCATCATCGGATTGCCTATTCTTTTGTTCGTTTTTCCGACGCTGATGAATATGATTAATTTTCTGATGTACGATTTTTTTAACAGCAAAAGAGGATTTTTTGAAAGTTTAAGCTACTCTATACGTTCTCAGTTTTCTTACGCAAACGGGAGAGAAAAATCACCTTACTGGAAATATTGGGGAACGAGTCTGATCTTATTTATCATCATGTACGTCATTACCACTATTTTCACGATGATTCCTGTGATTATATTTTTCGCAACGATGATGACAAACGAGCCGGATGGTAATTTTGAACAAGACCCATTTTCAGGCGCCTTTGGAGTCCTATTTTTTGTGACCTACGGATTTTCATTGTTGGTTTCGTTTTTCCTTTCAAATTTAATGTATGTAAATGCGGGTTTCATGTATTACGACAGCAGAGAAGATCTTCATCAGAAGGTAGAATTGGCAGAAATAGATACGATTGGGATTAATGAATAAGTATTTTCTCTTTATATTTTTTCTATTCTCATTTGGGTTTTGCAAAGCTCAGGATGTAGACAGCACTGTTGTTTACGAAGACAGCTATGAAGATTCTTATGAAGATTCTCTCATTACAGGTCATTACAAAAATATGTACCGTGCAGATTCTGTATTGCTGAAAAATCCGGTTTCTGAGAATTCTGTGTATCCGAAAAGTTTCAAAAAAAATATAAAATCAAGATACAAAGGGGAAGAATTTAATTATTCTACCTCAAAACCGAGAGAATCTTTTTGGGATAAACTGATGAGAAAAGTTTTGAAAATCATACAGAGTATCTTTGGTGAAACAAGTTTGGAAAGTTCTGCCCAGATTACAACGCTTATTATTAGGCTCTTTGCGGTTATTCTGGTGGGTTTTCTTCTGTATTTTATTATTAAATTTATCATTGGCAAAAATGGAAATTTCATTTTTGGTAAAAGAAATAAAAAAGTCATCATCAATGATGAAGAACTTCACGAGAACATTCATGAAATTAATTTTCCGGAAAGTATTGCTGCTTACGAGCGAGCTAAAGATTACCGTTCTGCAGTGCGTTACCAGTTCCTGTTTGTTCTCAAAAAACTCAGTGACAAAAAACTTATTCTTTGGAATCCTGAAAAAACAAACAAAGATTATATAGCGGAACTGAAATCTTCTGATCTGTTCAAAAAGGAGTTTTCAGATCTTTCTTATATTTTTGATTATGTATGGTATGGTGAATTCAGTATCGATGAGCATAGCTATACTAAATTTAAAGAGCAATACCAATCTTTCAAACCTTAACTAAATTTTTAAAATGAATAAAACTTTCAAAATATATGCTTTTATTTTCATCATTATCATGGTGATTCTGGCATTGCTTGAAGTTAATAAAAAAGAGGTTACAGACTGGCGGAAGAATTTTGATGTCAACGAAAAATCTCCTTTCGGATTGTTTGTTTTTAATCAGGAAGCAAAACATTTGTTTAAAAATAATCTGAAGAAAATAGATGTTACTGCATACGATTATTACAATGAAAATAAGAAGAAGCCTCACAATATTCTCGTCGTAGAAAGCGAAATCGATACAGAATCCTGGAATAAAATCCTGAATGAAGTATCAAAAGGTTCTGATGCCATGCTGATTATCGCAAAAATGCCAAAAGAAATTTCAGACAGCATAGGTTTTTATGATTCTGAAATCTCGTTTGAGGATAAAAATGTGTTGAAGCTGACCGACAAGAAGTATAAAAACGATTTTATAAGATTAGACAAATTTCCTTCCGGGCGCGGTTTTTCTTATATAAAACCCGGCGTGGAGGTTTTAGGCAAAACCGTGGAAGAAGATAACGCTGATCAGGCAAATTTCATCAAAGCAAAGTTGGGAAAAGGAAATATTTACGTACACTGTGAACCGCTTTTTTTAACGAATTATTATCTTCTTAAATCCGGAAATACCAAATATACACAAGACGTTTTTTCATATTTAAAAGACAGGGAAACGCTTTGGTTTGTGGAAGCCAATACAAAAGAATCTCAGTTTTTTATGCGTTTTATTCTTGGAAATCCGGCGCTGAAATACGCATGGTGGCTTCTGCTGGGCGGTTTGGTTCTGTTTATCTTTTTTAATGCAAAAAGAAAGCAGCGCATCGTTCCGATCATAGAACCTTTGAAAAATACTTCTCTGGATTTTGTTAAAAGTATAGGGAACTTGTATTTGCAGGAAGGCGATTTTCATGATATGATGGCAAAAAAAGCTCAGTATTTTCTGAATAAAGTAAGGCTGGATCTTTTAATTGATACCCAAAGTTTGGATGAAGAATTTTCGAAAAAACTTCAGCTGAAAACCGGAAAAAACATAGAAATAATTAACGAATCTGTAAGTTTAATTAAAAAAGCTCAGGATCCTTATGCAAGTGTAATGAAGGAAGATCTTGTTAGAATGAATAAACTTTTGGATGATATTTTAAAATAGAGCTTAGTTAAATTCGCTCCTACGGAGCTTAAAATTTAAAAATTATGGAAAACTTCGAAAACCAAAATACAGAACCTCAGATGTCAATCAATCTTGATAAAAACGAAAATAGTTTTGAGTCGCGAATTGATATGATTGAACTTCGTGACAGTTTAGAAAAAGTAAAATCTGAAATCGCAAAAGTGATTGTCGGCCAGCACGATATGATCGATCATCTTTTGGCGGCGTTATTATCAAACGGTCATGTTTTGATAGAAGGTGTTCCGGGAGTTGCCAAGACCATTACCGCAAAACTTTTAGCAAAAACGATAGCTGTAGATTTCAGCAGAATTCAGTTTACCCCAGATTTGATGCCTTCGGATATTTTGGGAACCTCAATTTTCAGCATGAAAAATGCTGAATTCGAATTTAAAAAAGGTCCTATCTTTTCCAATTTTATTCTGATTGATGAGATCAACCGTTCTCCTGCCAAAACGCAGTCTGCACTATTTGAAGTGATGGAAGAAAGACAGATCACGATGGACGGAACGCAATACGAGATGGAAGCTCCTTTTTTAGTGGTGGCAACCCAAAACCCTATTGAGCATGAAGGAACTTACAGACTTCCGGAAGCGCAGCTCGACCGTTTTTTATTCAAAATAAATGTCGGATATCCCAACCTTGAGCAGGAAATTGCCATCATCAAAAATCAGCATGAAAACAGACAGGAAGACAAAACGGATGTGGTGAAACCCGTGATAAGCGCTCAGCAGCTTAGTCATTACCAGAACTTGGTTAAAGAGATTATTGTAGAATCTCAACTGATGGAATACATTGCGAAAATCATCATCAATACAAGAGAAAATCAGTTTTTGTATTTGGGAGCTTCACCCAGAGCGAGCTTGGCTTTATTGACGGCATCAAAAGCTTTTGCAGCACTGCGAGGAAGAGATTTTGTAACCCCGGAAGATATAAAAGAAGCAAGCTATGCTGTCTTGCGTCACAGGGTCATCGTATCGCCGGAAAGGGAAATGGAAGGACTTACTGCAGACGAAATCATCAGACAAATTTTGGAGGGAATAGAGATTCCGAGATAGAAATTGGTTGTTAGTTGGAAGTTGTCAGTTGACGGTTTTTCAGCTTACGCCTTTTAATTATAGTATATAACCAATGAAGAATTTATACATCAATAACCGATTTTTCTTCACGCTCATTGGAGTGGGAATTCTCTATGTTTTTGCATTTTTCTTTTCCTTTTTAATGATCATTGGTCACATAGTTTTATTGTTGGTGTTTTTGGCAGCAATGGTTGATTATCTTCTTTTGTTCAGAGAAAAGGATGGGATTTTAGCTCAAAGAATTTTGCCTGAAAAACTGTCAAATGGTGATGAAAATCCTGTAAAAGTGGATATTAAAAATAAATATAGTTTTAAAATTTATACGAAGGTTATTGATGAAATCCCGTTTCAGTTTCAAAAAAGAGATTTTTTAATAGAAAAAGAAATAGAGGCAGGTAAAAATACGCTGTTTCAATACATTCTTGAGCCGAAAGAAAGAGGAGAATATAGTTTTGGTGCATTAAATGTTTTTGCGTCGTCACCTTTAGGTTTTGTTTCAAGAAGGTTTACCTTTCAGAAAGATGCAATGCTTCCTGCCTATCCTTCATTCATCCATTTACGGAAATATGAATTGATGGCTTTGCAAAATGAGTTTTTTTTGGGCGGCATCAAAAGAATCCGAAAGCTTGGGCACACCATGGAATTTGAGCAGATTAAAGAATACGTTCCCGGTGATGATATACGGACGATCAATTGGAAAGCGACCTCAAAGATGAACCGATTGATGGTAAATCAGTTTCAGGATGAGAAATCCCAACGTATCTTTATGCTGATTGACAAAGGAAGAACGATGAAAATGCCTTTCAAAGGATTAAGCCTTTTGGATTATTCAATTAATGCAAGTATGGCATTATCACATATCATTCTCAAAAAAGGAGACCGCGCCGGAATGATGACCTTCTCAAAAAGGACTGAAAATAAAGTTGCTGCAGACAATAAATCTGGTCAGTTGAGAAAAATTTCAGAATCATTATACAATATTAAAACAGATTTTTTTGAAAGTGATTTCAACAGATTGTATCAGGATGTGAAATATTCTGTAAACCAGAGAAGTCTCTTGTTGCTTTTTACTAATTTTGAAACTTTAGACGCGCTTAACCGGCAGATGAAATACCTTCGCGGAATTGCCAAAAATCATTTGTTGGTGGTTGTTTTTTTCAAAAATTCTGAGCTACAGACTGTACTTCACAAGAATCCTGAAAGTATACAGGAAATTTATGATGAAGTAATTGCCGAAAAATTTGAATTTGAAAAAAAATTAATTATTCAGGAATTAAGAAAATATGGGATTTATTCTGTGTACACTCTTCCGGAAAACCTGAACGTTGAAGTCATTAATAAATATCTGGAAATAAAAGCCAGAGGAATATTATAAAGAAATGAAAAAATTATTTATCATTGCAGTGGTATCATTCACAATTTTAAGTTGTGAAGATAAAAGAGAAAGAGTGCAGAGAGATGGCGAACCTGATGTTGTTCTCGTTAAAACTGAAGATAATGAAATGAATATAGCCATCGAAAGTGCAAAGAAAACTTTTAAAACTGATTTTCATACAGCGCTTTTAAGTAAAAATCCTGATTATTCAAATTTTGTGATTAAACAGAGATTTGATGTTGCTAATGGTGGAGGTGAACATATTTGGATTGGTGATATTGTTTTCGACAATGGAGAATATCATGGTATCATACAGAATAATCCAATGGAACCAATCAATGTTAAACTGGGTGATAAAGTTGTTGTAAATATTGATAATCTTTCAGATTGGATGTACTATGATAAAAATATTGTCAAAGGAGCGTTCACTGTAAAAGTTCTGAGAAAAAATATGACCGATGAAGAAAAGAAACAAATGGATTCTGAAGGTCTTATTTATGAATAAATTTAAATATAATTAAATGAAAATAACACTCAACAGACTCAACGACGATTTTTTATTTGAATGTACCAACGCACAGGGAAATTCAATTTTATTAGATAATACTTCTCAACCAGGAGCAAAAGGCGTTTCGCCAATGGAAAGCGTGTTGATGGCAGTTGCTGGTTGCAGCGGAATTGATGTGGTTTCTATTCTTAAAAAACAAAGACAGGAAATTACAGATTTTAAAGCGGAAGTAGAAGGTGAAAGAATTCCTATAGATGATGCAAAACCTTTTAAATCAATTACCGTAAAATTCTTGTTGGAAGGTAAAATTGATCCTAAAAAAGCTTTTAAAGCATCGGAATTATCTTTCGAAAAATATTGTTCCGTATCAAAAACTTTAGAACCGAATGTAGACATTCATTATGAGGTTTATGTCAACGGAGAAAAAGTTGAACAATAGAGCAATAGAGTGGGAGAGTTTGAGTGATTTTCAACAATTCTCAAACGTTCCCACACTCAAACTCTTCAACCCAATTACCCAAGCCTCGGTTTCATTAGTTTGGCTACGGTTGCCGTCCATCCTGTTTGATGAGAAGCGCCTACGCCGCGGCCATTATCACCGTGGAAATATTCAAAAAAGGTGATATAATCTTTGAAGTTGGGATCATAATTAAATTTATAATTTCCTCCGTTGAAAGCTCTCTGTCCGCTTTCATCCTTCAGGAAAATAGAACAGAGTCTGTTGCTGATATTTTGTGCAACTTCATCCAGATTTTTCTGTTCGCCACTTCCTGTCGGGAATTCCACTTTCAGGCTGTTTCCATAATAAAAATGAAAACGCTGAAGACTTTCTACAATCAGAAAGTTGATCGGAAACCAGATAGGTCCTCTCCAGTTGCTGTTTCCGCCAAACATTCGGCTGTCGCTTTCGGCTGGAGTATAGTAAACGACATTTTTGTTTCCGTGAACCGTAAATACAAACGGATTTTCTTCATATACCTTAGACATAGCACGGATCCCGTAAGAACTCAGAAATTCCTTTTCGTCAAGCATTCTCGTCAGAACTTTTTTCAGTCTTGTGCGTCGGAGAATACTCATCAGGTGCTTTCTTCCGCTTCCTTCCTCATCCCAATGGGAAACAAGATTGGCAAGTTCCGGTTTGTTTTTGAGAACCCAATCCATCCTTTTACGGAAATTCGGCATTTTCTCCAAAAGATGATGATCAATAATCTCAACTGCAAATAAGGGGATCAAACCGACAATACTTCTCAGACGCAGCGTTACACTTTCACCATTGCCAAGCTGGAGAACATCATAAAAGAAACCGTCTTCTTCGTTCCAGAGACCTTCCTTGTCTTCCCCCATATTTTCCATAGCCTCGGCAATATAAAGATAATGTTCAAAAAATTTGATTGCCATATCTTCATAAACCTGATAATATTGAGCCAGTTCCATTGCAATTCGCATCATATTCAGAGCATACATCGCCATCCAGCTTGTTCCGTCTGCCTGTTCAAGGTGTTCACCGTCTTTCAGCGTCATATTTCTGTCGAAAGCACCAATGTTATCGAGTCCTAAAAATCCTCCACCAAAAATATTTTTTCCGTTTTTATCTTTTCTGTTAACCCACCAAGTGAAATTCAAAAGGAGTTTTTGGAAAACTTTTTCTAAAAATAATAAATCGGGTTTACCGTTGGTTTTTTCATCTATTTTAAAAACTCTGAAACAAGACCAAGCATGAACAGGAGGATTTACGTCACTCAAATTCCATTCGTAAGCAGGCATTTGTCCGTTCGGATGCATATACCATTCTTTCGTCAGAAGTAGTAACTGATTTTTAGCAAAATCTCCGTCAATGATTGCGTAAGGAACGCAATGGAAAGCCAGATCCCACGTTGCATACCACGGATATTCCCATTTATCGGGCATAGAGATAATATCTTTATTGTGAAGATGTTCCCATTCTGTATTCCTTACGAAATTGTCAAAATCTCTTGGTGCTTCGTGGTTAGGATCGCCTTTCAGCCATTTCCCGACATTATAATGATAGAATTGTTTATTCCAGAGAAGTCCTGCAAAAGCCTGTCTCTGAACATTTCTTTCATCTTCATTGGGAACATCCTGCTGGATGTCTGCATAAAATTCGTTGGCTTCAGCAATTCTGGCATTGAAGATCGATTCAAAATCGTAAAACGGGTCATCCTGTTCATCTTGAGTCAGTCTGAATTCGAAAACTTCAGAATGTCCTGCTTTTACTTCTGCCTCAATAATAAAAGAAGCTTTTGAGCCTCTTCTTTCAGGATTAATGGTGTTTTTCTGATGAACTACGTAATCGTTTATTCCATCTTTATAGTAGGCGTTTTCTGCTTCCGGACTCCCGTATAGCTTTGGGTTATTCGTTTCATTATCACAAAATGCACGCTCTGCTTTTTTATTTTTAGAATAGAACTTTTTGAGCGCTACGCTGTCGTGATTAATGTTGATGCATCCTTCATGGGAATCTTCCAGTTGGCCTTTATACTCATTATAGCCCCATTTCCAGTTGTTTCTGTACCAAGATGTAGGCATCACCACAATGGGTGCATCTTTTTTGCTTCGGTTACAGACAGTAACTTTTACCAGTATATCATGAATATCACCTTTACAGTATTCAATAAAAATGTCAAAATATTCATCTTTATCAAAGATTCCGGTATCTATAATTTCGTATTCAGGTTCTTTTTTGCTGCGTCTTCCGTTTTCTGCGAGAAGATCTCCGTAAGGAAATTTGTTGATGGGATATTTGTATACCATCTTCATATAACTGTGAGTGGGCGTATTATCCAGATAATAAAAAATTTCTTTAATATCTTCTCCGTGGTTTCCCTGAGGATTGCTCAGTCCGAAAAACCGTTCTTTTATTTTTTCATCATTTTTATTCCAGAATGAAAGCGCAAAACACAGAAGCTGTTTTGTATCAGAGATTCCTGCTATACCTTCTTCTCCCCATCTGTAGGCGTAGCTTTCTGCATTGTTATGATTTGCAAAATGCCATGCATTTCCATTTGGGCTATAGTCTTCACGTACATTTCCCCACTGTCTGTTACTTACATAGGGTCCCCAGTTTAGCCAGCTTTTATCTTTTAGTCTCTGTTTTTCAACACTCATAATACATCGTTTTCTATGCTAAGGTAGATTTTTTCATAAAAAAAAGCAATTTTTTTCGTTTGAAGAATTATTAATATTCTTCCCAAATACTTTTAATAAAGGATTTTTTGGGATAAATTAAATTTTTTAAATTTTTAAACTAAAATGTATTATCTTTGCACCATTCGATCATTCACATATTGAAAATGTTATCAAGAAAGGTTGAGGGATTAGACCCTGCGAAACCTTAGCAACCCTTTGCGCAAGCAATGAAGGTGCTACGTTCTACCAATTTATTTGGACAGATAACTTACTGAAGTTCTTTTCAGCCATTTCTTATGGCATTTTCAAATTGTATTATCAAAAGTATAATAGAATTGAAAACAGAACTAAACGTTATTAATTTTTCGTATCAAACCCATTCCGGTAAGGAATACCATATCCCGTTGAGCTACCAGCTTTTCGGGAAAGAGCTGTTTTCGGCTCCGATCATTTTAGTAAATCATGCTTTAACCGGAAACTCTAATGTTTCGGGGGAAAAAGGCTGGTGGAAACAATTGATAGGAGAAAATCAGGTAATAGATACCAATAAATATACTGTTCTGTGCTTTAATATTCCCGGAAACGGGTATGATGATTTTTTAATTGATGATTATGAAGATTTCAAAGTCTCAGATATTGCCAATATCTTTTTAAAAGGTCTGGAAATTTTAAAAATTAAAAGTGTATACGCCATTATTGGAGGTTCTCTGGGCGGAGCAATCGCATGGGAGATGTTGGCAAAACATTCCGCGCTTTCGGAAATTTTTATTCCTGTTGCCTGTGATTTTAAAACGCATGATTGGCTTTATGCGCAATGTCTTGTTCAGAAATTTTTGTTAAACGGAAATGATGAGCCATTACAAAAAGCAAGAATCCATGCTATGTTGTGCTACAGAACGCCGCAATCTTTAAACGACAGGTTTCAAAATAAATACATTCAGGAAAAGCAGAAGTTAGAATCAGAAGACTGGCTGGTTTACCACGGAAATGCTTTAGCCGAAAGGTTTAGTTTAAAAGCATACAAGCTGATGAATCATTTGCTGATGACTATCAGTGTTGATGAAAAAGCATTAGAGAAAATGCAGGCACGAATGCACATGATCTCTGTGGATACGGATCTGTTTTTTCCGGCTTCTGAAATCCGAAGGTGTTTTGAAAAGCTTACAGACAAAAAGAAACAGGTTTTCTACCACGAGATCAAATCAGTTCATGGGCACGATGCCTTCTTAATGGAATACGAACAATTAAATAACATCATTAAAAATATTTTACAAAGATGAATAAGATAAATGCTAACGAAATAAAATTTTTGAAAAACAGATCCATCATCAAATTTGAAGGAGAAGATTTCTTAGGAGAAATCGGGATCGACGGACGGATTTTTAAGGCGCTTACTCTGGCGCGAATCAGTGTTGGAGTCATTTCTCAGCAGGCAGTTGAAAACGGATTATCGATTTTGGTACATGAAGCCGATTCCGAAAAAGCAGTAAATTGTCTGATCGAAGAGTTTTCTGAAGAAAGAAAATCTGGAAAGGTTTCCCAGATATACAGTATCAATAATGTTTCTGTAATTGGATTTGTAGCAGAAGATTTAAATAAAATCTTGTCTGAGCTGGCAAGAAACAACGTTTTTCCGTTGCTTTTAAATCAAAATTCCAGCGAAAAACGCATCAATATTATCGTTACTTCTTCTCAGGATGAGAAAACCAAAAATATTATTGAGTCTGAAATTTTTAAGAAACCAAAAACAGTCCATTTAGCAATTATAGGTCACGGAAATGTAGGAAAAACCCTCATAGAACAGGTTTTACAGTCTTCTGAAGAGATCAAAAGAAGAAAAAACATTCATCTGAAAGTGGTGGCGATTGCTAATTCACGAAAAATAGCATTCGACAAAAAAGGATTTGACAGCCAGTGGAAAGATGAGGTCTTAGCGGCAGAAACTCCTTCAGATGTTAAGGAACTAATTAAGTTTTCAAAAGAAAATCAATTGGAAAATCTTATTGTTGTTGACAATACCGCGAGCAAAGATTTTGTTCATCATTATCATACACTGGCAGAAAACGGGTTCGATCTGGTTTCTTCCAATAAAATTTTCAATACACTTCCGATTGAAGAATACCGTAAACTAAGATATACGTTGAACAAAAATAACAGGCGTTATTTGTATGAAACCAATGTTGGTGCAGGCCTGCCTTTAATTGACACCATAAAACTTTTACATCTTTCAGGAGAGAATATCACAAGAATCAAAGGTGTTTTCTCAGGAACGCTGAGCTATGTTTTCAATAATTTTTCTTTGAGAAAAGATAAATTTTCCACCATCATCAATGAGGCGTTGGAAAAAGGTTTTACAGAACCAGATCCGCGCGAAGATTTATCAGGAAATGATGTGGCGAGAAAATTATTGATTTTGGCGAGAGAATTAGATTTAATCAATGAATTTAGCGATATCAATATCCAAAATCTTGTTCCCGAAAATTTGCTGAATATTTCAAAACCGGAATTCTTAACCAGATTAGAGGAGCTGGATGAAGAATATCAAAAGATAAAGGAAAATCAGGAACCCGATCATGTTTTGAGATATGTTGGGGATCTTCACGGAGATTTACAAAAGGATAAGGGTGAGTTAGATGTAAAATTAATTTCCGTTCCTGCAACTTCCGCTTTAGGACAATTGAAAGGTTCAGATTCAATCTTTGAAATTTATACTGAAAGTTATGGTGAAAACCCTATCGTCATCATGGGAGCCGGAGCCGGAGCCATTGTAACCGCGAGAGGTGTTTTCGGAGATATTTTAAGAGTAAGTGAAACAAAATGAAACAATCTTTGAACCCGAAAGGGTTCAATATAAATAGCCGTAGGTGAAACCTATGGAACAAAATAATAACATTAATATAACAATTTAATAATGTAGCAGTTTACCAATATTCATTACGATTGTCATGCTAAGCTTGTTGAGCATCTCATTGTTACATTACTAAACTGATACATTGTTACATTTTAAACGATATGGAAAACGAAAATTTTGAAACATTAGCTATAAGAACCCAGACTGAAAGATCTCAGTTTGATGAGCATTCCACGCCTTTATATTTGACCTCCAGCTTCGTTTTTGAAGATGCGGAAGATATGCGCGCAAGTTTTGCGGAAGAAAAAACAAAGAATCTATACAGCCGGTTTTCAAACCCCAATGTCACCGAATTTACAGATAAAATAGTAAAAATGGAAGGGGCAGAAGCAGGATATGCTTTTGCCACAGGAATGGCCGCTATTTATTCAACGTTTGCAGCGTTGCTGAATGCAGGTGATCATATTTTGAGCTGTCAGTCGGTTTTCGGATCTACGCACACCTTGTTTACAAAATATTTCCCGAAATGGAATATTCAGACTACCTATTTCAAAGCCGAAGATGCCGAAAGTACAGAAAAATATATTCAGCCGAATACCAAAATTTTATATCTGGAAACACCTACCAATCCTGCAATTGAGGTTTTAGATTTAGAATTTTTCGGAAAAATTGCCAGGAAACACAATTTAATTTTTATTGTGGATAACTGTTTTGCGACACCTTATTTGCAACAGCCCATAAAATACGGAGCAGACATCGTGGTGCATTCCGCAACAAAATTGATCGACGGGCAAGGTCGTGTTTTGGGTGGCGTAGCAGTGGGAAGAGAAGATCTCATTCGTGACATTTATCTTTTCGCAAGAAATACAGGACCTGCAATGTCGCCTTTCAACGCTTGGGTTTTATCTAAAAGTCTCGAAACATTAGCAATTCGTGTGGAAAAACATTGTGAAAACGCTTTAAAAGTTGCCGAATTTTTAGAAAATCATCCGAATGTAGAATTGACGAAATACCCCTTTTTAAAATCTCATCCAAATCATGACGTAGCAAAAAAACAGATGAAATTAGGCGGAAATATCGTTGCCTTCGAAATCAAAGGTGGAATTGAAGGCGGAAGAAACTTTTTAGATAAAATTAAAATGTGTTCGCTCTCTGCCAATTTAGGCGATACAAGAACCATTGTAACACATCCGGCTTCTACAACGCATTCCAAATTATCAGATGAAGAAAGAAATGAAGTCGGTATTACCGCAGGTTTGGTTCGCTGTTCAGTAGGTTTGGAAAATGTGGACGATATTATTGCAGATTTGAAACAGGCATTGGATTAAATTAATTTGGGCAGCTTTATCCGCCTTCCGCTCCCGCTTTTTTGCCTCCGCTTCGCTGCGGCAAAAAGAGCTCCGCTCAAGTCGGGCTGCGAAAAGTTCAACGTAATAAAAAACTTGGACAAGGCTAAACAAAACCCGAACGGTTTAACAATGGAAAAAATATAATAAATGAAAAATTCAGAACAGTTATACAAAGCATTATCCGAAAGAATTTTAATTCTCGACGGAGCGATGGGAACCATGCTTCAGCGATACAAATTCGAGGAAGAAGACTATCGTGGAGAAAGATTTAGCAATTATGAATATCCCGTAAAGGGAAATAACGATTTACTTTCATTAACACAGCCTTATGCCATTGAAGAAGTACACAAAAAATATCTGGAAGCAGGAGCAGACATTATAGAAACCAATACATTTTCAGGAACCACCATTGCAATGGCAGATTATCACATGGAAGATCTGGTGTACGAACTCAACTATGAATCTGCAAAAATAGCAAGAAAAGCGTGTGACGAATACACCGCGAAAAATCCTGATAAACCAAGATTTGTTGCTGGTTCTATCGGCCCCACAAACAGAACGGCAAGTTTAAGTCCGGATGTAAACGATCCCGGTTACAGAGCGATTACTTTTGAGGAATTGAGAGCTGCTTACAAACAACAATGCGAAGCCTTATTAGACGGAGGTTCAGATATATTATTAGTGGAAACGATTTTCGATACCCTCAATGCAAAAGCAGCACTTTTTGCAATTGATGAGCTTCAGGACGAAAGAAATATTAAAATCCCGATCATGGTTTCCGGAACCATTACGGATGCTTCTGGAAGAACATTGAGCGGACAAACTGCAGAAGCATTTTTAATATCAGTTTCGCATTTGAATTTGTTAAGTGTTGGTTTCAACTGTGCTTTGGGAGCGAATCAGTTAACGCCTTATCTGGAAACTTTGGCTCATAATTCGGAATTTCATGTTTCGGCATACCCAAATGCAGGTTTGCCAAACGCTTTTGGAAAGTATGACGAGACACCGGAAGATATGGCAAGTCAGATCAAAGAATATGTAGAAAAAGGATTGATCAATATCATCGGAGGCTGCTGCGGAACAACGCCGGAGCACATCAAAGCAATTGCAGATCTGGTAGCACAATATCCTCCTAGAAAGGTGGCGGTTGTCGGTTGATAGTTGTCAGTTTAAATATGAAAAAAATATGGAATATACAAGTTTGGAAGTGTGGAGTGAATCTCGGAAATTGACAAATTTAGTCTACGAAAAAACCAAAAAATATCCCAAAGAAGAGCTTTTTGGATTAACAAATCAAATTAGAAGATGTTCGGTCTCAATACCATCTAATATTGCTGAAGGTTGTGGCAGAAGAACTGCTAACGATACAATACAATTGCTGCATATTGCAAAAGGCTCTTTATTTGAATTAGAAACACAAATTTACATTTCATTAGATCAACATTATATTTCCGAACTTGAATTTAATGAAATTTCAAATCAAATCTTAGTTTGTAAAAAATTAATTAACGGATTTATTAACTATTATAAAAAACTGAACGATGGAAAATAACAGTATAAATCTGACAACAGAAAACCGACAACCGACAACTAAATATCTACGATTATCGGGGCTCGAACCTTTAATTATAACACCGGAAAGTAACTTCATCAACGTTGGTGAAAGAACGAATGTTGCCGGTTCAAAGAAATTTTTAAGATTAATAAAAGAAGAAAAATTCGGGGAAGCACTTGATATTGCCCGTCATCAGGTTGAAGGCGGTGCGCAGATTCTGGATGTCAATTTCGACGACGGATTGATCGACGGAAAAGCTTCGATGATTAAATTTTTGAATCTGATTGCTTCAGAACCGGATATCTCAAGAATTCCGTTGATGATCGATTCTTCAAAATGGGAGATCTTAGAAGCGGGACTGCAGGTTGCTCAGGGTAAATGTGTGGTCAATTCCATCAGCTTAAAAGGTGGTGAGGAAGAATTTATCAAACAGGCAAAAGCGATTAAAAGATACGGTGCAGCAGTTATTGTCATGGCTTTTGATGAAGACGGACAAGCCGATACTTTTGAGCGAAGAATTGAGATCTCAAAACGGTCTTACGATATCTTGGTGAATCGTTTAAATTTCCCTGCTGAAGATATTATTTTTGATTTAAATATTTTTCCTGTCGCTACCGGAATGGATGAGCACAGAAGAAATGCAATCGACTTCATTGAAGCCACAAGATGGGTTCGCCAGAATCTACCTTACGCTTCTGTAAGCGGCGGAGTTTCCAATGTTTCATTTTCATTCAGAGGAAATGACACCGTGAGAGAAGCAATGCATTCTGTTTTCCTGTATCACGCCATTCAGGCAGGAATGAACATGGGAATCGTAAATCCCGCAATGCTGGAGGTCTATGATGAAATTAATAAGGAACTTCTGGAATTGGTGGAAGATGTCATTCTTGATAAAAGAGAAGATGCTACCGAAAGATTGCTGGATTATTCCGAAAAGAATAAGTCTGTAAAAAAAGAAATTGTTGAAGAACTTGAATGGCGAACCCGACTTTTACAGGAAAGGATTACCCATTCTTTGGTGAAAGGAATCGACCGTTTTATCGAAGAAGATGTTGAGGAAGCAAGATTAGAGGCCGAAAAACCGCTTCATGTTATTGAGATCAATCTGATGACGGGAATGGGTGTAGTCGGAGACTTGTTCGGAAGCGGAAAAATGTTCCTTCCGCAAGTTGTGAAGTCTGCAAGGGTAATGAAGAAAGCGGTTGCTTATTTACAGCCATATATTGAAGCAGAAAAAGACGGAACAAGACCAGCCAATGGAAAAATCTTAATGGCCACGGTAAAAGGTGATGTTCATGATATTGGTAAAAATATTGTGAGTGTAGTGCTGGGTTGTAATAATTATGAAATAGTGGATCTTGGAGTGATGGTTCCTGCCGAGAAAATTATTCAGGCAGCGATTGAGCATCAGGTTGATGTTATCGGACTGAGCGGACTGATTACGCCAAGTCTGGATGAAATGGTGTACATCGCATCAGAATTGGAAAGACAAAATTTAAATTTTCCTTTGTTAATCGGTGGTGCAACAACTTCAAAAGCGCATACAGCTGTGAAGATTGATTTAAAGTATAAAAATGCCGTCGTTCATGTGAATGATGCCTCCAGAGCCGTAAATGTTGTAAGTTCTCTATTGGGTGACAGAAATAAAGAGTACGTTTCCGATTTAAAAAGTGATTATTCTGAGTTCCGGGAAAAATTCCTGAACAGACAAATTGATAAAGATTATGTCTCCATTGAAGATGCCAGAAAAGACAAATTTAAAATCGACTGGGAAAATGAGGAAATATTCACCCCAAATCAATTAGGAATTCAGGTTTTTGAAAATCAGGATTTAAACGAGTTGCTGCCTTTTATTGACTGGTCACCTTTTTTCAGAAGCTGGGATCTTCACGGAAAATATCCGAATATTCTGGAAGATGAGGTTGTAGGAACTCAGGCAAGAGAATTATTCAAAGATGCACAGGTTATTTTAAAGAGGATTTTAGACCAAAAACTATTAACGGCAAAAGCAGTGTTCGGAATTTTTAAAGCTAATTCTACGGAAACGGATGATATTTTGATTTTTGATGAAAATAATGAGCAAAAGGTAAAATTTCTGACCCTAAGACAGCAGGCTCAGCGCTCCAAAGGAAAAGATTATCTGGCTCTAAGTGATTTTATTGCACCTCAAAGCTCAGGAAAGACCGATTATATGGGAGCTTTCTGTGTAACAACAGGCTTCGGAACCGATGAATTGGCAGAAGAATACGAAAAAGCCAATGATGATTACAACGCCATTATGGTAAAAGCTTTGGCAGACCGTTTTGCAGAAGCTTATGCAGAATTTCTACATAAGAAAGTAAGAACCGAATATTGGGGATATGCCAATCAGGAAAATTTGAGCAACGAAGAATTGATCGCTGAAAAATACAAGGGAATCCGCCCTGCTCCTGGCTACCCTGCCTGTCCCGATCACTTGGAAAAACACGCAATATGGGATCTTTTAAAAGTAGAAGAGGAGATTGGAGTTTACTTAACGGAGAGTCTGGCGATGTTTCCTACTGCAGCTGTTTCGGGATATTATTTCGGGAGTCCGCATGCAAAATATTTTGGCTTAGGAAAAATTGCAGAAGATCAGTTGAAAGATTACTCAAAAAGAAAAGGAATTTCTTTGCAGGAAGCGAGAAAATGGTTGTCGCCAAACTTAGCAGATTAAAATCTATTTTTGTAAATAAAATAGCATCATGAAAAATATCAAAATATTAGAAAATTCAGAAGAAATAAAATCAATAGATCTACAAAAAAAGTCAATTGATGCTCATCGACCATTTTCTAAAGAGTTGGAAAATAAAATCTTTCAGAAATTAAAATTAGACTGGAATTACAATTCTAATGCTATTGAGGGAAATCAATTGAGCTATGGAGAAACTGTTGCTTTTCTAAACTTCGGATTGACAGCAAAGGGAAAACCCTTTAAAGATCATTTGGATATTAAAGGTCACAATGAGGCGATTGGATTTATGCTTCAATTGATTAAAGAAAATCGTCCGCTTTCTGAAAGCGATATTAAAGATTTACATAAAATAATTTTGGTTGAGCCTTATTTTTCAAAAACGATGTCGCCACAAGGGATTGAATTTGAAAAAGAAATAAAAATTGGGCAATATAAAAATTCTCCAAATCATGTAAAAACGGTTTCAGGCGATATTCACTATTACACCAATCCGGAGGAAGTTCCTTTTGAAATGAACAATCTTTTGGAATGGTACAGAAATGCGGAAGAAGAAAATCTTCATCCCGTTATATTGTCGGCGGTTTTTCATCATAAGTTTACTTCAATTCATCCATTTGATGATGGAAACGGAAGATTGGCAAGAATTTTAAGCAATTTTATTTTATTGAAACATAGTTATCCGGTAATTGTGATAAAAAACAGAGATAAAGTTCAATATTATGCTGCGTTGAATATTGCTGATAATGGGATTTATGAAGATTTAATAAAATTATTTGCAGAAAATATTGGATTCAGTTTAGATATTATGCAAAAAGCTATTAATGGTGAAAATATTAATGAGCCTGATGATTTGGATAAAGAGATAGAGTTATTTGTTAAAGAGTCCCAAATAGAACGCCGGACCTTGACGGATGAAAAAGATAGGAATAAAGTAATTAATCAATATGTAATTAATTTTTTAGAATATCTGTTGCCGAAAGTAAATAAAATCGGAGAGCTTTTTCAAGAATCATATTTAAACTATTCTGATTCAAACTACAATCTTAATAGTTATAAATTATTTTTAGACAAAATCAAAAATGATTTAGGATCAATCCCTGTAGATATTTTTGAAATACAAATACCTTTTAACTTCATTGACCATGTAAAAGAAGAATTTAATATCATTTTTTATTTGGAAATAATTATAAAAAATAAAACGATTAAATATACAATAACGGAAAAATATTACTTGCCGGATTTTATCGCTGGAAATGAAGAACTACATTCAACAACTTTAATGTCAGAAATTTATTCTTATAATTTAAATTTAGAACAAATTTATCAAGAATTTTCAAAAAAAATTGTCGGTTACTTGATAAAAAAAATTAAAAATAATTCTCAAAACTAAACTATAAACTCTTAGTTCTATAAAGAAACTAAAAAATAAATGAAAATCACAGACCATATAAAAAACGCAAACGGAAAGACTTTATTTTCCCTGGAAGTCGTTCCGCCACAAAAAGGAATAGGGATTGAAGATCTTTATAAAAATATTGATCCTCTGATGGAATTTAAGCCACCATTTATCGACGTTACAACTTCCAGAGAAGAATATATTTATATTGATAAAGGAAACGGTTTGATGGAACGCCGAATTACGAGAATGCGTCCCGGAACTTTGGGAATTTGTGCGGCAATTCAGCATAAATATAATGTAGATACGGTCCCTCATTTGCTTTGCGGAGGTTTTACAAAAGAAGAAACAGAATATCTTCTGGTCGATTGTATGTACCTCGGGATCGATAACATCATGGCTTTAAGAGGTGATGCAATGAAAGGACATCAATATTTTGAACCTACTAAGGGCGGTCATGCAAGTGCCATGGATCTGGTGCGTCAGATCAATAATTTAGGTAGAGGCAAATATCTTCATGATGAAGACCAGATCTGCGATGATCATAATAAATTCTGTATCGGAGTTGCCGGTTATCCCGAAAAACATATGGAAGCGCCATCAATGAATTATGATTTAAAATGGCTGAAGCAAAAAGTAGATGCGGGAGCAGATTATATCGTAACACAAATGTTTTTTGATAATAAAAAATTTAAAGAGTTTGTCACAAAAGCTCGTGAAATGGGAATTACTGTTCCTATTATTCCGGGAATAAAGCCGATTGCAACGAAAAAACATCTTAAAATTTTACCTCAGATTTTTAAAATCGACCTGCCGGAAGATTTAATCAGTGAAGTGGAAAAAGCGAAAAATAACGAAGCCGTAAAGCAGATCGGAATCGAATGGGCGATCAACCAATGTAGGGAATTACTGGATTTTGAAGTGCCTGTGCTGCATTTTTACTCAATGGGAAAAAGTGATAATATCAAAAAAATAGCAGGAGAGCTGTTTTAAAAAAAGCCTTGTGAATTTTTCTCACAAGGCTTTTTTTAGTTTTGATTTAAAAAAGTAACTAGTTTTTTCAAATCCTCTTCTCTATCGAACTTTATTTTATTTTGGCTGAAAAAAGTGTTTAATGCTTCTTTCTTTTCAGGTAATTGCTCTATGATTTCTTTTTTATTCTTAGGATTTTTGATGAATCCTTTATCGGTTTTAATGTAATAGATTGGATTTAATATATTAAAATTTGCTGGCTTATCCATTGCGTAAGAATTGGCAGCCGGCACAAAATCATTAAACTTAGCTTTGATTTTTTTGTACAGAGCGATTTTACCGTCGATTACTTCATAATAATATCCTTTTATTTCATTGTCAACATTAAGCTTCACTAAAACTTGATTTATAACAGGAAATTCAATTTTGGTAAAAGGATTATCAGAAACCAGAGCTAAAATTTCTTCACCTCTTTTAAATTCTACCTGATCAGAATAGGCATTATATCGTGCAAGTGCTGTTTCTGTTTTTTCTGTACCAGAAATAATGAAGTTTGTCTGAGAAAATGCTTTTTCAGGATATGGAGTTCCCTGAATTTCATCATACGTTAAACCTCTTTTTGAGCTGGGAGAATCTACTTTGAAAGCGGCACCACCAGCAGACATCAGTCCTCCATTATACGCTATAGAAACGGCTTGGCTTCCGTATTGTCCATATAACGGATAAAACAGTAAAACTATTAAGATACTTGTAATTCTTTTTTTCATATTAAAAATTGTAAACTTTACTGTCAAAATTACAAATATATTTCCATATTTTTAAGAAATAAATGATTACCATCAGATTAAAGGATGTCTCTCAAATTCTTTATCCCGGTCAAACAGATATCGGTAAGTGGCCAGTTTCCTCGTCACTTCGGTCTCAAGATGTTTTGCAAGACCCAGCATTTTGGGGTTAAAATCTCCAATCCACTGCATTTCAAAATCTATAAAATCTGTAGCTGCTCTGAAATGATTGGCTGCTTCTACAATAAGATAGCCTTCTACTCCTTTATTTTGCCATTCCGGCAGGACGCCAAAAATAAGACCCACAAACTTTGTATTGGTTTTGGTGGCTTTATAATATAAAAATTTAAGCTTATCAAAAAATCCGAATTTCCCGTTCAGAAATTTAAACCACTGATTGAGATCCGGAATGTTGATCCACATAGCAATAGGGTTTTCATTTTCATAGGCAAACCAGGCAATGTGCTCGTTCATTACAGGTTTCATGGCGCTGAAAAGTTTTTTCACATCCTGGAGTGACATCTGTTTTCCGCTGCCATGGCTTTCCCAGGATTTATTGTAAATAATATAGAAGTCCTCAGCAAACTTGTTGATTTTGGATTTCGTTACCGGTTTTGCAGAAAAACTTTCATTTTTAGAATGTTTTGCGTGCATGATATTGAAAATTCTTGAAGTAGGCGCATGAGCTTTCCTGCTAAAACAGAGCTGATGATAATAGATTTGAAAACCATAATTTTCGAAAAGATCTTTATAATAGGGAAAATTATAATTCATTCCATACAGAGGTTCCGAAAAACCTTCGATAAGAACGCCCCAGAATTTATCTCTCTCTCCGAAATTGATGGATCCGTCCATTGCTTCCATTCCTCTTTCCTGAAGCCATTTTTTACAATGATCAAAAATAAAATCAGCAGTTTCCTGATCATTGATACAATCGAAAAAACCGATTCCGCCAGTGGGTTGTTTTTCTAAATATGTATGGTTGACGAAAACAGCTACTTTCCCAACGGTTTCTCCGTCTTCATTACTGAAAAGATAGCGTTTGCATTCGCCATGCCCAAAGAATTTGTTTTTATGAATATCAAAAACATGCTCAATATCCTTATCAAGAGGTCTTATATAGGATTTGTCATTTTTGTAAATTCGTGCTGGAAATTCCAAAAACTCTTTTTTTTGATGATTATTAAGTACTTCTTGAGCGATGATCATAATTTTCAGACTAATTAATGAGAATGGTAATTCAAATTTGCGCTAAATTAAAATATAGAATTAATTTTATCCGTATTTTTGTTGCAAAATAATTAAAATGGTTGATTTTACCGATAACGATGATGATATTTTCACAGGAAAAGAGCATACGCCGATTCGTGAAAATGCTTTTGAGAAATCGCCACAGGAAAAAATAGAAAAAATTACCGGTCTTTTTGGGGAAATCATGGAAACGTTGGGTCTCGATATGACAGACGATTCTTTGAAAGATTCTCCAAAACGGGTTGCCAAAATGTATGTCAATGAAATCTTCGGGGGACTTCTTCCGGAAAATAAACCGGGTATCTCTACATTTTCAAACAAATATAAATACCGCCAGATGCTGGTGGAAAAAGATATTACAGTATATTCGTTCTGTGAACACCATTTTCTGCCGATTATAGGAAGAGCTCATGTCGCTTATATTTCAAACGGAGACGTGATCGGTCTTTCAAAGATCAACAGAATTGTAGATTATTATGCGAAAAGACCGCAGGTTCAGGAGAGATTAACGATGCAGATTGTGGATGCTCTGAAAGAAGCTTTAGGAACGAAAGATGTTGCCTGTATCATTGATGCAAAACATCTTTGTGTAAATTGCAGAGGAATAAAGGATACGGCAAGTTCTACCATTACAGCAGAATTAAGCGGTATTTTCAGAACCAATCCTATTACACGGCAGGAATTCCTTCATTATGTAGGAAGCCATGCGAAACTGGAATATTAAGCTGATGATGATCCGGTTCTAAAGAAAATCACAGCGATATGATCTATTTAAAATGATAAAATTTAAAGTAGTTTCAGATAAAATTTTCATCACAACAATTATTTGTTGTGAAGGATTTGTTTTGAATTAATCTTAAAAATCATTTATCAATCATTAAATCATTTATCAATACATGCAACTAAAAATATACAACTCGCTTGCGGGAGAAAAACAGATATTCAAACCGATTTTGGAAGGAAACGTGGGAATGTACGTTTGTGGACCTACGGTTTACAGCAATGTGCACCTTGGAAATGTGAGAACATTCCTTTCTTTTGATTTCATTTACAGAAGTTTGATACATCTGGGTTACAAGGTAAGATACGTAAGAAATATTACCGATGCTGGTCACCTTACCGATGATGGAGACGTGAATAACGACCGCTTTGTAAAGCAGACCCGTCTGGAAAAACTAGAACCTATGGAAATCGTACAGAAATATACGGTGGATTTTCATAAGGTTTTGGATATGTTTAATTTACTTCCTCCAAGCATTGAACCGACAGCAACGGGGCATATTGTAGAGCAAATAGAACTTACACAAAAATTGATCGAGAAAGGATTTGCTTACGAAAGCAACGGTTCGGTTTATTTTGATGTTCTGGAATACAACAGCAGAGGTCTGAACTACGGTGAGCTTTCAAAAAGAAATATAGAAGAACTTTTTGCCAATACCCGTGATTTGGACGGACAGGGCGAAAAGAAAAACCCGCAGGATTTTGCCTTGTGGAAAAAAGCTTCACCTGCACATATAATGCGATGGAATTCTCCCTGGGGAGAGGGCTTCCCGGGATGGCATCTGGAGTGTACCGCAATGAGTACAAAATATTTAGGAGATAAGTTTGATATTCACGGTGGCGGAATGGATCTGAAATTTCCACATCACGAATGCGAAATCGCCCAGGGAAAAGCTTGCAATGATGTAGAACCCGTAAATTACTGGATGCATGCCAATATGCTGACAATGAATTCTCAAAGGATGAGCAAATCTACAGGGAATTATATTTTGCCTAAGCAATTGGTTTCCGGGGAAAATGATTTCTTTGAAAAACCTTTTCACCCTACCATTGTGCGTTTCTGCTTTTTACAGGCACATTACAGAAGTGTTCTGGATATTTCTAATGATGCGATGATTGCGAGTGAAAAAGGATTTGTGAGGCTGATGGATGCCATTAAGGTGTTGAGCGCTGTCACCGCAAACGATCAGAAAGCGTCTGGATTTAATCTTCAGGAATGGAAGGAAAAAGCATACGATGCTTTGAATGATGATTTCAATTCTCCGGTTTTAATCGCGCATCTGTTTGAAGCGGTGAAATTTATTTTTGCCTTAAAAGACGGTAAAGAAACCGTTTCTACAGAAGACTTGGAAGATTTAAAATCTACTTTACATGCGCTTGTTTTTGATGTTTTGGGACTTCAGACTATCGAGGAAAATAATAATGAAAAACTGGATCAGACGTTACAGGTTTTAATAGAACTGCGAAATCAGGCGAGAAAATCTAAAAACTTTGAGCTCTCAGACCAGATTCGGGATAAGCTTCTTGCTGAAGGCATTGAACTGAAGGACGGAAGAGAAGGAACTTCCTATGTTTTAAATTAATGATTAAAAATGATACATCCAAACTCTCACTTGTACAGTGGGAGTTTTTTGTTGAGACTATAGAGGCTTCATAACTGATGCGCATCAATCTTTCAATTCATGCGCATCAGTTGGTTAATTCATGCGCATCATTTGGTCAATTCATGCGCATCATTTGTTCAAATCATCCGCATCATTTTTTTTAAGAATAAAACTTGAAGTAGACGCGTGGTAATTTTTTTTTAAGCAAATGAAAAAATGTTTAACTTAGTAAGGCTAAAACAATTACAAACTTAAATTTAAAAATATGAAAAAACATTTACTCCCTGTCATTCTGTTATTGCTGGGAAATACGGTCAGTGCACAGCAGGATCTTTTTGCTGTTGCCGGGAAAGATTCTCCGGCTATAGAATTCAGTGATTTTCGTACTTTGAACGGAGACGGAACTTCGGGTGCAAGTATTTTCGGAGTTTCTTCTGAAGCAAGGGTAACTTCGCAAGCGCGGAAAACTTCAGTTACAGAAGACAGATCTTCCTATAATCACGCACAATCGGCGACTTTAGCAGCCCTGGCTTATGATTCTTCGGGAGATAACCTGGTCTATATGCCTATGTTTTCATCAAATATTTATGTGCTGAATCAGAAAACAAAGGAAATTACTTTGGTTGAAAATACCGTTGCAAGGGTAACGTCTTGTGATATCAATTCTCATATGACACGGATGGCTGCTGGTTTTGACGGGAATATGTATGCCATCAACAATTCGGGAACGCAGTTTCTTCAGATCAGCAAAAAGAACAATCAATATGTCGTAAATGATCTTGGGAATATAGAAGATGATGCCGCCAATGGTAAGAATTCCTTTACATCCATGGAAAGTGGTTTTGGTGGTGATATGATTGCAGATGCCGACAACAATTTCTATGTTTTTTCAGCCTCGGGCAATGTTTTCAAAATTTCCACCAAAGAATTAAAAGCAAAATTTGTAGGCAAGATTTCTGGACTTCCGGAAAATTACACCGTGAATGGTGCTGCAGTAAATTCTAAAGGTAAAGTGGTCATCGCAAGTGCGAAAGGGGCTCCAATGTATGAGCTCGGCCTGGAAGATCTAGAAGCCAGAATGCTTTCCGGCGAGAGCAACCTTCATATTTATGATTTGGCAAGTAAGTATTTTGCAAACGACAAAAAATCTCAGCTACCTGTTTTTGCAAATCTTGAGGTGTACCCTACAAAAGTAGATCAGGGATATATCTATGTGAACATCAATGATAAAAAAGTAAAGGGAAATCTTACGCTGAATATATTTGATGTTTCCGGGAAAACTACCATGACACAAAAATTGTCTGTGAAAGACGGCTCTCTGAATCAGCAGATTTATCTGAAAAATCTTGTAAGCGGATCGTATATTGTGAATATTACAGATGAATCCGGCCAGGCGATACTCAACAAAAAAATTCTCGTAGCAGAATAATTTAGATTTTTTACCTGATTAAAAAGAACCTTTTCTTATGATTGAGAAAAGGTTTTTTAATGAATATTTGATAGCGCAACCATTTGTTTTTCAATTTTAAAACCTTATTTTTATCAAAAAAAAGATATACATGAAATTGTATTTTAATGTTGGCTATCATACGAAGCCCGGTGAGAACCTGCAGTTGGTAATTGACGAAAATGAAAATGGCTCCAAAATCCATCAGATGCTTTATACAGAAAATGGAGTCTGGAAATGCGAAGTTGATTATTTTTCAAAATCAATTTCTTACCAATATCAGCTTGTAGATGATAAAAAATCTGTTGTAAGACATGAATTTGTTTCTCATCATCTTAATTTTCCACACAACTACAAAGAGTTTTTAATTTTTGATGAATGGAATAACAAAAACTTCCCAGAGAATTATCTCAATAATAAAATCCTTTATAATAAGCTTAATCAGTTCGCCCCGCAAAAGCTGACGGTGCTGAAGAAGCATACGCATTTGTTCAGAATAGAAGCTCCTATATATAATCCTGATTGGGAAATAGTGATTTTCGGAAATGTTCCTGCTCTTGGAAACTGGGATAACGGAAAAGTAATTCATCTGTCTCAGACCGGGTTTGGAATCTGGGAAACGTCTGTACAGATTCCCGATAATCATTTGATTGAGTACAAATACGCAATTTTTGATAAAATACAAAATAGAATACTGGATGTAGAGACAGGGGAAAACAGGATAACTGTACCCAATCTCCAGAAAGATGTGCTTCAGGTATCTGCAGATCATTATTTTAAATTTAAATCTTACCAAATGTATCATGCTGCAGGGGTTGCAGTTCCGGTTTTCTCTTTACGCAGCGAAGCCGGCTTTGGCGTAGGTGAGTTTGCAGACCTTAAAAAACTTGCAGATTGGGCGAAAGAAACATCCTTAGGCATTATTCAGATTCTCCCTATTAATGATACAACTGCCAACTATTCCTGGACAGATTCTTATCCTTATGCTGCTGTTTCTGTTTATGCTCTGCATCCGCAATATATTTCTCTGGAAAATTTAGATTTTAATTTACCTAAAGAATTAGTTGATGAGTACAGCGCTGAAAAAACTGCTTTAAATTCATTAGATTTAATTGATTACCAAAAGATGATTTCCGGAAAATGGAAGTATCTGAAAGCAATTTTCACTACTGAAAAAGAGAAAATTTATAAAGACAGAAATTTTAAGAAATTCATTAAGGATAATGAGTCCTGGCTTCTGCCTTACTGTGCGTTTTGTGTATTGAGAGATAAATATAAGACGCCCAACTTTAACGAGTGGAAAACGCATAAAAAATATATTGCCGGGAAAATTTTGCCTTTCTTTTCTGCAAAAAGTAAAGATTATGAGGCCTCTATGCTTCATGCATGGGTTCAGTTTGAGCTGCATAAGCAGTTGAAAGATGCTGTAGATTATGTTCACCGTTTAGGAGTTTCGCTCAAGGGAGATTTGCCCATCGGTATTTACAGGCACTCTGTGGAAGCATGGACCGAGCCGGAATTATTCGGGATGGATTTTCAGGCTGGAGCACCACCGGATCAGTTTACCGAATTGGGTCAAAACTGGGAATTCCCCACGTATAACTGGGAAGCGATGAAAGCAGATGATTATCAGTGGTGGAAAAACAGATTCAAAGCACTGGAACAGTACTTTGATGCGATGAGAATAGATCATATCTTAGGTTTTTTCAGAATCTGGAGAATGCCTATTTCTGCTACTCAAGGTATTTTGGGATATTTTTATCCGGCAGTTCCTATTGCTTTGGAAGAATTCAGTGCAAGACATTTGCCTTTCGATGAAGACAGGTACTGCAAGCCGTTTATCAATGATCAGATTCTGTGGGAGTACTTCAACGAGGATAGCAGCAAGGCTTTATATTTCATTCATAATAATCAAAACGGAACTTATCGTTTCAAAGAAGAGTTTGATACGCAGAGAAAACTTGCAGATTATTTTAAGAAAAACCCTTCGGGAAATTCCAGAGTAGAAGAGCAGTTGATTTCACTTTGTGCCAATGTTTTATTTTTACCCGAAAACAGAGAAGGAAAAATTGTTTATCATCCGAGATTTAATGCATTCAAAACAGCATCTTACAGATATCTGTCTGACTGGGAGAAGAAAGGAATCTACGATTTGTATCACGATTATTTTTTCAAAAGACAGGATGATCTATGGCGCGAGAAAGCAATGGAAAAACTTCCTGTAATTCTGAATTCCACCAGGATGTTAATCTGTGGTGAAGATTTAGGAATGGTTCCGGACTGTGTTCCGGAAGTGATGGATGATCTTGCAATTGTCGCACTAAAAGTACAGAGAATGCCTTCAGAACAAATACTTTTTTATGATCCTAAAAAAGCAGGATATATGAATGTGGTGACGGCCTCCTCTCACGACAGTTCTACTTTGAGACAGTGGTGGAAAGAAAATCCGCAGCTTACGCAGCAGTATTTTAACCAGCAACTGATGCAGTATGGCAGAGTTCCGGATCATTTGGAAACTCATTTGGCAGAAATCATCATGAAACAGCACTTGTATAATGATGCGATGCTGGCTATTTTCCCGCTTCAGGAATTTTTGGCGACTGATGAAAAACTTACCAATCCTGTGATGGATAACGAAAGAATTAATAATCCTGCAGTGTTTCCGCACTATTGGAGATACAGAATGCATTTAAATGTGGAAAGTCTAATGAAAAATACATCGTTTAACCAGAAAATTTCAGATTGGGTACAAGATAGTGGACGGTCTTAAAGAAAATAATTCGATTGATTATCAATGAATTAAAAATAATTATAAAAGAAGTTTTACCTGATGGTTTAACTTCTTTTTTTTCTTTACATCAAAAAGACAAGAATGAGAGTTCTTTAGAATTAACCAATTAATGCTTATAGAAATGAAAAAAATACTTTTGGGATTTGCTTTGGCTTTGTCGACTTTGTCGTTTGCTCAGCAATATCCAAACAGCGGATGGGGAAATGACGGATATGATGATGGATATTACAGTGACGAGGATGACCGCAACTATTTTCCGGACGATTATTACTACAATTATCCACAGGACTATTATCCACAGGATTATTATCAAAGTTACTATAACGATTACAGAAATAGCATTGTTAATATCAACTGGAATGTCTTTTTTCAGCAAAACAGATTAAACCGCTGGCAGATCGATCAGATCCTGTATCTGAACAATCTGTATTCAAGTTTTTCTAACTGGAATAATTTCTACAGATATAATCCGGATAGATGGTATTACGACAGATTTTATGCAATGGAAAGAATCTTGGGACCCAGAGTATTTGTTGTGTTTCAGAATAATTATTACCGCAGACAAAACCCTATCGTCTATTTTCAGAATTACAGAAGAACGTATTATACGCCAAGATTTAGGGTGACTCCGAGATACAGAAATGTGAATATCAATGTTTACAGAGTGGATAGAAGCAGCTTAAGAAGAAATGATAATCCTACATTAAATGTGGTAAGAAATTCAGGATTCCGAAACGGGAATAACAATAACCCGGGTGGTTTCAGAAATCAAAATAGCGGGATGAATGGAAGCAATGGTAATACCGGTGGTTTCAGAAATAATGACAACGGTATCCGAAATAACAGTGGCAGCAATGGAATGAGAGGCGAAAATGCGGGTGGATTCAGAAACAATAATGACAGGGCCTCAGAAAATAGCGGGACAAGAACGCCTGCTCCGAGATCTGAAAATAATGGCACGAGAGGAAACGGAGGTTTCAGGTCGCAGGAAAATTCAAGTCCGAGAATTCAGAACAGCGCTCCAAGACAGCAAAATAATAGAAGCGAAGGAAGAAGTTCTGGTGGTTTTAGAAATAGTTTAGTTAACAGTAGATAGTTATTTTCATATATTATATTTGAGTGGTGTAGAGATCAGGTGTTATTATCTGGTCTCTTTTTATTTTTATGCTTTATTAAAAAATTAATATAAAAATTTAACATTATTTGTGAATTTAATATTTAACTTTCTATAAAAATGCATATCCAATAGATATAAAACAATTAATAGATTTTACAAAATGAAAAAATTAGTACTGGCAATAGCGTTTATCGGAATAGGAAGTTTTGCAATGGCTCAAACGACAACTTCAAATGATAAAAAAGTAAACAGAGAGGAGATGAAGCAGAAAATGCAGCAAAAAGAACAGGAAAGAATGGCAGAGATGCAAAAAGACCTGAACCTTAATCAAAGTCAGATAGCGCAGATTAAAGAGCTGCATGAAAAAAGAAAGTCTGAAATGAAGGACAATTTTGAAAAAAACAAAGAGCAGAGACAGGCTAAAATGGAGGAGATGAAAGCTAAAAAACAGCAGATGGATAATGACATGAAGAAAATTCTATCGCCGGAGCAATATGAAAAATGGCAAGCCGGAAGAAAAGCTAAGATGGAACAGCACAGAGCCATGATGAAAGAGAAAGGACCGAAAGGAGACAGAAAAATGATGCGACACGGTATGTAACCGGATGATCAGTCCATCGTAAACTAATAGTTTATAATTTTGATTTTTTAATGTGGTAAGGGTAGAAGCAATTCTACCCTTTTTTATATTAAATCTAAATCTCATTAAAACTTTTCATTTTATCTTTTAATACGTATTTTTGAATATAAATTTTTATTATGGTAAGTGAAAAAATTGCACAGTTAATCAATGAACAAATAGCTCACGAGCAATACGCAGCTCAGTATTATCTTTCGATGTCTGCATGGTTTTCGGCGAAAGATCTTGATGGTATTGCCAATTATTTCAGGGTTCAGAGCAAAGAAGAATTGATGCACGCCGATAAAATGTTCGACTATCTGAATGACGTAGGCGGTGAAATCATCATCGGTGAAATTCCAAAGCCTCCGCATATTTTTGAAAATGCTGTGGATATTTTTGAAAAAGCTCTGGGGCATGAGAAGAAAGTAACGAGAAGTATTTTTAACATTGTAAAAAATGCCAACGATGAAGGTGATTTTGCAACAACCTCATTTTTACAATGGTTCATCAATGAGCAAGTAGAAGAGGAAGCAAGTGCATCGCAATATGTTACAAAAATAAAAATGGTTTGTGATAATCCTTCTGCGCTATATCTTTTTGATCAGGAATTGGCAAAAAGAGTTTTTGTAGCCAATGCTACAGCGTAATATTTCTTTGTCTTAAATAAATCATTCGGCGGCACCTTTGGTGCCGCCGAAATGATTTTTAATGTATGTGAGATCTATTGAGAATCAGAAATAGTAGGTGATCCCAATTCTATAAACGTCTCTTCTTGCTTCATAATATGTCAAAATAAGATCATCATATTGTTTTGTAAATCCTTTTGAAAAAGTGCCTTCTATCGTAAAATGATTTGAAAGTTTGTAATCTACACCTACATCACCACTTATTCCTAATCTTCTTCTGAAATAATAAGGCTGGCTTATTTCATCGTCTGGAATATAGTTTAATTTTGGACCCAGTAGTAATGCGAATTGCTTATAAAATTTGAACTTATAGTATAAAGGTAACTCTAAAAAAGTAATTCTATCTGTATAAGAAACTATCAAATTAGTTTGCAAGTATGATTTTTCTGATATCTGTCTTTCTAAACTTACTCCACCGTATAATTCCCCTCCATTACTTAAATAGCCTGAATGATCACCAACTTCATCTATTGCATTAACGTTTGAAAAATTCCATCCTGCTTTTATTCCAAATTTTAAAGGATAATCTTGGGAAAAAGCAGAAATAGATAAAAGCAAAAACAAAGCATTGAGAAAATATCTCCTGATGTTCTTACATGTATTCATAAGTTTCATTCTGACCAAAGTTTCCGGAACTGTATTTCAAACCATTCCTTATTATTTCATCACCAAAATTATTAAAATAAATCAAACATGCAAGATAAATTATAGATGGTTAAAATTCACGCTATTAGATATTTATAATTGTTTTTTTTATGATTGGTGATTCTTTTGTCTAAAGAATTATGAATGCAGAGTTTTTAATTGTACTTGGTTTTATTTGCGAAAAAAATATTCAGAATAAAAAAGTATGAGCTTTTTTCTGCGTTTAATTTCTTACAGATAAATCAACTGTGTTTTCAGAACCTTCATTCCCAGACTTTCCAAAACAATTTTGTAGGTTTCCAGCTGTCTCTCATTTTTTTCAGATTCCTGTCCGGTTTTGAAATCTACGATAATGCAGCCTTCATCACTATTTAAAATACGATCCGGACGGTAGATTCTGCTGATTCCACGTTCAGAAATCATGATATCTTTTTCATTGATAACTTCCCATTTTTCATCAAAAAATTCAGAATGTTTATTGATGATTTCTTTTAAATCCTGATGAATCTCTTCTTTTTCCGATAAAGTAATCTGTCCTTCCAAAGCATAGCTTTCGAGAACTTTCAGAATGTCCTTTTCGGTATTTATTTTTGATAGGAGCTCATGCACAAATATTCCGTTTCGTACTTTTTTATTTCGCTCCTGATAAGTCTTTGAAGGAGTGGCGATTTTTATAGAAGTTGTTTTTTCGTGTTTGGTATTAAGATTCTGGATGTCTTTGGTTTTGTAAGTGGAGCTTTTATGTTTGCTGTGCTTTTTCAGCATTTCAGGATGTGTTTCGTAAAGATCAAATTCATCCAGATTCTCAGTGTTTTTATATTGAATAAACTCCAGGATTTCAAGATTGTTTGATGTCTTATTGGCTTTCTGAAGATAAAAGAAAAGCTGTTCTACAGGTCTTGTTGTCGCTACATATTGCAGACAAAGTCGGTCTACAAAGTTTTTATAGGAATTGATTTTATTAAATTTTTCGATTTCTGGATCGTAGGCTTCAAGATTTTTATTAAACTGATTGATATTAACTGATTTTAAAGCTTCATCACCATCGGTATCAAACCAATTATTAAACTGAGTATCAGAATTTTTGTTTTCCAAAGGAATAAAAACCACAGGAAACTCCAGTCCTTTAGCTTTATGAATCGTCATGATTTGAATTGCATCAATATTTTCCGAAGCCTGGATAGTGTGCTTAGAAGCTTCTTCGTCCCAATACTTTAAAAACTCTTTCGTACTTGCCCCTGCATTTTGAGTAAAATTAAAAAGCATTTCCAGGAAATTGAGAAGAAAGTCGGTTTCTTTGTGTTCCACCGAAAATTCGTTGATGTAATATTCAACAAAATTATAGAGATTAAATTTAGGGAAATGATCCTGTTTCAGTTGTAGAGAATATTTATTTTGGATAAACTCTAAAATCTCTTCATGCGAATTAAGAGATAAAATTTCTTTCATATCCAGACTGAAATCCGTCATTGTAATTCTACCCAAACGATTGAGATAAAACATCAGCATGATGAGATGAGGCTTATTCTTGGGATTGGTTTCCCATCTCAGGAAATAAATGACCGCCTGTAAAGTATTCGACAATTCTAGGGTAAGACCTTTATCAGAAATCGTTTTGATGTTCGTTTCTTCATTTTTATAAGTCACTTTCAGATTTCCCAGTTTCTGCGAATAACTGAAAATATCAAAATTCCCACGACATAAAATGGTGATGTCTGAAAATCTGAATCCGTTATCAAGACATTCCTGAATATCTTTTTGCATTCTGTGTGAAACATCATGGTAAAAATCTTCTTTTGTGAGATTTTCGATAAGATTTATCTTTACTCTGCCTTCAATTTTAGATTTTGAATTTTGCTCTGCATCAATCCCGAAAATATTTTTGTGCTCTTCTTCCAGATCATTAGAATGAAATCTGTAAAGCTCATTATTGAACGCAACAATATTTTTTGCACTTCGCCAGTTGTCTTTCAAAACCAGTAGTTCTGCCTCTTTTGGGGAAATCTCTTTCTTGTTGATAATATCGAGCATTAATTTACTTTCTCCGCCCCGGAACCTGTATATGCTCTGCTTCGGATCACCTACCAAAGTGAAAGAGGTGCCGTCTGTAGAAACACTGTGATCTCTGAGCGGAACGAAATTCTGCCACTGCAGTTCTGAAGTATCCTGAAACTCATCAAAGAAATAATGCTGAAACTGCGAACCTACTTTTTCATAAATAAAAGAAGAAGGTTCATTTTTCAGATTTTCGTTAATCAGAATATTGAATTTTGAAAGAAGAACAAGATCATTCTCTTCTTCAATTTTTTTCAGTTCATCCTGAATATCTTTGTTCACTTTCAGCGGAAGCAAAGCAGAAAGAATTTTTTCCTTTTTCTGAGTTTCAATAAATAAAAGAATCAACTGCATTCTGTTTTCCAGAAGCTGATCCAGAATTTCAAAAATATCGGTTTCTTTATGTTTAGATTTTGCTGCTGCACCTTTTTGGATGTTGTGTACTGCGCTTTCTTCATTGGTAGGAAAAGGAAATCCCGGTCTTTTTTTATGATAGAAATCAAGAATTTTTGTGAAAAATCCGCCAATCCCGTTTTTTCCCTGGGAAAAGTCTTCCACATCAATATTTCTGGCTTTAAAAAGTTCAACGGATTCTTGGGCAATTTCCAAAGACCTTTTTTTATTGGCTACAATTTCTTTACGGAGCGTATTTTTAATGTCTTCGTATTTACTGTCATCAAAACTGTTGTTGTTTTTAAGATGTTCGTAATGAATATCTTTTACAAACTCTTTAGCAGAATCGTAGAGGTTTTTATTAAGGTTGATTCTTTCATTGTTGTCCAGACTGTAATCCACATAATCCATGAAGGAATTTGAGATGCTGTCATTTTCGCCGATCTGATCAAGCATTTTGTCCACCGCCTCAATCAGGAAAGGTTCTGCATCAATTTCCAGATTGAAATTTTTGGCTAAACCCAGCTCATAAGAAAAACTTCTCACCAGTCTGGAGTTGAAACGGTCTATTGTACCAATATTTAAAGTAGAGTAGTTATGAAGTACATAATCCAGCAATTTCTTTGATCTGAAGTGCAGCTCGTCTAGGGTGATTTTCAGACCTTCACTTTCGAAAGCCGTCTGAATGTTTTTTAAATCAGCATTTTCAGCATAGTTTTCAGCAGTAAAATTTCCCAACCACGAAAGAATTCTTTCCTTCATTTCGTTGGCTGCTTTATTGGTGAAAGTAAGGGCGAGAATGTTTCTTATGGAGTTCTGCTGATAGGGATATCGCAGACAGATCATCAGCAATCTCTGTACAAGAGCGTACGTTTTTCCGGAACCTGCTGAAGCATTGATAACTGTATAAAAATTCTGCATGATGAGAAGGAATTGAACCTGCAATTTAATTAAAATTTAAATGGTGTTTTAACAATAAGGGATATGATTTTAACACTTTAAAAAAGAAAAACTCCAAAAAATATATTAAAAGCGTTAACTGTGGTTAAACTTCTCAGAGTATATTAAAATTACTTTAGTTTTGTCTCATAAACAATAATTCGTGAAATATAAACTACTCTTTATCTTCTTTCTGTTTGTCTTTGTAAGCATGAATGCTCAGGATTTTATTTTTGGCAAAATAACCTCTGAAAATGACGCGGAAATAGCAGATGTTACAGTCATCAATATTCGTACTGACGAGCGGGTTACCAGCAATAACGACGGTCATTTTATGATTGCCGGAAGACGTGGAGATCTTCTGCGCTTCATCAAAAATGGATATGAAAGAGTGGAAAGAAGCATCACCGCAGAAAATATAGATGCTCCGGTGAATATAAAACTCATAAGAATGGCAACGCTTATCGCTGAAGTTGAAATAAAAAAAGCTTTAACGGGAGATCTGAAAGTTGATACCAAAACATTGAACCCTCCCAGAAAAGTAGAAAAACTGAAGAGTGACTTGGCCATTTATCTCTCTCAAAAATCTGATCCGCGGATTCTTGCTGCAAAACCCGGAGAATTTGTACAGCCAAAAGGCCAGGGATTTGTTATCGGTAAGGTCAAAAATAAATGGGATGATATCGACTTGATGAATTATCTGGTAACAGCCCTGGGATACCCCTATTTCAATGATTTAAAAATAGAAAATTCTCAGGTTCAGCATTTTATTAATTATGTTTTGGCAGGCGGATTTGAACGTAAAAATATTTTGAAATACGGTTTTGTGAGCGATGCAGATTTAATGAGATTTCAGAGAGCTGTTTTAAACAGGATTACCACTTACAAAGCTCCGTAAGCACAAAAATGAAATCAGCACAATTTTGTTTAATGCAGAAAACAGGAATTCTTATTTCTGCTTTCTGTTTCGGATTCCTGTTTTCTCAACAGAAAATTTCAGGTACCGTTACCGATAGTGACCATGTAAATGCAGCTTCGGTTCTGGTTCTTAATATTACTAAAAATGTACGTTCTTCAAGTGATGTTTTAGGAAAATTTACAGTAGAGGCAGATGAAAATGACGAAGTGCGTTTCGTAAAAGAAGGTTTTTACCGTACCGACAAAATCATCAATAAAGAAAATTTAAATTCCTCAATAAACATCATTTTGCTAAGAGCAGAAACTTTAATTCCGGAGGTGACCATTAAATATAAACCAACCGGAAATCTGGAAAGAGACAGCAGACATTACAATGATTCCCGAAAAGTAGCTTCTCTGAAATCTTCCATGGATGCTTATTTGAAAACTCCAGTGAATGTACCTGTTCCCATAAATGAAGTTCCCAAAACATTTCAGCCACACGATTTTAATGCAGGGCAAGCCGATATTTTAGCCGTTATTGGTGTGGCAGTGGGTTTAATAAAAAAAGCATCGGCACCAAAAATAACCGCACCTACTTATGGCGAAACTCAAAGTTTTTTGATGAGAGTAAAAACAGAAATAAATTTATCTTTTCTTACGAGATTGGGCATGAATGAAGAAAGAATTGATCATTTCCTTTTGTATGCAGAAAGAGTAAATCACCTTTCGAAGAGATTCCGGAAAAACTTTAAACCGATAGAGATTGAACATGAACTGAAGACTGCTTTCACAGAATACGCCAAACTCAATAAAGTGAGCGATTAATAGCTAATGATAAACCACGTCATAAATTTCATCTTTCACTTCATGAAGGTTTTCCGGATGATAATTGGATAAAAGCCAGAGCGGAAGCGCTTTTTTGCCCTCACCATAACTTGGCTGAATGTACATTTCATCAATCAGATGGAAGCCATTTCTTTGGTAAAATGAGAACCGGCGCTGAGAATTTTCACTCAGATGTTGAGGTTCTATTTCCAGAATAATTTTCGGATAATTTTTAAATAAATAATCGGTAATATGAGATCCGAATTTCTGATTTCTAAATTCGGAGAAAACCTCAAAATGTTCCACAAAAATAAAAGAACTCAATTCCCAAAGAATAAGATAGCCGATGTTTTTGGTCTCGCACAAAACAGAAAGTACCTTTACCTGCGGATGCTCAAAAAGGCGGACAAATTTGTACCAATCCCGTCTTTCATCTTCGGGAAAACTGGAAGCATAAGAATCATAAATTTCCTGTATACGGTAATCATCCGGTGATGTAATCTGCAAAAATTCCATAATTATAAATCAAAAACACTTGGTCTTCTGGTGATGAAAATATCTTTTACCCAAAGTGTAAAAGCTAAGCCTAAATAGATTAAAAAGAAAACTCCTGCCGTGGCAAATGTGGAGTAGATGAAGAAAACACGCAGTTTGGAAACGGGAATTCCCAGTTTTGCGCCCATTCTTGTGAGTACCCCAAACCATTCTCTCTCCATTTTGTGCCGCAGATTATCAAACATGATGCGTTTCTTTTAAAATTTTAAATCCTATGCTGCAATTTAAGCAATTTTTTGCTGAGCAGTAATTTTTATAATGATAAATTAAACTTTGCGTATGCAATGCATTTTTTGTTTTTAGACCAAGACTTTTCCAGCCATCGATAACCGAGTTTTTTTCTGCTGAAATCTTTCTGTAAAAGTCCAGGATTTCGTCGGCAATTTCCTCGTTGTGATGTTTGTGATAGGTATATTTCAAAGGCAGAATACTGTTGAGAATAATGAGATCTATGAAATCTTTTGATGCCGCTTTCGGTTGCTCTGCAGCGGAAATTTTGCCAAAATTAAAGTGACGATCCCAATATTCAGACGCTTTGATATCTTTAAAAATTGTGAATAATTCTTCAGCTTTCTTAGCATGGATGATTTTTGAAAATAAATTTTGATGCCGATAATAAAGATCGGCTAACTGTGAAAGCCGAATCGTGGGGAAATTTGGCGGACGCAATCTCAGAAATTTCGGACGGATCACAAGATCTGAAATACCAAACTTAGCTTTCAGAAAATCGAATTCTCTTTTCCAGACTTTCATCTGCTCATCTTTAGGATCTTCCAGCCATCCGGCGATTCCAAAAAATAAAGCTTCTGCCTGATTTTTATTTTGTCGGATTTTATTAAAAACACCAAAATCTATACTTACCGCAATATCTTTGAATACATGAGCATTCACTTTTAGCCCGAAAGAGTAGGTGAGATTGTGAAACAGGACAGCTTCATAATTGTTTTTATGAATTTCAAGATCTTTTTCCAGTTCGCAGGATTTCTCTTCAAGCTTTTTTAATAAACTTTCTTCAAAAAAATGGAAAGAAATGGTATTGGGACTAAAAATTTTTTCGCACGGAATGAACTGATTTTCTTTTAATAAATTTTGGTACTTCCCAAAAATGTTCTCGTCAATATGACCCTTTAGTTCCAGTGTGGGGATGTTTTTATTTTGAAGTTCCTGAAGGTCGGCATCGTTTTGATACACAACGTGTAAAATAATATTATCGTAATTCGGGTCTTGCGAATGCTGATGGAAAATCCAGTCGGAGGACTTCACATGAAGTTCTATATTTCCTGCGAGAATTATGTGGTTGATTTTGATTTTCGCCATCAGAAAATCCGGTCCCGAATCTGTATTCCACGTTCCGAAATCTAAAATTTCGATAGAATTTCCGTTAGGATCTTTGAAATTGTAATCAGTAAATATTTTAAAATTCCAAAGATATTGTAATAATTTTTCATTCATGAGATGTGCTTTGTGTTGCACTAATTTAGGAAAAATTTGGAATTGTAAAAAAGTAATAGCTTAAATTTTAGTTTATTAAAAACCGCAAAGTCGGAGACTTTGTGAAACGGCATAATAACTTTCTACACAAAATTTTTCTAACTGTATGATAATGTTTAGGATATAAAAGCCAACCAAGAAGTAAAAATATTTTGAATATCAAGCAATGGATAATCAATTGAATCATAATCAGTCAGAACTGTAAACGTAATATTACTATTAATTATCCCAGAGTAAACGTCCCCTCCTAAATCCCCTCCCCAGCTTGGATCTTCAATCTGATTAAACTGACCAGACAAGGCTAAATTGATGTCGCTGAGTAACATTTGAACATCTTCTTTATAGCGATAGATGTATATATAAATAGCTAGGCTACGATGGTTGGAAGACTGTACATTAAAGCTTCCATTTTCTTTTTTATAAAAAGTTAACCCATAATAGGGTAATGTTAATTCTATCATAACTTTATACTTAAAATACATCAAACATCAATTTTAAGTTGATTGACATACTGACTAGCAGATAAATTAAAGTCTTCTGACTCTAATTGTAATGCGACTGTAACATTATTTATTATTACCTCATAATATATTAAATGAGACCATTTTTTGTAAGATTGAGGATTAGACTTAATTTGATTAAATGCCTGACTTATAATATTACTTAAATTTGCTGGTTGTCCATATGCTGTTTTAAAGTCTTTAATCTCAATCATTAAATTCAGTAACTCTTGAGTATTTACATTTGGCAAGCTCGTGTCATTCATTTCATCAAAACAATAAGACGTTAGACTCTCTGAATCTATCATAATTTGTTCCTGCCCTCAATAAAAACTCTCTAATGTCCCATTAATAACCTTAGTTAATTCTATTATAATTTCTGTTATAGAATCCAAGTCAAAATCAGATAAAAAACCCGAATTTTTAATTTCTCCATATCCTAAATTTATTATTACATTTCTATAAGAATTTGACTTTTTTATAATTTGAATACTTTTGTGTGTTGTCATTGTTTAAATTTTATATTATAATTTTAGAAAAGAAGAACGGTAATTTGTTATACGTATTGGAAGACTAGTTGATACAGTCCTATAATACAATTTTCTGAAAACTGAAGCTTTAAAAGTATTTTTACCTTTCCGGAAAGCTTGTTGCACCCTCGCAACACGTTTTCCGGAAGCCGGGAAAGCTTGTCGCACCCTAGTAAGAAACTTTCCGGTAACAGTGAAAGTTTGTATCACCCCTTTTACACGTTTGCAGGAAGTTTAGAAAGCTTAACACAAGTTAGCAAAAGCTTTCAAGAGAATTCGGATTCAAAACAAAAAAATCAGAGCAACTTGCCCTGATTTTAGTTTTATGTTTTATTGAAGTTTTACGCCTTCTCAGTCTCCTTTCTGAAATTCGCAATTGTAGTTTTGTACATTTCCTCATAAACAGGCAGAATATTGGAAAGGTCAAATTTTATCGCCTGTTCCTTCGCATTAATCTTCATCTGAACCAACAATTCTTCGTTGCTGAGAAGCTTAATCGTGTAATTGCTCATGGCTTCTACGTTTCCGATCTCTGCTAAAAATCCGGTTTCTCCCTGAATGTTCACTTCCGGAATTCCTCCTGCATTGGAGCTGATAACGGGAGTATTGGCAGCCATCGCTTCCAATGCTGCCAGACCGAAACTTTCCTGCTCAGAAGGGAGCAAAAATACATCTGAAAGTCTTAAAATCCGGTAAAGATCATTCACTTTGCCTAAAAGACGGATTTTGGAGATCAGTTCCGGGTTTTCTTCCAGAAACTGATTGACTTTTTCCATTTCCGGGCCTTCACCTATAATGATCAGTTTAGATTTTACTTTTTTCTCAACATTTTTAAAAATCTGAAGCACTTCCTCCACACGTTTTACAGGTCTTAAATTGGAAACGTGGATAAGGATTTTCTCATCTTTGCTGGCAAACTGTGTTCTTTGGCATTCATTGAGATCTTCAAACTCGGTATTGTCGATGAAATTGGTGATTACCTGAATTTCCTTTTTAATATTGAAAAACTGCAGTGTATCTTTCTTCAGACTTTCAGAGACCGAAGTGATCGCATCTGACTGATTGATAGAAAACTCTACTGCGTGTTTGTAACTAGGGTGCTGCCCTACCAAAGTAATGTCTGTTCCGTGAAGAGTGGTCACCAAAGGAATGTCGTTATTGTCTTCTTTCAGCATTTGCTTTGCCGTAAATGCTGCATAGGCATAAGGAATGGCATAATGAGCGTGAAGCAAATCCAATTTATAAAGATTCACAACGCGGTAAATCATGGAGCTTAGTGCAATATCATAAGGTTGATATTGAAAAAGAGGATACGTCTGAACATTGACCTTGTGAAAGAAAATATTCGGGTTGGTAATGTCTAATCGTGCCGGAAGTGCCGAACTGATAAAATGTACCTCATAGCCTTTATTGGCGAGAGACATTCCGAGTTCTGTTGCAACGATTCCGCTTCCTCCGTATGTTGGGTAGCAAAGTATGCCTATTTTCATCTGTACTATTATTTTTCAGTTGTAAGATAGAACGCTCAATGGTTTCTATCTTTATTTTGATGTGGTGAATTCTGTTGATTTTGAAAACTGGGACGCCTCTAAGGTGATTCCCATTCCTGCCTTTAGCTGATCGTTAACCAAAACGGGAAGTCTTCCGGAGATCTTTGTTTTTCCGCTGATGGCGTCTGCTGTGGCTGTCATAGAGTCGTCATTGTTTTCGTACGACACCAGAACAGAGGAAACTTTAGATAAATCAATATCTTTTAAAGCATACGCACTCCCAAAAACATTTAAAATGACATTTTGATTTTTAGCTAAATCTGCCAAAACCTTTTTAGATTCCATTGAAATTTTATAGGGCTTGTAAGCTGTGGAATTATCTTTGTGAAAACCGACAATTACTGTAGAATTTGCAGGAATACTGCTGATTTCCGATGATTTTTTAATAACAACAGTAGCATTTAAATTGAGCTGATCTGCAAATGTCTGATAAGGAGCTTCTTCCAAGGGAACATAATAGCAAGTGTTTTTGCAATTCAGCGGAAGTAATTTTTTATCGTCTTTTATTAATGTTAAAGCATGAGAATAAAGGTTCTGAACCAATGTTTTATGAGAATCATTATTGAGATCGTAGTTCACATTTTCAGGTTGTTTTAGAGTATATTGATTTAAACCTAAATAATATTTTGTCAATAAGATTTTCTTTACGCTTTCTTCCACTCTTTTCTGTGAAATTTCACCCTGTTCAATGGCTTTCTGGATCAATCTTTTACCTTCTGCGACCCCTTGTGAAAAAAGCATAATGTCGTTCCCAGCTTTGAAGGCTAAAGCATCCAGTTCACCCGGTTTGTATTTGTTGGCCACTGCGCCCATATTAAGGGCATCGGTAATAATCAGACCTCTGTACCCGAATTTTTCTTTTAATAAACCCGTAATGATATTTTTTGAAATAGAAGCAGGAATTCCTTTTTCAGGTTCTAAACTCGGAACATACAGGTGGGCAACCATCACACCGCCAATTCCTTTGTCCATTAAAGCTTTGAAAGGTGCAAGTTCTATGGAATTTAACCGACCCATATTGTGTGAAACCAGTGGCAGATCAAGATGTGAATCTGTACTTGTATCACCATGTCCCGGAAAATGTTTAATTGCTGCTAAAATATGATGATCCTGCAAACCATTGGAGTAGGAGAGTGCAGATTGTATCACATTAGAAACTTCAGACCCGAAACTTCTGTTCCCGATAATAGGATTGTTCGGATTGGTGTTCACATCTACAACGGGAGCAAAATCCCAGTTGATGCCCATTCTCTTGCAGTCTTCTGCAATTTTTGCTGCCATCTGATAAATCAGGTTTTTATCCTGAATGGCACCTAAAGTCATCGCCCAGGGAAATTTATGGGCGGCAGCAATTCTTTGATACAATCCCCATTCTGCATCCATCCCGATCATTAAGGGAACTTTGGATTTTTGCTGAAATTCATTCACCAGATTAATTTCTTTCGCCGCATCATCCTGCATCAGAATCAAACCGCCAATTTTATCATTGGTAACGATGTTTCTTACCTGATTAATGTGGTTTTCATCTTTATTGGTGTACAGTGCTACAATAAAAAGCTGTCCCAGTTTTTCGTCCTGTGAAAGCGACTGATAGGTTTTGTCCACCCACTGCTGAGCTTTTTTCTGATCTGAATGAGAAATGTTTTTCGGCTGATACTGTGCTGAAAGATTCGAGTTTATAAAAAGTATAATGAATAGTAATGAAAATGCTACTTTGTTCATGATTTTTTGAATAAGAACAAAAATACAACTAAAAAAAACAGCAGAAACAAAGTTTTTTATTTTTTTGGTATGTGATTTGATTCCCCCATTATAACTAACAAATTTAAATTAAATAAGATGAGAAAATTTCTTCCAATGATAGCGCTAGCTTTTGCCAGCTTCTTTATATATAGTTGTGATAATAATGATGATGATGATGTTGTTGTTCAGACCGAAGACACCTACGGAACTGCTTATGATCTGAATGCAACATTTACAAAAACAAACAGCAATCTTTACGAATATAGCAACCAGTTCAACAGTCCTTTGGTTGAATCGGATGTAGTGCTGATTTATATGCAGACCGGTACTACAAATAATGCTCCTATCTGGAAGCTTTTGCCGTATACCTTCTATAATGCAAATAATGATGCCGTAGACTATACTTTTGACTTTAGTAAATTTGATATTGCAATTTATGTAAATTCATCATTAAATTTAGATGTAAATCCAACATATTACACAGGTAAAAGATTCAGAGTAGTGGTTGTTCCTGCCAAGACAGGTAAGAATGCTTCAGCTGAAGTAGACCATAACGATTACAATGCTGTTATCAAATATTATAGCATCGATGAATCCAAAATTAAAGTTAAAAGTTAAGATACAAACATATCTTTTCAGTTTTTTATAATTAAAAAGAATCCGTCTCACAACTGAGGCGGATTTTTTTTGGTTATTATTTTGGGTTTTTGTATATTTATATTTGATAATCAGATACTTGTATATGAATTTCAAATATTATAATCAAAATCAGACTGT
>Ga0308163_10000564_pt1 | contig 61505 bp, 46 predicted proteins | sample PhyTR1_FD_201037 | JGI IMG/M metagenome (GOLD analysis project Ga0308163, IMG submission 201037) | Phyllosphere microbial communities from UC Gill Tract Community Farm, Albany, California, United States - DLSLT.R1 | ecosystem: Host-associated > Plants > Phyllosphere > Unclassified | place: USA...
TTCACATGGCGTGAATGACCACCCGTCGTCCTCGCCACGGGCCTTGCAGGATCGTAGGGTGGGCACTTCGTGGCGCGGGCATTTAGCCCGCCCCACTGCCCACGCGGAAGCCAGCGTAGTGCGAACGTTCGCGTGGGCACGGGGTGCCCACCCTACATCGGCGTTACTTGGCCGGATCCAGCAACCCGCGCGCCTGCAGCCATTCCTCGGCCCGTTTCGGCCAGGCCGACGCGGTCCCCAGCCCGGCGCGCATCCCCATCCCATGCGACCCATGCTCGAACAGATACATCTCCGCCGGCACCTTGGCGCGCGTGAGCGCCTGGTAGAACAGGATGCTGTTTTCGACCGGCACCGTCCCGTCTTCCTGGGTGTGGATCAGCAGCGTCGGCGGCGTCTGCGCGGTCACCTGCTTCTCCGCCGACATCAGCTGCATCGCCTCGGCACCCGGGGCCTTGCCCAGCAGCGCGGTGCGCGAGCCCTTGTGCACGGCCGGGCCGTCCATGGTGATCACCGGGTACATCAGCATCAGGAAGTCGGGGCGCGCGCTGACCTTGTCGAGCGGGTTGCCGGTGCGGCCCAGCGGATGGTCGAACAGGGTGCCGGCGCTGGCTGCCAGATGGCCGCCGGCCGAGCTGCCCATCACGCCGATGCGGTCCGGGCGGATATGCAGCTCGGCGGCGTGCTGGCGCACCAGGCGCACGGCGCGCAGCACATCCTGCAGCGGCGCCGGGTGGCCGAACTCGCGCATGCGGTACTTGAGCACGAAGCTGGTCACGCCCAGGCTGCTGAGCCAGATGGCATACTGCTCGCCCTCGCGCACGGTCGACAGGCGCTCGTAGCCGCCGCCCGGCGCGATGATGACGGCGGTGCCGTTCGGACGGTCGACCGCGGGGCCGTAGACCGTAAGGGTCGGTTCGCTGACGTTGGACGTCCGGCCTTCCTCGTTGCGCTCGGGGCCGAGGCCCGTTTTGGCGCCGGGGACGCCCTCGGGCCACAGCGGCAGCACGGTCGGTGCCGCGGACTGCGCCAGCGGCAGGGCGGCGGCGAGCACCAGGGCGGCGACGGTTTGCTTCATGAAGGTCTCCTATCGATATGAATGTGACGACGATGACTATGACGACTATGGTAAAGCTGAAGACGTGTTGCGTGGCGCTGGCATGCGCCTTCCTGGCCGGCTGCGCGAGCCGGCCGCCCGCGCCGGCGCCCCTGCTGCAGGCCGGCGGGCTCGATGCCTTCGAGCTGGTCACCACGCCGGCAGCCAAGATCGAGCAGGTGCTGGTGCCCGGTGCCGGCGGGGCGATCGCCGTGGCCGGCAACCCGCCTGGCTACCTCGCCACCCGCGCCGTCTACACCAATTACCGCCTGCACGCCGAGTGGCGCTGGAGCGGCAAGCCGGGCAACGGCGGCGTGCTGCTGCACATCCAGGGCGGCCCGAAGGACAAAGTGTGGCCGCTCAGCCAGCAGGTGCAGACCAAGCACGGCTCGGCCGGCGACCTGCTGCCGATGGCCGGTGCCGCCTTCGCCGAGCCTTTGAGCACGGCGCCCGGCGCTTATCCACCGATCAAGGCGCATACGGCGGCGGACAGCGAACGGGCGCTCGGGGAGTGGAACAGCATGGATGTGGTGTGCAGGGATGGCAGCATCGAGGTCACGATCAACGGGGTGGTGCAGAACCGGGTGACCGGGGCGAAGCCGGCCAGCGGGCGGATCGGGTTCCAGCTGGAGGGGGCGCCTTATGAACTCCGCAACGTGACGATCGACCCGCTGCTCTAGCACGTCGCCCCTGCGAAGGCAGGGGCCCAAGTTCGTGGCATAGCGAAAAACTTGGGCCCCTGCCTGCGCAGGGGCGACGTTCATGGGCCAACGGGCCTCATCCGACGCCCGTGGTCGGCTCACTTCACCGGCCGCTGCAACCAGGCCTCCGGCACCGGCACCACCACGATGTTCATGGTCCGTCCATCCTCGGACAGCATGGCCGACTGGATCTCGATCTTGGTCCCATCGGCATTGAAGGTCGGGTGGGTATGGTCGGCCGCGGTGGTCTTGTGCCCGGTGGTCAGCATCATCATCTCGCGCGTGCGGCGGTCGATCAGGTACACGCTGCGCGAGAAGTCGTCGCCCACCGCCCAGCGGCCGTCGTTCGAGCCGTGCACGTGCCACAGGCCGCTGCCGGACGGCGTCTGGCCGGCGATCTGCATCTGGCGCGTGCGCAGGTTGACGATGGCCAGGCCGGTCGGCTTCTCGCGCGTGCCGGCGTCGCCCCAGGCCTGGTCCTGGCCCGGATTCGCGCCGCCGACGTCGGTGGCCGGACCGTCGACCGCTGCGGCGGCCCCGGCGATCTGGCGGTGGCCCATGATCGCCATGGCGACTTCGTCCTTGCCGATCACCGCCTCGTGCGTCACCCATTCGTAGGGCGCTTCCGGATACAGCTTGCGCAGGCCGCTGCCGTCGGCCATCACGGTCCAGGTGCGCTGCGGCGACTTGCCGCCGGTCTCCCAGCAGAACACGATCTCGCCCGGGTTGTACAGGTTGGCCTGGATGTGGCCTATCTGGAAGGGCACCGAGACCACGTGGCGGATCTCGCCGGTGCGCACGTTCATGCGCGCGATGCCGTTCGGGCCGGCGCCCATGTTGCGCGGTCCGAAGTTCGGCTCGATCTTCGTCCCGGCCGGCAGGTGGCGCGCGGCTTCGGCCTTCCCGACCCGGAAGTACACCCACTCCTCGCCGGCGTCGAGCGCCATGTCGCCGCCGCCCTCCAGGCTGTCGGGCACGGTGCCGGCCACGCGCTGGTAGCTGGCGGCGGCCCCCATCCGGCCGGCGGCGCTGTCGGCGAACACGCGCGCCAGGTCGACCTCGACCACCTGCAGGCCGCTTTCGCCCTTGCGCATGAAGTACAGCTTCATCGACTTGCGCGCCAGGTTCAGCATGCCCTGGTAGCCGCCTTCGCTCACCTGCACGATGTCGCCGCTGGCTTCGTTGACCGCCATTGCCTCGCCGCGTACCAGGCCGGAGCGGAACACGACCCATTTGCCGTCCGAGGTCCATTGCGGGTGGGTCGGGTAGATCTTGGAGTCGCCGTGCGGTTTGCTGGTCAGGAAGGTCAGCATGGTGCCGGTGACCGGGTCCTTGACGATCTTCTTTTCGGACGGGAAGCGCCTGCCGATCTGGGCGGAAGCGTCGAACGACGCGAACAGGGCGGCGCCGAGGAGGGCGCTGGCGATGAGACGGTAAGCCATGGTGGTCATTCAAGTGGAATTGGTTTAGGTGCGCCAATTCTCCCAGCGACGCAGTGCAGCAAGGTGCACCCAACCGCTCATCTTGTTGATTCTTTGAAAGCAAAAATGCGGCGGTGCCATCGGCCTCGCATAGAATTCAATCTCTCACAATAATAACGAGAGACGTCCCATGCGCATCCTGTCCCACCTGGCGCGGCCCGCGCTCGCCTGGCCGCTGTTGCTGATGCTGATGCTGGCCGCAAGCCTGCAAGCCGCGGCCCAGCAACCCCTGCCGGCCGCCGTCAACACCGATCCCGCACGCGCCCAGGTGGTGCTGCCGGAACCGGCCAACCCGAAGCTGCCGTCGCTGATCCTGATCGGCGACTCCACCGTGCGCAACGGCCGCGACGACGGCCAGGGCAAGGGCCCGGCCGGCCAGTGGGGATGGGGCAACCCGATCGCCGCGTACTTCGACCCGGCCAAGGTCAACGTGGTCAACCGCGCGGTCGGCGGCCTGTCCAGCCGCACCTACCTGACCAGCGGCCACTGGGAACGCACGCTCGCCTTCGTCAAGCCGGGGGACGTGGTGCTGATGCAGTTCGGGCACAACGACGCCGCGCCGCTGAACGACGACAAGCGCGCCCGCGGCACCATCCGCGGCACCGGCGACAGCGCCGAGGAGATCGACAACATCCTCACCAGGAAGCACGAGACGGTGCACAGCTACGGCTGGTACCTGCGCAAGTTCATCGCCCACATCCGCGCCCGGGGCGCGACGCCGGTGGTGGTCTCGCTGATCCCCCGCAAGGCCTGGGACGAGCAGGGAAAGATCAAGCGCAACAAGGGCGACTACGCCGGCTGGGCCGAAGAGGTCGCGCGCAGCGAGCGTGTCGGTTTCATCGACCTGAACCGCATGGCCGCCGACCGCTACGACGCGCTCGGCCACGATGCGGTGATGAACCTGTTCCCGCTGACCAGCCCGGACGAGCACGTGCACACCAACTGGGCCGGCGCCCAGTTGAACGCGCAGATCGTGGCGGCCGGCCTCAGGCAACTCGGCGACCAGCGCGTGCTGGCGTGGATGAAGCCGGCGGAAGACGAGCGCCCGGTGGTCGACGCGAAGAGCGTGCGCGAGGAAGCGCCGCTGAATCCGGCGCTGCCGACGCTGTTCCTGGTCGGCGACTCCACCGTCAAGAGCGGCGGCCAGAACGGCGCCATCGGCTGGGGCGAGCGCATCGCGCCGTACTTCGATGCCCGCAGAATCAACGTGGTCAACGCCGCCATCGGCGGCCGCAGCAGCCGCACCTTCTACACCGAAGGCCGCTGGGACAAGGTGCTGGCCCAGCTCAAGCGCGGCGACGTGGTGGTGATCCAGTTCGGCCACAACGACGGCGGCCGCATCGGCGACCCGGCCATGAAGAACCGCGCCTCGGCCCCCGGCATCGGTCCGGAGACGGTCGAGGACACGCGCCCCGACGGCAGCAAGGAGCAGGTGCACAGCTTCGGCTGGTACATGGCGAAATACGTGGCCGACGCCCGGGCCAAGGGTGCGACCGTGATCCTGGCCTCGCCGATCCCGCATCGCGACCGCTGGCAGGAAGGCCGCGATTTCGCCACCTTCGCCGAGTGGGACCGGCAGGTGGCGGCCAGCGGCGGCGCGCTGTTCATGGACCTGACCATGCTGGTGGCGGATGCCTACCGCCAGGTCGGCGCGGCCCGGGTCGACACCTTCTTCTCGGACGCGCGCACCCACACCAACACCCAGGGCGCCGACTTCAACGCCGAGCGCGTGGTCGCCGGCCTCAAGGCGCTGCCCGGCAATCCGCTGGGCGCCTACTTCTCGGAAAAGGCAGTGGCAGCAAAATGATGACGCGATCCTTGTGGGCGGCGGCGCTGGCGGCCACCTCTCTGCTGGCGGCCGGCGCGGGCCTGGCCGCGCCCGCCGATGTAACGGTGAACTGGGTCGGCGACGCGCCGGCCGTGGCGGGCGGCGTGAGCTGGGGCGTGCCCTGGGCCCAGGGCACGGTGCCGAAGAACCAGGCCTTCGCCCTGACCGGGCCGGACGGCAAGACCCTGCCGCTGCAGACCTGGCCGCTGGCCTACTGGCCCGACGGATCCCTGAAGTTCAGCGGTTTCGCCACGGTGGCGCAGGCCGCCGGCCCGTACGTGATCTCCGCGGCGGCCGCCGCCGCCCCGCAGGGGGCCGGCCTGAGCGTCCGGAACGGCAAGGGCTTCATCGGCGTGGACACCGGCGCCGCCCAGGTGCGGGTCGGCACCGCCGGCACCGACCTGATCCAGTCGATCACGGTCGACGGGCGCGAGGTGGCGAAGAACGGCCGCCTGGTCGGCCTGCTGCAGCAGGGCCCGGACCCGGAGGAGGGGGCGATGCCGGCCCGCGCCGCGTTCGCATCCAGCATCGAGAAAGTCACGGTCGAGCAATCGGGCCCGGTGCGCGCCGTGATCAAGGTCGAGGGCCGGCACAAGCTGGCCAGGGGCGGGCGCGCCTGGCTGCCGTTCTCGCTGCGCCTGTATTTCTACGCCGGCGACCCGGCGGTGCGGGTGGTGCACACCTTTACCTGGGACGGCGACCAGCAGAAGGATTTCATCCGCGGCCTCGGCCTGCGCTTCACGGTGCCGCTGCGCGAAGAGGTGTACAACCGCCACGTCGCCTTCGGCGGCCAGCAGGATGGACAACACAGCGGATTATGGATGGAATCGCTGCAGCCGGGCGACCTGAACGCCGACCCGCGCCAGGTGGCCGGGCAGAAGGTCGAGGGCGGGCGCTTCTATGGCCGCCGCGACGGCGAAAAGGAGCAACTGGCGATCTGGAGCGACTACAAGCTCACGCAACCCACGCCGAACGGCTTCAACATCGTCAAGCGCACCAATGCGCAGAGCACCTGGGTGTTCTCGGACAGCGGCAAGCGCGCTGCGGGCCTGGCTTTCGTGGGCGACGTGTCGGGCGGGCTGGCGCTGAGCGTCAAGGATTTCTGGCAGAGTTATCCGACTGCGTTCGACGTGCGCAACGCTGCCGCGACCGGCAGTAAAGCGGAAGCGGAACTCACCGCCTGGCTGTGGTCCCCGGACGCGCCGGCGATGGACATGCGCCACTACGCCACCCGCGCCCACGGCCTGCAGGCGACCTACGAGGACGTCCAGCCGGGCATGTCGCAGGCCTACGGCGTGGCGCGCACCAGCGAATTCACGATCACCCCGACCGCGGCGGTGCCGGCGCGCGCCCGACTGGCGGCGCTGGCGAAGGCCGGCGGCGCGCGCGCGCTGCTGTCGGCGTCGCCGCAGGCGATCCATGCCACCGGCGTGTTCGGCGTATGGGCCCCGGTCGACCGCTCGACCCCGGCGCGCGCTGCGGTCGAGGACAAGCTCGACGCCACGCTCGCCTTCTACAAGCAGCAGCAGGACGACCGCAACTGGTACGGTTTCTGGACCTGGGGCGATTTCATCCACAGCTATAACTTCAAGCGCCACGTGTGGAACTACGACCACGGCGGCTTCGCCTGGGACAACACGGAACTGGGCACGGTGCTGTGGGTCTGGACCAGCTACCTGCGCAGCGGCCGCGCCGACCTGTTCCGCATGGCCGAGGCGCTGGCACGCAACACCAGCGAGACCAACGTCTACCACCTGGGTCCGATGCTGGGCCTGGGCTCGCGCCACAACGTGGTCAAGTGGGGCGACGGTTCCAAGGAAGGCCGCATCAGCCAGGCCGCCCACTGGCGTCCCTTCTATTACCTCACCACCGACGAGCGCATCGGCGACGTCATGCGCGAGCAGCTGCAGTCCGACAAAGCCATGGTGAAGTACGACCCGATGCGCCTGGCGCAGCCGGTGCTGCCGCAGGACCCGAAGTACCCGGGCCGCATCCGCCTCGGTCCGGACTGGTACGTGCTGGCCGGGAACTGGATGACCGAATGGGAGCGCAGCGGCGATCCGCGCTGGCGCGCGCGCATCGATGCCGGGGTCAATTCGATCCTGGCCATGCCCTACTGGCTGCGCTCGGGCGTGAACAACGGCCTGAATCCGGACCTGGGCGGCGGCAAGATCGGTCCGCTGAAGGGACGCGGCAGCATGACTGTCGGCTACGACCCGGCCACCGGCAAGCTGTTCCCGATCCCGGACCCGATCGCGCACCAGCAGGTGCCGGTGCTGTACAACCTGTCGACCATCCAGGGCGGCGCCCAGGTGATGTTCGAACTGCTGCCGCTGCTCGGCCGCAAGGACTTCGCCACGGCCTGGCTGCAGTACGCCCGTCTGGGCGAGGCGCCGGGCGAGGTGCTGCTGAAGGACAAGGCGACCGGCACCGAAGGTGCCAACGCCGAGTACGTGGAAAAGGCGCAGGGCGGCCCGCGCCTGGCGGCCTGGGCCTACGCCCAGACCAAGAACCCGGCGCTCGCGAAGATCGCGGTCGACAACATGAGCCGCTGGCGCGGTGCCAGTCCCAGGCCGCTGGCCGGACCGGACGTGCTGAACCCGACCAGCGAAGCGCTCGGCGTGTCGACCAACGACGCCGCCCAGAGCGGCCTGACCATGATCGAGTCGATGGCGCTGCTGGGCGACGCCATGCCGCGCGAGCTGCCGCCACCGCCGCCGGTCGAGCGCCGCGGCGGCAAGTGAGGAGGGCATGACCATGCGCTTTCTCGCCGCGATGCTCCTGCTGGCCGCCGGCGCCGTCCACGCCGCCGACGCGCCGTGCACCGACTGGGGCCGGCGCGGCGCGCTGATCTTCCAGGACGACTTCAGCGGTCCGTTCATGGGCTACGTCGCCGAATACCGGCGCCAGCCCGGCAACGTGATCGACAACCGCGACGGGCGCCTGCTGATGGACGTCGACAGCGGCGCCACCGTCTGGCTCGACAAGCCGCTGTCGGGCGACTACGTGATCACCTACACGCGCCGGGTCGAGGTCGGGGGCGGCAAGAACGACCGCCTGTCCGACTTCAACCACTTCTGGATGGCGCGCGACCCGCGCAACCCCGACCTGTTCACCCGTTCGGGCAAGTTCGAGGAGTACGATAACCTGACCATGTATTACGTCGGTTTTGGGGGCAACACCAACAAGACCACGCGCCTGCGCCGCTACGGCGACGGCCAGCGCGTGCTGCTGGGCGAGTTCACCGATGCCGCCCACCTGCTGGTCCCGAACCACGACTACGCGGTCGAGATCGCGGTCTACAAGGGCTGTACGCGCATGCGCGTCGACGGCCAGGACTATTTTTCGTACCGCGACCCGCATCCGCTCACCAGCGGCTATTTCGGCTTTCGCACTACCTGGTCGCGCCAGACGGTCGACGACCTGAAGATCTATCAGCTCAAATAATGAAAATGGAGACACGCCCGATGAATGCCCCGACCCCGCGCCTTTCCTTCCTTGCCGCCGCGCTCGTCCTGTGCTTCGGCGCATCCGCCCAGGAAGCCCCGGCGCCGCAGGAAAAGGGCCCGGCCCCGGCCGACGCCATGCTGCACGCGCTCGAGGTCAAGTACCCGACGCCCTACCGCGTGATGGAAGCGGCCGAGGTCAAGGCGGTGCTGGACCGCGTGTTCGCCTACCTGGACCGCACCACGCCGGCCGAAGTGATCAACCAGAAGACCGGCGCACCGATCGCCGACCTGTCGAAGGCCGACCCGGACGCGGTGCTGAAGCCGGGCGACTTCCGCCTCACCAGCTACGAATGGGGCGTCACCTACACCGGCATGCTGGCCGCGGCAGCCGCCACCGGCGACAAGCGCTACCTCGATTACGTCGGCAAGCGCCACGGCCTGCTGGCGCGCCTGACCCGTACCTACCTGCCAGTGGTGCAGGGCGACCTGAAAAACGCGCACGCACCGATCAAGAGCTTCCTCAACCCGCACGCACTGGACGATGCCGGCGCACTGTGCCACAGCTTCCTGAAGGCGAAGGTGGGCGGCGCCGGCACGGCCACGGGTGTCGACTACGGCCAGATGATCGGCATCTGCGGCGACTTCGTCACCAAGAAGGAATACCGCCTGAAGGACGGCACGCTGGCGCGCGGCGGCCCGGACGGGCAGGGCGGCGTCAAGATGCGTCCGCTGCCCAACACGCTGTGGCTGGACGACATGTTCATGGGCGTGCCGACCATGGCTTACCTCGGCAAGGCGACCGGCGAACGCAGGCACTACGACGATGCCGTCAACCAGGTGCTGCAGTTCTCGAAGCGCATGTTCAATCCGCAGCTCGGCATCTACATGCACGGCTACGTCGAAGGCATGCGCGACCATCCCGAATTCCACTGGGCGCGCGCCAACGGCTGGGCGGTGATGGCGATGGTCGAGGTGCTGGAAGTGCTGCCGAAGGACCACAAGGGCTACCAGCCGGTGCTCGACCAGCTGCGCGCCCACATCAAGGGCCTGGCCGCTTACCAGACCAAGGAAGGCTTCTGGCACCAGCTGATCGACCGCAACGACACCTACCAGGAGACGTCGGCCACCGCGATCTACACCTATGCGATCGCGCGCGCCGTCAACCGCGGCTACGTCGATGCCCAGATGTACGGCCCGATGGCCAACCTGGCCTGGAACGCGGTGGCCAGCAAGGTGACGGACGCGGGCCAGATCGAAGGCATCTGCGTCGGTACCGGCATGGCCTTCGACCCGGCCTTCTATGCCTTCCGACCGACCAGCGTCAAGGCGGCGCACGGCTACGGCCCGGCGCTGCTGGCCGGCGCCGAGATCATCGAGATGAACCGCAAGTTCCGGTTCGGCCTGAACGACAGCGGCCTGATGTACCAGGGCGTGCGCAAGTGAAGCGCGCCGGGCTGCTGCTAGCGCTGGCGGTCCTGGGGCCGGCAGCGGGGGCGCAGGTGCCGGACCCGCTTCGTTACACGCTCCATTACGACAAGCCGGCGGTCGCCTGGACCGAAGCGCTCCCGGTCGGCAACGGCCGGCTGGGCGCGATGGTGTTCGGCGGCCCGCGCGACGAACTGCTGCAGCTGAACGAGGCCACGCTGTGGAGCGGCGGTCCGGTCAGCCCCGGCGTCAATCCGGGCGCCTTTGCCCAGCTGGCGCCGGCGCGCGCCGCGTTGCGGGCCGGCGATTATGCCGGCGCCGCCGCCATCGTCAAGCGCATGCAGGGCCGCTACAGCGAGGGCTACCTGCCGCTGGCCGACCTGCGCATCCGCCAGGAAGGGGGCGCGGCCAGCGATTACTACCGCGGCCTCGACATCCGCGACGGCGTCGCCACCACGCGATTTACCGCCGACGGCGTGCGCTACACGCGCGAGGTGTTCGCTTCGGCCCCTGGCCAGGTGATCGTGGTGCGGATCACGGCCGACCGGCCGCGCAGCATCGCGCTGGATGTCGACGCCGGCAGCCAGCTGCGGTCGGCACGCAGCATCGATGGCGATGCGCTGGTCGTGCGCGGCAAGGCGCCGGCCCACGTCGACCCCAACTATGTCAAGTCGGACGCGCAACCGGTCGTCTACGAAGACCCGACCGGCTGCCGCGGCATGCGCTTCGAAACGGTGGTCCAGCCGCGCCTGCGCGAGGGTACCGCGGACACGTCCGGCGGAACGCTGCGCATCCGCGGCGCCAGCGAAGTGCTGCTGCTGGTGTCGGGCGCGACCAGCTTCGCGGGCTTCGACAAGTGCCCGGACAGCGCCGGCCGCGACGAGCACCTGCTCGCCATGCAGCCGCTGCACGCGGCGGCGGCCAAGCCGTATGCCACGCTGCTGGCCGAACACCTGGCCGACGTGCGCGGCTATTTCGACCGTGTCGAGCTGACTCTGGGCGACGCGGCGGCGCCGGCGCGCAGCGCATTGCCGACCGACCGCCGTCTGGAAGACTATGCGCGCGGCGGCGCCGACCCGCAGCTGGAAGCGCTGTACTTCCAGTTCGGGCGCTACCTGTTGATGGCCTCGTCGCGCACCAGGGAGGCGCCGGCCAACCTGCAGGGCATCTGGAACAAGGACGTGCGGCCGCCCTGGAGCAGCAACTACACCACCAACATCAACGTCCAGATGAATTACTGGCCGGTCGAGGCGGCCAACCTGTCCGAGCTGTTCACGCCGCTGGACGACCTGATCCGCCACCTGGCCGTGACCGGCGCCGAGACCGCGCGTTCCTACTACCGCCTGCCGGGCTGGGTGGTGCACCACAACTCGGACATCTGGGCCACCAGCAACCCGGTCGGCGCGCTGGGCCAGGGCGATCCGACCTGGGCCAACTGGTACATGGGCAGCGCCTGGCTGAGCCGCCACCTGTGGGAACACTACCAGTTCACCGGCGACCGCCGCTACCTGGAAAGCGCCTGGCCGGTACTGAAAGGCGCGGCCGAGTTCATGCTCGGCTGGCTGCAGGACGACGGCCACGGCCGGCTGGTGACCATGCCCTCGACCTCGCCCGAGAACGTGTTCATCTACGGCGACGGCAGGAAGGCCAGCGTGACGGTCGGCTCGACCATGGACCTGGGCATTGCGCGCGACTTGTTCAGCAACGTGATCGCGGCCGGCGAGGTGCTGGGCGTGGACGAAAGCCTGCGCGCGCGCGTGGCGGCGGCCAGGGCGAAGCTTCTGCCGTTCCAGGTGGGCCGCCGCGGCCAGCTGCAGGAATGGGCCGAGGATTTCGACGAGGCCGAGCCGCACCACCGCCACGTGTCGCAGCTGTACGCGCTGCACCCGGCGCGCGAGATCTCGCCGCTGGCAACACCCGACCTGGCGCGCGCCGCCCGTCGCACGCTGGAACTGCGCGGCGACGACGGCACCGGCTGGTCGCTGGCCTGGAAGGTGAATTTCTGGGCGCGCCTGCTGGACGGCGACCATGCGTATGCGCTGTTCCGCAACCTGCTGCGCCTGACCCGGGACAACGATCCGGCCTGGAGCGGCCATGGCGGCGCCTACCCGAACCTGTTCGACGCCCACCCGCCGTTCCAGATTGACGGCAACTTCGCCGGGACCGCCGGCGCCATCGAGATGCTGCTGCAGAGCCAGAACGGCGAGTTGCACTTGCTGCCGGCGCTGCCTTCGGCCTGGGCCAGCGGCAGCGTGCGCGGCCTGGTCGGACGCGGCAACTTCGTGGTCGACATGGCGTGGAAGGACGGCGCGCTGGCGTCGGCCGAGGTGCTGGCGCGCAGCGGCGGGCGCTGCACGATCCGTAGCGCCGTCCCGCTCAGCATTCCGGCGCTGAAGCTGCGCAGCGCGAAATCGGCCATCGGCTACACCCTGAGCTTCGACAGCCGCAAGGGCACGCGCTACCGCATGGTGCCGGCACATTCACGATAACGAGGAGACCGAGATGAAGATCCACAGGATTGCAGCGGTGGCGCTGGCGGCGCTGCTGTCCCAGGCTGCGCTGGCCCAGCAGGTGCTGGTCACCGGCTCGCAGAAGCCGATGCCGCAGGAATGGATCGACAAGGACACCGGCCACCTGGTGCGGCGCCTGTCCGGCCCCACCGGACCGATCTCGAACTGGTACTTCCACAACAATCCCTTCATCGCCCAGCAGGCCGGCGAAGGCGACCGCATGGTGTTTGCCAACGCGGTGAACGGCGTCAGCCAGATCTTCACCCTCAACCTCAAGGACGGCAAGACCGAGCAGATCACCACCGATCCGTCGCCCAAGCGCATGCTGCCGATGATCGCACGCCGCACGCGCGAAGTGCTGTACCAGAGCGGCGATACGCTGTACGCGACCGGCGTGGATACGAAGAAGACCCGCAAGCTGTACACCTTCCCCGAAGGCCAGCGCGGCGGCTTCAGCACCATCAACGCCGACGGCACCGTGCTGGCCGGCAGTTTCGCGGCGCCGGAACAGGCGGAGATCGCGCGCAAGTACCCGAAGAAGAGCGACTTCTTCGACCGCATCTACGACGCGCATGTATTAAATAGTATCTTCACCATCGACATCGCCAGCGGCGCGATGAAGGTGGTGCACGCCGAGAACACCTGGCTCGGCCACATCCAGTTTTCGCCGACCGACCCGGACATCCTGATGTTCTGCCACGAAGGCCCGTGGCACAAGGTCGACCGCATCTGGCGCTACAACCTGAAGGACAAGTCGGTCACGCTGATGCACAAGCGCAGCATGCCGATGGAGATCGCCGGCCACGAAGGTTTCGCGCCGGACGGCAAGTCGATCTGGTTCGACCTGCAGAAGCCGCGCGGCCAGACCTTCTACTTTGCCGGCGCCGACGTCGCCACCGGCCGCGAACTGGCCAGCTACCAGATGAGCGCCAACGAATGGTCGATCCACTACGCGATCGCGCCGGACCAGAGCATGTTCGCCGGCGACGGCGGCGACCCGACCCAGGTGGCGAAAGCCCCGGACGGCATGTGGATCTACGCCTTCTACCCGGACGGCCAGCGCTTCCGCGCCGAGAAGCTGGTCAACATGAAGGCGCACGGCTACCGCGACCTGGAGCCGAACGTGCATTTCACGCCGGACGGCAAGTGGGTGGTGTTCGGCGGCACCTTCGAGGGGCGGCACGAGACTTATGCGGTGCAGGTGGCCAAGGTGCAAAAGGCGTCCTGACGCCGGGCAGGCCGCCCGCATTGCGCTGTGGTGCGGCTTGTCGGGCGTAGGAGGGAACGGCGCCGGTGCGCGCGCTGGTCAGGGCGCGGGTGCTGCCTCGGTGCGCAGCTTTTGCACCAGCGCCGCCGGCACGGCGATGGCCGTCCCATGCCGCATGCGCACCGGCGTGCCTTCGTCCGGGAAGTGCATCCGGCTGGTGACGTCTTCCCAGGTCGACAGGTCGCCGCCGCGCGCACGCAGGGCGCCGTAGTGTTTGGCGGTGTAGGCGTCGTAATAGATGATGGTGTCGGCGCCGATCTGCAGGGCGGTCGGGCCTTCGGTCCACAGGCCGGGCGGGGTGATCGGGCTCGAGGGCTGCCCGAACGGGCCTTGCATCGAGCCCGCGCTTGCCAGCTGCAGGTATTTTTTCGGCGGGTTGCGGGTCTCGTCCTTCACCAGCAGCCAGTCGCGCCCATTCGCGCGCAGGAAGGTGGCGTCGATCACCGAGAAGCCGGGGTCGTAGAACAGGCGGGTCGGCGTGAAGGCGGCGAAATCTTTCGTCGTGGTCGCGTAGATGCGGTGGTTGTACTTGCCGTCGCCGTGGCCGTCGGTGTCCGCGAACCTGCCGGGGATGGTCGACGACCAGAAGATCACGAATTCGCCCTGCCGCTCGTCCCACACGATTTCCGGCGCCCAGGCGTTCAGCGTGCCGGGTTCGTGCGCCATCACCGGCAGGTAGCGCTGCGGCGACCAGTGCACCAGGTCCTGCGAGGAGGCGTAGCCGATGCCGCTCTCGGTCCAGCCCGCGGTCCAGACCATGTGGTAGGTGCCGTCCGGGCCGCGCAGGATGCAGGGGTCGCGCATCAGCTTCGACACGCCGACCGTCGGCTTCAGGTAGCTGGCGCCGCCGTTCAGCTTGTCCCAGCGGTAGCCGTCGCTGCTGGCGGCCAGGTGCAGGCCGTCTTCGCCGTTCTTCGTGAAATAGGCGAACACGTAAGCGTCGGCGGCGGGCGGTTGCGGCGTGGCGGCGCAGGCGCCCAGGAGTGCGGCCAACAGCGGAGCCAGTGCGGACAGTGCGCGCAGCTTCATTTGTTGGCCTCGTCGCCGAGCGGGCGCAGGGAAGTGACCTTGGGGCTGGGCGGCACCGCGAAGCCGGCAAACGGGTCGGGGTGGGCCGGGTCGAAGCGGAAGCCGTCGACCACGTGGCCGGCGATCGGCAACTGCGCCTGCTGGATGCCGAGGACCACGGCCTTGGCCAGCTCGTAGCTGCCGTAGGGGCTGTGGTGGGTGTTGTCGAGTTTGCCGGGCTGGGGCTCGGCGAACGCCGCCTCGGAGCCGGCCGGGCCGAGCGCGGTGTACAGCGTCTTGCTCATGGCGTTCAGGTCGATGAAGGGTACCTGCAGTTCGGCGGCGGACTGGCGCGCCGCGTCGGCGTAGTCGGCCAGGGTCGGTACCAGCTTGCCGGCATCGTCGAAGCGGCGCCGCTCCATCGGCGAGACGATCACCGGCAGGCCGCCGCGCGCGCGTACGGCGTCGACGTGGGTCTTGATCTCGGCCTTGTACGTGGTGAAGGGGCCGCCCGCACCGTCCTTGATCTGTTTCTGGTCGTTGTGGCCGAACTGCATGATGAGCACGTCACCCGGCCGCATCGCGGACAGAATCTTGTCGGTGCGGCGCCGGCCCAGCGCGTCGCGGTAGGTCTCGCCCGATTCGCCGTGGTTGGCCACTGCGATGCCCGGCTTGAAGAAGCGCGGCAGCATCTGGCCCCAGCTGTTGTACGGTTCGTCAGGCTGGTCGCAGACGGTGGAGTCGCCCAGCAGGAACAGGGTCGGCACCCTGGCCGGTGCAATCTCGATGCTGCGCACGGCCGGATGTCTTCCACGCATTCCTCCGTTGAATTCCAGGGTCAGGCGGCGGTCCCAGGCCCAGGCTTCCTGCTCAGTCTCGCGCGGCGCCTTCAGCTTGACCGTGCCCGCTTCGACGCCGTTGGCGGCGGGAATAGCCGGCGTGCGCACGTTGACGGTGAACGTGCGGGTGAGGCTTTGTCCGGCCGCGGTCTGCACGTTCTCGAGCATCAGGCGGCGCAGTTCGGCCTTGACCGTGGTCGTCGCCGGGACCTTGTCGTCGCCGAGCGTGACCGTGACGTTGTAGTTGCCCTCGGGGAGATCGACCGTGAAGTAGAAGGGTGCGTCGCCGTTCGGCTGCGTGCCCGGCTCCAGGCCGTAGCCGCGGCTGGCGCTGTAGGGCGCGGCGGCGTCGACCGGGGTGTAGCCGGCCGGTGCCTTGCCGGGGCCGAAGGCGAAGCGCAGCGGATCGCCAGGCGCGGCGTGGGCGAGGCCGGCGCCGGCCAGCGTCAGGGCGAGTGCGAGGGTGCGCAGGCGGAACAGGGTCGGGAACTGGGACATGGGTATGGACGCGGTAGTGGAAAGCTGCGCCTATTCTATGCATCGCGTGCCGGGGTGGCGGCTTAGGACGGAAAGAATCAGCGGCGTGATTGATCGGCTTGCCCGGCGACGGCAAAGCTCGCATCTGCCCGGCTGCGCCAGCACGTCGCCCCTGCGCAGGCAGGAGCCCAATTTTCAAGAACACCGACTGCGCGACGAACTTGGGCCCCTGCCTGCGCAGGGGCGACGGTTTTACGGCGAACGAATCACTTTTACTGGGACAGGGCTTAACGCTCGAATGCCCCCAGGTCCGGCGCCTTGCCCTTGAACGGCAGGCCGACATCCACCCCCTTGTCGACCAGCGCGCTGCCGGCCTTCGGGCGGAAGTTGGGGAGGTCCGGCAGGCTGCCGTCCGGCTTGCGCGGCGCGTCCCAGCCGAGCTTCGACACGCTCTCGAATTCGCCATCGGCCACGCCGGCCATCAGGTCCCAGCTGTTATTGGCGCTGTCGGCACCGGCCACCTTCTGCGCGTCCTTCGGCGCCGGCGACAGGTTGTTGCGCAGCAGGCCGAGGTTGACCGGGCTGCCGTCCGGCGCGATACCGAGCATGTTGAAGTCGGTGCCGTTGGCGAAGGCGGTGTTGTTCAGGAAGTCGAGCGCCAGCGGGTGATGGTTGGCGTAGAAGCCGGACACCTTGTTGCCGAAGGCGACCGAGAAGCGCACCACGTGCCTGACGCCGTTCGGCACGTACTTGCCGCCGTAGCCGCCGGCCTTGATGCCGTTGCCGTTGCCGGCCGGGAGCGATGTGCGGGTGCCGGGCAGGTAGCCGTGGTCCCAGGCCCAGGAATGCTCGATGAGGACCGGCGAATACGCGTTGATCAGGTCGAAGCCGTCGTCGGTGTTGGCCCAGGCGCGGCAGCCGCGGAACACGTTGCCCGGATGGCCGGCGCTGACGTGGGCGCCGAAGCCGTCGGCACTCTGGCCGGCGCCGTTCGAGGTGTAGGGATCGTAGTTGTGGTGCGAATCGCTGTTCAGCACCAGATTGTCGCTGCCGTCCTTGATGAACAGCCCCGGTCCCATGTTGTGGTGCAGGTTCAGCTGTTCGTAGATGCCGTGGCTGGCGTTCACCCACACGCCCCAGGATTCGTGGTTCAGGCGGTTCTGCGGCTGCTGCGGGGCGCCGGTGATTTCCAGGCCCTTCAGGTGGATCCAGTCGGCGCTCACTTCCACGCCCTTGACCCGGCAATCGTCCTTCATGGGCGCGAAGTCCAGCACCGGGATTTCGCCGGGGTAGGCCCAGTAGCGGATCGGCTGCCCTTCGAGGCCGCTCTTGTCCAGCACCACGGCGCTGACGGTGGCGCGGCGGGTGGCGCAGGCGGTGGTGGCGGCGCTGAAGGTGTAGGTGCCGCCGCGCAGGTAGACGGTGTCGCCGGGTTGGGCGGCCTGTTGGGCGCGGGCCAGGGTTTTCCAGGGGGCGGACTGGGTGCCGGGGGCGCTGTCGTTGCCGCTGGGGGCGATGTAGTAGGTGGCGGCGCCGGCGCTGGCGACGGTTGCTAGGAGGGAGAGCGCGAGCGCCATGCGCAGCGGCAGTGGGGTTGTCAAGATCGTTCCTTGGGAAAGGGGCTGCCGCGTGCCACTTGCTGACGCTGGTGGTACGCGGCGAACTTGGGCCCCTGCCTTCGCAGGGGCGACGTGCTGGTGCTGTGTTTCTTCGTTGTTACCGCCGGCTGATCATGCGTCCGGCCATCGACCGTCTGGCCGATCAACCGCCCGGCCGACCAACCGTCCGGCGGATCAACTGTCCGGCCCCTCAGCCGCCCGGCGACAGGCTGACCTGCACCGGCGCCCGTGCGCGTGCCGCTTCGTCGGCTACCAGGCGCTGGAATTGCTGCTGGGTGGTGATCTCGCCGGCGCGGTTCCAGGCGGCGCCGATGTAGTAGGTCAGCGGCTGTCCCGAGGTGGCGGGCGCCAGTACCAGCGCGTTGCGGGCGTCGGTGGTGAAGGCCTGGGCGCCGGCGCCCGGCACGATCAGCGCGACGCCGAAGTCGCCCTTGGTCTTCTGCGCCACCCACTGCACCAGCGATTTGTCGGCCTGGTTTTCGGCGTAGGCGATTTTCGCGTCTTCGCCCTTGTCGCTCGGGGTCTTGTTCAGGCCGATGCCCACCGTCAGCTGCTGCGGGCCGCTGAAGGTGAAGGTGCTGTCCATGCGGTCGAAGTAACGGCCGGCGTCGGTGGTGAAGCGCTTGACTTCGGTGACCTTGGTGCCGGCGGCGTCCCAGCTGTCGTAGCTGAGTTCGAACACGGCGCGTATCGGGCCGTTGGCGATGACTTTCCACGACGCCCAGTTGCCGCTGGTGGCGAGCGTCTTGCCGTCCCAGATGCCGGTGCCGCCGGCGCCGCGCGAGGCGCCGACGTTGTACATGTCGATGCCTTCGCCTTCGTCGTGGTGGTAGTGGTCGTGGCCCTTGTTGTACCAGCGGTCCACGATCGGGTAGGGCACGCGCTTGAACCAGATATCCAGGCCGCTGGTCTTCAGCACTTCCTTGCCGGTCTTGTCGGTGTCGGGCGCGGCCAGCGCGGGGCCGTAGGTGCGGTGCGCGATCTTGTCGTTTTCCCAGGCGAAGTCGTCGAGGCGCTCCGGCACGTAGCGCGCGAAGGCCCTGGGCGGGAACGGCGCGGTCAGGGTCTCGGATTTTTCGACGGTGAAGGTGGCCGATTTCTCGCCGGCCTTGAAGTCGTGCTGGAACAGCAGTTCGCCATAGGCGGCGCCGACGTTCTGCGGGTCCTTGGCCTGCGGCGCCACGTTGGTCACCTGGTAGGGCAGCACCTTGCCGGCGGCATCCTTGATCACCAGTTTCTGGACCAGCGCGTGCGGCAGCGCGGCGTTGACTTTGGTCCACGGGATGACGATGGTCTCGGAAGGACGGGCGATGTCGAGGCTGTGGGTGACGGTCACGGTCAGGCGCTCGGCGGCGCTGGCCAGGCAGGCCGGCAGCGCGGTCACGGCAAACAAAGCGGCGAGGAGGGTCGGACGAACGTGCATGCGAAGAGTCATAAGCGTATGAAGGGGCAAGAGTTCAGGGAACGTAGATCGGCTGCTGGACCGGCGGCGCCATGCCGTCGCCCAGGTAGAAGCCCGGATGCGGCGGCTGATTATAGCCGGCGTTCTGGCCCGCGACCTGGGCCCGGTATTGCGGGTCGTGCATCAGCGTCGCGATGCGGTACTGGGTCGGGGCGGTGGTGCTGAACACCAGCAGCGCGTCGTCGCCGGTGCTGCGCCAGACCACCTCTTCGCGCCAGTCGCCGAACAGGTCGGCCGACAGCACCGGCGTCGACTTGGTGCCGTTGGTCGAGCCGGCGCCGTAGTCGGCGCCGTCGACCAGGCGCTCCAGGCGCCCCGTCTGCGGATGCCATTTGTCGATATGGGCGCCGTCCAGCGATTCGCGCAGCAGGTCGCCATCCCACCACAGGCCGAAATTGATACTGCGCGGGTGCGCCGGCGAGATCTGCTTGCCGGCGGCGCTCATCAGGCCGCCGACCGAGGCCCAGCATTCTTCGCCCGGATAGGCCGGGTCGATGTCCATGCAGGTGCCGCGGCCGACGTCGCTGCCGCCGCCGTCGACGCTCCACAGGATCTTGCCGGTGGCGGCATCGTGCATCTCGGCACCCATGCCGCGGTAGCAGGACGGGGTCTCGTGCACCATGAAGACCTGCAGGCCGGCGCGCTGCGGATCGAGCTTGCCGACGTGGAGGGTATCGCCGTGGCACAGGCCGGTGCTGTACAGGAGCGTGCCATCGCTCTTGATGGTGGCGGCGCCGTAGACCAGGTCGTCCTTGCCGTCGCCGTCGACGTCGGCCACCGACATCCAGTGCGCGCCCTGGTGGTAGGCGCCGGCATTCGGGCCGGCCTTGCCGTCCTGCCCGCCGGCGTCGGTGTCGAACACCCAGCGGCTGGTGAGCTGGCCGCCGCGCCAGTCCCAAGCCGCGATCACGGCGCGCGTGTAGTAGCCGCGCGAGAACACCGCGCTCGGGCGCGCGCCGTCGAGATAGGCGACGGTGCCGAGGAAGCGGTCGACGCGGTTGCCGTAGGCATCGCCCCAGGCCTTGACCTCGCCACGGGCCGGCAGGTAATTGCTGCTCGCGAGCGCGGCGCCGCTGCGGCCGTCGAACACGGTGACGAATTCCGGACCGTCCAGCACGTAGCCGTTCGGGTTGCGGTAGTCGGCGCCGGCGTTGCCGATGACTTTTCCCTGGCCGTCGACGCTGCCATCGGCCGTCTTCATCATCACTTCGGCGCGGCCGTCGCCGTCGAAGTCGTAGGCGAGATAGGTGGTGTAATGGGCGCCGGCGCGGATGTTGCGGCCGAGGTCGATGCGCCACAGCCGGGTGCCGTCCAGCTTGTAGGCGTCGATGAAGGTGTTGCCGGTGTAGCCCCGTTGCGAATTGTCGTGGGCATTGGTCGGCTGCCATTTCACCAGCAGCTCGTAGCTGCCGTCGCCGTCCAGGTCGGCGACCGAACCGTCATTCACCACGTAGGTGTAGGGCTTGCCGTCCGGGGTGACGCCGGCCGGCGGTTTCTGCAGCGGGATGGTCTTGTACGGCTTGTCCCAGGTCGCGCCGGCGGCCGCCTCGGCGCTGCTGCCGGCCACGCGCACCGTGTAGCGCGCGTTCGGCGGGGCACCGGCATCCATGAAATTCGTGACCGCCAGCGGCTGCGCGTTCAGCCTGCGGCCGTTGCGGTAGACGTCAAAGGTGACCGACCGGGCATCGGTGCCGAGCGCGCGCCAGCCGACGAAGTTGCCGGCGCCGGTGTGGATTGCAACCACGCCGCGGTCCAGTTTCTCGACCTGCTTGGCGGGCACGGCATGCGCGGCGGTGGAGAGCGCAGTCAGGAGACACAGCGCGCCGGCAAGGAGCGGAGCGTCGAGCTTGGTGGAGACGGCCATGTGATGAACCCGAATGGTGCAGGAGTGCCAATCGAGTATCGGCGCGGCCTTCCACCCAGTCAATAATCAGGGCGGGTGGGACGGCAGATAATCACCATCTTGAGCGATGGCGATATCGTTATTCATTCAGTGTATTGACGGGTAGCGCAGCCAGTCGATGCGGCCCAGGCGCGTGAGCAGGCTCGGGACGACCTGGTTGACGTCTTCGAAGGGGCCGAACTCGTGGGTGAAATAGACGCTGCCGCGGTACAGCGCGATCAGGACGAAGGGATTGTCCTGGAAATAATCGGCGGCCAGCAATTCCTGGATCGCCTCTTCGGCGACGTCCGGGTCCGGGGTGACGGTTTCGGTCCAGTGAAGCAGGTCACCGTCCTGGGTGCGGACATACACGCGGTAGGTGCGTGTCCGTCGTTTGCCATGTCTCATCATTGACTCCGGCTCGTGTTGCGTAGGGTCGTTACAGAGCAGGTATCGTACGCCGGTCGCAAAATGTTTGGCGCGGAAATAGCGGTGCGGTGCCGGATGTGGGCACCAGTGACGGCTGCGCCGGCAGGGGAGCTGCAAGCGCGGAGACCGACGGACAAATAAAAACGCCGTTCCCGCAAAAGCGGGAACGGCGTTCAGGCGATACCGGAATTACTTGGCGGCGTCCTGGATCTTTTCGCCGGCACGCTCCACGGCACGGCCGGTCGCCGCCGTTGCGCGGCTTGCGCCTTCCTTGGCGTCGGCTGCGGCTTCCTTCGACTCCTGCTTCACTTCGGCACCGGCTTCGCGCATGCGGTCGCCGGCGCGGTCGGCTGCGGCAGCTGCCTTGTCGCCGGCGTTGTCGACGGCAGCGGCAGTGTTGGCGGCGGCCTGGTCGGCTGCGGCCTTGGCTTCGGCGCCGGCTTCACGGGTTTCGGCGGCGGCCTTGGCGCCTGCATCGTCGACGGCCTTGCCGGCCGATTGCGCCGGACCCATGCCGTTGGTGTCTTCGGCCTTGTGGCAGCCGGTGGCCAGCATGGCAACGGCCAGCATCAGGCCCGACAGGGTTGCTTTTTTCAGAATGGTGGTCTGCTTCATGATGCGCTCCTTGATCAAATGTCGCTTATTGGTTTATCCGCTTTTGTCAAAAGATTAAGCTGGTAAAGACAATATTACCAATGTCGGAGGGCGCGCACGATTGGGAATTGTTCCAAACCGTAACTAAGGAATAAATATTTCCGTGTACTAAGCCGGCGTCGACCGCGCGCCGGCCAGTTGCCAACCCAGGCGGCGGCCCAGGCACAGCAGGGTGAGCGTGGGCGGCAGGCCCCAGGGTCCGGGAATCACCGATGCGTCACACACGTACAACCCCGGCGTGGCGGTCTGCAGGTCGCCGTCGACGCCCTCGCCGATGCGCACGCTGCCGCCGGGATGGGCGGCGAAATGGTGGCTGGCGAAGATGTGATGCGCGCCGGCCTGCTCGAGTACGCCGCGCGCGAGCGCAATGCCCTGTGCGAACTTGTGCCGGTCCTCGGGCTGCAGGGTCTTGTCGACCCAGCGTGGCCCGATGCGCCCGCCGATCGCGTCGCGGATCTTGACCATGATGCTGAGCGTGCGGCCGTGTACGAACAGGCGGTCGAAGCGACCGGCCTGGGCCGCGAAGGCCTGGTACATCGGCCGCGGCAGCGTCAGGTCGGCGTAGGCGATGCCGTTCGCATGGTCGCTGGCCCCGGCCGCCATCGGCACCTCGGCGCCGCCGGGCGTGTCGGACTGCAGATCGTCCACGCTGCCCATCACCGCCACCACCGGGTCGCTGAAGAAGGATGCCGTGCCCGCCATCAGGCCGGATGCCGCCAGCAGGCGCGGGCTGCCGATGCCGCCCGCGGACAGCACAACCAGCGGCGCACGCCAGCTGCGCGGATTGCCGTCCACGACCGCTTCCACGCCGGCGGCGCGGCCGTTTTCGACAAGCACGCGCGTGACGCGGGCCCGTGCCGCCAGCACGGCGCGGTCGCGCACCGCGGCGTCGACCAGCTCGCGCGCGCTCCACTTGGCGCCGAACGGGCACCCGTACACGCAGCGCCAGCAGCCGGTGCGGCAGGCCGCCGGGCGGATCATCTTGTCGAGCTTGTGCCAGTCGAGGCCGCGGGCGCGCGCCGCATCCATGATGCGCGCCGCCATCGGGCCGACCAGGCCGTCGGGCAAGGGCCCCAGCGGCAGTTCGGCTTGCCAGCTGCGCAGCGCCGGTGCCAGGTCGATACCGTGCGCGGCAAACATGGCCGGCGGCGGCGCGGCCGCGGTGGCGAAGTTGATGGTGGAGGTGCCGCCCGCCGTGAGCGCGCGTACCAGCAGCGACAGGTCGCGGTGCAGGAAGGCGCCCTTGCCGGGCACTGCCGCCCGCGACGCCATCTGCGTCAGCGTGCCGGCGAGCGGCGCCGCGTCGCCCTGTTCCAGCATCAGCACACGGGCGCCGTGGCGTGCCAGCTCGCGCGCCACGCTGGCGCCGCCGGGGCCGGTGCCGACGACGATCGCATCAAAGGAGGAGGGGACGGGCTGCATGGACGGGGACGTGGAAGCGGGGCCCGCATGCTATCACGGCGCCCGCCCGTTAATAGCCGGGGCGGTCCGGCAGCGTGCGGGCGTCGCGCGTGCGCAGCGCCAGGATCAGGTAGAGGCAGGCCGGTGCGACCAGCGCGACGCCGGCAGCCTTGCCGCCGGCCAGGAAAGCCAGTCCGCCGACCACCAGGCAGATGGCGGCGATGATGAACGCTGTCGATGTTTTCATGTCGCTGTCGGGCACAATGATCTGTTCAGTATACCGGGCCTGCAGCGCACGTTTTTCACCAAAAATCACAATGACGTGGTTTTTCGGCAACGCTTGCGATGGCGGACGGCTTGCGCGGCGCGCGTCGGTAGCGCGCCTCAGCGCGGCCGCTGGCGGCGCAGGCCCGGCTGGCGCCGCTCCTGGTCGGGCGGGATCCACGCGGGACGCATGCCCAGCCCGTCGACGCCGAAGTCGAGCACGCGGCGCAGGCCGCGCAGCGTTGCCGGCTTGAACAGCAGGGCGCCGCTGCGCTGGTGGTAGCCGCTGCCGGCCGCGTCGCCCGCCAGCAGCAGCACCAGGGTGGCCTGGGGCGCCAGGCGTGACAGCTCGCCGGTGAGCGAGCGGCGGTCGTCGGCATTGAAGTCGGTGCAGGTGAGGATGGCGTCGAAGCGCACGGCCTGCGCGGTGCTCAGCGCTGCCTGCGGCGTTGCCACCGTGGCCACCACGTAGCCGAGCGACTTGAGCAGGCCCGCCAGCTGCTCGCGGCTCGCGTCGTCGAATTCCAGCAGTAGTGCGCTTTTCATATCGATGCCCTCCTGTTTCATGGATGACTTCGAAACCGAACACTTCAAGCGCGAAGTTGTAACAATTTGACTCGTCCATCCGGCGGAGCCGTAACGGCCGGTCCGCGCATTTGCTAAACTTGCGCTTTTGTTCGCAAGGATTTTCCACGATGGCGCGCCCGCACGACTTTCCCGAAGAGCTCCGCGCACACGCCCTGCAATGCCTGGTCGAGACCGATCCCGCGGCCAAGACCGCCGGCGTGGCGGCGCTGGCGCAGGCCCACGCAGCCGGCACGCTGAGGGTGGACGGCGGCGCCGTGTTCAGGGAAACGGCCAGCATCCCGGGCCGTCCGGCACGGCCGGCGCTGGTGCCGCCGCGCCTGGTCGGCCGCCGTTCGATGGCGACCGTCGAGGGCCGCGCCATGCTCGTGCACGCGCTGGCGCACATCGAATTCAACGCCGTCAACCTGGCGCTGGATGCGGTCTGGCGCTTCCCGGGCATGCCGCAAGATTACTATACGGATTGGCTGCGTGTCGCCGCGGAGGAAGCACTGCATTTCACGCTGCTGGCGCGCCACCTGGAAACGCTGGGCCACGCCTACGGCGATTTCAGTGGCCACGACAGCCTGTGGGAGATGGTCGCCAAGACCAGCGGCGACGCGTTGGCGCGCATGGCGCTGGTGCCGCGCACGATGGAAGCGCGCGGGCTGGACGCGATCCCGCCGCTGCGCGCCAAGCTGGCCCAGGCCGGCGACGCCGCGGCGGCGGCGATCCTCGACATCCTGCTGCGCGACGAGGTCGGCCACGTCGAGATCGGCAACCGCTGGTACTTTTACCTGTGCGGTCTGCGCGGCCTGGAACCGGTGGCGACCTACGACGATCTGACCGTCCGCTACAAGGCGCCGGTGCTGAAGGGGCCGTTCAACATCGAGGGACGGCGCGCGGCCGGCTTCACCGAGGCCGAACTGGCGCGCCTGGCGGGCGATGCGCTGCCGGCCGGGGCCTGATTCCGGCCATGTATATATGAGCGACACATCGCGGCAAGGCTTTTTACTGACCCGGCATTGGCGCGACACGGACGACGGCGTCGAAGTCGAGCTCTGGCTCGCCACCGGCGACGGTCCGCGTCGCCTGCGCCTGGCGCCGGCGCAGGCGGTTGCCTTCGTGCCGGCCGAGCAGGAAGCGACCCTGCGCACGCTGCTGCAGCGCGAACGCGGGGTCGAGCTGCGTCCGCTGGCGCTGTGCGACTTCCGCCAGCGTCCCGTGCTCGGGCTGTACTGCCGCCACTACCGCCACCTGCTGCGCCTGGAAAAGCGCCTGCGCGAGCACGGCATCGACGTCTACGAAGCCGACATCCGTCCGCCCGAGCGCTACCTGATGGAGCGCTTCATCAGCGCCCCGGTGGCGTTCACCGGCACGCCGTCGGCCGCCGATCCGGACCTGCTGCTCGACGCTCAGCTCAAGCCGGCGCCGGATTACCGGCCGGCGCTGCGCACGGTGTCGCTCGACATCGAGACCACCATGCAGGGCGAGCTGCGCTCGATCGGCCTGGAGGGCTGCGGCCAGCGCCTGGTCTACATGCTGGGGCCGCCCAACGGCGATCCGTCCGACCTCGACTTCGACCTCGAGTACTGCGACACGCGCCTGGCCCTGCTGGAGCGGCTGGAAGCCTGGATGACGCGCCACGACCCGGACGCCATCATCGGCTGGAGCGTCATCAACTTCGACCTGCGCGTGCTGCACGAGCATGCGCAGCGCCTGAAGCACCCGCTGCGCATCGGCCGCGGCGGCGCGTCGATGGAGTGGCGACGCAACGGCAACGACACTGCCGAGCGCCAGACCCATTACTTCGGCGGCCTGCCGGGACGCCTGGTCATCGACGGCATCGAGGCGCTGCGCTCGGCCACCTGGAGCTTCCCCTCGTTCAGCCTGGAGCACGTGGCACAAACCCTGCTCGGCGAAGGCAAGTCGATCGACAATCCCTACGACCGCATGGCCTCGATCGACCGCATGTTCGCCCAGGACAAGCCGGGCCTGGCGCGCTACAACCTGAAGGATTGCGAGCTGGTCACGCGCATCTTCGCCAGGACCGACCTGATGGCCTTCCTGCTGGAGCGCGCCAGCGTCACCGGCTTGGCGGCGGACCGCAGCGGCGGCTCGGTGGCCGCCTTCGAGCACGCCTACATCCCGCTGATGCACCGCCTGGGACGGGTGGCACCGAACATCGGCGACGTGCCCGGCGCCGACAGCCCGGGCGGCTTCGTGATGGATTCGCGCTCCGGCCTGTACGACTCGGTGCTGGTGCTCGACTACAAAAGCCTGTACCCGTCGATCATCCGCACCTTCCTGATCGACCCGGTCGGGCTGGTGGCGGGGCTGGCCGAGCCGGAAGCGGACACTGTCCAAGGCTTCCGCGGCGCCCGCTTCTCGCGCACCCGCCACTGCCTGCCCGGCATCGTCGCCCGCGTGTGGGAGGGCAGGGAAGCGGCCAAGCGCGCCGGCAACGGGCCGCTGTCGCAGGCGCTCAAGATCATCATGAACGCGATGTACGGGGTGCTCGGCACCACCGCCTGCCGTTTCTTCGACGACCGGCTGGCGTCCTCGATCACGATGCGCGGCCACGAGATCATGCACCGCACCCGCGAACTGATCGAGGCACGCGGCTACCAGGTGATCTACGGCGACACCGATTCGACCTTCGTCTGGCTCGGCCACGCGCACGGCGACGAGGACGCGCTGCGCATCGGCTGCGAGCTGGTCGACCACGTCAACGGCTGGTGGCAGGCGCACCTGGCCGACACGCTGGGCCTGGACAGTGCGCTCGAACTCGAAGTCGACACCCATTTCAAGCGCTTCCTGATGCCGACCGTGCGCAATTCCGACGAAGGCAGCAAGAAGCGCTACGCCGGCCTGATGACGACGCCGGACGGCGGCGACGATATCGTCTACAAGGGCCTGGAGACGGTGCGCACCGACTGGACACCGCTGGCCCAGCAATTCCAGCAAGGCCTGTACGGACGCATCTTCCGCCGCGAACCCTACGAGGATTACGTGCGCGACTATGTGGCGCGCACGCTGTCCGGCGAGTTCGACGAGCTGCTGGTCTACCGCAAGCGCCTGCGCCGGCCGCTGCAGGAATACGAGCGCAACGTGCCGCCGCACGTGCGCGCGGCGCGCATCGCCGACGACTTCCACATCGCCCAGGGCCGCGGCGCGCAGTACCGCAACGGCGGCTGGATCCGTTACCTGATGACGACGGCCGGGCCGGAACCGATGGAGACCGTGCGCGGTCCTATCGACTACGAGCACTACCTGACCAAGCAGCTGGAACCGGTGGCCGACGGCATCCTGCCCTTCATCGGCGACAGCTTCGCACGGCTGACCAGTCCGCAAGGCGCCTTGTTCTGATCTTTGCTGCATTGCACCATCGCGGTGCAAAAAAGCCGTCTATATACATTCCTATACAAAAAACCGGGGGTTGGGCCGGGCTTGCCACCTATGCAGTACGGAAATTTTCGCGCATATTAGCGGGCTGGCGCGGGGCTTGGCTGCAGATCGTCCGTACTTACGCGGAGATCGGCGGATTTGGCGCCGCGAACCACCATTGGAGTCCATACATGCTGCTAAACCTGGTTCGCATCGCCTTGCGGCGACCGTACACCTTCGTCGTGCTGGCGCTCGTGCTGCTCATCCTCGGGCCGCTCGCCGCCCTGCGCACCCCGACCGACATCTTCCCCGAAATCAAAATGCCCGTGATCGCGGTGGCCTGGCAGTACACCGGCCTGCCGTCGGACGAAATGACGGGCCGTATCTCGACCCTGTTCCAGCGCAGCCTGACGACCACGGTCAACGACATCGAGCACATCGAGGCCAACACCTATGCCGGCCGCAGCATCGTCAAGATTTTCTTCCAGCCCGGCGTCGACATCGCGGTGGCGAATGCCCAGGTGACGGCGATCGCGCAGGCGACGGTGCGCCAGATGCCGGCCGGGATCACGCCGCCGCTGGTCATCAACTACAACGCCGCCACCGTGCCGATCCTGCAGCTGGCACTGTCCGGCAAGGGCCTGTCCGAACAGCAGCTGTTCGACCTCGGCATGAACACCGTGCGCACCCCGCTGGTGACGGTGGCCGGCGCGGCGATCCCGCTGCCTTACGGCGGCAAGCAGCGCCAGGTGCAGATCGACGTCAAGCCCGACGCGCTGCAGGCGCGCGGCCTGTCGGCCCAGGACATCGCCAACGCGCTGGCCTCGCAGAACATCCTGACGCCGGTCGGCACCCAGAAAATCGGCAGCCTCGAATACACGATCCAGCTGAACAGCGCCCCGTCCGCCATCGAGGACCTGGGCAACCTGCCGATCAAGGTGGTGAACGGCACCACGATCCTGATGCGCGACGTCGCCGACGTCCACGACGGCAACGCGCCGCAGACCAACGTCGTGCACGTGGACGGCGGCCGTTCGGTGCTGATGTCGGTGATGAAGAACGGCGCGACCTCGACCCTGGCCATCGTCGACGGCATCCGCACCAGGCTGGACGCGATGCGGGCCGGCCTGCCGGACGCGCTCAAGGTGGTGCCGATCAACGACCAGTCGGTGTTCGTGCGCGCCGCCGTCAAGGGCGTGGCCCTCGAGGGCGCGATCGCCGCGGCCCTCACCAGCATCATGATCCTGCTGTTCCTGGGCAGCTGGCGTTCCACCGTGATCATCGCGGTGTCGATCCCGCTGTCGATCCTGGGCTCGATCATCGCGCTGGCCGCGACCGGCGAAACGCTCAACCTGATGACGCTCGGCGGCCTGGCGCTGGCGGTCGGCATCCTGGTCGACGACGCCACCGTCACCATCGAAAACATCAACTGGCACCTGGAGCAGGGCAAGGCGGTCGAGCCCAGCATCCTGGACGGCGCGCAACAGATCGTGGCGCCGGCGCTGGTCTCGCTGCTGTGCATCTGCATCGTGTTCATCCCGATGTTCTTCCTGGAAGGCGTGGCCGGCTTCCTGTTCGTGCCGATGGCCAAAGCCGTGGTGTTCGCGCTGGTGTGCTCGTTCATCCTGTCGCGTACCCTGGTGCCGACCATGGCCAACTGGCTGCTGCGCGCGCACAACCCGAGCGAGGAGCATCATCACGCCCCGACCAACCCGCTGGCACGCTTCCAGCGCGGCTTCGAGGCGCGCTTCGAAGGCATCCGCGCGCGCTACCACGGCATGCTGGACGGCGCGATCAAGAAGCGCAAGGCCTTCCTGATCGGCTTCTCGGCGGTGGTGGCGCTGTCCTTTTTGCTGGTGCCTTTCCTGGGCAGTAACTTCTTCCCGTCGGTCGACTCCGGCCAGGTGCTGATCCATGCGCGCGTGCCGGTCGGCACCCGCATCGAGGAAACCGCGGCGCGCTTCGCCAAGATCGAACAGGCGATCCGGCGCGTGATCCCGAGCCACCAGATCGCGACCATGGTCGACAACATCGGCATGCCGTCCTCGAGCATCAACACGGTGTACAACAACACCGGCACCATGGGCACCCAGGACGGCGACTTCCAGATCGCGCTGGGCGAAGAGCACGCACCGACCGCGGAATACGTGCGCAAGCTGCGCGAAGTGCTGCCGCGCGAATTCCCGGACACCACCTTTTCCTTCCCGCCGGCCGATATCGTCAGTCAGATCCTGAACTTCGGTTCGCCGGCGCCGATCGACGTGCAGGTGCGCGGCCGTAACCTCGAGGGCAATTACCAGTATTCGCAGCTGCTGCTCAAGCGCATCCGCGCGATTCCCGGCGTGGCCGATGCCCGCATCCAGCAGTCGAACCGCGCGCCGGTGTTCAAGGTCGACATCGACCGTACCCAGGCCCAGCTGCTCGGGCTGACCACGCGCGACGTCACCAACAGCATGGTGGTCAACCTGGCCGGCAGCAGCCAGGTGGCGCCGACCTACTGGCTGAATCCGGCCACCGGCGTGACCTACCCGATCGTGATGCAGACCCCGGAGCACCGCATGGATTCGCTGTCCGCGCTGTCCGACCTCCCGGTCGGCAACGGCAGCGCGGCGGGTGCGGCCACCCTGGGCGGCATCGCGCGCTTCCAGCGCTCGAGCGCCAACGCCCTGGTGAGCCAGTACGATGTGGCGCCGATGGTGCAGATCCACGCCACCACCCAGGACCGCGACCTCGGCAGCGTCGCCGCCGACATCCGCAAGGTGCTGGCGGACACCAAGGCCGACGTGCCCAAGGGCGCCACGGTCGAGATGCTGGGCCAGGTGCGCACCATGGAGCGCGCCTTCTCCGGCCTGCTGTTCGGCCTGCTGGGCGCGATCGGCCTGATCTACCTGCTGATCGTGGTGAACTTCCAGTCCTGGACCGACCCGGCGGTGATCGTGGCCGCGTTGCCGGCCGCGCTGGCCGGCATCGTGTGGATGCTGTTCGCCACCCACACCACGCTGTCGGTGCCGGCGCTGACCGGCGCCATCATGTGCATGGGCGTGGCCACCGCCAACTCGGTCCTCGTGATCAGCTTCGCGCGCGAACGCCTGGCGGAACTGGGCGACGCCGCGGCGGCCGCGCTGGAAGCCGGCTTCGTGCGCTTCCGCCCGGTCCTGATGACCGCGCTGGCCATGATCATCGGCATGCTGCCGATGGCGCTCGGCCTGGGCGAGGGCGGCGAGCAGAACGCCCCGCTGGGCCGCGCCGTGATCGGCGGCCTGGTGTTCTCGACCTTCGCCACCCTGGTGTTCGTCCCCGTCGTGTTCAGCCTCGTCCATGGCCGGCAGCGCCGCGCCGCCGACGCCGGCGCGTCTTCTGCCGGCACGTCGCCTGCCGGCGCATCGAATTCTGGCGTATCAAATCCTGGAGTCCCCGTTCATGTCAGCTAAACCAACGTCTTCGTCTTCCCGTGCGCGCCCGGCGCTGATCGCCGCCATCGCCATCCTGATCGCCGGCGGCGTGATCGCCGGCGGCCTCGCCACCCGCCACTCGCAGGGCGAGCAGCTGAAGGAAAGCGCCGCCGAACGGTCGGTGCCGACCGTCACCCTGGTGTCGATGAAAGACACCCCGGCGGGCAACCTGGAACTGCCGGCCCGCATCGAAGCGTGGGCGCGCGCGCCGATCTACGCCCGCGTCAGCGGCTACCTGGCGCGCTGGAACGTCGACATCGGCGCGCAGGTACATGCCGGCCAGGTCCTGGCCCAGATCGACACCCCCGACCTCGACCAGGACCTGCGCCAGGCCCAGGCCCAGCTGGCCGTCGCCCGTACCGCGCTGACGCTGTCGGAAAGCACCGCCAAGCGCTGGCAGTCGCTGATCGCCCAGAACGCGGTGTCGAAGCAGGAAGCCGACGAAAAGCAGAACGACTTCATCTCGAAGCAGGCCAGCGTGCAGGCGCTGCAGGCCAGCGTCTCGCGCCAGCAGGCGCTGAAGAAGTACACCACGCTGACCGCGCCCTTCGACGGCGTGGTCACCGCGCGCAACATCGACGTCGGCGCGCTGGTGAGCGTGGGCGGCGTCAGCGGCAGCGAGCTGTTCGTGGTCTCGGACACCCGCAAGCTGCGCGTCTACGTGCAGGTGCCGCAGCGCCAGGTCGCGCTCATCAAGCCGGGCAGCAAGGCCGAGCTGACCGTGCCGGAACGCCCGGACGCCACCTACGGCGCCACCGTGCAGTCGACCGCCCAGGCGATCGTCGCCGGTTCCGGCACGATGCTGGTGCAGCTAGCGGTCGACAACAAGAACGGCGACCTGTTCCCCGGCGCCTACGCCAACGTGCGCTTCGATCTGCCGCTCGACGCCGACACCGTGACCGTGCCGCCGGGTGCGCTCATGATGGGCAAGGACGGCGTGCGCGTGGCGACGCTGGACGCCGCCAACAAGGTGCGCATCAAGAAAGTGAGCATCGGCCGCGACCTGGGCAACGTGGTGCAGTTGGCCAGCGGCGTGGAACGCGCGGACCGCATCATCGACAGCCCGCCGGACGGCCTGGCGGAAGGCGATACGGTGCGGATTGCGCAGACGGCGCCGGTGAAGGCGAAGTCCTGAGCCGGCCCCGGTATCGTCGGCTGTAGCGCTACCGTTGGCCCTAGCACGTCACCCCTGCGCAGGCAGGGGCCCAAGTTTGGAGGCACAGCGTTAGCGTGTAAAGAACTTGCGCATAGGGGCGTCTCGCGCATGCCCTATTCGAGCGTGCCGATTTTCACGGATCGATTCCCGAAAACGTTCATCAGCTTTCCCTTCCCGTCGGCGCCGATGATCGCCTGCACCTGCAGGGTCGCGACGCCGTCCAGCAGTTCGGAACCGTCGTCGTTGCGTATGACGATATCTGCGGTTTCCCCTGCCGCGAAATGCTCGGTGTCGATCTGGAGATTCAGGTCCACGTAGTGGCGGGAGACGCCGTCGACCGGTATCTCCGACGGCCCATAAGTCCAGAACATCCGTTTGATCGATTTCGCCGGCTTCGCTTCGCTGCCTGATGCTTGCGCATCGGCGGGTGGTGCGTCGGCGCGCGCAGGTGCCGCGGCGCCTGTTTTCAAATAGTCGATCACGGCGGCAGGCGTGCTGCCGCCGCCGTATTCCACGATATCGGTGAATTGCGTGGCAATCAGGCTGGCGCCGCAAGCCGTCTTCATGCCGGCAATGGCGACGCCCTTGCCGTAGAAGGTCGTGGTGAGCACGCCTTCGATGATCGGGAAGATCCCCTTGCATTTCGGGCACTGGACCCGGTGACCCACGTAAGCGATCGGTTTGCCATGGCAGATGTCGGTCAACGAGCCTTCCAGCACGGTGCCGCCATGGCTCGTCGGGTCGCCTTGCCGGATGATTTCGCCTGACATGCGGATGCTCCTGCGAGCTTACAGCTTGTTGAAGGGATTGTTCGGATCATGCGGGCAGGTCAGCATCGCCGCACCATTCTCGAGCTTCTCGATGCGCGCCCGCGCCGGCGCCGCGCAGACCTTTTCCAAAGGCGGCAGTTCAAAACTGCGGACTGCTTTGCCGTCGGTGCCGAACAGGGTACCGGTACCGCCCACCAGTCTGCGGTCCTGGCAATCCGTTTCCGTGCAATACGCCACGCAGCCATGGCAGGCAAGCGCCTGCTCGTCCTTGAACGGCTGACACTGATCGAAACTTGCCGGCACGAGGATACGGAAATCCTCTACCCGGAAATAGCCGCACTGCGTGCGCGGTTTGCCGCTGGCATCCCGGGTGACGGTAGTGAATCTTCCTATGCCATATCGCGCCGTCGGGTAATCGAAATCCCCGGTATGAACAATGCCGGAGACGAGGACTTTGCCCGAGCGATCGACAGCGACCAGCTCCCGAGGTTCGGCAATCAGGACGGTCGTCATGCCTGTTTTGTCTGCCTTCAGATTGCCGAGTTGCGCCGCTTTGACTCGCCGGGATTCCCCTTGTCCCTCGAAGCATTGGGCCGACCATGCCGTGTTGGTGTTCGTGGGAGGACAAAGTGTCGATGCGGAAGTGCCCAGGATGCAAGAGGCGAGCAGCGACGCCAGCGCGAGGCGGCGGATCATTTCAGTTCCCAGAATTTAACGGCAACCACCTGAATCAAGGCTGTCGTACCGTTGGCACGTTCCGCCTGATTGGTCAGCCAGAAATAATACATATTGGTTTGCGGATCGTCGTGGCCTTCGGCGTAAGCGAGTGTCCTGGTAACGCCATTCCACAAGGTGAAGTGGCCGGACGCGTCGCCCCATCCCGATACTTCGAAGACGACGATGCCGTTGCGTCGCGCTAGCTTGGTGTCGAGCCACGCCTGCGCTGTTTTGACGCGTTCTTTGAACTGCCTGCTGATCGCATCGTTTTCACCGATGAGAGAAGCCGATATGGGAGACAACTGTAACTCCTCGTCGGCGCCTCTGAAGCGTTTGGCAAGATGTTGTTTCAGGTCCGAAACGCGAATCCAGTACTGGTATCCGTCCGCGCCTGGAATGCTGCCGCCGGGGCTGGGCGCAGCGGCCAACTTGAGACCGCTGCGATTCAGGGCATACGACATCCGCACGGCACAGGTATTCTGATAGCCGGGATTCAGGTAGAGGCCCTTGAAACGTCCGCCGATCTTCTGATCATACAGTTCAGGGGTTTTGGTCCGGGTGTCCGGATAATGCTTGTCCATGTCGGACCAGGATGGGCGGCGGGCCTCCACCTGCGCCGAGGCGCTTCCCGAAGTCGCTGTAATGGCCAAATGCCGCTCCTTGTCGATGGTGGACCAATGACGTGTGAGTCAGGCTGGTGCATCGGCAAAGATAGCATTGATTCGGGTATGAGGAGTTCAGCTATGGTTGAGGCAGGTCAACGGGATTGTTGACCTGTGCTGGGTACTTCCAAAACAGCCGCGAGGAAAGAGGACTTACTGCGCCAGCCCTTTCTGCAGCAACTCGGCCACCAGCTGGTTCATGTCCACCCCACGCTCCTTGGCCACCTCCTGCAACTGCTTCACCAGCTCCCCGTTCAACTTGCAGGCAAACGGCACCAGCCCCAGCGCCCGGTCGCGCTCGCGCTGTTCGCGCCGGTCCGGGCCGCTGGCGCCGGTGCCGTAGGTCGCATTCTTCGCGTTCATCTGGTTTCTGATGCGCTCGGCATCGGCCTTGGTCATGTCGGTTCGTTTCATCGTGCCTGTTCCAATGTGATCAAACCGGCATTCTAACCGCGAACGGCAGCGCAGCATGCGGTTCGCATCCAGATGTCACTCATGGTCGTTCATGCGGCGTAACTGAAAGCTTGTTTCGCTCCGATCTCTGCTCGTAGAATGTCCCGAAAGCCCTTTTGCAACAGCCCGTCTTGAGCGAACGCGCGCCGCTGCGCCACCGGTGTGCGTTCGCTCTGACGCTGGTCAATTTTCCGCTGTTTGACGTTCGTCCACGAGGAGAAGACAATGCAGATGAGCCTGACACTGATCAATAGCCGTGCCAGCGAGATCACCGTCGCGCTGTGCGATATCGAAGTCCGGCTGGCGCCGGGCGAGCAAAGGAAGCAGATGGTGGGCATGCCGGAGGGGCCCTGGCTGCCGGTCAGGCTGCACGCCGGCGGATCGAGCGCGGAGCTGCAGATCCGGCGCGGCAGCCGTGCCGGACACGAAGCGGACTATCCGGTCGCGAACTTCGCCAACATCTACCAGCATGTCGAGCTCGGTAACGGCGGTTCCCCCGTTGCGATGACGCTCAACATCGGCACGGCATTCTCGTCGAAGCACTGGATGGGGCAGCTCGACCTGGACGAGGACGCGACGCTGGCAGCACTGACCCTACCCGGCAGTCACGACACGGCGACGTGGAAGGGCAGCCGCGCCAGCAAGTGCCAGACCTTCGATATCAGGAACCAGCTGAACCATGGCATCCGCTGGTTCGACCTGCGCCTCGCCGTGGACGGCAGCGACCTGAAGGTCTGGCATGGCAGCGAGGAGCAGGGCCTTTGCCTGGCCAAGGACCTTCTGCCCGCCATCACCGGCTTCCTGGCCGCGCACCCGACCGAGATCGTCATTGTCTCGGTCGTCAACGTGTCGTGGGACTGGGACAAGAAGGATTTCGACGGACTGCTTCACAAGATCCTGATGGCGGGCGTGCCGGCGGGGCGCCTGTACGACCGCAATGCCGTCCCCAGGATCGCCGACGTCAGGGGCTGCGTGGTGCTGATGCGCCAGGACGAGGACGCGACCTACGGTATCCTCGCCGATCACTGGCCGGACGATGAAAAAGGCGTGGTATGGAATGACACCGGGAATATCCGCTACTCGGTGCAGAACTGCTACAAGTTCGGTCCGGACTATCTGGCGGCGAAATGGGCGCTGGTGAAGCACCAGCTCGATTGCGCAAAGACCGCCGCCGACGGCGAGTGCTGGTACGTGAACTACACCAGCGCCAGCAGGGCCCCGATCACCGATCCGGTCGACATCGCGCTCGCGCCGGAACAGCAGGGCATCAACTACCGCTTGCACGCCTACCTGTGCGCGCAGGCCGTGCCGAGCTACTTCGGCCTGGTGCCGATGGATTTCCCGGAGCAGCCGGCCGGCCTGATCAAGCTGCTGATCTCGATGAACAAGCTGAAGCACTGAGTGAAGCAGTGAGTGAAGCACCGGGCGCGCCCGCCGGCGCTGCGTGTTCAACGCTGCACGCAGCGCTCGATGCCGTGGTTCCCACCCTTGAACTCGGGTTCGTAATAATACTTGGTGAACGACCACTTGCCGCCGGCGTTCCTGGTCAGCGTGGCGATGCCGGTGCCGTAGTCGCGCGTGGTCTGGTCGGGCAGGGCGAAGTGCACCGCCATGTGCATGCCCTGGACCGCGGCCTCGCCGCGGTAGGTGCCGAAGCCCGGCACCTGCAGGCTGAAACGGTAGGCGCCGTAGTCGCCGGTGCTCTGCGCGGCGACCAGTGCGAGGGTGACGGTGCCGGTGTACTTGCCCTCGCGGGCGTCGTCGCCGTTGCAATCGTAGGTGCCGCTGATGTCCTGGCCGGTGAATCTGCCGGCCAGGGGTGCGGGTGCGGCGGCGTGGGCGGCAGCGGCACCGGCAGCGGCCGCCAGCAGGATCAGGCATGCGACACGCGTCTTCATCGTCCACCCCATGAAAAAGAAATCATGGTGCCACAGCCGGGCTGGCCGGGCAATGCGATGCGGGTTCAGCCCAGGTAGCGCCGGTGGAAACGGCTGCCCAGCCGCGTCAGCACTTCGTAGCCGATGGTTCCGGCTTCGCCGGCCACGTCGTCCACCGTCTGGCGCCCGCCCAGCAGCTCGACCAGCTGCCCCGGCGCCAGCCGCGCGTCCGGGATGCCGCTGACGTCCAGCGTGATGCTGTCCATCGACACGTTGCCCACGAACGGCACGCGGATGCCGTCGATGAAGGCGTGGCCGCGTCCGGACAGCGAGCGCAGCCAGCCGTCCGCATAGCCGAGCGAGATGGTGGCGATGCGTTCCGGGCCGCGCGCCACGTGGCGCGCGCCGTAGCCGACGATATCGCCGGCCTGCACCGTGCGCGTCTGCACGATGCGCGCCGCCAGCGACACCGCCTGGCGCAGCGGATTGGCGCCGTGGCCGGGCGCCGGATGAATGCCGTACAGCGCCGCGCCCGGGCGCACCAGGTCGTGGCGGAAGGCCTCGCCCAAAAAGATGCCCGAGGAATTCGCCAGGCTGCCGGCCAGGCCGGGGAAGCGCGCGCGCAGCCTGGCCAGGCCGGCGCCGAAACGCTCGCATTGCAGCGCGTTCATCGGGTGATCCGGCTCGTCGGCGCAGGCCAGGTGGCTCATCGCCAGTACCGGACGGATGCCGGCCAGCGCCTGCGGATCGTCCAGCAAGGCATCCAGGTCGGCGGGCGCCAGGCCCATGCGCGACATGCCGGTGTCGAACTGGATCGCGGCCGCGAGTTCGCGCCCGAGCGTGCGCGCCGCGGCGCGCCAGTCGGCCACCTGGGCCGGGTCGTTCAGCACCGGAACCAGGTCATGCTCGACGAATGCGCGGGTGGCGCCCGGCGTCGGCCCGTGCAGCACGTAGATGGTGGCATCGTGCGGCACCAGGCCGCGCAGGCGCATGCCTTCGTCGACGTGGGCGGTGAAGAACACGCGGCAGCCCTCGGCGGCCAGGGCCGGCGCCACCTTGTCCATGCCCAGGCCGTAGGCATCGGCCTTCATCACGCCGGCGCAGACGGCCGGCGCGGCACGCTCGCGCAGCAGGCGGTAATTGGCGCGGATCGCGTCCAGGTCGATCGTCAGCAGGGCGCCGGCGCGGGCTTCGGATACCGGCGCCGCGGCCGAGGACAGATGCTCCATCGTCCCCATGCTCACGCCTTCGCGAACTGGGCGCGCTCCTGCGCGGCGCGCGCGCCGGCGTAGCGGAACACCGCCAGGTCGCCGGCGTCGATGGCCGGCGCGCGGCCCGACACCAGGTCGGCGATCACGCTGGCCGAGCCGCAGGCCATGGTCCAGCCGAGGGTGCCGTGGCCGGTATTCAGGAACAGGTTCGAAAGCGGAGTGGCGCCGACGATCGGGGTCGAGTCCGGGGTCATCGGGCGTAGGCCGGTCCAGAAGCTGGCCTTGGCGATGTCGCCGCCCTGCGGGAACAGGTCGCGCACCACCAGTTCCAGGGTTTCGCGGCGGCGCGGGTTGAGCACCTTGCTGTAGCCGGCGATTTCGGCCATGCCGCCCACGCGGATGCGGTCGGCGAAGCGGGTGATCGCGATTTTATAGGTCTCGTCGAGGATGGTCGACACCGGCGCCTTGTCGCCGTTGGTGATCGGCACCGTGAGCGAATAGCCCTTGAGCGGGTAGACCGGCACCTTGAACTGGTCGCCCAGCAGGAAGCGCGAATAGCTGCCCAGCGCCAGCACGTAGCGGTCGGCCATCAGCGTGCCCTTGGAGGTGCGCACGCCAGTCACCTGGCCGCCGGCGATGTCGAGCGCCTCGATGCTGGTGTCGAACGCGAAGCGCACGCCGAGTTCCTTGGCCATCACGGCCAGGCGCGCGGTGAACAGCTGGCAGTCGCCGGTTTCGTCGTTCGGCAGGCGCAGGCCGCCGACCAGCTTGTGGCGCACGTCGGCCAGCGCCGGCTCGGCCTGGGCCAGCTGTTCGCTGCGCAGCACTTCGAAGGGCACGCCGGCCTGCTGCAGCACCTCGATGTCCTTGGCGGCGCCGTCGAACTGGGCCTGGGTGCGGAACAGCTGCAGCGTGCCTTGCTGGCGGCCTTCGTATTCGATGCCGGTTTCCTGGCGCAGCGCGCGGATGCAGTCGCGGCTGTACTCGGCCAGGCGCACCATGCGTTCCTTGTTGACGGCGTAGCGCTCGGCGGAGCAGTTCTTGTACATTTCCCACATCCATTCGAGCTGGAACAGGGTGCCGTCGGGGCGGATCGCCAGCGGCGCGTGGCGCTGGAACAACCATTTGAGCGCCTTCAGCGGCACGCCCGGCGCGGCCCAGGGCGAAGCGTAGCCGGGCGAGATCTGGCCGGCGTTGGCGAAGCTGGTCTCGAGCGCGGGACCGGGCTGGCGGTCGACCACGGTGACTTCATGGCCGGCCTTGGCCAGGTAATACGCGGTCGAGACGCCGACCACACCGCTTCCGAGGACGATTACGCGCATATATTTCTCTATTTATAGTGCAAGGTTGGGAAATCTTGCTATCCTATATTGGCAGAGGCAAGATTTGTTTCCGTTCTTCGACGACATTTTGGTGATTATTCATGCGCGTTCAAAAAGAATCGACCCGCGTGCTGGACCGTATCGACCTGCACATCCTGTCCATCCTGCAGGACGACGGGCGGATCGTGATGAAAGACCTGGCCGAACGGGTCGGCCTGTCGCTGACGCCCTGCATCGAACGGGTCAAGCGCATGGAGCGCGACGGCGTGATCGCCGGCTACCATGCGCGCGTGAACCCGCAGGCGCTCGGGATGCAGGTGCTGGTCTTCGTCGAGATCACGCTGCACCAGAAATCCGAAAAAGCCTTCGAGCGCTTCCGCCGCGCGATGCTCACCATTCCCGAGGTGATGGAGTGCCATCTGGTCTCGGGCGACTTCGATTACCTGATCAAGGCCAGGATACCGGAGATGTCGGAATACCGGCGGCTGCTAGGCGAGATCCTGCACGTGGCCGACGCCGGCCAGTCCAAGAGTTATGTGGTCATGGAAGAGGTAAAGGAAACCCTGGCGCTGTCGATTGCCGGCTGAGCCGCCCCGGGCGGTCGCGCTTTTGCTGGTTTTTTGCAACGATTTGTTGTCGGAATTTGCTGAATCTGGGCAAGTATTTACCTGAACCCCAAGAATCTGACTAAAATGATTTCCAGTGGGAATTATTCATTTAGGATGAGACATGAAATCGGTTCAGCAGGAAGTCGACGAGCGCAGCAACCTTACGGGCACCAATAAATTCGAACTGCTGCTGTTCCGCCTGGGCGGCGACGCCAGGGGCGAGCACAGCGAACTGTTCGGCATTAACGTCTTCAAGATCCGCGAAATCGTCGCGATGCCGGCGATCACCAAGGTCGCGGGCGCGCCCGAGCACGTGCTGGGCGTGGTCAACCTGCGCGGCCAGATCATCCAGGTGCTGGACCTGCCGTCGATCGCGGGCGTCACCCCGGTCACCGGTCTGAACATCATGCTGGTCACGGAATTCGCGCGCACCACCCAGGCCTTCGCGGTCGAAAGCGTGGAAGAGATCGTGCGCCTGGACTGGAGCCAGGTGATGTCGGCCGAGCGCAGCGCCGCCAGCGGCATGGTGACCAGCATCGCGCGCCTGGAAGCGCAGGACGGCAACCCGCCGCGCCTGGCCCAGGTGCTGGACGTGGAAACCATCCTGCGCAACATGAATCCGGACGACGGCCAGGACAACATCGAGCACGCCGTCGGCAGCAAGATGCACCTGAAGCCCGGCTCGGTGATCCTGGCGGCCGACGACTCGGTGGTGGCGCGCGCCCTGATCGAACAGGGCCTGGACGCGATGGGCCTGCCGTTCGTGATGGCCAAGAGCGGCAAGGAAGCCTGGGACCAGCTGAACGCGATCGCCGGCGCCGCCGAAGCCGAAGGCAAGTCGGTGTACGACAAGATCGCGCTGGTGCTGACCGACCTCGAGATGCCGGAAATGGACGGCTTCACGCTGACCCGCAACATCAAGTCGAGCAGCCGTTTCGGCAACCTGCCGGTGGTGATCCACTCCTCGCTGTCGGGGAACACCAACGAGGAGCACGTCAAGAAGGTGCGCGCGGATGCGTACGTGGCCAAGTTCTCGGCCGAGGACCTGGCGCGCACGCTGCGCACCATCCTCAAGCAGTAAAACGGCAGCGCCGACAAGCGCTCGCTGCCCATGAACGTCGCCCCTGCGCAGGCAGGGGCCCAATTTGCACGCGCACGATCATGCGTCGAACTTGGGCCCCTGCCTGCGCAGGGGCGACGTTTCGTTTGCAACACGACCAATCGCGCCGACTTCCTGCAAACGGCGGGGCACGCACCCACCGGACAGCACGCGCCGGCCGCGAGGGCCTTAGAATGTCGACAGACAAAGCGCGAGGCACCACCATGTTGACACCCCATACGCACGAGACCGCAGTACCGTTCGACGCGAAGCAGCCATCCGCGCGCGGCATCCCGGCGCACGCCGTGGCCGAAGCGCCATGAACGGCTTGGCACCCGCCTGCATCTGGGACGTCGGCGCCCACCTGGGCGAGGGCGCGCTGTGGGATGCGCGCACGGGCAGCGTCTGGTTCGTCGACATCAAGGGCCGCCGCATCCACCGCTGCGATGCCGGCGGCGGCAACCGGCGCAGCTGGGATGCGCCCGGCCAGCCCGGCTTCATCGTGCCGGCGGCGGACGGCGGCATGGTATGCGCGCTGGAAGACGGCCTGTACCGCTTCGACGAGGCGAGCGGTGCCTTCACGCTGCTGTGCCCGGTCGAGGCCGAGCTGCCGGGCAACCGCTTCAACGACGGCCATGTCGACCGCGACGGCAATCTCTGGTTCGGGTCGATGGACGACGCCCAGGTCGAGCCCAGCGGCGCCCTGTATAGGCTAGGAACCGACGGGATCCTGAGCCGCCCGGACGATGGCTACCTGATCACCAATGGCCCCGCCATCAGTCCGGATGGCCGCACCCTGTACCACACCGACACGCCGCTGCGCCGCGTGTACGCCTTCGACCTGGGCGCGGACGGCAGCCTGGCCGACAAGCGCTTGTTCCTGCAGCTGCCCGAGGGCAGCCGGCCGGACGGCATGGCGGTGGACAGCGCCGGCGACCTGTGGATCGCGCTGTTCGGCGGCGGGCGCATCGAGCGTTACACGGCGGCCGGGCGGCTGGCGGGCAGCGTGCCCTTCCCGTGCACGAACATCACCAAGCTCGCCTTCGGCGGCGCCGACCTGCGCACCGCCTACGTCACCACCGCCTGGAAAGGCCTGAGTCCGGCGCAGCGCGCCGCCCAGCCGCTGGCCGGCGGCCTGTTCGCCTTCCGTGTCGACACGCCCGGCCAGCCGCACCGGGCTTTCGGCGGCGGGGCCGCTCCACAGGATCAGCGCGCGTAGCTGGGGCGCTTCGGATCGTAGGTCCAGCCGGGCACCAGGTAGCGCATCGCCATCGCATCGTCGCGCGCGCCGCCGGCCACCCGCTTGTACAGGTCGTGCGCCTGGCGGATGCGTTCCATGTCGGGCTCGATGCCCAGGCCCGGCGCTTCCGGCACCGCGACCATGCCGCCGGCGATCCGCAGCGGCTCGCGCGTCAGGCGTTCGCGGCCTTCCTGCCAGATCCAGTGGGTGTCGATCGCGGTGATGGTGCCGGGCGCCGCGGCCGCGACGTGGGTGAACATCGCCAGCGACACGTCGAAATGGTTGTTCGAGTGCGAGCCCCAGGTCAGGCCCCAGTCGTGGCACAGCTGGGCCAGGCGCACCGAGCCCTGCATGGTCCAGAAGTGCGGGTCGGCCAGCGGGATGTCGACCGCGCCCAGCAGGTGCGAATGGGCCATCTGGCGCCAATCGGTGGCGACCATGTTGGTGGCGGTGGGGATGCCGGTGGCGCGCTTGAACTCGGCCATGATCTCGCGTCCCGAATAGCCGTTCTCCGGCCCGCACGGGTCTTCCGCATAGGCCAGCACGTGGCCCTGGCCGCGGCAGGCGGCGACCGCTTCGGCCAGCGACCAGGCGCCGTTCGGGTCGAGGGTCGCGCGCGCCTCCGGGAAGCGCCGCTTGATGGCGGCCACGGCCGCGATCTCTTCCTCCGGCCGCATCACGCCGCCCTTCAGCTTGAAGTCGCGGAAGCCGTACTTGTCGACGCTGGCCGCGGCCAGGTCGGCGATCGCTTCCGGCGTCAGCGCTTCCTCGTTGCGGCGCCGGTACCAGCCGTCCTGTCCCTCGTAGGACGGGTAGGGCAGGTCGGTGCGCTGGCGGTCGCCGAGGTAGAACAGGTAGGCCAGCATCGGCACCGCGTCGCGCTGGCGGCCGCTGCCGAGCAGTTCGCATACGGGCACATCCAGGTGCTGGCCGAGCAGGTCGAGCAGCGCTGCCTCCACCGCCGTGATCACGTTTTCCAGGCGCAGGTTGATTTCGTGCGGCTGCTTCATGACCGCTTCCTCGGCGCGCGACGTCACCTGGTGGCTGGTGCCGGCGATGGCCGCGCGCAGCGCGTTCAGCGTGCGGTTGTGGCGCGCGATCTCGGTGCCCACCACCAGCGCCTGCAGCTTCTGCAGCGCCAGCAGGATGCCGTTCGAGCCGGGCACTTCAGCCATGCCGGTGCGGCCGGCGCTGTCCGTCAGCAGCACCAGGATGCGCGTGAAATACGGCGCATGCGCACCGCACAGGTTGAGCAGCATGCTGTCGTGGCCTGCCACGGGGATCACCTGCATTTCGGTGACGACGGGCGTGGCGGCGCGCTGGATGGGGTGCATGGGGGTCTCCTTATTGTTCAGGCAGCTTTTCCGTTGCCGGTAACATTTATGTACACTAGAATGATTGCGCAAACATCAACCCAGTGTGAAGGAATCCGCATGCCGCGTCAATCTCGCCTGTCCGCCGCCGTGTCCGCAGCAGTATTCGCGGCAGTATCCGCGGCCGGGCTCGCCGGCTGCGCCGCCACCGGCACCGGGGCCGAAGCGCCCGCGCGCGACGCCCACTGGGTCGCTTCGTGGGGCACGGCGCAGCTGGTCGCCGACGGTCCGAACGCGCTGCCGGCAGCGCGGATGTCGGATGTCACGCTGCGCCAGTTGGTGCGGGTGTCGCTGCCGGGCCGGCGCCTCCGCATCCGGTTCAGCAATGTGTTCGGCACCGAGCCGCTGGTCATCGGCGCCGCCAGTGTCGGCCTGTCGCGCGGTCCGGGCCAGGCCGGCGCCGGCGGTGTGCAGGCGCTGCGCTTCGGCGGCAGCGCTGCCGTCACGATTCCGGCCGGCGCCGAGTACCTGAGCGACCCGGTCGAACTGGTGCATGCGGCGGGTGCCGACCTGGCGGTGTCGCTGCACCTGGCGGCGGCGCCGGCGCGCCAGACCGGCCATCCTGGCGCGCGCGCGACCAGCTGGCTGGCGCAGGGCAACCGCGTGATGGACGGCGACCTGGACGGCGCCGACAAGGTGACGCGCTGGTACCTGCTGGCCGGCGTCGAGGTGGCGGCGGCACCGTCCGCGCACGCGGTGGTGGCGATCGGCGACTCGATCACCGACGGCTACGGCGTGAATCCGGACAGCTACGGCCGCTGGACCGATCACCTGGCCGTCCGCCTGCGCGCCGCCGGCGTGAGCGATGCCGCCGTGGTCAACGCAGGGATCGGCGGCGGGCGCCTGCTGCGCGACGGCCTGGGGCCGAACCTGGCATCGCGCTTCGAGCGCGACGTGCTGGGCCGGCCCGGCGTCAGCCATGCGATCGTGATGATCGGGGTGAACGATCTCGGCGTGCAGCACAAGGACGGCCAGGACGATCCGGCGGCGCGCGCCCGGCTGCTCGAGGACATGCGCCAGGCCCAGCGCCAGCTGGTGGCGCGCGCCCACGACGCCGGCGTGTGCGTGATCGGCGCCACCATCACGCCCTATGCCGGCAGCGGCTATTACCGGCCGGGCCCCGAGAACGAACAGGACCGGCTGGCCTACAACCGCTGGATCCGCGAGTCCGGTACGTTCGACGGCGTCATCGATTTCGACGCCGCGCTGCGCGATCCGGGCCGGCCCGAGCGGCTGCGTGCCGCCTACGACAACGACGGCCTGCATCCGAACGCCGCCGGCTACAAGGCGATGGCGGACGCGGTGCCGCTGGAGCAGCTGAGGCACTGCCGCTACCAATAACCCGATAGCCGCGACAGACGGCATGGAGACAAGCGTGAGACAAAAAACACTATCCGGCATGCTGCTGGCGGCCACGCTCGCCGTCGCCGCCGTGCCTTCGGCCTGGGCGCTGGGCGAACGCCAGTTCGTCCGCTTCGATGCCGGTCAGCCCGGCGTGGCGCTGGCCGGCGGACGGGGGCCGGCGCGCCTGCTGCTCGATCCGCGCGAGTTCGCCGGCGTGCGCCGCGCGGCGGCCGACCTGCAGGCCGATATCGGCCGCGTCAGCGGCAGCCGGCCGGCGCTGCTGCAGGCGTCGACGGCGCGGCCCGGCAGCGGCGACCTGGTCATCGTCGGCACGCTGGGCAAGAGCGCGCTGATCGACCGCCTGGCGCGCGAGGGGCGCATCGATGCGACAGCCCTGCGCGGCAAATGGGAAGGCTACCTGGTACAGACCGTGCGCAACCCGCTGCCCGGCGTGGCGCGTGCGCTGGTGGTGGCCGGCAGCGACAAGCGCGGCACCATCTTCGGGCTGTACACGGTGTCCGAACAGATCGGCGTCTCGCCCTGGCACTGGTGGGCCGACGTGCCGGTGCAGCGCCACGCGGCGCTGGTGATCCCGGACGGCACCCGCGTGCAGGATGCGCCGGTGGTGCGCTACCGCGGCATCTTCCTGAACGACGAGGCGCCGGCGCTGTCCGGCTGGGCCAGGGAAAAGTTCGGCGGCTTCAACCACCGCTTCTACGAAAAGGTGTTCGAGCTGCTGCTGCGCATGCGCGCCAACTACATCTGGCCGGCGATGTGGGGCAACGCCTTCTACGACGACGATGCGCAGAACGGCCGCCTGGCCGACGAGATGGGCGTCGTCATCGGCACCTCGCACCACGAACCGATGATGCGCGCCCATGCCGAATGGGCGAAGTACGGCAAGGGACCGTGGGACTACGGCCGCAACGAGCCCGTGCTGCGCGATTTCTGGCGCCGGGGCCTGCGCCGCAGCAGCGGCTTCGACAAGGTCATCACGCTCGGCATGCGCGGCGACGGCGACGAGCCGATGTCCGAGGCGTCCAACGTGGCGCTGCTGCAGCGCATCGTCGCCGACCAGCGCGGCATCATCGCGCACGAGACCGGCAAGCCCCTGGCCGAAGTACCGCAACTCTGGGCCCTGTACAAGGAAGTCCAGGACTACTACGAGAAGGGCATGCGCGTGCCCGACGACGTGACCCTGCTGTGGTGCGACGACAACTGGGGCAATATCCGCCGCCTGCCGACGCCCGAGGAACGCAAGCGCGCCGGCGGCGCCGGCATCTACTACCACTTCGATTACGTCGGCGGCCCGCGCTCCTACAAATGGATCAACGTCACCCCGCTGCCCAAGGTGTGGGAACAGATGCACCTGGCCTGGCGCCACGGCGCCGACCGCCTGTGGATCGTCAACGTCGGCGACCTCAAGCCGATGGAGGTGCCGACCGAGTTCTTCCTGAACTATGCCTGGAACCCGGCGGCGTGGCCGGCGGCGCGCCTGCCGGCCTACCTGAAGCTGTGGGCCGCGCGCGAGTTCGGCGCCGAGCATGCGGAGGAAGCGGCAAGCCTGGTCGAGACTTATGCGCGCTTCAACGGCCGGCGCCGGCCGGAGCAGCTGGAACCCGCCACCTTCAGCGCGCTGCATTACCGCGAATCGGAGCGCGTGGTCGCCGACTGGACCGCGCTGGCGGAACGCGCGCGTGCCCTGGGCGCGCGCCTGCCGGCGGACCGGCGCGACGCTTTCTACCAGCTGGTGCAATACCCGGTGGAGGCTTCCAGCAACCTGAACGAACTGTATGCGACGGTGCAGCTGAACCGCCTGCATGCCGACCAGGGCCGCGCCGATACCAATGCGCTGGCGGCCAGGGCGCGCAGCCTGTTCGCGCGCGACGCCGAGCTGGCGCGCGTATACCAGCAGGACATCGCCGGCGGCAAGTGGCCGCACATGATGTCGCAGACCCATATCGGCTACACGGGCTGGAAGGATCCGGCCACCAACATCATGCCCGAGGTGCGCGAGATCGCGGTCCCGGCAGCCGCGGGGTTCGGGGTGGCGGTGGAAGGCAGCGCGGCCGCCTGGCCGGCGGCGGGCACGCTGCGCCTGCCGGCGCGCGATCCGTTCGCCCGGACCCCTTCTTATATGGAGGTGTTCAGCCGCGGCGCCGCGCCGCTGGCGTTTACGGTGCGCGCCGACCAGCCCTGGGTGACGCTGAGCCGCACCTCTGGCAGCACCGACGCCAGCCAGCGCATCGAAGTCGACATCGACTGGACGCGCGTGCCTGTGGACGCGACGCGTGCCCGGATCGTGGTGGCGGGCGCGGACGGCAGGGAGGCGCAGGTCGAACTGCCGCTGCGCCACGTCGCCGCGCGCAATATCCAGCTGAGCCGGCCGTCCGGCTTCGTCGAGAGCGGCGGCGTGGTCGCGATCGAGGCCGCGCATTATGCGCGGGCCGCCGTGCCGGCGGGCCGCGAGTGGCTGCAGGTGCCCGGCCACGGCCACACGCTGTCCGGCATGACGACGCTGCCGGCCGAGGCGCCCGCGGCCACGCTGCAGGACGGCATGCGCCTGGACTACGAGCTGACGCTGTTCGAACCGGGCCGGGTGAAGGTGCAGGCGACGCTGGCGCCCACGCTCAGGTTCCGTCCGGGCGCCGGGTTGCGCTATGCGATTTCCTTCGACGACGAAGCGCCGCAGATCGTCGACGTGCATGCCGACGCGTCGGAACGGCACTGGGAAAAGATCGTCTCGGACGGCGCGGCGCGTTTCGTGTCCGAGCACGCGATCGCGCGCCCCGGTCGGCACACGCTCACCTTCTGGGCGCTGGACTCCGGGCTGGTGCTGCAGCGGCTGGTGGTCGATGCGGGCGGCTTGCAGCCGAGCTACCTGGGGCCGCCGGAGAGCCGGCGGTCCGAATAGCGCGCGCTATCGGGACGCCGGCGTCGCGGGCTGCGGCTCTGCCAGGATTGCCTCCAGCGCCTCGACCAGCGCGGCGCACTCGGCATCGGTGCCGATGCTGATGCGCAGGAACTGGTCGATGCGCGGCAGCTTGAAGTGGCGCACGAGGATGGCGCGGCGGCGCAGCGCGGCGGCCAGCGCGGCGCCGTCGTGCTGCGGATGGCGCGCGAAGATGAAGTTGGCCTGCGAAGGCAGCACGTCGAAGCCGAGTGCCTGCATCTTTTCCGTCAGCCAGCCGCGGCTGGCAACGATCGCACGCGAGGTCTTCTCCATGTAGGCATGGTCGTCCAGCGCGGCCACCGCGCCGGCCTGCTGCACCTGGCCCAGCGGATAGCAGTTGAAGCTGTTCTTCACGCGTTCCAGGCCGGCGATCAGGTCGGGATGGCCGACCGCGAAGCCGACCCGCAGGCCGGCCAGGGCCCGCGATTTCGACAGCGTCTGGATGACCAGCAGGTTGTCGTGGCGGTCGAGCAGCGTCACGGCGCTCTGCGCGCCGAAGTCCACATAGGCTTCGTCGATCACCACCACCTGGTCCGGATGGGCCGCCGCCAGTGCGGCGATGCGCTCCAGCGGCAGGGCGATGCCGGTCGGCGCGTTCGGATTGGCGATGATGATCGCCCCGCACGGCTGCGCGTACGCCTCGATGTCGATCTCGAAGCGCTCGTCGAGCGGCACCTGCACGTGCTCGATGCCGTACAGACTGCAGTAGGTCGGGTAGAAGCTGTAGCTGATGTCCGGGCTCAGCAGCGGTTTGTCGTGCTTGAGCAGCGCGTGGAAGGTGTGGGCCAGCACTTCGTCGGAACTGTTCCCGACGAACACTTGGTCGCTCTGCAGCCCGAAGCGGCGCGCCACCGCATCCTTCAGCAGCGTGTTCGACGGGTCCGAATACTTGCGCAGTCCGTCGCCGACGGCCGCGCGCATCGCCGACAGGGCCTGCGGCGACGGACCATACGGGTTTTCGTTGGTATTCAGTTTGATCAGGCCAGGCATGTTCACCTGTTCGCCCGGGGTATAAGGCACGAGGCCGTGTACAGCATCACTCCAGAAACGGCTCACTACATCTTCTCCAATGCAGACAATCGAGGACGGTTATCCGCCCGGTTGTCAAACATTATACGGCGAAGCTATGCCGCAACCATCGGTTTGTTCGTCCGCGCGCGCGGGGCCGATGGCTGCCTTGTGAGCCGCGGCCGTTCCGGTTGGGACGGCCGTGTCGGAGCGCTCAGGCCCGGCGCGCCGGCATGGCGCGCATCGCGTCGGCGATCGCCGTGCGCAGCGGCTTGGCGCGCAACTGGGCATCGTAGGGGCATGGGCGCATCGGCAGCTTGTCGGTGCGCGGCGCCTCGTCCCAGGTCTGCAGCCAGTTGATGTGGTCGGCCATGCCCCACAGCAGGAAGTCGCTCAGGCCCGGATAGGACAGGGTCAGGTCGAGGTAGTCGCGCGCGGCCGCGGCCACGCCGGCGTCGCGCTGGGCGATGTCGGCCGGCAGGCGGCGGTCGTTGACGTCGAACTCGGTGATCAGGAGGCCGTAGCCCATGGCGGTGACTTCGTCGAGGAAGCGGCGCCATTCCAGCAGGTCGGCCTTGCCGCGGTCGGCGCTGTCGTCCCAGGAACCGATGTGGCTCTGCAGGCCGAGCGCGTGCACCGGGCTGCCGCGCTTCTTGAGCTCGGCCAGCATGGCGAGCACGCCGGCGCGGTGCTTGGCGCTGCCGGTGTCGCCGCGCATGTAGTCGTTGTAGACCAGCTGGGCGTGCGGCGCGTATTCGCGGGCCAGGCGGAAGGCCAGGTCGATCTGGTCGATTGCGCCCGTGGGGCCGAAGGCGCGGGTGAGGGCGTTCTGGCGCTGCTTGCCGTCGGCCGGGTCGATCGCTTCGTTGACCACGTCCCAGCTCTTGATCGCGGTGCCGAAGTGCCCGCACACGGTCTGCACGTGCTTGCGCATCAGGCGTTCGGCACCCTGCGCCGGCTTGCTCCCGAAGTCTTCGCGCGCGACCCAGGCCGGCAGCCATTTCTCGGCCTGCCAGAACAGGTTGTGGCCGCGCATCGCCATCCCTTTTTCGTTGGCCCAGGCCAGCATCGCGTCGGCCGGGCCGAAGTTCGGGGCGTCGCGGCGCGGTTCCAGTGCCTGCCATTTCATCTCGTTCTCGGCCACGATGATGCCGCACTCGCGCTCGACCAGCGCACGGTAGGCCGGATCGCCGAACTGGTTCTTGCCGCTGCCGACGGCGGTGCCGAAGCGCAGCCCCTTGCTGCTGGCGATGTCTTTCAGCGGCTCGCCGGCGCCGGCGGCGGTGGCGGCCCTGACGAAGCCGGCGGGGAGCAGGGTGGCGCCGGCCAGGGCGCCGAGCATGGTGCGTCGTGTGGTCATCGTCTCTCTATCTTTCTTTATATATGATGGGTGGTGGAAAAGATCAGCCGCGGCCCGGGGCATACGGGAAGTGCAGCGCGCGGTAGTACTCGAGCGGGTGGGCCGGCGGCCTGGCGCCGGGCGGCAGCGGCAGGCCGTTCACCTGCATGAAGTAGGCCAGGCAGGCGTCGCGCCACCAGCGCGCCTCCTCGTGCTGGCGCGCCAGGCGCTGTGCGACGTCGCTGCCGCGCCGCGCGTCGACCAGCGGGCGGAGGCGCTCCCAGTCGGCCTGCATGGCGGCGGCTTCGGCCACGCCGCTGTCGTAGTGACGTACCAGCTCTTCCCACAGCGTGCGGCCGGACGGCATCCGGTAATCCCAGGGCAGGTGGTGGAACCACAGCAGCAGTTCCGGCGGCGTGGTGGCCGGATCGGCGAAGCGGCGCGCCACTTCCGGCGCGTACTGGGCCAGCGCATTGCTGCCGGCGGCGGTGCGGTCGAAGCCGATGCCGTCGCGCGCGGCGCGGTGATAATAGACCGGGTTCCAGTCGGGACGTTCGAGGTCGTCGACCCAGGGCGCCGGGCCGTGGTGGTGGCCGGTGCCCATCATGTGGTGCAGGCCGAGCGGCGTCATGTAGTCGACCACGGCTTCGCGCGAGCGCATCATCAATGCGGTCACGGCGTCCGCCACGCGCGGCTCGAGGGACCAGGTCTGCTGCGCCCATTCGCGCGCCACGGCGGCGCTGTCCAGCGCCGGGTCCCATGCCAGGCGGCCGAAGGCGTACCAGTTGGCCTGGTCGAAGTCGGAGCCGGACCAGTTGCGGCTGCTGCCGATGTTGGCCACGCCCGCAATCCCGCCGACGTTCGCGCCAACCTTGCCGCCAACCTTCGCGCCGACCTTGCCGCCGGAATTGGCCGGCTGCCGGCCGGCCAGCACGTCGGCCACCGTCAGCGCACGGCCGCCGGCGCGGGTGTCGAAGCGCAGCGCTTCCTGGAACAACGGGCCGAGATAGGCGAGGTGGGTGGCGAAGCCGAGGTACTCCTTGGTCACCTGGAATTCCATCATCAGCGGCGTGGCCGGCATGGCGCCGAACAGCGGGTGCACCGGTTCGCGCGGCTGGAAGTCGATCGGGCCGTTCTTGACCTGGACGATGACGTTGTCGTCGAAGCGGCCGTCGAGCGGCTTGAACTGGTCGTAGGCCTGGGCCGCGCGGTCGCTGTTCTTGTCGACCGCGCGTGACGGATGCGCCGCCGGGTTGTAGACGAAGGCGCGCCACATCACGATGCCGCCGTGTGGCGCCAGCGCGCGCGCCAGCATGTTGGCGCCGTCCGCGTGGTTGCGGCCATAGTCCTGCGGACCGGGCTGGCCTTCCGAGTTGGCCTTGACCAGGAAGCCACCGAAGTCGGGAATGGCGGCATACAGCTCGTCGGCCTTGGCGCGCCACCAGGCGGCCACCTCGGGGTCGAGCGGATCGGCGCTGCGGGTCTGCTTCAGTTCCAGCGGCGTCGACCAGCGTACCGACAGGTAGACCCGGATGCCGTAGGGGCGCAGCACGCCGGCCACCGCGGCAGCCTTGGCGATGAATGGCGCGCCCAGCACTTCGGCCTTGGCGTTGACGTTGTTCAGCACCGCGCCGTTGATGCCGAGCGAGGCATTGGCGCGCGCATAGTCGGTGTAGCGCGGGTCGACGATGCCCGGCAGTTCCCACCAGTTCCAGATCGACTCGCCGGCATAGCCGCGCTCCACCGTGCGGTCGAGGTTATCCCAATGGTCGAGCAGGCGGCGCGGCAGGGCCGGCTGCGACGCCAGCGGTAAAGCAGCCCCGGTCTGTAGCGCGCGCAGCAATGCAAAGCTGCCGTACAGCAGGCCGATCTCGGTATTGGCGGCGATCAGCGTGACCTCGGTGCCGTTCAGGCGGGTGCGCTCGACCAGGTAGCCTTCCGGGCCCAAACCGCGCAGGCGCGCCTGCGCGGCGGCGCCGGGCGGCAGGTCGGCGCCGCGGGCCAGTACGATGGCGCCGCTGCGCGGGCCGGCGGCATCGGAGGGAGCGTGGCCGAGCAGGCCGGCCAGGCCGCGCCGCAGTTCGGCGCGGGCGGCGCGCACAGTCGGGCTGTCGGGTGCCAGGCTGGCGAGCGCGCGGCTTGCCGGCGCGAGGTGCGTACGCTGCGCGGCGGGCAGGGGGTGGTAGCGCAGCCATAACTGGTAGCCGTCTTCGCCGGCGTCGGCGTCGGCATCGGCGGCCCGGGCGGCGCCGCCGTGGCACAGGACGGCGCACAGCAGCATGAGGAGAGCCGCCCAAAGCGGGGCCGGCCAGAGCACGGCCGTACGCCGTGCCGATGTGCGCTGTAGCATGTGTCTCCGAGGATTATTTTTGGTTTATTGGTTGAGGTCAGCTTACCTCACACAATGATGTTAGCGCAAACTTTTGCGTTTTGAAATCGATTTCGTAGGGTTTTCGGGGGTTTGCGGCCCCTTGGGGGCTATCGCTTGCGTGAATGTAACTGTGCTAAGATAGCGCAAACAACAGTGTAAGACGGGGGATGCCAGACATGACGAAAGCCAAAGTCGAGGCCAGAGCAGCGGCCATCCAGGAAGAGGCCGAGCGCCGCGGCCAGCCGACCATGGCCGATGTCGCCAAGCTGGCGGGCGTCTCCGCCATGACGGTGTCGCGCGTGATGAACGGCAAGGGCCTGGTGCGCGAAAGCACGCGGCGCAAGGTCGCGGAAGCGGTCGCCGCACTGAACTACACCCCCAACCAGGAAGCGCGCAACCTGGCCGGCTCCAAGCCGATCCGCGTCGGTTTCTTGTACAGCAATCCGAGCGCCGGCTATCTCAGCGAATTCCTGGTCGGCCTGCTCAGCCAGTCCGGCCTGAACAACGTCCAGCTGTTCGTCGAAAAATGCGAGGCCGGCCAGCACGAGGAAGAGCAGACCCGCCACCTGATCGAAAACGGCCTGGACGGCATCATCCTGCCGCCGCCGCTGTGCGACAGCGAAGCGGTGCTCGCCTGCGTGGCCGCGGCCGCGATCCCGGCGGTGGTGGTGGCCTGCGGCCTGCCCGACGAGCGCGTGGGCGCGGTCAGCGTCGACGACTACGATGCCGCCTACCACATGACCCGTCACCTGATCGCGCTCGGCCACCAGCGCATCGGCTTCGTGGTCGGCCACCCCAACCAGACCGCCAGCGGCCGCCGCCTGGCCGGCTACCGCGCCGCCATCGAGGAGAAGGGCGCCGACAAGGGCGACGAGCTGGTGGTGCAGGGCATGTTCACCTACCGCTCCGGACTGGACGCGGCCGAGCAGCTGCTGGGCCTGGCCGAACGCCCGACCGCGATCTTCGCCAGCAACGACGACATGGCCGCGGCCACGGTCGCGGTGGCGCACCGCCTGGGCTTGGACGTGCCGGGCGACCTGACCGTCACCGGCTTCGACGACACCGCACTCGCCACCACCATCTGGCCGGAGCTCACCACCGTGCGCCAGCCGATCGCCGAGATGGCGCGCGAAGCGGTACAGGCGCTGGTGCGGCGCGTGCGCGCCCAGCGCGAGGGCATCGATGCGCCCCCCGAGCGGGTGCGCATGGACTTCGAGCTGGTGCGGCGCCAGTCGGATGCGGCGCCGCGGGTAAGGCCGCCGGCGCGGCTGCCGCTGGTGAAGGCGGCGCCCAAGGCGGCCGGGGCGGCCAAGCGCGTGCACGCCACCAACTGACTGCCACATGTGCGCGCTCGGGCTCTCTGATCGCGCTAACAGCACCGTCATTTCCGAAAGGATGCCGCCGTTCGGCGGTACTGCCGGGAACGACTTCCCGCACAGGCGGGAACCCATACAGCGTTTGCAAGGCCGCGCTCCCGGTCGCGCCGCTGACGCGTCCTGCTTGCCGCATTCCGCGCCTCGTCACGGATCTCCGCCTGCGCGGGGACGACGGAGTGGCGCATCCTGTTTCAGCGCTTTATCGCGGCGCATCTGCCACACTGTGCACCACGCCCGCCTTGTTTCGCCTACAACACTAAACACATCCGAATATTTGATTGACAACCGCTAATTTTGCCGTTTAGACTGGAATGGTTGCGGTAACATTTCTGTTATCAGAATGTTTTCCGCGCCCAGGCTCAATAAAACAGCAGGATGGCCGTACCCGCCGGCAACGATCGGACGGGGCGCATAACAACAAGCAGTTGGAGACGAGACCGATGGGTATCAAACGCAGGGAATTCCTGGCGTCCGTAGGCAGCATGGCCGGTCTGGCCGTGGTTCCGGTGGCCGCGATGGCACAAGGCGCGGCCGGCAAGAACGGCGCAGCGTTGTACAAGCAGGCCGGCGCGCCGGTCGATGCGCGGGTCGAGGACTTGATCAAGCGCATGACGATCGAAGAAAAGATCGCGCAAATGCAGTGCGTGTGGCAGCAGAAGGCCGCACTGCAGAATCCCGACACCACCTTCAATCCCGACAAGGCACGCGCCGCGCATCCGCACGGCATGGGCATGTTCGCGCGCCCGTCCGACCGCCAGCTGGGCGCGGCGGCGAGCGTCGCGGGCGATGCCGGCGAGACCGCCCATCGCGGCCCGCGCGAGACCGCCGAATACGTCAACGCCGTGCAGAAGTGGGCGATGGAAGGCACCCGCCTCGGCATCCCGGTACTGATGCACGAAGAGGCGCTGCACGGCTACGTGGCGCGCGAGGCGACCAGCTTCCCGCAGGCGATCGGCCTGGCGTCGAGCTTCGACCCGCAGCTGGTCGAGAAGATCTTCAGCGTGGCGGCCAGCGAGATGCGCGCCCGCGGCGCCAACCTGGCGCTGGCGCCGGTGGTCGACGTGGCGCGCGAGCCGCGCTGGGGCCGCATCGAGGAAACCTACGGCGAAGACCCGCACCTGTGCGGCGTGATGGGCAAGGCCGCCGTCATCGGTTTTTCCGGTGACACGCTGCCGCTGGCGCCGAACAAGGTGTACGCCACCCTGAAGCACATGACCGGCCATGGCCAGCCCGAGAGCGGCACCAACATCGGCCCGGCCAACGTCGGCGAGCGCACCCTGCGCGAAGACTTCTTCCCGCCCTTCGAAAAGCTGATCAGGGAAACCAAGATCGCCGCCGTCATGCCCTCGTATAACGAGATCGACGGCATCCCTTCGCACGCCAACCGCTGGCTGCTGACCGACGTGCTGCGCAAGGAGTGGGGCTTCAAGGGCGTGACCGTGTCGGACTACATGGCGGTCAACGAACTGATCACGCGCCACAGCCTGGCCGCCACGCCCAAGGAAGCGGCGCTGCGCGCGGTGAAGGCCGGGGTCGACATCGAGACCCCGGATCCGCTGGGTTACGTGAAGCTGGCCGAACTGGTCCGCGAAGGCAAGATCAGCCAGGCCGAGATCGACGCCATCGTGCGCCGCATCCTCAAGCTGAAATTCGAAGCCGGCCTGTTCGAGAATCCCTACGCCGACGCGGCCCAGGCCGATGCGCGCACCGCCACGCCGGAAGCGATCGCACTGGCGCTCGAGGCGGCGCGCCGCAGCGCCGTGCTGCTGAAGAACGACAAGAACCTGCTGCCGCTGCAGCCGAACAAGGTCGGCAAGATGCTGCTGATCGGTACCCATGCCAGGGATACCCCGATCGGCGGCTATTCCGACGTGCCGCGCCACGTGGTCTCGGTGTACGAAGGCCTGCAGAAGGAAGCCAAGGAACAGGGCTTCAGCCTGGCCTACTCGGAAGGCGTGCGCCTGACCGAAGGCCACGTCTGGGGCAAGGACGAGATCGTGTTCACCAAGCCGGAAGTCAACGCGCGCCTGATCGCCGAAGCGGTCCAGGCGGCGAAGTCGGCCGACACCATCGTCATGGTCCTGGGCGACAACGAGCAGACCGCGCGCGAAGCCTGGGCCGACAATCACCTGGGCGACCGTACCGGCCTGGACCTGATGGGCCAGCAGAACGACCTGGCACGCGCCATCTTCGCGCTGAACAAGCCGACCGTGGTGCTGCTGCTGAACGGGCGTCCGCTGTCGGCCACGCTGCTGGCCGAACGCGCCGACGCGCTGCTCGAATGCTGGTACATGGGCCAGGAGACCGGCCATGCCGTCGCCGACCTGCTGTTCGGCCGCGCCAACCCGGGCGGCAAGCTGCCGGTGACGATCGCACGCGATCCCGGCCAGCTGCCGATGTTCTACAACCGCAAGCCGAGCAGCCGCCGCGGCTACATCGACGGCACCACCACGCCGCTGTACCCGTTCGGCTACGGCCTGTCCTACACCCGCTTCGAGATCTCGGCCCCGGTGCTGCAGTCGGCGCGCATCGGCGTCAACGGTTCGACCCGGGCCCAGGTCCAGGTGCGCAACGTCGGCAACCGCCGCGGCGACGAAGTCGTGCAGCTGTACATCCGCGACGACGTCAGCTCGGTGACCCGTCCGCTGCTGGAACTGAAAGGCTTCCAGCGCGTGACCCTGGAGCCGGGCGAGAGCCGCACGGTCACCTTCGACATCAAGCCGACCGATCTGTGGTTCTACAACACCGACATGAAGCGCGCGGTCGAACCGGGCACCTTCACCATTTTCGCCGGGCCGAACAGCGTCGATCTGAAGAAGACGACCCTGACGGTGGCATAACACGGAGACGAGACACATGACAGCCCAGAAAACGAATGCGCTGCCCGACGACCTGGACAAGGCCCTGCTGGTCGGCCGCGTCTGGCGTCCGGCGCCGGTGAATGGCCCGGCAGTGGTCGCGGTACGCCGCGGCCGCGTGATCGACATCACCCGCCACGTCGCCACCGTGGCCGACCTGTTCGAACGCGACGACGCGGTGGCGATCGCGCGCAATGCCGAAGGCGAAGACCTGGGCGACGTTGCCGCCCTGATGGCGGCCGCCGGCCCGCAGCAGGCCCCCAGTGCGCTGCGCCTGCTGGCGCCGTGCGACCTGCAGGCGATCAAGGCGGCCGGCGTGACCTTCGCGGTCAGCCTGCTGGAGCGCGTGATCGAGGAACAGGCCAAGGGCGATCCGGCGCGCGCCGACGAGCTGCGCCAGACCCTGCAGGCATCGATCGGCACCAATCTGTCCGACATGAAGCCGGGCTCGGACGCCGCCATGCGCCTGAAGGAAGAGCTGGTCGGACGCGGCCTGTGGTCGCAGTACATGGAAGTCGGCATCGGTCCGTACGCCGAGGTGTTCACCAAGTCGCAGCCGATGTCGGCGGTCGGCCACGGCGCCGAAGTCGGCCTGCATCCGATCTCCAACTGGAATAACCCGGAACCGGAAATCGTGCTGGCGGTGAACAGCCGCGGCCAGGTACTCGGCGCCACCCTCGGCAACGACGTCAACCTGCGCGACATCGAAGGCCGCTCGGCGCTCCTGCTGGGCAAGGCCAAGGACAACAACGGCTCGTGCGCGATCGGTCCCTTCATCCGCCTGTTCGACAACGGCTTCACCATGGACAACCTGCGCGAAGCGGAAGTCGGCATGCTGATCGAAGGCGCCGACGACGGCTTCACCCTCGACGGCGTCAGCCACATGCGCGAGATCAGCCGCGACCCGCTCGACCTGGTGGCGCAGACCTGCGGCGCCCATCACCAGTACCCGGACGGCTTCATGCTCTTCCTCGGCACGATGTTCTCGCCGATCAAGGACCGCGACGCCGCGGGCGGCGGCTTCACCCACCACGCCGGCGACCGCGTCAGCATTTCGACGCCGACCCTCGGCACCCTGGTCAACACCGTCCAGCGCAGCGACGAGATCGAACCCTGGACTTTCGGCGTGCGCGCCCTGTACAAGAACCTGGCCCAGCGCGGCATCTATCAAGAGAATTGAATGTCTGACTCCAACCAACAAGATTTCGTCTACGCCAGCTACCCCGACCTGAAGGGCAAGCGCGTGGTCATCACCGGCGGCGGCAGCGGCATCGGCGGCGAGCTGACCACGGCGTTTGCCGGGCAGGGCGCCCGCGTGGTGTTCCTCGACATCGCCGAAGAAGCCTCGCGCGCGCTGGAACAGGCGCTGAGCGGTGCACCGGCCGCGCCGACCTTCATGAAGTGCGACCTGACCAACATCGACGAGCTGCAGAGCGTGTTCGCGCGCATCCAGCAGGAACTCGGCGGCGTCGACATCCTGATCAACAACGCGGCCAACGACGACCGCCACGACATCGAGGACGTCACCCCGGCATACTGGGAAAGCCGCATGAACGTCAACCTGCGCCACATGTTCTTCTGCACCCAGGCCGTGCTGGCGGGGATGAAGGAACGCCGCCAGGGCGCGATCCTGAACTTCGGTTCGATCTCGTGGCACCTACCGCACACCCACCTGCACCTGTACATGACGGCCAAGGCCGGCATCGAGGGCATGACCCGGGCGCTGGCGCGCGACGCCGGCCAGTTCGGCATCCGCGCCAATACCATCATCCCGGGCGCGGTGCGCACCCCGCGCCAGCAGGCGCTGTGGCACAACCCGGAAGAAGAGGCGCGCATCCTGGCCGGCCAGTGCATTCCGGAGCGCGTCGAGATGCAGGACGTGGCCGCGCTGACCCTGTTCCTGGCATCGAACAACGCGCGCCATTGCAGCGGCCGCGAATACTTCGTCGACGCGGGGTTCTACGGGCAATGAACACGACACTTTCCTGCTTGTGGGATGCCGGCGCCACCCTCGGCGAGGGCGTGCTGTGGGATGCGGCGCGCCGGGCGGTCTGGTTCGTCGACATCAAGGGCCGCCGCATCCACCGCTGCGCCGCTGACGGCAGCGATCGCCGCAGCTGGGATGCGCCGGGCCAGGTCAGCTTCATCGTGCCGGCCCGCGACGGCAGCATGGTGTGCTCGCTGGAGGACGGCCTGTACCGCTTCGACGATGCCACCGGTGCGTTCGAGCCGCTGGCCAAGGTCGAGGCCGACGTGACCGGCAACCGCTTCAACGACGGCCACGTCGACGCCGCCGGCCACCTGTGGTTCGGTTCGATGGACGACACCGAGGAAGCGCCGACCGGCGCCCTGTACCGCTTCGACGGCAGCCACGTGATGCAGGCGGACGACGGCTACGTGATCACCAACGGCCCGGCCGTCAGCCCGGACGGCGCCACGCTGTACCACACCGACACGCTCAAGAAGGAAGTCTACGCCTTCGACCGCGCGGCCGACGGCAGCCTGTCCAACAAGCGGCTGTTCGTGCGGATCGCCGACGGCGGCTACCCGGACGGGATGGCGGTCGACGCCGCCGGCCACGTATGGGTCGCGACCTTCGGCGGCTGGCGCATCGACCGCTTCGACGCGGCCGGCGCCAAGGTCGGCGAAGTGCGCTTCCCGTGCGCCAACGTCACCAAGCTCGCGTTCGGCGGCGACGACCTGCGCACGGTCTACGCCACCACGGCGCGCAAGGGCCTGTCGGAACAGGAACTGCGCGAGCAGCCCCTGGCCGGCGGCTTGTTCACGTTCCGCGCGGAGACGCCGGGACAGCCGCAACACGCGTTGCGGATCGAGGAATGAAAATGAGTCAAGCACAGAACACCCCACGCCGTTTCCGGTCGCAGGACTGGTTCGACAATCCTGACCGCATCGACATGACCGCGCTCTACCTGGAGCGCTTCATGAACTACGGGATCACCCCCGACGAACTGCGCTCGGGCAAGCCGATCATCGGCATCGCTCAGAGCGGCAGCGACATCGCGCCGTGCAACCGCATCCACCTGGAGCTGGTCAAGCGCGTGCGCGACGGCATCCGCGACGCCGGCGGCATCCCGATGGAATTCCCGCTGCACCCGATCTTCGAAAACTGCCGGCGCCCGACCGCGGCGCTGGACCGCAACCTGGCCTACCTCGGCCTGGTCGAGATCCTGCACGGCTACCCGATCGACGCCGTGGTGCTGACCACCGGCTGCGACAAGACCACGCCGGCCCAGCTGATGGCGGCCGCCACGGTCGACATCCCGGCCATCGTGCTGTCCGGCGGGCCGATGCTGGACGGCTGGTTCGAGGGCGAGCTGGTGGGCTCCGGTACCGCGATCTGGAAGGGCCGCCAGCGCCTGGCCGCGGGCGAGATCGACGACAAGAAGTTCATCGACATCGCCACCGCGTCGGCGCCGTCGGCCGGCCACTGCAACACCATGGGCACGGCATCGACCATGAACGCGGTCGCCGAAGCGCTCGGCATGTCGCTGACCGGTTGTTCGGCGATTCCCGCACCGTACCGCGAGCGTGGCCAGATGGCCTACGACACCGGCCGCCGCATCGTCGGCATGGCCCATGAAGACCTGCGTCCGTCGACCATCCTGACGCGCGACGCCTTCCTCGACGCGATCGTCGTCAACGCCGCCATCGGCGGCTCCAGCAACGCCCAGCCGCACATCGTGGCGATGGCGCGCCATGCCGGCGTCGAGATCCTGGAGTCGGACTGGATGGAATACGGCTACGACGTCCCGCTGCTGCTGAACATGCAGCCCGCCGGCAAATACCTGGGCGAGCGCTTCCACCGCGCCGGCGGCACCCCTGCCATCATGTGGGAACTCGAGCAGAAGGGCCTGCTGCGTTCCAAGCGCCCGACCGTGACCGGCACCACCATGGCCGAGAACCTGGTCGGCCGCGAAAGCATTGATCGCGAGATGATCCGCCCGTTCGACGAGCCGCTCAAGCACCACGCCGGCTTCATGGTCCTGAAGGGCAACCTGTTCGACTTCGCCATCATGAAGACCAGCGTGATCTCCGACGCCTTCCGCGAACGCTACCTGTCGGAGCCGGGCAAGGAGAACCGTTTCGAATGCAAGGTCGTGGTGTTCGACGGTTCCGACGACTACCACCACCGCATTAACGATCCGGCGCTCGGCATCGACGCGCACACCATGCTGGTGATCCGCGGCGCCGGCCCGGTGGGCTGGCCGGGATCGGCCGAGGTGGTCAACATGCAACCGCCCGATGCACTGATCAAGCAGGGCATCACGGCGCTGCCGACGCTGGGCGACGGCCGCCAGTCCGGCACCTCGGCCAGCCCGTCGATCCTGAACGCCTCGCCGGAAAGCGCGGCCGGCGGCAACCTGGCGCTGCTGCGCACCGGCGACGTGGTGCGGGTCGACCTGAACACCGGGCGCTGCGACGTGCTGCTCACCGACGAAGAACTCGACCAGCGCCGCCAGGACGCGCCGCCGGCGATTCCGCCCAACCAGACGCCATGGCAGCAGATCTACCGCGCGACGGTGGGCCAGCTGCACACCGGCGCCTGCATGGAACT
>Ga0308163_10000566_pt1 | contig 61408 bp, 62 predicted proteins | sample PhyTR1_FD_201037 | JGI IMG/M metagenome (GOLD analysis project Ga0308163, IMG submission 201037) | Phyllosphere microbial communities from UC Gill Tract Community Farm, Albany, California, United States - DLSLT.R1 | ecosystem: Host-associated > Plants > Phyllosphere > Unclassified | place: USA...
TGCCGGTCATGATCCCGGGCAGACCGTAACAACAGCATAATGCAATTGATGATATACCCAATACAAGAACTGCAGTACCATATGGTAATCTAGATTTTCGTACTTTTTCTTTAGTTAAAAATTTCATGGGAAGATTTTATAAAACGATCAGCATCAGCAATTTTAATCTCGACTTTATATCTCAATAAATTTCTTTCTCTGCTGAGGATCGGGAAGAAAACATTTTTGTGCAGAAATCTTCATTCGGTTACGCGAAACAAGATCGTATAATTTATCACTTAGCGAGGTTGGTAATAGGCTTCCTATTTTTAAAAGAGAGTATATTCCTCCCAAAAGTTGAGCTATTTTCATCACCGCCCGAGATTTCATTAAATATTGACCGTCAGATTTAAGGAGATACAGTGTATTAAACTCTTTCGTCTCGAGTCCTCTTTTTGAAAGAAATTTTTGCCCAAAGTCAGATTGTAAAGAAGCGAATAAGAATTTATTTTTTCGGTCGCGTTCTAAGATCCATTGTACCCAGAAATTACAAAAACCACATTCGCCATCAAAAAACACGACGTTTTTATCTTTCAATTTTCCATCCATCTTATTTAATTTTTATGAATTGGTGAATTAGCTGCCCTATTTTGCCAGTGAAAAAAATCTAATAATTCTTAAAACTTTATCTGTATAAAGTAAAAAGCATTGTAAAAGATTAGTTTATTTTCAAACTATCGTTTTCATGCTTCACAGCTGATGTATTTACTTCTTTCTTATCATTTTCATCGTCATCAAGATCACATTTACAGGAAACATTGGTGAGAAGTAAACCTAATGATACACCCAGAATTGTAAAATTGAGTTTATGCTTAATTAATTTTTTCATGAAGATTATCTTTAAGTTATTGTTTATAAAATTCTTCTTTTTTATAACGCTTATACGTCTTAAACAAATTTATTGTTGACTGCTGTTTTTTCCTATGATCATAGTCATAGACGCTGTTTTTCGTAGAATTTTATTGTGAATTTTAGTCAATTATGATTCATGACCGATTAGCTTAGAGAATAAAAACATACAAATAGAAAGTCCCACCTTGTAGTGGGACATTATCTTTAACTATTTTACTGCTTTCTGTGCTTTTTGAGATTCCATCAGATGATGTTCCAATGCGGGAAGCGTTTTTGAGGCGAAACTTTTTAAAGTACTTTCAGAGCCTTCAGCAGCTTCTTTTTTAAAGTCAGCAATTGTTTTTTGATGATCAGCTACCATAAGATCTGTATACATTCGATCAAACTCAGCACCTTTTTTTGCTTTTAGTTCATCATATTTTTTCTGCTGATCGGCGTCTATTTTTGCCGGCAATGTGTATGCATTTTTTGATGCCCACTGTTTCAGCTCATCATTCGCTTTGGTGTGATCTTTCACCATCATTTCGCCAAGAGTCTTAACGGTTGTATTTGTAGAAAGATCAGCTGCTAACTTTCCTGCCATTACCTCCATCATTCCGCCTTTTGCAGCAGCATCGGCAAATTTCTTATCCTGGTCACTTAGCTGAGCAACTGATGTAGAATTATCAATGGTTGTAAGAGAATCTGTACCTGTTGTGGCAGATTCATCCTGAGCCGAAGTTTCCATGTGATCGCTGGAATGATCTACAGTAGGCGACGTTTCTTTTTTGTTGCAGGCAACCAGTAAGGCGGCTGCAAAAAGTGTTACAATTGTCTTTTTCATAATAAAAATTTAAGTGTTAGTATGTGATAAAATTTTGTTTACTATATAAAATCTATGTTAAAGCGATCTATCAGAAGAATTTGTGAATTTAAGTTCTACAACAATATTCTTTACTCACATTTTAGCTGAAAGTTTCAGACTTGGGTCTTTGCATGTTACCCATTCTATACGCAGCCATGCTGTCGGTCGCAAGATTACTCATCGCAACGGTAAGCTTATTTTTTAGACCTGATATTACGCTGTCTTTACCACTCATTAAAGCTTCATATCCGTCGATTGCCACTTCTTCGGCAGTAGAGAAACTATCTCGATCTTCCATAATCTTGCTGTCATTCATCATCGCCTTATTAAAGAAATCTGTGTCTGTAGGGCCGGGAAGCAATGCCGTAACGGTAATCCCTGAATCTTTAAGCTCTTCACGAATTGCTTCGGACCAGGAAAGTACAAAGGCTTTCGTGCCATGATATACAGAATGCCACGGTCCCGGTGCTTTGCTTGCAATCGATGCCAGATTAAGGATTTTCCCTGAGCCTTTTTCAATTCTGTCTTTTAAAAACAGCTTGGTGATGAGTATTACCGAGGTGATGTTCAGATTAATTATATCGAGCTCTTTGTACAAATCTGTATTCTGAAATTCTCCATAACATCCCTGTCCTGCCGCATTGATCAAAATAGAAGGACTAATGCTCTGTTGCTGTAGTTCTGTATACACCGATAAGGCATCATTAAGATAAAATAAATTCTTATTCATGGTAATTATCTTAACTCCGTAGCTTATCAGTTTACATGCGGTTTGTGTGAGCGTTGCTTGGTTACGACCGATTATAACAAGGTTGTAGCCATCTTTTGCTAAAAGCTTTGCGAGCTCAAAACCTATTCCGCTTGTTGCTCCGGTAACGATTGCATATTCTTTATTCTGTTCCATAATGATATTGTTTTAATTTTAAAAAAAGCCGTCTGAACTTATAAAGAAATCGTGATTTCCTTATTTAAGTTTACGACAGATACCATATCCTTAGGTAAACAATAGATTATAGTAAGAGCAATTGATAGATTGGGGATTTTTAACAGAAATAGAATCCTCGGCTGCATATTTATTATAGGTCTTTGTACAGCAGATTGCCTCTTGCGACAGAAGTGTCGCCTTGTTAATCATTGTTTTCATACAACTAATTGGTTTGGTGTGTTTCAAAAATAACATAGTAAATAAATATTTCCTATGATCTGAATCATAATAGCTTATTTTACTGTCATTCAACTCATTAATGCTAATTATAGGAATTCAAGTAGCTATTTAAATCTATTTTAAAAGACAAATTATTACGTTAAGATCTTTTGCGTATCCAGTTCAAAGGAAATAAGTAGTTGTAAACACTTTTAAACATAGTGATTAAAGGTATGATTAAGATTAGGTGGCGGATGAAATAATCAAACCAATTCAGTAAAATATTTTTTTATCTTTAATCTTAACTACGTTATTTTCTTCCATCTTTTGAAGGGCTGCAGCTGTAATTTCTATTGAAAGACCTGTAAGTGAAGCCAAAAGCTGCTTATTATATGATATTTCTAATGAAAATTTCTCTTTGTTGGTGTGCGATTCTTTCATCAGATCCATAATTTCAGTTAATCTTCCTTCAATATTTTCGGTGGTTATGGTACGCATTAATGCCTGTTTTTCAAAAGTATTATCTGCAAGTGCTGCATAAATTTCTGCAAAAAGATCGGGATGCTTCTGTAGTAACTGAAAGAACTGTGAACGGCTGACTTTAAGAATGGTACATTTTGATAAAGCTACCGCATTTACAGGATATGGTTTCCCCAATACAAGCATAGATTCGCCAAAACATGAGCCGTCAGTAAAAATATTCTGTATAAATTCTTTACCTTCATTGTTATAACTATTGAGCTTTAGCGTGCCTTCAATTATTTGATAATAATATTCAGGAATAGAGCCTTCACGGAACACATATTCTCCGGCATTATACTGCTCTTCTATTGCCTCTGTCGATTGCAAAAGTATCTCTTTTATAGCCATGATGAATTTTTATAAATAATTTTTCTTTTAAATAATCAATAAAATATCTAACAATTTAGTCAGTAAATAGTAATTTTTAATACCATTTAAGCTTTAGCATTACCAAAGATAAATATTGTAAAACACACAAAAATATGACCCATATCATAATTGAAAATTGCTTTTTTAACCATTTTTAAATTAACTCTTCATTATAAGTTATTTTAATGTTTAACAGCGCTCTGACTTAAATCATAAAATCTAATCTTTTTTGCCATTATATTTGTAATCAGTCCGTAGTATATTCACAAAGGATACGCATTGTGAAATTTGATTAAATACAGAATTATGGCTATTAAAGAAGAATTGCTTATTACATTTGGAGCAGAAATTATCCACCTGCCACAATCTGAATTTCTTTTTAAAGAAAACACTGCTCCCGCCTATTATTTTCAGATAAAAGAAGGTAAAATAAAACTTACAAATATAAAACCGGGTGACGGTGAATTTATTCAGAATATTCATGAGAAAGGTGAATCTGTGGGCGAAGTTTTTTTATTCTGCAAACACCACAGATATCCGGTAAATGCAGTTGCAGCAGATAATTGTACAATCTTTAAGCTAGAAAAATCTAAACTTTTAGAGTTATTAGAATCAGATTTTAGCACCCAATTAGAATTTCTTAACAGCTGCGCAAAAAGAACGTATTACAGTTATGTGTTTTTAAACAGTCTCACGCTTGAAGACGCCACCCATCAGCTACTTACTATTCTTGACCATCTCAAAGAAAGCGAAAATAAAACAGAAAAATTTTCTTATAAAATACCTTATACCCGAAAAGAACTTTCTTCCTTTACAGGTTTGCGGATAGAAACCGTAATCAGGATTCTGAAGAGACTTCAAAGCGAAGAAGTGGTGAAGATTCTGAAAGGACGAGTGTTTTATTAATAAAATGAATTATAACTTATTTCTGAACCAAATTATATATTATTATGCAGTTTATTGATTTTAAAAAAGAACATTTTACAAAAGATGAAGACGCTGACTTTTACTTTATAGATCTCTTCAAAGAGGAAATAGGATTTGGAGAAATAAAAGTGGAAGAAAAGAAAAGTGACGGGAATTCCGGCGATATGAAGTATGAGCTTGATGATGAAATCGATAAGATTACCATCAAAATACAAAAACCTTGCGATATAAGAGTTTATTTTTAAACAATTGCTGTAAACGTCAATACACAATATTTTCATCAACAATTTTAGGAGGCTGTCTCAAAAGTGAGACAGCCTCTTTCGCATGTTGATTCTTATAAATAATTCGGCTTAAATTTTTAATCTTGTTCATAAAAAATCAATTATGACTTAATGAATGATATTAAAATATGATCTAAGTCATAAAAAATGAAATTTTCTTGCAATATCTTTAAAATATTGAACATACTGTTTAATACACACTATCATCACTAAATCAAAACATTATGAAAATTACTGAGCTGAAAATAAAAAATTTAGTGCGATATAAAGATCAGGTTTATTCTCTTACAGAAGTTTATCAGCAAGAAAATGCAGAGTATTATGTTAAAATAAAAAATAGAAAAGAATCTTTATCCGTTTCTGCAAAATTGATCAAACCATTAAAAATAAACGAATTCTGGCTTCTGAAATTTGGCTTTATTAAAACGTTTGCTTCAAATCATATTGTAAGGTTTGAAAGACCCAAAGAGTCTCTAAAATTTGATATAGATCACGATAATCTACATTCTATGAGCGGACTAAAACTTTATGGTAATAGTGTAAATTGTAAGTATGTACATCAGTTTCAAAATCTTTTTTGCTTTTTATTCGGAAGAGATATTATTTAAATGCCGAAATATTGAAAATCAATATTTTATGTAACCTTAAAACTAATCATCCTTTCTAATAAAAGGATTAACTTAAAATAATTTTTATGCTTGTTGACACCCATTTACTGAAATCATACGGCGGAATCACAGAAACATTTTCTTCTTCTGACATTATTTTCCAAGAAGATGAAATACCTAAATACTACTATCAAATCATTAGTGGTTTTGTAAAACTGAATCACATAGACGAGGATGGAAAAGAACTTATTCAAAGTATTTTAAGTGATGGGCAGAGTGTTTGTGAGCTTCTGCTTTTTATTGATGAAAATTATCCGGTAAATGCTGTAGCTATTTCAGAATGCACGATCATGAAAATCCCTAAACCTAAATTTCTATTACTTTTGGATGAGCATCATCAGTCTGCAACAGATGTTCGGAAATTTATTTCAGAAAGGCTGTATCATAAATTTATTATGATGCAGAATAATGCATCAAAACATTCTCATGTAAGAATTAAAGGAATTCTTCTTTACTTTAAGAGTTTAAGTGATGATCAGGCACCATTCTCTTATGAGTTTCCTCTCACAAGACAACAATTGGCATCTATTACAGGATTACGAATAGAGACCGTAATACGAGCCGTAAAAAAAATGGAAAGCGAAAAATTTCTAAAAATTGAAAACAGAAAGATTTACTTTTAATATTATTCAACTAAAAAGGAATAGAATTTAATTTTGGTAAGCGCAACCATAAATTATTATTAATAAAAAGAGACTGCCAAAAAACAGTCTCTTCCTCAAATAATCAATGGCATTACGGTTGACCGCTTCCTCCTGCAGCGCCGTAAATTTGTCCTGTTGCAAAACTGGCATCGTTAGCAGCTAGCTGCACAAAAATAGAGGCAAGCTCAGCCGGCTGACCCGGTCTTCCCAATGGAGTTTCGCCTCCGAATTTAACCAGATTTTCCTGTGTTTGCCCGCCACTTACCTGCAATGGCGTCCAAACAGGTCCCGGTGCTACTCCATTCACTCTTATTCCTTTCGGGCCAAGCTGTTTGGCAAGAGATTTTACATAATTTGTAGTTGCTGCTTTCGTTTGCGCATAATCATAAAGATCAGCAGACGGATCATACGCCTGAACCGATGACAGACCAATGATGCTTGATCCTGGCTTCATGTGTGGCAAAGCAGCTTTTGTGATCCAAAAAGGAGCATATATATTTGTTTTGATCGTCCAGTCAAAATCTTCTGTACTGATGTCGAGTATAGATTCATTACTTTTCTGATGACCTGCATTGTTTACTAAAATGTCTAAACCTCCCAGCTGCTGTACTGCCTGATCAACGAGTTTTTTACAGAATGCTTCGTTACGGATATCTCCGGGAATAGCAATTGCTTTTCGGCCTTCTTTCTTAATAAGATCTATAACCTGCTGAGCATCTTCCTCCTCGGCCGGAAGATAATTGATCGCAACATCGGCACCTTCTCTTGCATAAGCAATCGCTGCTGCACGGCCAATACCGGAATCTCCTCCTGTAATCAATGCCTTTCTTCCTGCTAATCTTCCTGAGCCTACATAACTTTTCTCTCCATGATCCGGAACAGGTGTCATTTTACTTGCTAATCCCGGAAATGGCTGAGACTGGCTCTTAAAAGGAGGTTTCGGGTATTTGGTTCTGGGATTAGTAAGATCCGGCGTTTTGGCATTTCTTGTTTTACTGCTTGATGACTGTGCCAAAGCAGCGGGAGCCACTGCAGCTACAGCAATGGTGGCGGCTATTTTACCGATTGCTGTTCTTCTTGTCATGTGATCTTCCATAGAATAAATATTTGGTGTTTATATAGTGTCTTTAAACTATTTCTACATTGAAATTTTGGTAAAAACTATCTGTATCGATCAAAATCCCGATAAAGGACTAAAAATAAAACGGCTCCCGAAATAGGGGCAACAATGGTAAGTGAACTTCCTACATTTTCGTAATAAATAGCTGTTATATTTAATAAAACTCCGGCAACCACTGCTCCGATAATCCCAAAAATTATGGTGAAATTATCATTGTTTTTTACAGCATTATTAGAAGTTAATTTTGCAATAATTCCTACAATTAAGCCAACAAAAATCCATGCTAAAATTTCCATATTAAATTATTTAAGAGATTGATATATTTTTAGATAAAGGCAATTATCTGCAAGTCAGTAATATTTGGTAAGCTCCGATTGCTGTTACATGATCTGTCACCGAAACCATCATATTTTCTTTCCTGAACTGAGAAACCAATATTTCTTCAGACATTTTCTTTTTGCCAATATACTGGTAGCCTTGGGTAGGCAATTCTTCCTTCAGTTTTGCTACGCTGTCTGCGGATCGGTTAACAATACTCAGAACATTTGAGCAGTTTTTTGGATGTTTAATCACCGTGATAACCACTAATTTTTCAGCATCATCACTGTCGCTGCTATACACTTTCTGGTTGATGTCTTCAACATCTTTTATCCTTTCAAATCCCAATTTAGAAACCATCACGTGATCAAGCTCGGCAAATTCGTGCTTTGCAATTTCCGTTATGTGTGATACTTTCAGCTCCTGAGATTTGCCAAAATGCATAAAAAACAAAAAAAGGAGTATAACTAATTTCATATTTTAAAATTATTATGATCTGCAATTACCATTAAAAGCATTCAGTAATATGCTGTTATTAAGGTTCTTTTCTAATGAGATTTGAAGTAACTTCAGAACAGGGTCTTTTTAAAAACAAGTCATACATTTTCTGTATGACTTGTTTGTATAAATTTGATTTTTAATCTTCCTGCTGTGCATCAAAATTGATGTGTGTCTCAGCAATCTCAGTAAGATTGTAATCTGTATCTTCTTCTTCCTGTAATGTTTTATCTAAAAGATCAGCCGCCTTGTCGTGTCCCATTGTGATGGCAAGCTGCACAAGACCACCATATGTTGCGATCTCATAATGCTCTACTTTCTGAGCCGCAATAATAAGTGCTGCATCCCTTGTCATAGAACCTTCTTCAGTTGATTTGATAATCTCTTCACCTTCTTTGATCAAACCATCCATCGCTGTACAGGTTTTTTGCTCCGGCGTTTCATCGATTGATTTGAAGACTTTATCAAGTCGACTGATGTGCTTTTTGGTCTGAAGCTGATGATCTTCAAAGGCATCTTTTAGCTCTTCTGTAGTGGCAGCATCGCACATTTTCTGCAATGCGTCAACCAGTTTGTGCTCGGCATAATAGATATCCTTTAGAGCGTCAACAAAGAACTTATGAAGAGGTGCATTTTTCATTTCACTTTCATTCACTTTTGCATTCTCTACCTGCATTTTTTTTTCTGTAGAAGCTGCTGTACTATTTTCTGTTGTTTTTGTAGCCATGCTGTGATTATTTTAATGTTAGTTAAAAGATTGCCTCTTAAAGATCTAAGAGGCAATCGAAAAAAAAGAATTATGAATTACGTCTACCTCCGAATCCTGATCTGCCCGATCCGGATGATCTGCCGCCTCCGTGAGAAGCCTGACCGCCCATACGAGCTATTCTTGTACGTTCAGATTTACTCATTGAAGCAAAACCTCTTCTTGAAGTATCTCCTCCGCCTCTGTTGTTACCACCTGAGCCTGATCCGGAACCAGAGTTTCTTCCTCTTCCTGAGCTGCTGTTTCCACCTTCTGAACGTGAACTATTGCTATTGTTAGAACCAGAAGATCTACCGCCTCCATGAGAAGCCTGGCCTCCCATACGAGCTATTCTGGTACGCTCAGACTGGCTCATCGAAGCAAAACCTCTTCTTGAAGTATCACCACCAGATGATCTGCCTCTTCCCTGTCCGGAAGAAGATCCACGGCCGCCTCCTCTTGATGAAGAACCGCCACGAGATCCTGAACTTGATCCTGAGCCTGAACCGCCTGATCTGCCACGACCGCCTGAAGTAAATCTTCCCTGGCTATCGCGCTGCTGATTGCCGTTACCTGAGCTTCTTCGGCCACGGCCACGGTTGTCGTCATCATCATCGTCATCATCATAATCTTCGTCGTCATAATCTTCGTCATCGTAATCGTCATCATCATAATCGTCGTCATAGTCATAGCTATTCTCATACGAATCGTCATCATTATCAAAATCATCCTCAAAATCTGAGAAATCATCATCGTAATCTTCGTCTTCGTTTGCATCGCTATAACCATGCTCGTAGCCTAGTTGATAAGCTTCTTCAAGATCATTGCTTGATGAATTTCTTCCTGAGTTTCTTCCTGAATTTCTGTTGTTTGAATTTCTAGTGTTCATAACATTTACTTTTTTGAAATTAATATTGAGTGAATTACCATAATCCGTGACTAGTATTGGATTATGGCAGGTTTGGTTTAAAAAATTAGGCACTAAAGTACCGTCACGCCATCCATATGGCATGCACATAATTCAATCGATCGTAATCGATTTTAAGAATAGTGGATTTTTACTACTTAGGTGTAGTCATTGCAGAATCTCGGTTTCGAGTATTCATGGTATCCCCTGTTGCAGGTGGAACGGTGGTCATGGTATCTGATGGCATCGGTGTAGGATTCGTATTCATAGAATCCGTAGCAGGAAAAGTGGTGTCTGCATCAGACGGATTTGTTGTTTGTACTTCTTTTTTGCAACTGATAACAGTAAGCCCCAACACAAGAGCTGTTGTGATAATTGATTTCATATAAAGTTTTTTTAATTTGGTATTTCAAAGCTAAAAAATGCTCCAGAGCGATCCTATGATCATAATCATATTTAAAAAAAAATTGATAATTCTATTATTTTTAAGTGTTTTTTTGCGAAAAAAAACCTCAGTTAGCCTCCGTTAAAGCGATGAAAAACCGGCAATATTAAAAACTTCTTTGATAGTTTTCAGGTTTTATTATTTCTCATTTTATTTATTAAAATAATTTCATTAACATTTAATCTTTTGATTTTGGAAGTTGTCGGCATTAAGTCAGATTAAAATTTCATCATTACTGAATTTATAATTTTGAATATCAATTTTGAATCATTGTTTTTCGAAAATAAGTAAAACAGCTTTTTTTACCTTTATTCGGCATTTTTTATTAAACTCTTTTTATATTCTGGCGTTTTTTATCGCAAGGAAAGACAAATTTTTTATAAGAAATATATTTTTCTAAGATAAACAAAGGCATTTGACTTCGTCGAATCTTCGATTTCATTTAGCAAAGAAACACAAAGCTTTAATAATCAGTTACTTTAGGATCTTTAAAAATACACAATAGGGAATTATGGCGTAAAATAATATAGCTTTACATCGTCAACAATGAATTGACGATTAAAAATACGCCAATGACTATAAGCCCGAAATACACATATTTAAAAAAGGAATTATCTTTAATTTTATGATTAAGATATCTACCCAGAAATATGGCAGGAAATACGGCAGGCAACGAGACTAAAAAGTACATCAAAACATCTGAAGTAATTAATCCTTTTGCAAAATATCCAGTCGCGCCAATAAAGCTGGCCGGTAAAAAATAGGCCTGAAGCGTTGCTCTGAAATGCTTTGCACTCCAGTTTCTCATTTTACCGTAAACAACAAGAGGCGGCCCGTTTACACCATATGCACCACCGAGTATACCAGACATGAAGCCACAGACAAAAAGCCAGGCCATATGATCAGTTTTTAGAGAAAGACGATTTTTCCCTGCAATTGCATACAATGAATATAAAATGATTAGGACTCCTAAACCGATTTTTACCCAAAATTCGTTTCCATAAATTAAAATTAATAACCCGATAGGTATTCCTAAAACAGCAAATATGATAAGCCACTTTGCACTATTAAAATGAATTTGCTGATGATCCTGAACAACGACAACCAAGGCAACCAAAATTGAAATCAAGACAGAAAGCGGAACAGCAATCTCCAGCGGAATAAAAAGGATAAATAAAGGAACTGCAATTAATGATTCTCCAAAACCAAACGTCGAACGAACGAGTGTGGCAACGAAACTTACAACAAAAATGTATATATAAATTGACTCCATATCTACCTTAAATATACTGTATTTTATTGAAATAAAACCGCAATTATACTAGAAAAAATCGAAAAATGAAAGGCGCACTTTTTGATTATTGGCAAAGGGAAACTTTCTAATTCATTCTCCGAAAAAAACGTAAAAAAAGGTCTTTTTCAGATATAGATTTAGAAAAAATTCCAAGTATTATATTTATACAAAAAAATGTAATTTAAATACTTATCTTATGTACTGCAAAATTTTAAACATGCCCAACAATGTATTCACTTCTTGAAAAATTTATACTGAGTAAAAGTGATATTTCTACTGAAAAACTCGAGAAAATAAAATCTTATTTTTCATTAGTAACAACAAACCGAAATGAAATACTTGTACAGTATGATGAGGTATGCAAATATTATTATTTTATTAATAAAGGGTGTATTCGCTTATTTACAACAACTAAGGAAGGTGCAGACAGCTCCCGATACTTTGCATTTGAAGGAAATTTTGCCACAGCTTTGCCAAGTTTTATAGATCAGAAGCCGGCTAACGAGTATCTTCAGACAATTGAGAAATCTGAACTGCTTTGTATTCACAGAAGAGATTTTTATCACCTCACCGAAACAATACCTGAATTTGCAAAAATATATACTGAAATTCTGGAGCTTGGGTTTATCATTGCACAAAAGAGAATTTATGGTTTTCAGGGGTTTGATGCGCTAGAAAAAGTAAAATGGTTGATTGAATATCAACCAAAACTTTTACTTCGGGTCTCCAATAAAATGGTTGCTTCTTACTTGGGTGTTTCACCTTCCACCTTAAGCAGAATAAAATCAAAATTATAAAAACGTTGACATAGCACAACGTTTTTGATTTTTCATCCATCTAAATTTGTATGAAAAATAAGGGATATGAAAATGAAATTTTTATTTGTACTTTTTAGTTCATGCTTGTGCTTCGGACAAAGCAAGCCGGAGCAAACAATACCACTCTATCCTGTTGATCACTATATAAAATCGGTCAGCAATTTAAATACTGCAGCAGCATTAGAATTGGCAAACCGGATGACAAAAGCAGCTTCTGTAAAAGATAAAAAAGTTTCTCTTGCAATACTAGACGCTTCGGGAAATACAATATTAATGCTTAGTGGTGATGGTGTCGGTCCTCACAATACAGAGGCAGCGCGCAGAAAAGCATACACAGCATTATCTACAAAGACACCAACACTTTTATTACTGCGAAATGCAGACAGCAATTCTGATACAAAAAATCTGAATTCACTTCCTGAGTTACTTTTATTAAGCGGCGGCGTACCCATTTGGTACAAAGGCAATATCATTGGCAGTGTGGGAGTAGCGGGCGGAGGCAGTCCCGAAAATGATGACTGGATTGCTAAGTCTGCATCAATACCTGAAATCGGAATCTCAACAACAAAATAATTTATAATTTAATAAAAATAAAATGAAAAAATTTATCTTCACTACGCTTTTCACTCTTCTGTCAATAGTGACTTTTGCTCAAAAAAACACTTTTCAGCTGTCCAGCCATATCCTTGATATTTCTAAAGGTCTCCCGGCCGCAGGAGTAAAAATAAAATTAGAAAAATATAATGATCAAACAAAAACCTGGTCTTTTGTTGATGAAAAAAATACAGATGCAAACGGCAGAATAGGAGATTTTTTACCTTCAGAAAAAAATAATTTGGGCACCTATAAACTCACTTTCTATACAAGCGATTATTTCAAAAAAAATAATACTGAGAGTTTTTATCCTTTCATTGAAGTAGCATTTATAATTAAAGATAAAAATCATTATCATGTTCCTATAACACTCTCTGCGTACGGATACTCTACTTATCGAGGAAACTAAAACGCCTGATGTGCTATTAATTTAGCAATAAATGAATTGATGCAACTTAAAATAAAACTCCAAAATCGGCGACTTTGGAGTTTTATTGTTTAAAATTGATGGTCAGATTTCATTATAAATTCTTCGACATTTCAAATTGATTGATATTATTGACTAAGCCAAGTTTTTCTAAAAATGATTTTAAATTCTCGGCAGCTTCATCTATGTTGTTAAATTGTAATTTCTCGTTCGGTAATTGCTTCTGTACTTCTGCGAGCAATTGTGTACCAATACCTTTTCGCCTGTATTCTGGAGCTACTGCAATGTGGCAGATGCGTTTGTTAACAGGATTAAAAAGAACGTAGCCAACCAATTCTGAATCTATAAATGCTCCGAAGGCAGTAGGCTGAATATACATACTTGGGATCGCAGTTTGCCAGCTTGGAGAAATATCCCAAAATAACTGAAGATCTTCCCACAAAAGTTCATGCAAAGGTTCAATAGATGCCGCACTTTGATGAGATATTGGTTTTAATTCGCCACCAAAACACAATAACTTGCGACGAATAGTAAATCCGTTTTTCTCATAGGCACGAATGGCAGATTGGTTTTTTTCTATTACCTCCAAAACAAGCTCGTTAACTTTATTTTCTTCAAAGAATGGCTGGATAAAATCGTACATTTTTCCCACCAAACCTTGTCCGCGGTACTCGGGCAGCACACCTGTTCCGGCGTTGTAGACTACAGTTTTACCATTTTCTTTTCTTACGCCGTGCATGATAAAAGCCACCAACCGTTCAGAATCAAAAACGCCTAACGACCAATGAGATACAATATTTTCAGACTTTATTTTAAATTGCAGTTGTTCTGCATTCAGTTGAAAGGGTACAATATAATCTGCAAAAGCGCTGTTGAGGGTATTCAATAAATCGGGCGTGTCCTGTTCTGTCAAATGACGTATAAACATATCTGTTTCTTTAAAATCATAAAAATACTTATAATAATCGTTCTATCTTCTACAATTCCTAACTGTTTTTCCAGTTGACTCACTTCAATTTTCTGAGCATGTACAAGCACTATCCGAAGCTATCATTTTTCCCTTAGACTTAGTAACTGGTTTTTAGAAATAAGGTCTTGCCATTTCGTCTGCAGCAGCGAGGTTTTCGGCACGTTTGCTGATATCTGCTTTCTGCAATGCATCGTTTAGTTTTTCTTTGTTCAAATCCTGACAATAAGCAGGTTCTCCCGGTTGCTGTCTCCACGATTCTGAAAGCAAGCCTCCGTCAATAGCGTCGAAGCCAATTTCATCAACAAGCTTCATTACTATCTTTTTTTGCTCGGCATCATCACCGGCAACTGATAACGAAATTCTATCTGTATCACCTGCAGGAACTGCTTTTGAGGCTAAACTTGAAGCTACAATATTATTAAATGCTTTTATCACCGGATGGCCGATTACTTTTGAAACCCATTCGCTGTCTGTTGCTCCATTTTCTATCTCACTAACGCTACCGTCACGGGATGGATAATAATTTCCTGCATCAACAATAATTGCTTTTGAAGAAGACAAAATATCGATTGGCAAATTGACCATTGCCTTTTGCGGAATGGCAATAATGACAATGTCTTTAGCACCTGCTGCCTGTTCGGCCGTTGTTGCTGTTGCGCCAGTGTTTGCAGCAATATCGCTTAATGTTTCAGGGCCACGAGAGTTTGCAATCAACACATGATGTCCTAATGCTGTTAGATATCCGGCAAGTGTACTTCCTATATTTCCGGATCCTATAATTCCTATTTCCATTGTATGTAAATTTATTTGTTGAATTTAATTGATATTATTTTTAAAATAAATGTAATCTTTATTTTATATCTGATTAATTGCTGACAACATGCAGACTGATAGACATCTGCAATTTTTCAATCAGTAATATTTTAAAAGATTGTCTTACAAAATTAAATTAAAATTGCTTTCCTTTGTATAGTAGTTTCCTAAAGGAAAGTGCATTTGTTTAGAAAGAACTTATTATGGCAACAAAAAAACCTTATTTATCTTGTCTGGATACCGTAAAACCAGTACGAGATGCATTGGATGTTATTAATGGAAAATGGAAATTACCAATTATTATTTCAGTTGGTGTAGGCAATGAGCGTTTCAGTGATATTCAGGAAAGTATTCCCGGCATTACACCAAAGGCTTTGGCAAAAGAATTAAAAGATTTGGAACAGCATAAATTAATAAAACGGACTGTTACCAATGATTATCCTGTGAAAATCACTTATAAATGGACACCATATGCTGATACATTAACACCCGTAATCGAGGCATTGAAACAGTGGGGAATAAAACATCGTGAAGAAATAACAAAGAAGTAAACGTCAATTTAGAAGTTTACATTTCGACTTTTATATTTAACTGCCATAATACAATATGTATGAGAATACTCAAATTTCACAAAACAGAATGTGGTGTAGATTTTCTACTGAATGTTTTGACATCAGAAGAAGTAAAAGAGAATTACATCAATTCTGGTGCGTACAACACAGACTTTTTCGAAATTATATTTTTTAAAAAAGGGAATGGAACATTGCTGCTAAACCAAGAGAAAATAACGATCTCGGATAACCAAATTATTTTTATTTCACCTTTTCAAAAAAGACAATGGGTCTTAGAAGCAGATCATTTGGACTTTACTGTTCTGGCTTTTCAGGAAGATTTCTTAAATGATTTTTTCGCCGACAAACTATTCACTTTTCGTCTACTCTATTTCTATCAGTTATCTTATCCCTTACATCTTCCAGAAACAAAGGAAAGCATTGCCAAATTCTGCGAATTGCTTACGGAAATAAAAACAGAATTAATCGCTAAAAAAACAGATAGCGTACATATTATTCGGTCCTTACTCTACTACTTACTGCAGAAACTAAACCGTCGGTATGCAGAAAAAAATGATTTGTCACTGAATAGAAGCGACAACAATTATGCTTTTCAATACAAACAATTATTAGAAAAGCACATCAAAGAACAACAGCGTATCGACTATTATGCATCGTTACTAAATATCAGCAGGATATCATTAAATAAAGCTGTAAAAACCTATTTCAATGTAACAGCAACTCAATTACTAAAACATCGCTTGCTTTTCGAAATTAAAAATTATTTGATTTATTCCGGGTTTACTGTTTCAGAGATTGCCAGCGAATTGCACTTTTCAGAACCTAATCATTTAATGCGTTTCTTTAAGACACAAACAGGAATGACCACCGGCAAATTCCTGATTGATTATCAAAATGGTAGTAAATAAGCGCCAAGTGGTAGAGAAAAAAATACTGCTCAAGCCTAATTTTGTAATCATATTAAATATACATTTATGAGTAAAGCATTAATAATAGTAGACATTCAAAACGATTATTTTGAAAATGGAGCAATGGAGTTGGTAGGCTCTCTGGAAGCAAGCGAAAATGCAAAAAAGATTTTATCAAAATTCAGAAATGAAAAGTTGCCGATTGTACATATTCAGCACCTTTCAGTTGCACCGGGCTCCTTCTTTTTTTTACCTGAAACAGAAGGTCAAAAAATACATGATCATGTAAAACCTTTGGAAAACGAAAAGGTAATTGAAAAATATTATCCGAATAGTTTCAGAGAAACAGAACTATTAGAATATCTACAATCGCATCAGGTTACCGACCTTGTTTTTGTTGGTATGATGACTCATATGTGTATTGATGCTACCGTAAGAGCAGCTAAAGATCTGGGCTTCAACTGCACTGTGATTGGCGATGCAACTGCAACTAAAGACTTAGAAATAAACGGATCAAACGCTATAGCTGCAGATGTACAAACTGCATTTTTAGCCGGATTGAATTTCTTTTATGCGGAAGTAAAAATGACGAAAGATTATATAGTCATATAAAATTCTATATTAGTAAAAAATAACAGGTTTAATCATTGGCTGAAGTATAGCGCTTCAGCCAATGTCGTTTAATTATTAGACTATAAATTCCAAGAGTTTAACAACGATTTTTTAACGTTACAAAACATTACTTTTTGTAACAAATATTGTATATTTGTTGCTATAATTTATAGCAATGTCCATTTTTTCAGAAAACATCAGGTTTTTAAGAGACAAAACGAAAGCTTCTCAGCAGAAAGTTGCAGATGATATTTCTATTACACGGGGAAGGTACGCGACCTATGAAGACGGAAGATCGGAACCTCCTATTGAGCTTCTGATAAAGCTATCAAACCATTACAAAGTAAGTATCGATCTGCTGGTTGGTGTCGACTTGAAAAAATATCCGTTGGATGATATGATTAATCTACCGACTAATAGAATATTGCTGCCGATGAAAGTTGATGAAACCGGAGAAAATAAAATCGAGATTGTTCCGCAAAAAGCAAGTATGGGATACCTCAGCGGGTACAATGATCCTGAATTTGTGGAAGGCTTGCAACACCTCTCTCTTCCTTTTTTACGAAACGGAAAATTCCGTGCTTTTCCTGCAGATGGAGATTCTATGCCGCCTTACAATGACGGAACTTACATTGTAGGAAAATATCTGGAAGATAAAAAAGACCTAAAAAAAGGGAAAACATACATTTTCATCACCAAAGATGGCATCGTTTATAAAAGATATTCTAAGCAAAATGATTCCGGGAGTTTCGTGAGTTCTGATAATTCATTTTATGAGCCTTATGAAATCAAATGGTCAGAAGTGTATGAAATCTGGGAATTTGCCTGCAGCATCAATACGCAGGAACTGAGAATAGAAAATCTGGAATATCAGGAGATTAAAAGCATGTTTGAAACGCTGCGATCTGAAATTCGGAGTTCAAAAAACAAAAGCGAGATATCATGATAATGAATGCATGATAAAGGAAATTTTAAATATAATTTGGTACAATTTTAAAAGATAATGGGACAACTCAGTTTATTTAGCGCAGAAGAATTCTACGATTTCCCAAAAAACATGTTAGAGTTTAGAGAACATTTCCTGACGTTGGAAGAGTCAGATTTACTGTTATCTCAACTGCTCACAAACACTCCATGGAAACAGAGAACTCAGACCATGTATGATAAAAAAGTTTTAACTCCCCGTCTTACTGCCTGGTACGGCGATGCTGAAAAGTCTTACCGGTTGGGAGGAAGTGAGTTTGAAGTAAACGAATGGACTCCTGAACTGCTTTCTTTAAAAAATAAAATTGAAGAAGTATTTGGATACGAGTTTAATTCTGTTTTACTCAACCTTTATAGAGACAATAATGATTCGGTTGCATGGCACAGAGATAAGGAAAGCAGATATGGTGACCGCCCTGTCATTGCTTCGCTAAGTTTAGGACAAACCAGAAAATTTGATTTTCGAAGACTAAATCATCATCAGAGCAAACACAGCATACCACTTCCCCATGGGTCTTTGCTGATAATGAAAGGAGACCTTCAGACAAATTGGGAGCACCGTATTGCTAAATCGACAATGCATATGAAAGAACGTATTAATCTTACTTTTAGATTAGTGAATGAAATCTAGATGCATTTATATTTTTAAAACAGAAAATTCTTTTGATATGACAACATGATTTTCAATAAAAATGTTGTTTTTCAACCTATCATCTTCAAAAAGGCACAAAAACTGTATATATAATATTACCAATCAAAAATTTTAATATTATGAGAAATATTTTGTGGCTCGTAGCAGTGATTTGTATCGTTGTGTGGCTGTTAGGATTATTAGGAATAATTCCGGGTATGGATACCGGAAATCTTGTGCATACATTACTGGTTATCGCCATTATAGTGGTTATAATTAATCTGGTAATGGGAAGAAAACCTTTGAATTAATCAACTTTAAAGAATTTAAATAGCTGAAAACAACTTTCAGCTATTTTCTTTGTACCCTATCTCAAACACCACTTTATGAAAATTGCAACTTACAACGTAAATGGTATCAATGGCCGACTTCCTGTGCTTCTCAAATGGCTTTCACAAGCAAAACCTGATATTGTATGCCTGCAGGAATTAAAAGCACCTCAGGAAAAATTTCCCATCGAAGAGATTAATGCTGCCGGATATCAGGCCATTTGGAAAGGACAAAAAAGCTGGAATGGCGTTGCCATACTTTCAAAAGGTCATGAAATTACAGAAGTTCAAAATTCACTTCCCGGTAATAAGGATGATGTGCAAAGCAGATATATTGAGGCTATCATCAATAAAATGGTTATCTGTTGTCTGTATCTCCCAAACGGAAATCCGTACCCTGGTGAAAAATTTGAATATAAACTTGAATGGATCAAAAGGTTAAAGAAACGGGCCAACGAATTAATCAAAATGGAATTACCGGCAATCCTAATCGGAGATTTCAATATTATTCCTGAAGAGATTGATGTGTACAAACCGGAGAAATGGATTGATGACGCTTTGTTCCGAAAGGAAGTAAGAAAATCATTTGCAGACCTTCAGAAAAAAGGATGGATAGATTCTTTACGAATTCTCAATCCTGGGAAACAGATTTTTACTTTTTGGGATTATATGTATCATTCATACGACAGAAATGCAGGAATGAGGCTTGACCATATTCTTATCAGTCCATATCTTGCTTCTTCACTTGAAAATAGCGGGGTCGACTCGTCAGTTCGAGGTTGGGAAAAAAGCAGTGACCATGCGCCGGTCTGGATTACATTAAAAGATTAAATTAATATAACAATCACATCAATCAGCAGAAGAAAAATAAGAATGTATTATGAATTTAAATTGGAATGAAATTTTTATTGGAGACCTAAATATCAGCTATACCATTGAAATTTTTGTGCGTACGATCATTATGTTTCTTATGGTTTTACTCATCCTGAGACTTTCCGGTAAAAAAGGAGTAAGACAGCTTTCACTATTTGAAGTGGCGATCATAATCGCTCTTGGTTCGGCGGCAGGTGATCCTATGTTTAGTAAAGACATCTCAATTCTTCCTTCAGTTATTGTTTTTGCAGTTATTATCGCAGTATACAGAACGATCACTTATTTTGCCAGTAAGAGCGAAAAGTTTGAAAATGTAATCGAAGGCGAGCCGCTGTACGTTATTGAAAACGGACAGTTTGTTTTAGGAGTTAAAAATGATCATACTTTTGCTAAGGATGAATTCTTTGCAGAAATGCGTCAGGAATCTATTGAGCATGTTGGTCAGGTAAAAACAGCTATTCTGGAAACAACCGGAAATATAAGTTTCTACTATTTTACAAATAAGGAAGTCATGTACGGATTACCCGTTCTACCCAAACCGTACAGCAAAAAATTGCAAACGATTACAAATGAAGATGTCTACGCATGTACCTATTGCGGATATTCAGCGCTTCTGCAAACCGGGATCATTAAGTGCAAAAGGTGCGGCCACAGCGAATGGGTAAAGGCGATCAATACACTGAGACTTACTTAGTTTTGCATCTGCATTACATTTACTGATTTATTAACAATAAGAGATTATGAATTAGCATTAATAATGCATTTTTAATCTATGGCAACCTCGGAGGTGGCGGCACATTGTTCTCATCTATTTCTTCCAGTGTTGGAGGGATTACATGCTCAAATACTACCGTTTTCTTGAAAGGAATCTGTTTTTTTGAAATTTCTTCATAATAGCTTAGGTAATAGACATCTTTTTCATCATAAAAAGCCTGTATACCTAACCAATCATTTTTATCAAAGTATTTATCTGAAAGTTTTAGATTTAATACACCTTTACTGTCAGAAACTAACTCATCTATCACAACAGCACCAGATTCTGTATTGATGTTTTTCAAGAAAGTGACTTTGACATTTGGAGCAATTGTTTTTTTATCAGTTATAAAACGCAGCTGCAAATCATACTTCTTCTGCGCCATGACAGTCGAAATACAGAAGAAAAATAATACAAAGTGAAAGTATTTCATAACAAGCATTTAGGATTAAATATATAAAATTAAGATATTAAAGGCTAAATGATCTAAATATAATAGTTATTTCTTCAACTTTCCTTCAAACCATAATTCTTTATGACCTGAATAAATTTTATGCTAAAGCATTTAATGTCTCTTGCAATGAATCCGCTAAAATTCGCGAACTATATGTTTACAATCATAATTGTATAATTTATTTTAGTTGTATAAAGAATATGATGAGGAACACTTTTTGAATATTTGCCTTGACCATACAATATAATATGAAATCAAATATAAAAGATATTGCCCTTATCGGTGGAGGACCCGCTGCTCTACTTTCACTAAAACATATTTTAAAATCTAACCTTTCAGCACATTCTATTTTCATTTTTGAGAAAAATGATAGACTTGGTGTTGGTATGCCTTATGGCGAAAAGGGTTCTTGTAAGGAACATGTTGCCAACGTATCGGCCAACGAACTTCCTGATCTTGCGAGCAGTTTTCAGGATTATTTACACAGATTTCCTAGTAAGCAGTTTCCCGATTTTGCAGATGCAGAAAACTTTAACCCATATTTGGTGATTCCCAGACTGCTTCTTGGGGATTATCTTGAAGATCAGTTTGACCAATTGATGAATCTTGCCATAAAAAAGGGTATTCAAATCAATGTACTTAAAAATACTGCTGTAAAAGATATTATACCCGAAAATGGTAAAAATGCAAGGTTTAAAATAAAAGCAGATAATGAGAATGAATATCCTGTAGATCAGGTTATTTTGTGTACAGGTCACGTTTGGCCCATAAAATATGAAGGAACAGTGAAAGGATGGTACGATTCACCTTATCCGCCGTCAAAATTTAAGCAGTCTACAAACTTTCCGGTAGCAGTACGAGGAACATCACTCACGGCAATAGATGCTGTAAAAACTCTTGCCCGCTTGAATGGGAAATTCACAGAAATTGATGATAAAATAACATATGAGCTTGATCCATCTTCTCAAGATTTCAGATTAGATTTGTTTTCTACAGGCGGTTTTCTCCCTGCTTTACGTTTTCATTCTGAGGATGATGCTTATTCTGAAGAATGGACGATGAGTCCTCAGGAAATATCCGAATATAAAAAAAACAACAATGGTTTTGTAGATCTTGACCATGTATTTGAAATCAACTTTAAACTTCCTTTACAAAAGAAAGATCCTGAATTTTATTCGTCCATAAAAGATTTGAGCATTGAAGCTTTTGTTGAAAAAATGATGGGTTCAAGAGAACGTGCAGATAGCTTTAAACTTTTCAAAGCTGAATACGAAGAAGCTGAAAAATCTATCGACCGTAGAAAATCTATAACCTGGAAAGAAAAACTCGCGGCATTCAGCTATGCAATGAATTATCCTGCGAAACATTTTTCGGCAGAAGATATGTTGAGATTAAAAACCACATTACTCCCACTAATTTCCATTATCATAGCATCACTTCCGCAATCATCCTATAAGGAAATAATGGCTTTGCACGACGCTGGGCTTATTTCGCTCATTGAGGTCGATAAAGAAAGTACTGTTGAGCCCAATTTAGAAGGAGGAGGAAATTATTTTTATAAAGACAATAATGGTAAAGAGGTCAAAAAGTTCTATCAAATTTTTGTCGATGCGATAGGTCAACAGCAAATGAATCCCGAAGATTTTCCTTTTAAAAGTCTGATTTTCGAAGAAATGATTAGTCCGGCTTATCTTAAATTCAAGGATCAGGAAAAAGGAAAGGAATTATATTCTAAAAAGGAAGAAAATGTAATAAAATCATCAGATGGAAATTATTACCTAAATGTACCTGGATTAAACATTAATGATTATTTTCAATCGATCAACAGTATGAATAGAAATATGGAAGGGCTATATATTATGGCTGTCCCATTCATAGGCGGATTAAACCCTGATTACTCAGGTCTTGATTTTTGTGATACTGCTGCGGCAAAGATTGTTGAATCTCTTGCTAATTGTGAATTTCCAATTAATAATGCAGAAACTGTAGATAAAGTTGAACAGAGCAAAATAAATATTTTATAATAACTATTTAATGGATATCAAATAACTTACATCATAGTAATCACTATTTGTCAAATATTTAGAACCTCAAAAAACGACATAAACAAAACATTTAGTCAAGTTATAATCACATTAAATATTCGATTATAATTTTTCTTACCTTTGCATAAAATTTTATTACTTAATGAAGAAAAAGGTTGTTCTTATTCAGGATAATGAAGAAATTCTGGATATAATGGATGAGGTATTGAAAGACGAAGGTTTTGAAGTTACAGCATCATTAACAACGGAGCCTATTGAACAAATTGAGGATATCGACCCCGATGTGCTTATTGTAGATGATTATATCAAGGGCGACAAAAGAGGATCAGAAGTTATTGCAGAATTAAAATCTGAGCCTGAAACAGAAGACATACCTGCTGTCTTAACTTCTACATCAAGTGATCTACCCAATTTATCCAAAGATTGTAAAGCTGATGATTATATCGAAAAACCATTTGATATCGATCATATGATTGATGTGGTTAAGAATAATTCTTAGTGATACATTTTTGATAATTCGGTAGTAAGATATAGTAAAGATAAAATTTTATAGCTGCTTTTTCAATATTGCATTTGTCAGCAAAACTAAATCTCGCTCTCTCCTATTTTTTTTATTTACTAAATACTAAAGAAATTTAATTGTTTAGGTTAAAGTCCATAAGCATCGTTAGCAACTGATGATTATCAAAATCAGTTTTTGCACGTTATAATTGATCTAAAGAATTTTCTATCGCTATAAAAATAAATATCCCCAAATTATATGGGGATATTTATTATTTATATCAAGTTTTATTAAAAATATTCTATAGCAATTTCAATAATTCCTCTGCTACTTTCTCAGATGAGGCAGGGTTTTGTCCTGTAATCAGTCTTCCATCAACTACCGCATACGGTGACCAGTCTTCAATTTTTGTGTAAACTCCACCATTCTTTTTTAACATGTCTTCTACCAAAAACGGAACAATGTCAGTAAGCTGTACAGCTTCTTCCTCCGTATTTGTAAATCCTGTAACATTCTTATCCTTTACCAAGTATTCACCTTCTATTTTTACGTCTTTCAAAACTCCGGGTGCGTGACAAACGAATGCGACAGGTTTTTCATTGGTATAGAAATCAACGATAAGCTGTTGTGACATCTTATCTTCAGCCAAATCCCATAAAGGACCGTGACCACCCGGATAGAATACCGCATCAAAATCGTCACTTTTCACTTCTGAAAGCTGATGTGTGCTTTTTAATTTATTTTTTAAGGTTTCGTCCTCATCCATCCTGCGTGTGGCATCGGTTTGAGAAGATGGATCTTCACTTTTAGGATCAATTGGCGGCAGACCACCTTTCGGAGAGGCAAGGGTTACCTCAACACCTTTATCAGATAAAGCATAATATGGAGCAGCTAATTCTTCTGTCCAGAAACCAGTTTTTAAACCGGTATCCCCTAACTCGTCGTGACTCGTAAGCACGAATAATACTTTTTTACTCATTGTTATATTTGTTAATTTAATAGTACAAAGTTGGATGTATAATTTTTTTTGAGGAAGGATCTAAATCACTATTTTAATGTGATCAAAATCACACTGAATTTTCACCTTACATTTACATGCATAAACTAAGCCACTAAAAATTTTTAAGCCATCTGAGATAGATCAAGCCTAAATTTTATCAATAATTCAATTCTAAATGGCAGTCTTTATATATTAAGGCAGTTTATTTTTAAAATAAAGACATTTCTTCACCGTTGGTATATTTTTTTTTAATCGCACAATCGCAATTTTTTCTGCATTTATAATCTTAATTACTTTTAAACGTATTGATTATTAATAGTATGCTTTTATTTCAGGATGATTATTTGACTAAGTTTATGTATACAGGAATCAAAAGTAAATTTTGCATCACAAATAAACTTCAACAAAGTTGAGTAAATGGAATTATTTTTGCTGTGACAATTCGCATGTTGAGTTGCAACACGAAAACTGATGATATGAATAATAAGCAAATCCTAATCTGTGATGATAATCAGGAAATATTGGATGTAATTGAGATGATGTTAACCATGCACGATTTCAGCCCAATCACTGAAATTGACAGTACAAAACTTATCGGGAAAATTCGGGAAAACAAGCCCGATCTTATCTTACTCGACCTCTGGATGCCTCTTCTTTCAGGCGAACAGATTCTTAGAACAATAAGGTCTACAGATAGTATGAAAGATATTCCGGTCATCGTTTTCTCAGCCAGTGTACATGGTGATGACATTGCTTTTGAAGCCGGTGCTGATGATTTTATTGCTAAGCCTTTTGATATGAACGATCTTCTGTTTAAAATCAATACGCATATAGGGAGAATTTCTGAAGACGAGATTATTAAAAATTAATCGCAAAGAAATTTATGAATATAAAATTTTATTTTCTTACAACCAGGAGACTGTTTTTATAAATCTTTAGCATTAGAAATGAATTCGTTGTTTCTAAAACCAATTATTTTACTCACTGAAGTTTTTATTATTTCATATACCACTAATTAGGCACAATAAAAACACTTTTATATATCTTTGTGACATTTATGAATACCCCAGAAAACCCTTCAGACAAAAGCTTCAGCATTGACTTAATCTTTCAGGCATTAGTTTCATCTCCGGCACCGACGTCTATTTACTCGGGCGAAGATATGATCATACGTTTTGCAAACGAAGGCATGCTAGCTTTATGGGGTAAAGACTCTTCGGTAATTGGTAAACCTTTAATGGAAGCAATTCCAGAACTGGAAGGTCAGCCTTTTTTGGAGCTGTTGCGTGAAGTTTGGCGTTCCGGAAAGACGTATTCTGTATCTGAAGCTCCTGCAAAACTCATACGAAACGGACAAGAAGTACTTGATTACTTTGACTATGAATATAAAGCTCTCACTGATCACAACAATAAAACATGGTGCATACTCAATACAGCACTTAATGTAACTTCACGCCTAGAATTTTTAAGGCAAATAGAGCAAAAAGAAGCAAGGGAACAGGCACTAAATGAGGAAATGGCCGCAACTCTCGAAGAACTCACCTGCACAAACGAACAACTCAGCAATTCTATTAAACAACTTGCGAACAGCAGGGAGTACATCAGGATGATTATTGAACAGGCTCCGGTTGGAATTGCTATGCTGAAAGGGTCTGAACATATTGTTGAAATTGCAAATCCAGCTATACTTACTATTTGGAGTCGTACAGAATCTGAAATAATTGGTTATCCACATGAAAAAGCCCGTCCGGAATTGAAGGGCCAGCCGGTAAATAAATGGATTAAAGAAGTCTACCAAAGCGGAAAACCTAAAATCAACACCGAATTTACAGTCAAACTACGTCATAATGACGGATTACGAGAGGCTATCGTAAACTCCATCTATCAGCCTATATTTTCTGATGACGGAGATATTTCAGGTGTCCTGGTAATTCTTGAAGAGATTACTCAGCAGGTTTTAGAGCGACGCAAGAATGAAAATGATCAGCAAATGTTAGCACTCGCCATCGACGCGGGTGAACTTGCAACTTTCTATTACCAGCCAGCGACAAATCTCTTCTCCGGTAACTCACTATTGAGAAATTGGTTTGGTCTGTCTTCCGACGAAAATCTAGATCTGTCTCTTGCATTAGCGGTTATCTTGCCTGAAGATCGTGACCGGGTAATAGAGGCTATTACACATTCCTTAAGTAACAATTCTGACGGTCACTATTTTATAGAATACCGAATTAAAAATAATGTAGACAAAAAGATAAGGCTCCTACAGGCAAATGGTAGAGTTTTCTATGATCGTAAAGGAAATCCTCTTAGCTTAAATGGTACCTTAAGGGATATTACAGAACAAAAAAAAGAGGAACAGCGAAAAGATGATTTTATGGGAATGGTGAGCCATGAACTCAAAACACCTCTCACATCGCTTAAAGCATACCTTCAAATGCTGCAACGAATAGGATTGAAAACAGAAAGCCCGATGCCGCAAAACATGCTTGAGAAATCTTTGAAACAGGTAGATTATATGAACGGTATGATTAATGGTTTCCTGAATGTTTCAAGACTTGATTCAGGGCAAATGCATATTGATAAAACAGCCTTTGATTTCCAAGTATTATTCTCGGAAATCGAGGATGAAGTTCTTTCAACGATTTCTACTCATAACTTTGTTTTCAAGCATTCGGGTCCAATAGAAATACTAGCCGACCGCGAAAAGATTTCGCAGGTACTCCACAATCTTATTGGAAATGCCATCAAGTACTCCCCTCTTAAGATGTCGATTATCATAGAGTACGTAACAGTTGGCGATAAAAGTTTAAAAGTTAGTGTGCATGATTACGGAATAGGAATATCCAGTGATGATCAGCAACGCATATTTGAGCGCTATTACCGCGTAAAAGATATAAATAGTAAATCTATAGCCGGATTTGGGATAGGTCTTTATCTTTGCAAAGAAATTATTGAACTTCACGGTGGTACCATCGAGGTCAATAGTTCTCAAAACGAAGGCACAATCTTCTCATTTGTGTTACCAATTAAGGGCGAGAAATCTATCCACTGAAGATAGAAAGAACATTACAATGTTAAACTGTGTTTCCGAAAATGCATAGTTTTATTGTTATTTTTATAGTATCTCTATAAACAAATTTTAGGACTGAATTTAATAATACAATTCACAATAAATTACATGCGTATTTCAAAGAATAACCTTTATTTTTTTGATAATCGTAATTCATATGTTAAAAATGAAGATATTTGCCATACTTTTATCATGTGGTTAATTTTTCTTATGTTCAAATGGTCATGAGCTTGTTGGCAACTCAAAATGATCAAAGAATATATGGGATAAGTAGCGTTTCAGTAAAGTAGAGAACCAATTACTTGTTTTTACATTATCATTAAACTAATTTCAATGCCGAAAAAAATTATTAGAAATCTTCAGATTGGTGTCGTACTTTCTTTATTACTGCTAATTGCCAGTTCTATAGCATCTTATGTTAGCATACAGAAGCAAATGGAGAATAGGGAAAGCTTTTTAAGAAGCAAGGAATCTATAAGTCTGGTAAAAGATGTTTTAAACTCGCTCTTAGATGCAGAGACAGGTAACCGAGGATATCAGATTACGGGTCAGGAAGATTTTCTGGATCCCTTTAACGAAAGTGTAAAGCAATATCCAGCGCTTATTTCCAATGAAAATAGACTGAATATCAAAGATAAACATCAAATAGAGCTTATCAATGAACTCTTTCGTACTTCCAAAATGATGATGGAAGAGGATATTTTGTTAATTCAAAATCGAAAAAAGGGAATATTAATGACCCCGGAAGAACTTCTGCAAAATAAAACAACTATGGACAGGTGCCGTATACTTGTAGAGAAATTTGTAAAATATGAGGAAGCTCAATTGGCTATTAAAAATAAAGATCTCAACAGGTCTTCCAAATCGACAGTTTTATTCATCATTTTTTCTGCTCTTGCAGCTATTGGTGTTACAATTTTTTTCTACAAACAAATAAAATCTGACCTTATCCGCAGACAGAAATTAGAAAAAGATCTTTTTTACACGAAAGAAATTCTTGAGGAAACAAGTACGGTAGCACAAGTGGGAGGCTGGGAACTGAACATGAAGACCAACAACTTTTTCTGGTCTCAGAGTACACGAGATATTCATAAAATAGAAGATGATTTCGTTCCGGATTTCGAAAATGCCATCAAATTCTACCAAGAAGAAAGCAGAGAAAAAATAAAATATCTTTTCGACATGGCCATAAAAGAAGGAGCTCCCTTTGACGAGGAGTTTCAGCTTGTCCGGTACGACGGTGTTATGATCTGGGTAAGATTAAAAGGAATTCCCGAATTTGAAGGTAATGTCTGCAAAAGGGTTTTCGGAATCATTCAGAATATTGATACCTTCAAAAAAATGTTTCTGGAAGTGACCAGAAAGGAAGCCATGATGCAGTCTTTTGTCACTGACGTTCCTATTCCTCTGGCAATGTTTGATAAAAACCTTAACTATGTGTCTGTAAGCACTAAATGGAGAGAAGAATTCAATATGACCGGTGTCGATCTTATCGGAAATAACCTCTTTACCATATCTCCGGATATTTCCGAAGAAAGAAAAATAATCTATAAAGATGCTCTGCTAGGAAAAACCTATATAAATGGTAACTTTCCTATAAAGGTAGACGATCGGGAAGAAATTCAGCATTACGACCTTAAAGTCGGACCATGGTATCTGACAGAAGATGAAATCGGAGGTATCATTATTTCCGTACAAAATATTACAAAAGCAATAATGGCAAATGAAGAACTTAAAAAGGCCAAGGAAACAGCAGATATAGCAAGCAAGGCAAAATCAGAGTTTCTGGCTAATATGAGCCATGAGATACGTACTCCTTTGAACGGGGTCATCGGATTTTCAGATCTTCTCCTCAAGACGCCATTGAATGAGATGCAGGAACAATATATGAAGTACATCAATGAATCTGGAGAGAATCTCCTCAACATCATTAATGATATTCTTGATTTTTCTAAAATAGAATCAGGAAAAATGGATCTCTTAGTTGAAAAAATGGATCTTTATGAAACCGTGAACCAGGTCATTAATGTCGTTCTTTATCAGTCTAGGAAAAAAAATATCGAGCTTCTCCTTAATATCGAGCCCGGACTACCTAAAACGCTTATCATTGATCAATCAAGATTAAAACAGATCCTGATTAATCTTCTGGGCAACGCAGTGAAATTCACAGAAAAGGGAGAGATCGAGTTGAAAGTTGAAAAGTTACGCATAGATGATAAAAATATTGCCTTACGCTTCTCTGTAAGAGATACAGGCATAGGTATTCCTGTCGAAAAACAGAAATATATTTTTAATGCTTTTACACAAGAGAACAGTTCTATTAGCAAACAATATGGAGGAACAGGTCTCGGCCTTACGATCTCGAACAATATCCTCAAGTATATGGGCAGCCATTTATCGTTGATCAGTGCACCAGAAAAAGGTTCCGTATTTTTCTTCGACGTTGAGGTTCCATATGAAATTTCTGAGTTTAGAAAAGATGAAGATATAACCATCAAAAAAGCTTTGGTGGTAGATGATAATGAAAACAACAGGATAATTCTTCAGCAGATGCTTGCTTATAAGAATATAGAATCTACGCTGGCTGCTAACGGAATGGAAGCTTTGAAGATCCTACTAAAAGGAGATCGGTTTGACGTAATCCTGATGGATTATTATATGCCGGTTATTTCCGGATTGGAAACAATAGATAAAATAAGAGAACTTTTTCATAAGAATAAAGAAAATACTCCATTCATCATACTTTCTTCATCATCGGATGAATTAGACGTAATTACTTCAATTCGCGAAAGAGAAAATACATATTTCCTGTTGAAACCAATCACATCAAATGGTTTATACAAAGCCCTACAAGGAGCAACCCAGAGTGATGTTGTAGAAATTCCTGAGGATCAGTCCGAGAAAGCTTCTTATGCATTTGAGCCGGAACTTGATGTTCTTTTGGTAGATGACAATCCAGTGAATATGGTATTGAATAACAGGATGATGAAATCCCTGGCTCCAGATGCACACTTAACGGAAGCTGTCAATGGCCTGGAAGCTTTAGAAGCGTGTAAGAAAAAGCATTTTTCCATTATTCTTATGGATGTTCAGATGCCAATCATGAGCGGTATCGAAGCGACACAACAAATACGGATGCTGCCCGGATACGAAAATATACCCATCATAGGGGTTACAGCCGGAAATATTCTGGGTGAGAAAGAAAAATGCCTTGAATCAGGTATGACTGACTTCCTTCCCAAGCCTCTCAGACAGGCAGACCTTCTTGAAATACTAAAAAGAAATATTGGCAGAAACGGCTATCTACATTAAAGAAATTGTGAAAGTCAGGTAGACAGAGGAGCATAATGTATTGTGATAGGCATTTAGAGACAGAAAATAGTTCCTACTCCTTAAAAGTACACCTTCCGATCTTCTATTTTTACAAATCCCTCTTTCTCAAGCTTTTTCAAAGTTCTGATAACGGTTTCTGTACGTAATCCGGTAATTGATGCAAACTGTTGTCTTGTCAGCTTGACTTCATATGAAAATGGAGTTTTATCCGGAAAAAAACTTTTAAAATATTTTAAGGTACCTTTAATACGTTCTTCTGCGGAAGTAGATGCAATATTCTGCATCATAATAAATTTCTGATATAGCGTTTTTGATATATAGGTTCGAACATCTATTGCTGCACGAGGATGTTCATCTAACATATGTAAAAATTCTACCTTCGGTACTTTCATAATGGTACAATCAGACATTGTAACAGCATTTACAGGGTATTTATGATCAACAAACAGAAGCAATTCACAAACGCTTTCTCCTTTAGTCAGAAGGCTTTGGATCAATTCTTTACCATCTTCGTTGGTGTAATTTAATTTTACATCTCCTGAAACTATTTGATAATAGCACCTAGGGGTTTCTTCTATTTGAAATATATAATCATGAGAGTCATAGGTATGAATTGTACCTCCGTGGGCACATAGTAAATCGAGATCAATAAGCATATTGTAAAGGTTAAATTCTAACAAATTTATGGCATAACTTCTATTTCATTTTATGATTCAAATCTTCAATAAACTAATTTCTTGAATTAAAAATAATACGTCTCCTCAATTAGACAGCTTTGTTTTAAAATAATAATCAAATGAAGCTGCAAAACTTAAGTCAAAGCTGTATTTATAAATTAGAGTAAGTTTATTTTTTAGAGAGTTGCTGATTCTGTATGGACAGGTCACGACATTTAAACATTGGTATTTGGTAGAAAAAACATCAATAGTTATTGTAGTCATTCAGCCTTATGGTTTCAATCATTTATTGGAAATATCTGCAAATAAAATATTCTCACACTATTCCGCTACCTTTATGCGCTTATTCTTTTCTGCGGTTTCCGTTCCCCATTGTGCAATAGCTTTGAGCAAAGGAATTAGCGTTATACCAAATTCTGTCAGCTCATACTCCACTCTCAATGGTGGTTTGCTGGTGTGAACAGTACGTTTAATTAGACCGTCTTCTTCCATTTCTTTTAACTGTAAGCTTAATGTCCGCTCGGTAATCACTTTGCATTCTTTTCTCAATTCACTATATCGTTTTTTTTCGATTAAATGAATAAGAATTACCGCTTTCCATTTGCCACCTATATACTTCATTGTGAGGCTTGTGCTGCAGGGATATTGTTTGTCGTCTATACTATACATCTGTTACTATCAATTTTGACCGTTATTGCAAAGGTAAAACACTATACTTAGTTTTGCAACAGTAAAAAGTATAGTATAATTTTAAAAAAAGAAGATATGAATTTCTTAGACCTTGCCAGACGCAGATACGCGACCAAAAAGTATAACCCAATAAAAAAGATTTCCGCAGAACAGATTGACGAGCTAAAGGAAATAATCCGCTTAAGCCCGTCTTCCATCAACAGCCAGCCGTGGAAATTTACATTTGTTACTTCCGAAGATGTCAAAAGTGAATTGGCTTCTCAATCTTATATGAATGAACAATCAATTAACGATGTAGGTCTTTTAGTAGTGTTCAGTGTAATGGAAGAGATTAAACATTTTGAGGAACGCAATATTTCTATTCTACCCGAAGGTTGGAGAACAGGATTTTATGAACCCATGATAAAGGTAAATGGCGATGCTGCAGTAAAATCATGGATGGAACATCAGGTTTACCTTTCCTTAGGCTATTTTTTAAGTGCTTGCATAAGTATGGGGCTTGATGCTACACCAATGGAAGGTATCAACCGTGAAGCTTATCAACAGATATTAGTACAAGATGGATATGCTCCTTTATTTGCAGTGGCCGTAGGCTATGCTGATTTAAGTGATTTTATGCACCCCAGTGTTTTTCCAAAATCTCGTTTTGAATTGGATGAGGTAGTACAATCTATTTAAAAAAATAATTCTAAGGAAGTTTATTTTAGTTGTTAGTTTTCTGATGATTAATTATTGAAGCCTGCTTCCTACACGTATTTATGCAGCGAGTTCATCTACCAATGAATAATATTTTTGTATAAACCAATCAATTGTAGATAGTGTTTGCAATAGGTGTATTTGGTGAGTTAGCTTATTTTTCTATATTTGGTGACTAATCAAAGTGTTTTTTGTGAAAAAATTTTAATTGATAACAAGCAGCGTTTTGCTATATTATTTAAGAAACGGAGTTTCACAAGTGTTTCCGGCTATGCTGTTAAAAGACAGTGTCATTCAAGTGGACAATGTTAGTGATGGTGATAAAATAGTTATATATTTAATTTCATAAAGCCCCATTTGGGGCTTTATTTCTCAATAATTATCAAATTAATCCTTCTGAAATTTTTGTACTACACGTTATACTATAGCGGTATCTCTTCAAATTCTTCATCGCTTCCGGAGAAATAAATCTGACAAGCCTGTCCGAAAGTTTCGGCATTTTGAGTCACAAGAAATTCTTGTCACAATTTGAACTTTAAGTAATAAAACATATCAAATGTAAATTATAGTAATTTATCAAAATGGATAGGAAGATCATAAATTCTTTTGCCTGTCGCATGAAAAATAGCATTCGTTACAGCAGGAGGCATACCTACTCCCCCTATTTCACCGACTCCTTTCACTCCCAGATCATTCACAAACTGATCTTCTTCATCGATAAATAATACCTGTAAATCATGAATATCAGCATGCACGGGAATATGATATTCTGCAAGATTGGCATTCATGTATTTTCCAAGTTCATGATCTACAATAGTTTCTTCATGAAGCGCTTTGCTAAGTCCCCAGATCATCCCACCTAAAACCTGACTTTCAGCCGTCTTAGGATTGATAATCTTTCCGGCTGCAACTGCTGTAAGTGCTCTTTTGACTTCAATAACTCCAAGCTCTTCATCCACTTCCACCTCAACAAAAATAGCACTGTGAACGGCTCTTGCTTTTTTGCCATATGTTAAAGGATTAGGCATTGCAGAATTGGTTGTCTTGATGGGTTTTCCTTCATTAGCTTCAAAAATTTCACTGATGCTCACTTTTATTTCTGGATTATCATTATGAATGATGAATCCGTTTTTAAAGGTAACTTGATTAAATTTAGTATCGCCCAATACTGAATTTTTAAGATCTTTAGCTTTTTTAAAAAGCTTTTTATTTAATGCCTGACAAGCTGCCTGAACTGCAGGGCCAACAGTTGCTGTAGTAAATGAACCACCCTGAATCGGTGCAAAAGGCATTTTACTGTCTGCATAAGAAAAAGTAACATCCTCAATCGGAAGCCCAAGTTCATCTGCTGCGATTTGAGTCATAATTGTAAATGTACCGGTTCCAATATCTGTAACAGCACTTTTCACTTGTACTTTTCCATCTGATGTCATTATGGCTTCCGCACGACCGAAAATCCTGTTTGCATCCCAAATTCCGGTTGCCATTCCGTAACCGACTAATTTATTTCCCCGTTTCATGCTTCGGGGTTCAGGATTTCTTTGATTCCAACCAAATTTTTCTGCTCCTTTGAGGTAGCATTTCCTCAATTCTTTACTGGAATATTCTTTATCGCTGCTTTTATCAATTTCAGAATAATTGATTAATCTTAGTTCTAACGGATCAATATTTAATTGGTAAGCAATTTCATCCATTGTAACTTCTATGGCGTGCATTCCGGTACTTCCGCCCGGGGCTCTCATATCCAAAGGACTGTAAACATCCAGTGGAACAAGTTGATGTTCTAATAAAGTGTTTTCGGCTGGATAGAGCATATTTGCCCAATTCACCACGATCTCTACATAATCCTCGAAGCGGGAAGTTTCGCCGATGGCTTTGTGATACATCGCATTCACTTTTCCATTTTTATCAGCTCCGAATTTCGTATGCTGCAATGTGGGCGGTCGGTGGCCAATCATATACATTTGTGCCCGGCTTAACGTCACTCTTACATTACGTTTCAAGGCTAAAGATGCCATTACCGCCATAAAAAGCTGCTGCTGCGGCCTAAGTCCGGAACCGAAACCTCCACCAACAAAAGGAGAAATCACTTGAACATTTTTCATTTTCAATCCGAAAACATTGGCAACGTACATCTGCGAATTAATTGTCCCCTGCGTTTTATCATAAATCTTTAACTTATTTTTTCCTTCATAAATTACGGTCGACGCATACATTTCCATAGGATTGTGATGTTCTGTTCCGTGGCTGAAATGGCTATCCGTTTTTACAAATGAATGATCATATTCTTTTTGAAAGTCACCGTTAGGCTTTGGTGGGGGCGGTTTTAATAAAGATGCCATGCCTTTTTTAGGATCCCTTGCCTTTTCAAGATTAGTTTTTAAATCTGTCTCAAAATTTTCTTCTTCATAAACGATATTGATCTTTGCAGCCGCGTACCTTGCCATTTCAAAGGTTTCTGCAACGACCAAAGCGATAGGCTGGCCATTGTATTTTATTTCATTATCTTTCAGTGGCTTAAAAACGATTCCGGGAGGCGCATCCATATCTGCGTACTGGAAATCAAACCAGGCAGTGGAGGGTTTATTCTCATGCGTGAAAACTTCAATAACACCTTCTATTTTTTTAACATGTTCGGTATCGATTGATTTTATTTTCCCTTTTGTAATGGTACTGTTGACAATATAACCATACAGTAAATCTGGTGCTTCATATTCTCCTGCATATTTTGCACTTCCGGTTACCTTAAGATGACCTTCGAGGCGACTGATTGGTTTTCCGACAGAGGGTATATTTTTCATCTAATTTTGATTTTAGAATTAATAATAATTTATAAAGAAGGTTTTGCACCTGGACGTTGGGATGACGGATTAAGTGCCATCATACAGTTTCTTACAATTGCTTTTTTAGCTAAATCGATTTTAAAACTGTTGTGATCGAAACCTTTGGCACCATGAAGAATACGATCTGCCGCAGCACTGAAACTTTCCTGATTTGGTTCTTTGCCAATAAGAAAATCTTCTGCTTCTTTTACCCGCCATGGTTTGTGAGCTATACCACCAAGGGCAATTCTTGCCTCTTTTATAATTTTGTTTTCCAGCTCCAGGCCTGTCGCTACAGAGACTAATGCAAAGGAATAAGAACTTCTGTCACGTAATTTCAGGTAAGAATAATTTTTGGAGAATCCCTTTTCAGGTAGATTAATCGAAGTAATGAGTTCACCCTTCTTTAGATTATTATCAATATCTGGTCTATCTTCGGGAAGTCTATGAAAACCTGAAAATTCTATGGCTCTCTCACCATCCGGTCCGGAAATATTGATGACAGCATCCAATGCAGATAGTGCCACGCACATATCCGAAGGAAAGACTGCAATACAGTTTTCATTATGTCCTAAAATAGCATGAATACGGTTATATCCTTTAATTGCAGAACATCCGGAACCCAGTTCCCGTTTGTTGCAAGGCGTATGAATATCATAAAAATAATAACATCGTGTGCGCTGCAGTAAATTTCCGCCATTGGTGGCCATATTTCTGATTTGAGGAGAAGCGCCTGCTAAGATTGCTTTTGATAACAAAGGATATTTTTCTTCAATAACAGGGTGATATGCAGTATCTGCATTTGTAAGCAACGCACCAATTTGGATTCCGCCATCTGGGAGTTCAGTTAATTCATTAATCCCTGAAATTTTATTGATATCAACCAATGTATCAGCTTCGATTATAAAATATTTCAAAAGATCGATAATGTTAGTACCTCCCGCAATGATTTTGTTGTCATCACCTGCATTAATCAATGCAACAGCATTGTCAATATCGGTGGCTTTTGTATAGGTAAAATTATTCATGACATCCCTTGTTTTACAGCCATTACAGCATTAATAATTCCCTTGTTAGCACCGCAACGGCAGAGATTTCCACTCATCAGATCCTGAACTTCTTCACGGCTCGTAGCTTTGTTTTCGTTGAGCAAACCGATGGCACTGCAAATCTGTCCCGGAGTGCAATATCCGCATTGAAAAGCGTCATGATCAATAAATGCCTGTTGTACAGGATGAAGAGTTCCGTCACTGGCAATTCCTTCTATGGTTGTAATTTCTGATCCATCTTTCATAACGGCAAGGGTAAGACAGCTTAATGATCTTTTACCGTCAATTAAAACAGTGCATGCACCGCACTGACCGTGGTCGCATCCTTTTTTTGTGCCTGTAAGATGAATTCTTTCCCGAAGAGCATCAAGCAGGGAAACCCAAGGTAAAATTTCCAAATGATGATCTTCACCATTTACATTGAGTGTAACTGATTGTTTTTCATTACTTGCCATAAGCGTAAGATTTGGTATAACGAAAGCACTACAAAAAAAGAACCGTTATGCGAAGATAACGGTTGATGTGGTATAATTTACCGGTAATTTAATTAAAATAATTAGCGGAAATATTGATTTATCTTTGATTTAATGCCAATAATATTTTGTCAGGCGTAATTGGCAAATCTCTCATACGCAATCCAATAGCATTATAAATAGCATTAGCAATCGCCGGAGCTGTTCCAATAATTCCGACTTCACCAAGACCTTTTGCCCCGGACGGATTAATATTGGGATCTGGTTTATTGATGAATTCAACCTCAATGATCGGCGCATCTGCATTAACGGCAAAATGATACCCCGCCAGATCATTGGCAATCAGAGTTCCTAATTTAGCATCAATCTGATTTTCCTCCATCAAAGTCATCCCTATACCTCCAACTGCCGCACCCGACATCTGATTTGCCGCTGCCTGGGTATTGATGATCTTTCCGCCGTCTCCTACTACGGCAAGTTTCTCTATTTTGACTTTTCCGGTTCTCTTGTTCACCCTTACTTTACAGAAATGAGCTGCAGATGAACAGAATGCATATTTTTCACGCTCACTTCCCGGTTTAGATGAAACTTCCAAACGAATTTCATTTAAATTATTTTTTTCGAATAATTCTGGATATGCAACAAAAATGACTGATTTATCTTTTAAACTAATTCCTTCATCTGAAAGAATAATATTTTCCAGAGCAGCATTTTTAAAGTTTTGATTGACTGAGGAAGCATAGTCTGCCAACTTTACTTTTAATTGATTGCTCGCATCATGAACGGCTCCACTCACAGATGATAATCCTGTACTGCCGCCCTGACTGGGTGCCGGCGGAAGCGTTGAATTTCCTAATTCAATATTGATTTTATTTTTAGAAATTCCCGTAATTTCATGGGCAATATTCTGCATACCCGTTCCGGTACCCGTTCCAATATCTGTCATTGCCGTTTGTACAGTAATACTGCCGTCCTTATGCATAATAATGGCAGCTTTAGCTTCCTGCCTGCCGGCATTCCACATTCCAACAGCCATTCCGTAACCGATGTACCAATCTCCGTCAACACTGCTTTTAGGAATAGCTTTTCTGGAATTCCAGCCAATCATTTTTGCCCCTTTTCTAATTCCTTCATCAAGGAAGTGGGTCGACCACGGTAAATCGGAATCCGGATGCTTTTCAAGTGAAATATTTTTTAATCTTAATTCGACAGGATCCATTTTTAGCTGATAGCTTAGCTCGTCGACAGCAGATTCTAAGGCAAACACGCCTGTACAATCGCCGGGACCCCGCATCCAGGTGGGTGTGCTTAAGTTTAATGGAACAATTGCTTCTTCTGCTTTTAAATTGGGTAGTTTATAGATCAATCTGCTGACGCGGGTAATTCCATCGTTAAAATTTTCATATACAGAAGTTCCATTTTTTGCCTGATGTAGAATCCCCAAAAGATTACCTGACCCATCTGAGCCTAATCTGATACGCTGCCAGGAAGCAGGTCTGTAGCCTGTTCCAGCAAACATTTGGGGACGAGTAAGCATGAGTTTTACGGGTCTATTGACATGTTTTGAGGCCATTATCGATGCCAATACATGCGGCCAGACCCGAAGCCCGGAGCCAAAACCTCCGCCTACAAATTCACTGAAAACTTCAATGTTTTTTTCAGGTAACGCCCACAATTTGGCGAAGGTTTTCTGTACATTATTTACCCCCTGATTCTTGTCATATAGCCTTAAGGTATCATTACCGGTCCAATGTGCAATCGTTGCATGCATTTCCATAGGGTTGTGTACATCAGCTTTAATATTATATTGTTGATCTATAATAAACTGAGAATTCCGCCAGCTATCCTGACTTCCTCTTTCCTTACCTTCAGGCTTCAACGGTACAGATTCTTTCGTTGCATCAAAATCAACACTAAAGCTACCTTTGTGATATTCAATTTCTATCAGTGAGGCTGCAAAAGTGGCATCCTCAAGCGTTTCTGCAATCACCATTGCAATAGGCTGGCCTTTAAAATATACTTTATTGGTATGGAAAACAGGCAGGCCTAATTTTGCCTCTTTAATTTTTTCTTCGGTAGATAAACCCGGAACTATAGGTTTATTGAGATGGGTAATTATATCGAGAACACCTTCTACCTCTTTTGCTTTATCAACCAAAATTGACTGTATTGAGCCTGCCGGAACAGTACTTCCAACCAAGACAGCATAAGCCATATTCTTCACCTCGTATTCAGCTGCATATTTCCCCTTACCGGTTACTTTTTCCACCCCTTCCACACGCCCTTCCGGATTTTTAAATTTATCTTTTATCAATTCAATTAATCCCATAACATTTACTTTTTTTTAATGTATATATTCAACTTATTGATTGATACAATTTTTTAACGCTGTTACAATCGCTCCCTGAAGCATGGGTATTTTATAGCTATTTTCAGATAGTGGTTTCAAATCTTTGGTTGCCAGTTTTGCCGCTTCTTCAAAAACATCTTCTGCAACTCGTTTTCCCTCTAAAAACTTCTCAACTTCAAACCAGCGCCAAGGCTTATGTGCCACCCCTCCTGATGCAAGACGGGCTTCCTTAATTCTTTTTCCGTTTAAATCTAGTGCTGCGGCGACAGAAATTAATGCAAAAGCATATGAACTTCGATCTCTTAATTTGACATATGTAGAATGTTTGCTGAAAGAATTATTTGGAATTTCTATTTTGGTTATCACAGCGTCCTGAGGCAAATTATTATCCAGCCACGGTGTATTCTCCGGTAATTTATGAAAATCTTTAAACGGAATTGTAATCTCTTTCTGTTCTTTCGTCACTACTGTTACGGTTGCATCCAAAGCCGCTAAAGCTACACAAAAGTCAGATGGATGAACTGCCACACACTGATCGTTATATCCGGCAATGGCACTCATTCTGTTATTTCCGTCAACCGCGCTGCAGCCACTGTTTGGTTTTCTCTTGTTGCAAGGAGTTGTAATATCATAAAAATAAGGACATCTCGTCCGTTGCAGTAGATTTCCTGCAGAACTAGCCATATTCCGGATTTGAGGTGAGGCACCTGCTAAAATAGCTTTAGAAATGAGAGGAAATTTTTCAATTACTTCTTTATCAACTGCTACTTTAGTGTTACTAGCAACTGCGCCAATGATCAATACATTGTTTTGATAATCAATTGAATTGGTTAACGCTAAATGAACATCGATCAAGGTTTCCGGTTGTGCTATATTTTTTTTCATCAGGTCTACCAAATTGGTACCACCCGCAATGAATTGTTTATTCACAGATTTCATGGCTGAAGCTTCAGCAACAGAATTTACTTTTTCAAAATTAAATGGTCTCATTGTGCTGCTACTTTTTGAATGGATTGAACAATACCGTTATATGCTCCGCAACGGCAGAGATTTCCGCTCATATATTCTTTAATTTCATCAACAGAACCGGTGTGTCCTTCATTAACACAGGCAACGGCTGACATAATTTGCCCCGGCGTACAATAGCCACACTGAAAACCGTCACATTCTATAAACGCTTTCTGCATCGGATGAAGTTCGCTTCCGTTTGATAAACCTTCAATGGTTGTGATTTCTTTTCCCTGAGCCATTGCAGCTAACGTAAGGCAGCTTAAGGCTCTTTCTCCGTCAATATGTATTGTACACGCACCACACTGCCCATGGTCGCAACCTTTTTTTGAGCCCGTAAGATTAAGCTGCTCTCTAAATAAATCGAGCAATGTTGTACGGGTATCTGCATAAAGCGTATGACTTTTTTTATTGATGGATAAGGTAAGTCGCGACACATTTTTCTTGGGGATAAAATATTGCTTTACATCCTGATAGAAAGCTTTTACCGAAGACGGAATAGTTACAAAAGCCGCCAGCAATCCCGAAACTTTTAGGAAGCCTCTCCTACTGTATTGTCCTTTTAATTCCATAAATTATTTTTTATCAAGTTAATAATGATATTTCAGAAATTATATTTGTGAATAATTATTGTAAACAAAAATCACTAAATCAATTGAGTATACAATTATACATATTACGTTTTTATAGACCAATATTACTGATTAGCGTATTACAACCACTTAAAAATATAATATTTATGTAAATTTGAATATACATAAATAAAGTTAAGTATATTTTTCATATTAAAGACATACTTACTATGAAACAAACTTAATAATCTGTAAAATGTATCTTCATGAAAGAGATCAAAGACATCGTAAAAGCCTATAAAAAAGCCTATAATGATGGATTAAAAACAGCGTTGGCTACTGTTGTGAAAGTTGAAGGCTCTTCATACCGGCAAGCTGGAGCAAGAATGCTGGTGACAGAAGACGGACAACTCACAGGAGCTATCAGTGGCGGCTGTCTGGAAGGTGATGCATTGAGAAAAGCCGTCCTTGCCATTCATCAGAAAAGTAAAAAACTCGTTACGTATGACACGAGTAATCCCGATGATGTAGAATTTGGTGTACAGTTGGGATGCAACGGAATTGTTCATATTTTATTCGAATATATTGATGAGAGTTGTGCTCAAAATCCAATTCACCTTTTAGAAAGATCAATAGAAAACAGAATGGCATCCATTGTTATAACATCATTTTCCATTGAAAACAGAAGCATGCAGATCGGAACTGTCGGATTGATGAATAATCATAAAGTAACTTTGTTAACCTCAGATTTCATTACAGATACTGAATTACAAAATCTTTCATTACAAGTTTTGGAAAAGAAACAAAGCGTACTGAGTAAAATATCTTCAAGTGAAATTTTACTTCAATATATATCCCCACAGACGACTTTGCTTATTGCAGGAGCAGGAAATGATGTTAAACCTCTCGTTGAAACAGCCTCTATTCTGGGCTGGAAAACCATTGTTGCGGACGGAAGAGCAACACATGCTCTCAAAAAAAGATTTCCCACTGCCAGTGAAGTTATCTTATCCAAGCCTGAGGAAATCATTCATACCATTGAAATTGACGAGGCTACAGTTTTTGTTTTAATGACCCACAATTATAATTATGATTTTGCATTGTTAAAGCTAATTATCGATCAGCCAACACAGTACATAGGATTACTGGGGCCTAAAACTAAACTTAACAGAATGCTGGAAGATCTTAAAAATGACGGGATCGGCGTTGGTGAAAAAGAATTAAATAAACTTTACGGACCTGTTGGAATGGATATTGGTGCTGAAACGTCGGAAGAAATTGCCATTTCGGTCATTGCTGAAATTAAAGCGGTTCTTAGTGGTAAAAAAGGTTTATCGCTAAGAGATAAAAAAGAAAAAATTCATACTGACATCATCAGGATTTAAAAAGAAAATTATGTTAACAGATCAATTTGGAAGGATACACAATTATCTCCGGATATCGCTGACAGACAACTGCAATCTCCGCTGCTTTTACTGCATGCCGGAAGAAAATTATGATTTTACACCGCATTCAAAACTGATGCAGGTGGATGAAATTGATATGCTAGCAAAGCTTTTTGTTCAAAATGGCGTTAATAAAATCAGGCTCACAGGTGGTGAACCATTTGTAAGAAAAGATGCCGCAAAGATCATCACCAATTTGGCTAAATTACCTGTTCAATTGAGCTGCACCACAAACGGGATTCGTATCGATGATCTTCTTCCTGAGATTATTCAATCTAATTTTCACAGTATTAATATCAGTCTCGATACCTTACAGAAAGACAGATTTCAAAAGATAACGCGCCGTGATTATTTTGACCGCGTGATGAGAAATATAAATCTGCTACTGGAAAAGAACATCAAAACCAAGATCAATGTCGTCTTGATGAAAGGAATTAATGATGATGAGATTTGTGACTTCGTTGCATTTACAAAAACACAGCTTTTGGAAGTTCGTTTTATAGAATTTATGCCCTTCAGCGGGAACAGATGGAGCAGCAATCAGGTGATGACACAAAAAGAAATTCTAGAAATTATCGGAGAGCAATACAATTTTAAACCTTTGCCAATGGGCATTCACGATACAGCAAAAAATTTCAGCATCGATGGACATCAGGGAAGTTTTTCCATTATCAGTACAATGAGCGAACCTTTTTGCAGTGGGTGCAATCGAATAAGACTTACTGCAGACGGGAGGCTGAAAAACTGTCTTTTTTCAAAAAAAGAAACAGATCTGTTAACTCCGTTTAGAGAAGGACAGGATATTGTACCGATTATAGAATCAGCAATTTGGTCAAAAGCAAAAACGCAGGGTGGACAACTGAATGAAAAGTTTGAAAAAATAAATGCTTCGATTATTCAGAACAGAAGTATGATTAATATTGGCGGATAATGAAAAACACCGGAATTATATTATTGGCTGCCGGAAATTCCACAAGAATGGGGTCGCCAAAACAACTGTTACTTTATGAGGGAAAAACTCTGCTGGAAAGGATAGTTGATACCTCTCTACAAGTATTCGATAATAATAAAATCATCCTTGTCTTAGGTGCAAATCACAGTGAAATAGCTTTTCAAATTAAGGATAAAATTACATTAATATCAGTCAATGAAGAATGGGAATCCGGAATGGCTTCATCCATAAAATCTGGACTGCAAACCTTATTGAATCATTTCCCGGAAATGGAAAGATGCTTTATTTCAGTTTGCGATCAGCCTTATCTTTCAAGCGAAGTTTTTATCGAAATGTTAAAACTTGCTGATTATTCTTCAAAAGAAATTATCGCTGCTGAATATGCAGGTACGATCGGCGTTCCTGCATTATTTTCGAAAAAATATTTTAAAAAATTACTACATCTTAGTGGCGAACAAGGTGCAAAAAAAATCATTCAGCAAAATATGGATGACGTCAATATTTTTACTTTTGACGAAGGCGCTATCGATATTGATACACCATCAGATTATGAAAATTTAAAAACTAAGGAATGATCAGCATACAGGAAGCTCAGAAAATCATCAATCAAAATATTCCACAAAGAAAACATCAGAATCTTCCTTTGAAAGAAGCCTTTGGATACACGACTAGCGAAGATATTTATTCTAAATACAATATCCCGAATTTTACACAATCTTCGATGGATGGCTATGCGCTTAGATTTGAAGATAAAGATTTAAAACTAAAAATTGTAGGCGAAATACCTGCCGGATCTACGGAACGAGCTAATCTAGAACATGGTACAGCTTATCGGATTTTTACAGGAGCACCACTTCCCGCTGGAGCGGATACAGTCGTAATGCAGGAGAAAGTCAAAATTGAGGGTGATGATTTGCTTATCATTGAAGATAGTGATCTTGAAAAAGACGTTAACGTAAGACCTATCGGAAGTGATGCTAAAAAAGACACCGTTGCGATAAGCTCTGAAAGTTACCTTTCAGCTGCGGCAATCGGGTATTTGGCGGGAATCGGATGTACTGAAGTACGAGTTTATTCACCGCTTTCTGTCTCCTTAATTTTAACGGGGAATGAATTGGTAAAGCCAGGCGAAAATCTTGATTTTGGGCAAGTTTTTGAATCTAATTCTTATCAGTTGGAAAGCGTTTTGAGACAGTCTGGAATTAATCATATTGAGACATTTTGGGTAAAAGATGATTCTTTACAAGTCGAAAGAACTTTAAATTCGGCACTTACCAAAACAGACATTGTGATTCTGGTTGGTGGCGTAAGTGTGGGTGATTACGATTATGTAATTGATGCTGCAAAAATGTGTGGAGTTGAACAGAAATTTCATAAAATCAGACAAAAGCCCGGAAAGCCATTTTATTTTGGAACCAAAGAAGAAAAGTTAATCTTCGGACTGCCGGGAAATCCATCTTCTGCCCTGACCTGTTTTTATTTATATATCGCTCCATTACTTTCAAAAATAATAAAACGTCCGTCAATTACTACCGAAACCAAGGCCATTACAACAACTATATATCAAAAGAAAATCGGTCTTACTCATTTTCTTAAAGCCACTTATCTCGACGGAAAGGTCACTCCGCTTCACGCGCAGGAATCTTATCGTTTGCAGTCTTTTGCCGAGGCTAATTGTCTGATGATTCTCGAAGAAAATTCAGAAGGTTGTGAGAAAGATGAAATTGTTGACATTATATTATTAAAATAGGAATTCGAAAATGAGCGTGGAATTTTTTTATATTATTTTATTTGTAATTGCAGCTCTATATGCGGCAGTAGGACACGGCGGTGCAAGCGGTTATTTAGCTTTGATGGCTTTGTACGGAGTTGCCCCTAAAGAGATGAAGCCAACCGCACTCGTACTCAACTTATTTGTATCTCTCACTTCTTTCATTCAATATTACAGAGGCGGGCATTTCAAGCTTCGTATTTTTATTCCTATTGCGATCGCATCGATACCGCTTGCGTTTATTGGTGGAATGATTCATATTGAAGATACTCTGTACAAACGCATTTTAGGTGTATTATTACTTTTCCCGGTGTTCCGGTTTTTCTTTTTTAAAAGTCCGAACGAGGATGAGCTGAAAAATCCTCAAATATATTTATCATTGATTTTCGGTGGAGTTATCGGCTTATTTTCAGGAATGATTGGTATTGGTGGCGGAATACTGCTTTCTCCTGTCCTTATTTTATTGAAATGGACCAATCAGAAACAGACCGCTGCGATCAGTGCGGCCTTTATTTTTGTCAATTCTGTGGCTGGTTTAGGTGGTATGTTTACGAAAGAAATTGCTTTTACCAGCAATATGTTGTTGTATATTGTCTTTGCATTTGCAGGAGGATTGCTAGGATCTTATTTAGCCTCAAAAAGATTAAGTCAAAATGGACTGAAATATGTATTGGCAGTAGTACTTTTAATGGCTTCCTATAAATTGATATCAAGCACAATTTAAAATAAATGAAACATTTAATTTTTTCAGTTACTATTTTTATCTCAACTTTATCGTTTTCACAGGCGAAGAATAATATCGAAGTCATCGCACCAGATAAAGAAAAAACAATAATTACGACTGCTGATCTGGGAAAACTCCCTAAGCATACCCTTGACAGTATTCAGATAACCAATCATTTAAAGGAGTATAAATCTACAATTAAGAATATAAAAGGGGTTTTGCTTAAAGATGTTCTTTCAAAAATTTCGTTTAAAGAGAAGTCGCCGAAAGTTTTAAGTGAATATTATATTGTCTGTAAAGCGGAAGACGGTTATAAAGTCATTTTTTCATGGAACGAAATCTTCAATACTTCTGTTGGTGACAATGTTTTGGTTATTCCGCAGGTTGAGGGCAGACTTAAGGACGGTTTTTCTACCTTATCGCCTACTGATTTTGTGACAGGCAGAAGATATGTAAAAATGCTGAAAACCATTGAACTAAAAAAAGTGGATTAATGAGTACAATAAAAATAATAAGCTTTGGCAGACTGAAAGAGATTATAGGCTTAGATTTTGAATGTGAAGCTGAAAATACAGATAGGATGCTGGCACAGCTCAATGACAAATTTCCCGATTTAAAGGAATTAAAATTGAGAATTGCAGTGAATGAGAAAATCATTTCAGGAAATACAGAATTAAATAATAACGATGTGGTAGCACTGATGCCACCATATTCAGGAGGATAATTTATGTTGAATTTGGAACGATATCAGAGACAGATAACATTGAAAAGCTTTGGCATAGAAGCTCAGAAAAAGCTTGCGTCAGCTAAGGTTCTCGTTGTCGGAGCAGGAGGCCTAGGATGTCCTGTTCTTCAATATCTAATCGCAGCCGGAGTTGGAAACATTGGAATTATTGATGATGACAAAGTTTCATTAAGTAACTTACACAGGCAGATTTTATTCACTTCAAACGACATTGGAAAATTGAAGACCGAAGCGGCGTTTGAAAGACTAAATGCAATGAATCCGGAGGTACAAATTAATATTGTTTCTGAAAGAATTACTACAAAAAATGCTGTTGAAATCATATTGGATTATGATGTAATAATAGATTGCACCGACAATTTCCCCACACGTTATTTGTTGGATGATGTTTCCAGAATTATGGAAAAGCCATTGATCTTTGGAGCCATTTATCAGTATGAAGGTCAGGCTGCAATTTTTAATGTCATCGATGCTGATGGATTTACCACAAATTACAGACATCTTTTTCCCGAACCTCCAAAACCTGGCGAAGTTCCAGATTGCAATGATGCGGGAGTTTTAGGTGTCTTACCAGGAATTATAGGAACGATACAAGCTACCGAAACCATTAAATTAATTACAGGAACGGGAAATCCATTAATCAATAAATTAATGACAATTAATATTCTTGATTATCAGACCGCAATTTTTCAAATTCCTAAAGAGAATTTAACAAATGAAAATATTCCTTCGACCTTAAAGGAATTTGAACAGATGAATTACGAACTGCATTGTGGAATTAAACAAAAGGGAATTATAAATATTTCTTCTTCAGAATTCAAAGAAATTGCAGAAATTCCGGATACAGTTATTATTGATGTCCGTGAAACTGATGAGCTTCCTAAGCTTGAATTGCCCTATTTATCAATACCTTTATCTCAGTTAAAGGAAAATTTAAATCAAATTAATAAAAAAAATATTATTGTTGTTTGCCAATCCGGAAAGAGAAGTTTTATCGGAGCTCAGATTTTAACTGAAATTTTGAGGCAGGATTATACAATCAGCCATTTGGAAGGCGGAATCAATCAATTAAATAAAGAAATGAATGAGTAAGATTAAAAATATATTTCAGCACAGTCCTATTTCGCCTCTATTCATAGCAGAAAGTATCACCAAACATTCTACGAAAACTGAAATCGGGGCGCATCAGATTTTCTTAGGTCAGATTCGTGCTGATGAAATTGATGGCAAAACGGTAAAAGCAATAGAATATACCGCTTACGAAGATTTGGCTTTAAACCAAATGACCGCAATCAGAGAAGAGATTTTTGCAAAATATAACATCACTTGTATGCACATTCATCACAGCCTTGGAACTGTACATGTAGGAGAAATCTGCCTGTTTGTATTTACCTCGTCAAAACACAGAAATGAAGCTACAAAGGCTTGTAATGAAGTGGTAGAACGCATAAAAAACGAACTTCCTATCTGGGGCAAGGAAATTTTTGAGGACGAAACATATCAATGGAAAATAAATCAGTAGGCAATGGTAGATATAACTTTTAAAACTTTTACACTGCGAAAAGCAATTGCTTCAGCTACAATTAAAGCTTCGAGCGCTGCAACAATTCAAGCTGTAAAAAACGGAACCGTTCCCAAAGGAAATGTGCTGGAATTTGCAAGAGCTTCGGCTTTACTTGCCATCAAAAAAACAAGCGATGTTATTCCTGACTGTCATCCTCTTCCCGTTGAATTTGCTGCGATAAGCTATGATTTTGATGAAATAAATATTCACATTAAAGTGGAAGTTCATACCATTTACAAAACCGGGGTTGAAGTCGAAGCGATGCACGGCGCATCAGTTGCCTCGCTCGTCATTTACGATATGCTGAAACCTATAGATAAAAATGTTGAGATTTCAAATATTAAATTATTGGAAAAACAAGGAGGAAAAAGTAATCAGAAGAATATTGATGTGACGCATTTAACAGCCGCAGTTGTAGTGTGTAGCGATTCGGTTTCGCAAGGTATAAAAGAAGATTCATCCGGAAAAATATTGGTTGAAGCGCTTAAAAATCAAAATATCCGAGAGATTGATTATTCAATTGTACCCGATGACATATCAGCAATTCGTCAACAGATTGAATTGTTTAAAAATAAAGGTTGCAATCTTTTATTATTTACCGGCGGAACTGGTTTGTCGGATCGTGATGTAACACCTGAAGCTGTTCACCCATTCATTACCAAAGACATTCCTGGAATTATGGAAACAGCAAGAAATTATGGACAGGAACGGGTTAAAACTTCAATGCTTTCCCGAGGAATAGCGGGATTTTCTGATGATATGCTGATTTTGACACTTCCCGGATCTTCAGGTGCTGTTAAAGAATACATTCAGGCATTATTTCCGCAGATTCTACACATTTTTTCAGTAAAACAAGGAGCCGGACATTAGTTAAACGTTTCGCAACTGAAACACTATTTTCTGTATTTTTTCTACTGCCGTTTCAATTTCTGATTGAGTAGTGAATTTCCCTAAGCTAAATCTTATGGAAGAAAGTGCATCGAGGTCATTCATGCCCATTGCTTTCAATACGTGAGAAGGTTTTGATGTTATAGCGTTGCAGGCCGAACCATTCGATACACAGATGTTACCAAGCCTTAAGATCATCTGTTCCGAATTAACGCCGGTAAAGCAAATATTTGTTGTGTTGAAAATCCTATTATTTTTATCTCCATTGATATAAGTGTCGGGAATTTTTAATAATGAATTTTCAAGAAGATCTCGTAATTCTTTAATGTATTGAGCGTCTTTCTGCATTTCTTCGATAGCAATTTCTGCTGCTTTTCCCATTCCGATAATTCCCGGAACATTCAGCGTACCACTTCTCAGGTTGAATTGTTGACCTCCACCGTGGATCTGAGAATTCATATTTTTTTTAAGCTCTGAAGAAATGTACAGCGCTCCGACTCCTTTTGGTCCATAAAATTTATGAGCCGAAAAAGCCATCAGGTCAATTCCAAAATCTTTTACATTGACAGGAATCTTACCTACTGCCTGTGTAGCATCACAAAAAACAAAACATCCTTTTTGACGTGCAATCTCAGAAATTTCTTTAATCGGCTGAATGACTCCTGTCTCATTATTTACAAACATCACACAGACCATCAAGGTTTTGTCATTAATCTGTTTTTCCAATTCATCAAGATCAATAAGTCCGTCTTTTCCGATATCGAGATAGGTCATATTAAAGCTCTGTTGCTCCAAATTAGAGCAAGTATCTACGACTGCTTTATGTTCAGTTTTCACTGTGATAATGTGATTTTTACCTTCTTTTTTTTCAATTCCTTTTAAAGCTAAATTGACGGCTTCGGTCGCTCCGGATGTATAAATGATTTCTTTTGTGTTGGCCGAAATTAGTTTAGCGATCTGTTCAGTTGATTGTTCAACAGACTCTTTCACAGCAAGCCCTAAAAGATGAGAACTTCCGGAATTAGCATAAATCTGATTAAAATATGGTAGCATAGCATCCACCACTCTTTGATCTGCCGGAGTTGTTGCATTGTAGTCTAAATAAATAAAATCATTATCCATCATAACATTTTAAATTGAGTATAAAAATAATGATCTTTTTGCAGTAACTTAAATCTTTCTAACAGGATTTCGTATGATATGTTCCGTTAGCATCTGCGTGAATAGTTGCATTCCATTACAGTCGTATTCATATCCTTCATTGTTGCCGATTTGCAATATTCCTCATCTTACAATTGCAAAGCTTGCTAATTTTGGATAATATTTAATAAAAAAGCAGAACGACTGTAAATCAGCCACCCTCTTTTTTATTAATCTGTTACTTTTAAATACTTATTCTTTCCTTCTGTAAAATCAAAATGAAATACTATCAATCTCCTCTCATTCAAATGATGGTAATATTATTTCTCTTCGAATTCTTAAATGAAAACTCAATTTTACCCCTTCTCCAATGAAAATTCATATCTCTCCGATATTTTTAGCATTCTTATTTACCAACCCATTATGATAAACCTTCTCCCCTTGCCTCAACTCATTCATCTGCCATTACAAAGATACTTCTGCTATTTTAAACAGGAAAATTAGTGTACATAGAAAATCTATTCATTTACATTATGTAGGCTGCTAGTGTAACTTCTTAGTTAAACAACTAAAAGCGACAGACGTATTTAGGTATTTCAATGTCAAGTCTACTGTCGAAAATATTAAGATTCCACTTACTTTACGCCTAACCCCTCGACGATATTTCAATAATAAAAACTGCCGACAAAAATTGCCGACAGTTTTCTTGAAAGTATATAGTAAAAATTAGTAACCTTCGTTCTGTACCAAATATCCGGGTACACTAGATGCTCCGTCAATAGCCGATTGAGGGATTGGGAACAGTCTTTTTCTAGGATCTGTATTGGTTTTTGAAGTGTAGATGTCTTCATAATGACCAAATCTGATCATGTCTGTTCTTCTCGAATATTCCCAGTAAAATTCAAAACCTCTTTCGCGATAAAGCAAATCAAGATTAATTGAAGTTAAAGCTGGTGGAGTTACTGAAGGTCTGGCTGTTCTTGAAGCTCTTACGAAATTTACATCTGCTAAAGCTGCTCCTGCATTTCCTTTTCTCAGCTGAGCTTCTGCTCTCATCAAATAAATATCAGCTAAACGTAGAAGTACAATATCGGCATTTCCTCTGTTTCTTCCCGTATCTGAAGTTCTGCTGAATTGATATTTTGAAACCCTATATCCGTCTGTGTAATCTTTATTGTTCGGATTTTCAAGATCGATTTCCAAAGTGTGATTAACGTAATTTACAAAACCATTTCTCTGCTCGATAATCGGGTAAATTTTATACTGTCCGTTTACCGTTTGGAAAGGTTGTCCGTTTGATGCATTTCTCAATCCCCATTGAATTCCTCTCTGAATTCCTCTGTTGATTTCGTAAGTTGCACCATTCACAAGAAAGTAGTGGTTCGCATCATTTGCCGGAGTAACGCCCGTTAAATTCTGTAAATTTTGCGGAACGGTAAAGTTTTCTTTGTAAAATCTTGCATCTGCCTGTGCAGGATCTGTACTTCCATAGGCTTGAACCCAAGTGTTGAAAAAATCAGATGTAATTGCAGGCCCGTCTGTTCCGTTTGCTTTTGGGAAAGCTGCTAAAGGATATTGACTCCCTGATAAAGACCAATAACCCAGTCTGTTATGAGATGTTGTAAGATCCTGACGTTGATCAATAGCAAAAATAAGCTCCTTATTAGAATGATTATTATCGTCAAAGATGGCAAAATATTCGGGTGATAATGAAAATAATCCTGAGTTGATTACTTTATTGGTGTATTCAATCACTTTATCCATATCTGCTGTTGCAAAAGAGGTAGTTCCGTAAGGATTTTTGTAAACTCCTGCATTTAGATAAAGTTGTGCCAAAAATCCGTTCACAGAAGCTTGAGACATTCTTCCCGGACCTTTTGCATTGTCAAGATCATTTACCACAGCAAGAAATTCGCTTTCGATATAAGAAAATGCTTCTTGTCTTTTTAAAATCTGTGAATCTTCAGAAGTTGAATCTTTTTTGAATGCCAATCCCCAATAATCCAACATCAGCATATTGTAGTATGCTCGTAAAGCTCTCATTTCGGCAAGTCCTTTAGCTGCTTCCGGATTTGTTGCAGCAAGTGGCTGCAATCTTTCGATGGCAACAACCGTTCTTGAAAGCATTAACTTGAAAGCATTCCAAGTATCTTTTACAACAACGTTTGCGGTAGTGGTATTATGCTGATGAAGTTCGATGTATTTGCCACCGTCGTACCAGTCGTTTCCACTTCCTCTTGGAGGAAGAATTCCCTGATCGGTACTGATTAACTGAAGACCATAATTTTTTGTATGAGTAAATGCATCAGGAAGCGGTCCGTAAGCCGGAGCCATTACTTCTATCACGACATTGCTCGTCTGTACATCCAGAGATTCGTCGATTACCTGCTCAGCAAGATCGCTGCATCCAATATTGACAAGAGCACTTAGGCTTAAAATACTTATTAGAAATTTATTTTTCATTGTTTTCTTGTTTAAATAGTTAATTAAAATGCTACGTTTACACCAAATGCAAAGCTTCTTGCCTTTGGATAAGTTGCATAATCAATTCCGAAAGATTGAATTCCTCCTTGAGAAACTCCTGTGTTGATTTCCGGGTCGAAACCTGAATACTTGGTAATCACGAATAAATTCTGAGCGGTTACTGTAAATCTAATGTTTCTGATGTGTTCTCCGATTCCTAAAACTTTAGGATTCAGGTTATAACCCAAAGTAGCATTGTTTAATCTTAGGAAATCACCTTTTTCTAGATATCTTGTTGAGATCACATTGGTATTGTTAGCGCTTTCGTTCGGAAATTGTGTCGCTGCATCGGTTGTATTCTGCGATAAGCCCAATCTTCCTCTTGTAAATAAAGTTGAAGCAGTGTTGTTGTAGATCATATTTCCTGCAACTCCGTTGAAATTTAGTCCAAGATCAAAGTTTTTGTAAGCTGCCTTCAGATAAAGATTGTACGTGAAGTCTGGTAATGCACTTCCTGCGGCAACTCTGTCATTATCAGTGATAATTCCGTCGCCATCTACATCTCGGAAAATATTGGTACCGTTTTCATTTAAACCTAAAAATTCTCTTACATAGAATGTACCAATTGGTTGATTATTGATGTATCCATTGATTACGGCATTAGTTGTTCCGGGACCTTGTGCTTCTCCGGTAGAAAGAACTCTGTAAGGTGAATCTTTTACTTCATTTTTAATGAAAGAGGCATTTCCGCCAATGCTATAAGTGAAAGCTTTATTTGTATTGCTGTTATAGTTTAAAGATATTTCATAACCCGTATTATTAATGGTCATATTTGGAATATTTTTCCACATTTTTTCTTCAGCACTGATTGGGTCAACAGGATTAATGTCTAGCAAAATATTATCTGAAACCTTATTAAAGAAATCAAATGTACCGGTCAATCTGTTGTTCATAAATCCGAAATCTACCCCTATATTTGTTTGTGTTGTTACTTCCCATTGAATTCCCGGGTTATCAGCTCTTACCAGATAAAATCCTACAGGATAATTTCCGCTCCCGTCCATTGGGTAGGTTGCCTGCCCACCACCATCTGAAGCCGATTTATAACTTCTTTTCGTGATTTTATTAGGCATTTCCTGATTTCCAGTTTTCCCCCAGCTTGCTCTCAGTTTCAAGTTGCTTACCAAACTGACATCGGTTAGAAAATTTTCTCTACTGATATTCCAGCCTGCTGCAAAAGATGGGAAGATTCCGTAACGGTTGTTTCTACCAAATTTTGACGATCCGTCTGCTCTTAAAGTAGCTGTTAATAAGTATTTATCTTGGTAACCATAATTTGCCCTCCCAAACCAAGACTGAAGCTCATTTTTTGTAGCACTAGATGTAGAAGTAGTATTGTTCTTATTAGCCGCTCCAATTTGGTATTGAGGCTCAATTCCGTTATTTGGGAATACCGAATAATCCCAACCTCTTTCAATCATCATGAATTTTTGGTAAGAATGTCCTGCCAATACATTAAAATCATGACGGTTGATCTTGAATTTATATGTCAAAGTATTTTCTACAAGTGTATTATTGTTTGAGAAATAGTTTAAATCTAAAGATCCTATTTCCAAAGGAACTGCGTGCGGAATATTTTGAATAATTCTGTCAGCTGTAGAATAGTCAACACCAAAATTTAATTTATAAGTTAAACCTTTAATGATTTCTACTGAAGGCGAAATGTTAGCTAAAATTCTATTGTTGTTGGTAAAATCTTTGTAAATCTGCTGACGAATAAGTGGGTTGAAAGCTCCATTATTAAAAACTGTAGTTGGTGAACCATCCGTATATGCAGGATAAGTAGGGTTCCACGTCAACATATTAGAAACTGTACTTGTCGCGTTTGGTCTATTGTTTTCAGTTCTTGATCCGTTTAGGTTAAAATCAATATTTACTCTTCCGTCAAAAGCTTTTTGTGAAATATTTACACGTCCGGAATATCTTCTCAGATTACTGTTGTACAAAATACCTTCTTGATTTTCATAACCTAAAGCAGCATAATAGTTTGAATTATCTGTTGCACCTGCTGCTGAAAAATTAACGTTATTTGATAGTGCAGTTCTTGTCAATTCATCCTGCCAATCAGTATTTCCACCCATGTCGTCTAGTTTTCCGCCCATTGCAGTCACTTGCGTTCTGAATTCATCAGCGCTGAAAACGTTCATTTTATTGGCAAGATTAGAAATAGTAAGATTAGAAGAAAGATTCAGCTGGGTTCTTCCCTTTTTACCTTTTTTAGTAGTAATTACAATTACCCCGTTTGCACCTCTCGCTCCATAAATGGCTGCTGCGGAAGCATCTTTCAAAACATCCATCGATGCAATATCATCAGGATTGATGAAGTTCATCGGGTTATTGGCAACTCCTGTATTAGTGTTATCGATTACAAAACCATCAATAACGTAAAGCGGAGTAGTTCCTGAACGTAAACTTCCAACCCCTCTGATAATGATATTTTGATTGGCTCCAGGTTCTCCACTTACATTGGAAACGTTTACTCCGGCAACTTTTCCCTGAAGTAATTGGCCAACATTGGCGACCATCCCTTTGTTGAAATCCTCAGCTTTTACAGATCCTACTGCTCCGGTTACATCAGATTTTTTTTGAGAACCATAACCAATCATCACGACTTCTTCAATGTCTGTCATCTTGTTGTCACTTTTGATGGTGTCGGATTCTTTTTTTTGTGCAAATGTTAGACTGACACAGCCCATCAAAACAGTTGGCACGAGATAAATACGCTTCATTCCTTTTTATTTTGGTGCAAAATTAGTCTCAAAAAAAGCCGAGTTCCGTTAATTTACCGTTAAGTAACTTATTTTTCAAATTAATAAAATGTGAATTATATTGCGAAAAATTAAATTTCAGTAAACTTAATGTTAAGCAGTTTGATTTAAACATCTGTAAATAAGATAAAAGCTTGTTAATATTGAATTTTGGTGTTTTGGGTCTACGATTATGGCTTAATAAAATGTGTAATTTTGCCCCTTATTTTTAAATATAGTCAATTGTTAAAATAATAATCAATATGAATTATAATTATAAAAGTCTTAATTTAAAGAGTGTTGCGTTAATTTTTATGCTTCTTTTTGAATCATTATTAACAGCACAAAGTCAAAAACCCATCAACGTCATTTTTATGATAGGCGATGGAATGGGAGTATCTCAAGTTACTTCTACCTTTTATTTCGGAGAAGGAAAACCGAATTTTCAGAACTTCAAATTTGTAGGGCTTTCTGAAACCTCAAGTACAAGCGATAGAATTACAGATTCTGCAGCCGGAGCAACAGCTTTGTCTACCGGAAAAAAAACGTACAAAAGAGCGATTGGTGTAGATAAAGATTCTTTGGCAATTCCCACAATTTTAGAACAGCTTCAAGATAAAGGCTACAAGACAGGATTGGTAAGTTTAACGAGTATAACCCATGCAACACCGGCTTCTTATTATGCTCATATCAAAGACCGTGATTGGCACGAAGATATTGCGTTGGATTTTATTAAATCTGATGTAGATTTTGCTGCTGGCGGTGGTTTAAAGTTTTTCAGCAAAAGAAAAGATAAGAAAAATCTTTTGCAGGATTTATTGAATAAGAATTATAGAATAGATACAGTTTCTCTTTCAAAACCTGTTGCAGGGAAAAGAAATCTTTACCTTTTGGCACAAGACGAATTGCCCAATAAAATTCAGGGGAGAAAAGATTTTCTACCGGAAGCTACCCAAACCGCTTTAGATTATTTTTCAGCGGAAAAGAAACCTTTCTTTCTTATGGTTGAAGGTTCTTTTATCGATTGGGGAGGCCATGCAACTGATGCTGATATAATGGTAAAAGAAGTTCTTGATTTTGATAAAACAATCGGTGTTGTGATGAATTTTATTAAGAAAAATCCAAATACATTACTTGTGGTGACCGCTGATCACGAAACAGGTGGAGCAAGTATAGGAAAATTTATGGAAAAAGATGCTGCAACAGGAAAAATGAAGGAAGTAAAAGATAAAGTACAGGTTAATTTTATCGACAATCAGCATACTGCGGCTTTGGTTCCTGTTTTTGCGATGGGAAAAGGAGAAGAATTGTTTTCAGGGGTTTATCCGAACAATATGATCTATCACAAATTGATTGAGGCATTGAAAAAAAGCGGAATCAAGATTAAATAATTCGAATTTAAAAGAAATATCATGTATTTAAATCTAAAAAAAATCGTCTTTTTTTTCATTCTGATTTTTACGACAGCAGTTTATGCACAAACTGTAAAGGTTCATTCGCATAATGATTACGAACAAAAAGTTCCTTTTTGGTACGCATTGGGAGCTGGTGTAAGCTCAATTGAAGCTGATGTTTTTCTTGTGAATAATCAACTGTATGTTTCACATGAAGAGAAAGGTATTCAGAAATCAAGAACATTTGAAAGTCTTTATTTAGAACCTATCAACAAAGCTTTAGAGATGAATATGATTTCTATGGAGTCTCTTCAGATTTTAATTGATTGCAAAACTGATGCACAATCAACTTTATCAGAAATTGTAAAATCAATTCAAAAATACCCCAGAATTACGGCTCAGAATAAAGTAAAATTTGTGATTTCCGGAAATCAGCCGGCTCCTGAAGAATACAATTTATATCCTGATTTTATCTTATTTGATTATCAAAAACTGGATGATTTAACGGCAGATCAATGGAAAAGAGTGGCTTTGTTGAGTCTTAGTTTTCCACAATATTCTAAATGGAATGGAAAAGGTGGTTTAACGGAAGAAGATTTGCCTAAAGTGACTGAAGTTATTAAAAAAGCAAAATCATTTGGGAAACCTTTCAGGTTTTGGGCAATTCCAGATGGAAAAACATCATGGGAATTTTTCGCTCACAATGGTGTTGATTTTATCAATACCGACCACCCGAAAGAATGTGTGCAATATGTTGAGAATTTACAATCCAGAACGTTTGTCAATCCTGTTTTTTCTGAAGTTTATAAGCCCACATTTTCTTATCTGAAGAAAGATGTTCCTGTGAAAAACATTATTCTGTTAATCGGTGACGGAAATGGTCTTTCACAAATTTCTTCATCAGTTTTAGCCAATAAAGGTCAATTAACTTTAACGCAATTGAAAAATATTGGTTTAATTAAAACCACCGCAGCAGATAATTTTACCACAGATTCTGCAGCCGGAGCCACTGCTTTCGCAACCGGAAAGAAAACAAAAAACAGATTTATCGGAGTAGATTCTGAGGGCCGAAAAACGGCAAACCTTACGGAAATTCTTTCAGAAAAAGGTTTCAGCACCGGAATTATTACTACTGACGAAATTGTGGGAGCTACACCTTCTGCATTTTTTGCCCATCAAAAAGACCGTGGTATGGAAAAAGAAATTGCCGAAGATTTGCCAAAATCAAAACTCAACTTTTTTGCAGCGGGCGGTAGATCTAAAGTTTCCGGCCTGCATGATTTTAAATTAGCAGAAAGCCCAAAAGAGGTTGCAGAAAGCAAAGCAGATCGTGTGGCATACTATCTTTCAGACAACGGTGTTCCACAAGTTCTGAAAGGTCGCGGGAATCTTTTGGCCGAAACTGTAGAAAGTGGCCTGCAATTCTTAAAAAGCAAGAAAAAACCGTTTTTTATGATGATTGAAGGTGCACAAATTGACAGCGGCGGTCACAGCAATAATGTAGGAACTATCGTCACTGAAGGTATTGATTTTGACAGAGCGATTACAAAAGCTGTACAGTTTGCAGATCAAAACCCCGGGACTTTGGTGATCATTACTGCAGATCACGAAACAGGTGGTTTTAGTATTCCTCATGGAGATATGAAAACCAGTACCATTGAAGGAGATTTTACAACCGATGATCATTCAGCTACATTAATTCCTGTGTTTTCCTACGGTTCAGGCTCAGAAATTTTTACGGGAGTATATGAGAATAATGAGATTTTCCATAAAATATTAAAAGCTTTGAAAGTAAATTAGTATTATCATTATTTTTTCTAAAATATACAATTTTGAAAAAACATTTTTCTATTCATCTTCTGGTTACTTTACTGCTTTCGCTAAACGTATTTGCACAACGGAAAACCATTCAAATAGCATTTTTGGCAGATGTTCATTTTCAGGATCTTTACGGAGACTTTTCAGATAATGCATTCCGAGGCGTAGAAAATCCAAAAACAAAAAAGAAAACCTTATTGAGAACAATGGATTCTCAGCTGCGTTCAACAAGAATTTTTAATGAAAATTATTTTGCTTTTCTGGTGGCTTTGGATGATATAGCAAAACGGGGGATTAAAATCGTCGCACTTCCCGGTGATTATACTGATGACGGACAAGCCTATAATTTAAGAGGATTAAAACGTATTTTGGATGAATACCAAAAAAAGTATGGAATGAGGTTTTTTATTACCACGGGAAATCATGATCCGGTAAGTCCTTTTCTGAAGGATGGTGGAAAATCTGATTTTTTAGGCGAACATGGAAGCCCTATTAATATTTTCAGTAATAAAGATTTAGTTAAAGATAAGGATCAGGATACTTTCATTACCAGAGATATTGCAATGTCCGGTTATTTAGAAATTATCAACGAGCTCAAAGAATTCGGGTTCTCCCCTTCTGAAAAAGATTTGTTTTGGGAAACTCCATTTAGTCATCGTTCTTATAAAAATTATAGTTTAAAAAAAGCTTTAAAAAGTTCAGAATATTCCAACAGAATGTATGAAGTCAGTCCGGGATTTTCTGTTCCTGATTTGAGTTATGTGGTAGAACCCGTGAATGGAATTTGGCTTTTAGCAATTGACGGAAATACCTATTTGCCAAAAAATAGTAATGAAAATCCAATAGATCCTGATAATTTCCATGGAGCTTCCGTTGGATACAACAATGTACTTTCCAATAAAAAGCATTTGATTGATTGGGTGAAAAACATTTCAAAGCAAGCAGAAAAAAACCGCAAAGTTCTCATTGCATTTACGCACTATCCGATGCTTGATTACAATGACGTAGCTTCTGAAGATATTAAAAATTTATTAGGTGAGAATAAATGGCAGCTTGACAGAGTACCAAATGATCAGGTTGCTCAGGTTTTTTCCGATGCAGGACTGAAACTTCATTTCGCAGGCCATATGCACATCAACGATACCGGAATTAAAAAGTTTGAAAATGGAAAAACGTTCGTCAATATTCAGGTTCCTTCTTTGGCAGCTTATCTTCCGGGATATAAAATTTTAACAGTTAATTCTCCCGCTGATTTTGAAGTGGAAACAGTTCCTATTAACGATGTTCCCCATTTTGATGAGCTATTTCCTTTGTATCAGAAAGAGTTTGATACTTTAAAAAGTCAGAACACAAAAGATATTTGGAATATTGACATTTTGAAAACAAAGAATTATCACGATTTCACATTATTTCATTTAAAAGAACTGGTGCGACTGAGATTTGTTCCTTCAGATTGGCCTAAAGATTTCATTGAGAAAACCTCCAAACTTTCAGGAGAAGATTTCCTTAATTTAAGTATTGACAGCGCAAATTCAAATAAAATAAATGCAGCAAAATTTAAAACATGGAATTTTGAAGATGCTTTATTAAACCTTTATCAATTGCAGTCTGCAGACGAATTAGCAAAAAAAGATATTCCTGAAAGCCGGCTTTTGCAATTCAAAATTTTGCATGAAAATTTCGAAAAATTAAATACAGAAGATGAATTCTTAAATCAACTGAAAACATTTTTCAGGGTTCTATCTAAATTGTCATCGGGAGATCCTACAGATCATTTCGAAATTGATTTTAAAAAAGGGATGATTTTAAAATTAAAATAATCACTTATTAAACTGAATTACTGTTTACAATTTTTTCTTATTCCCGATTCTCAACTTTTATAATTGAAATAATTCAGTTTTTGACATTCAGCGAAATCTCCACTCATTTCCTATCTGTGAATGAAAGATCATAGTAAAATAACTTACAATTATTTAATCAATAACAATAAAGGTTTTTGGTCATGTCAGATAATGTTATTAGATTTGATTTGTAAAAACATTTGTTAGTAT